>Ga0272444_10001992_pt1 | contig 19126 bp, 16 predicted proteins | sample SSMForm13_FD_201033 | JGI IMG/M metagenome (GOLD analysis project Ga0272444, IMG submission 201033) | Marine sediment archaeal communities from Little Sippewissett salt marsh, Falmouth, MA, United States - SSM-Form-13 | ecosystem: Environmental > Aquatic > Marine > Wetlands > Sediment ... | reverse complement strand
ATCCGAGCACATGGCAGTGGACGATTACATCGCCAGCGGCGTGGATATGTTGACTTCTTATTACCGCAGGTTCGAGCCTTTCAACGAGGCCAGGCTGCTGGGCGCCGAGATGCGCTTGAATTTCGAGTTTCCGGGTACACGCTTTCCGATCCTGGCTATCGTCGATCGCCTGATGAGGCGGCCCGACGGCACTGTCGAGATCTGTGACTACAAGACCGGCCGGACTCTACCGCAGGGGGCCACGGATCCATCGTTCTACAGGCAAATGGGGCTTTATCAGTTGGGGGTTCAGGCGAAGTTTCCTCAGTTCGAAGAGATCGAACTGGTGCAGTATTACCTGAAACATGAGGAGCCGATCCGGTACCGGATGCGGCCCGATGAACTCGATGAGTTGGCCGAGCAGTTCCGGGTGGAGATACAGGCGACGATCAAAGCCGAGCGGCTCGATGATTTCCCGACGCAGGAGAGCGGTCTCTGCAATTTCTGCGACTATTTCCACCTCTGCCCGGCCAAGCGCCACCGCCTCGCCCTGGAGGCCGAGGAGAAGGCCGGGGAAGAAAAAACGACCGCCCGGAGCGCGGCCGAACTGGCCGATCGTTTTGCCGAGGTAAGCGCCCGCCTGAACGAGCTGAAGAACGAACAGACCGCCCTTCGCGAAGATATCCTGGCCGCAGCCAGAGAACTGGATGTCACCAGGATTTCAGGGAGTGCGGCCGATGTCTCGGTGCGAATCAAGCCGGAACAGAAACTTCCCACGAAGACCGGCGATCCGGACAGATACGCCGAACTCTCTTTCCTGATCGCACAGTGGGGGCTGGAAGAGTGTTTCACGCTCGACGGCCGGCTGCTGCTTAAGGAGATATACGACAAGGGGCGCCTTTCGGAAGACCGGCGGCAGAAACTCGAGGAGTACATCACCACAGTCGAGAGCAGCCGGGTGACATTGGTGAAGAAAAAAGAAACCGGGGAATAGCTATTCCCCGGTCGCTCAACTTACAGTCTTGTATTGGACCGGCCCGCCGCCGGTTTTTTTTCGGGCCTATTTCGGCTCCATGTACTCGCTCTGCCGCACCACCCAGGCCGGAACGATCAGGCGCTCGTCGAACTCAAGGGCCGTCGTGTCGGGCGGATCACCCTGAACCCGGTCGACGATCATCTGGAGATAGTTGGAGGGGTGGGTCGTGGTAGTGTCGATCGTGAGGTTTTCGATCTTCTTCTCCTCGAGTGAAGAGACAAAGACGGTCACCAGTCGGCCGCTACCGGGTTCCAGCTTGTTTTCGGTCGGGCCCAGGTTGGCGATCATACCCAGCGTCACGCATTGAATCGCGGTGTCCGGACGGAAGCCGGGATAAGCCCAGTTGGCCTGGGTCACGCGGCCGCCGGTATAAATGGCCGAATCGGCGACGATCTTGTTGAGTCCGGCCGACATTTTGAACGGCACGGCTATACCGATGACATCTTCATCGTTGAAACAAGAGATCGTAATCGACCAGTTGAAGTCATCGATCTTAGCGATATCGGCATAGATCGTGTCGGGGACGCCGAAAGGATCGGTCTGGGCCACCGACAAGACCGGCAGCAGCATCAGACCTGTCACGAGCAAAAGGACTTTAGTTTTTATGGTCATTCTTCCTCCAAAGACGTGTACGGGGACTAAGCTACCCGGTTCTACATCGTATCTGCCTTAAAGATCCTAAAATTCTGCGTTCGCGTCAACCGCTGTCAGCTTCTTTTTAACTTCGGTTACGAGCGAATCGGAGCGGCGGGAGTCGTTCAATTCGTCGCGATAGATGGCCGCCGCTGCTACCGCCGAGCGATAGCCGATCTCCGAGTATGGGAATTTGCTGAAGACCTCGGCCAGTTTGGCGGCGGCCTGTGGCCAGTCTTCCTGTCTTCGGAGGAGTTCGGCCTGGTAACTAAGGGCGTTGGCCTCGGCAAAACTTCCGGCCCGGTCCGCGGCGATGCGCTTATACAGTGCTTCGGCCTCTTCCTCCAAACGTTGAGCCTCAAGGCGTCGACCCTGCTCCTCCAGGCGACCGGCCAGATACAGGTAGGTCGACATGGCCTCGTTCGATTCCTCGTAATTCTCCAGCAGGTAGCGGTATTCGGTTTCCGCCCTCTCCCAGTTGTTCTGGAGTTCAAAAATCCGGGCGACAGAGTACTGGGCCATGGCGTTCCCGGCGAAGTAACGCGGAAAATCGTCCTTGAGCCGGTTGAGTATGTCTCGGGCGCGGCCGTACTCCTTCTTTTCAATGAAGACTATGGCTGTCTTGAATTCGAGCCCAGGCAGATTGACAGTGTCGGCACCGCTGACGGAAGCTATCAGGCTGTCGTAACCGGCCAGGGCTCGGTCGTATCTTTTGAGCTTGTTGGCGTAGAGGTCGGCCGCCTTCTCCCTGGCCGGCAAGGCCGTATTTCCGGCCGAGTCGACCACCTGCGCCAGTTCCTCGATGGTCCGCTGCCATTGGCCGGTCTGTTCGTAAAGAACGGCCAGGCTGGCGTGAGAAGCGTTGGCCAGACGGCTCTCGGGATATTCCTTGATCAAGTCCCGGTAATAATAGACGGCCCGGTCCAACTGCATCGCGGCGGCGATGGTGTCCCCTACCCGGGCGTGGATCTGGAAAATCTGCGCCGGCAGGTTAAACAGACCGGTCATGATCTTTCCGTTTGGCTCTAGCGGCGGGTAAAAAGTCTCGATAGCGTGATCGTAAACGGCCATCGCCGAATCCCACCGCCCGGCAGCCTGGAGTGACCGGCCCAAACTGAGGTAAGCGCTGATGAGAGGAGTTCCCCGGAGGTTGGTTTGCGCCAACAGGCGGTCGCAGATGCTGACGCAGGTATCAAACTGCTGGCCGAGATAAAACAACTGGGTGAGCCGGCCGGAGGCCTTAAAAGCCAGAATCGCGAGCTCGTCGTATTCCAGCGGGTGTACCGCCGGGTCCACACGATCGAGGGTTTCGAAACAGAAATCAGCCACCCTGCCGTAACTTCCGCGAATCTCTTCGAGCAGCCCGGCGTTGTTAATGTCCGGCCGAACCTGGGCACTCTGAGCCAGCCGTTCGGCTTCGAAGAACATCTTCTCAGCCTCGTAACGGGCCTTCATAGCGGGGTTATCAGCGCATGACGTTATCGTCAACGCGATCACGGTAAGAATCCATAGAGCTTTCACATAGTGCATATTGAACTCATTTTCGGAGTCTCGTTGCCGGTTTGCGGAAACAACGCTGAGAATATAGAGCCGGACCGGGCCGGGTACAACATTTTATATGCAGGGGATCTGTCCGACAGCAAGGCCGGTGGCCCCGGCGAGGACAAAAACAGCGGCGGAAAGCTGTTGTTGTCGAATCCGGAGTATCAGCAAAAACGAGGATCGAATATGCCCGCCACCAACAAACCCGACGGGTTGCGGCCGGAATTGCTGCGGTCCCCCGCCGCAGTCAGAGAAACAAGCAGCAACCTGAGCCTTCCCCACGGTCTCGGCACCGCCGGGAAGCTCGCCGCAGTACTTCGCTGGACCCACCGCGACTGCGAAACCGGTCGCTATCGCCGTCTGCTCTATCGCTTCCTGGTGGATAACCTGCCGCTGGTAAACGCCTGTTTGTGGACCTGGGTGCGGTTGTCTTCGGCACCCGGTGAGTTTCGCATCGAGAACGATCCCGGAGGCGGCAAAGGCAGACTCGCGCGGGACCGTCTTGACAGCCTGACCCGGCTGGTGTACGCCAACCCGACCGGCAACCGGACCGGGCTCAGCCGTCTGCTGCCGGACCTTTTCGTATCGATGTACCGCGACGGGATTTTCGGCGGCTTCGTAACGGTTTTTGCCGACGCCTCGGGCATCGACCGATTTGTGCCGGTCGACCCGGTCGATCTGACCACCGAAGAGACCAGGAGCGGCCCCCGGCTGGTGTTTCAGCGGGAGAACAAGTCTCTCCGGCTGGACCGCCCCGACTTTTACTACCTGCCGTTCAACGCCTGCCTGTCGCAACCGTTCGGGAGGTCGATTCTTCAGGCGATTCCTTTCGTGGCCTATGTGGAGCAGCAGTTGGTCGATGACATGCGGCGGACCTCGCACAACTCCGGCTACCACCGCCTGCACGTGAAGATCACGCCGCCCGAGAGGCTGACCGGGGAAGGAGACAAAGCGTACACTGACCGGATCAACGGATATTTCGATTCGACCGTAAGCATGATCAAGTCGCTGGATGTCGATGACAATCCGGTGACCTGGGACAATGTGGCGATCGAACATTCCGGGCCGCAAAATACCCGGGAGATCACCAACAGCTGGTTCATGTCGCACCGGGCCATGATCGAAGACATCTGCGCCGGCACGCACCTGGCACCGTACCTCCTGGGCTATTCGTTCGGCGCCACGACCACCTGGTCGGGGTTCAAGTTCGATGTCGTCATGCGACAGGTGCGGTCGGTGCAGGCGGAAGTCTCGCGGTTCCTCGAATGGCTTGGGAATATCGATCTGGCCCTGGCCGGTATAGACGCCCGGTGCCGGTTTGTGTTCGACAACACTTTTACTTACCAGGCTCGCGATAACCTGGCTGTCGAAACCGGCCGGGTGGACAACATTCTGAAGCTCTACCAGGCGGGGCTGCTGGACAAGGAAACGGCCCGGGAGAGAGTTTGGGATCTTCTCTAACTTCTTCTCCGACCGAGCGCGACTGGCGGCGGGGTTTGGAAGACCCCGCCTTTTTTGCACGGTTCTTCCTCGGCGTAGAGCTTCACCCGGGACAAAGACGCTGGCTGGAGAAGTCGATCGCCCGGGAAAATGTCCTGGTGACCGGTAACCGCTGGGGGAAGTCTTTTGTTTCGGCGGTCAAGCTGCTGCGAAACGCCGTGTATCGTGTGCGGCCTCTGCAATACGACGGCGGCGGTCGCTATCGCGCCGTGGTAGCCTCGATAACCCAGGACCAGGCCAACCTGGTTTTCCACCAAGTGGTGCGTCTGGCCCTGCAGTCGGAAGTCGTCTCTCCCCTGATCGACAGCCTGACCTGGTCGCCGCATCCCAGAATGCTCCTGGGTAACGGAGCAACGATTGAATCCCGAAGCACGCAGAACCGGGGCGAGCATCTTCTAGGCAACGACTTCGATCTGTTTATTTTCGATGAAGTCGCCTTCGAGAGTTCGCCGGAGTACGTGGTCGAGGAAGTAATCCTCATGCGGCTGGCCGACCGCGAGGGTCGACTGGATCTCGTGTCGACGCCCAACGGGAAGAACTGGTTCTATCGAAGGGCGCAGGAGATTGCCGAAGGTCGGCGGTGCGGTTATTTCCAGTCGGGTGACAGCCGCGAGAATGAGTACATCTCTCGCGAGTATCTCGATGAGCGGGTGCACTATTTTACCGAGAGCCGGCTCAAGCAGAACATCATGGGACAGTTCGTGGACGCCGGCGGCGAAGTGCTCAAGGGGGAATACGTTGACGCTGCCCTGGCCCGAGATCGCGAATGGGCCGGCCACGACGTAGGGTACCCCGGTGTCTTTATCTCCGGCTGGGACCTGGCGCGCAAGCGGACGGCCACCGTGGGGATCACGATCGAGGTTATTGATGGACACGCCCGCGTGGTGGCGCTGGAACGCTTGAAGCTGCTCGACTGGGCGGTGGTTATCGAGAAGATCAAGCAACGTCAGCGGCAATTCCCGGGGCAGTTGGTCGTGGACGCCACCGGTCTCGGCGACGTGGTGGTGGAGCAGCTCGGCGAGTTCCGTCCGCAACCGGTCATATTCACACCGGCCACCAAAGCCAACCTGTTGACGAATGTTGAGCTGTTCCACGCGCGCGAGGCAGTGGCCTACGGCCGGTGGGAACTTCCGGACGGCCCGGGACGGGTCTGGTCGCTCGAGGATGAACTGAGGCAGGCTCGTTGGGACGACAACAACGAGTGCGATGCCCTGATGGCGCTGGCGCTGGCCCTGTGGCCGCTCCGCCAGCGAAGCTCACCGGTAATCGGTCCGAGGCTCGGGAAGGTCTGAGACGGAAAAAAAGCGCCTCCTGCGAGAAGGGTACTCAGGAGGCGCCAGAGGGAGGGGGGGATTGGGATTTTTCTACTTGTCGATCTTATTGCGCCGACGTCGGGCCAGGTACATGGCACTGAGACCGCCGCCGAGAAGAATCAACGTGGTCGGCTCGGGTACCGGCTTCGGCGGGCACTGCGCGGGCGTATCGGTGTCGGAAGCAGTGGCGGTGTTAGTGGCGCCACCCGCTCCGATGGTCTCGGTGCCATAGACATCCGCGAAAGTGATAGTCATCGCCAGGATGAAGATGACAAGCCCCACCAGCCATTTCAGGGGCTGAGTCGATTTGCGTTTGTACACCGTCATGATCCTATCCTTCTATAGCTTGCGACAATTGCTTTCATGCTTCAGGCCTAAGGAAAGCAAAGGGCGTGCCTTTTTGGGCGGAAGGCCGGTAATCCTCGGTTCACCTCCTCAAAACGTTGTTTCACATAACATTGACTATCGTGTTCAGAAACTGAACAGATCCATGATACCGGGCAAAACCTTGCGCAAAAACGGATGTAAATTGGTTGTAATGCAGAATCGGGAGCAGTTGATACAACCGACCACGGAGGTATCAATGACCGTTAGCATGGGGCGTATTACCGCCCGCCTGGCTGAACCGAACGAAAGTATTCCCGCCAGTCTCGTGACGTTGATCAATCGGAACATCGGGCCGCCCGAACCGGTCGGAACCGATGATGTTTACATTCGATCAATGTACATTGTCTCCGACGCCGTCAACTCCTTCGGCGGCAGGTTCCCCGAAGAAGAACACCAGCGCCTGGCCGAGTTGTTGATCGATTCGCCGGTGATGGTCGGGCATCGCAAGGATAAGCTGCCGGTTGGGCGAAATTTCCACGCCGTCAAGACTCACCGCGACGGCTGCCCGTGGGTGCGGAGCTATTTCTACTGGCTGCGTTCGGCTGACGGCGCTGCCGATCTGGCGGAGAATATCGACGGCGGTATATACAAGGAGTGCTCGGTCGCGTTCACTTTCTCATTGCCGGAGTGCTCCATCTGCGGCAAGGATATCCGCCTCTGCCCTCACCAGCCTTTGGAACATTACACCAGGCATGGACGCAGGACGACCTGCCATTTCAACTATCGCCAACTCGAGCGGGTGCTGGAAACCTCGATGGTCTATCGCGGCGCCGTCCCGGGAACATCGATATCAAAAGAACTGGCGGTCGGGACGGGGGCGACAGTAAAGGAATCGCGCAGCCTCGAAGATTTCTCTCGGTTGGATGCAAACAAGCGGTACCTGATAATCCCCCGGTACGACGCGATCGAGGTTCGCGCCGGTGTGAAGAACGGTCGGCTGCTGTTCAGCCTGCCCAACGGTACTGCCCTGGGAAACGAATCCGGGTATGACTATCGCCCGATGGATTTTCAGCCGGCGGAACCGGTGCGCGGATTGCTGGTCGGTTACCGCGGTAAAGACCGCTGCTCCGTCAGAGAGACGATGCAATTCATGGAGAGACAGACCGGACCGGCTTCACGGCTGGTGCTGAATGTTCTACCCGGCCAGGGGATTGATGCAATCACTGATACCGGCGATCGTTCGGGCCTGGATGTCCGCCTTATCCCCCACCGGGAGGCGTCCCCACGCGAGATTAATCGCAAAGCCCTTGAGATCACGACCCGGGATGGCGTGGAGTTGTGGCCTGAAGATGAAGACGCGACTGAAGTCCTCAGACTGGTCTACGTACCCTCGCAAGAAGAGCTCGTCACACCGAGTTTCTATACCCTGAAGTGTGACGCAAAAAGCGGGGCGGCCAGACTGACCTTGTATCCTTCGGACGGCTCCGGCTGTCTGTCGTGGATGCTGCCGCGCTTCGACACCGACCTGCTCCTTCAAGGCAGGATGTTCGCAGCCTGGCCGGTCGACCCAAACGCCGGTGGAACTCCGACGGCGCCCTCGTCCACAGTCAAGAACCGGCTCGCGTCCATCGTGACAGAAGGCGAGGCCACTGTTTTCGAAGCAAGCGGTTTGCTGGAGGGGCGGTTCGTACTCAGACCGATGGTACTGAACGACCGCCGAGGTCATCTCCTGGGTCGAATCGACAGGGAGGCTTTATGAAGGAACAGACGACCGCCGCTAAAACGGTTGAAACCGACATGCCGCGCCAGAACGGACTGAGCATCACCAACCCGTTGTTGAACCTTCTCGTCGTCATCATGGGGCTGGCCGCGGCATACTTTGTCACCATCCAGTCGATCAAGGTCGAGCTGGCCGCCAAAGCGGAGGCCGCCGTGGTGGCTACGCTGGATCGAAAGCTGGCCAGCTTCGAAGTGCTGCTGGCCGAGGGCGTGGTGAGCAAAGAGGAGTTCCATCGCTTCTCGAAGGATATCGAGGCACGCCTGATTCGAATCGAAAACTACCTGACGGAGAATCCCGAAAGATGAAGTTGAAGAACCAAAGAAGCGCTGACGGATATTTCGCCGGTCTGGACGAGCAGTTGACCGAAAATAACCTGTCGCTGATAGACTTCGATGAATTGCGGCGGCGGCTCAGCCAGCTGGCATCCGAAACGGAAACATCCGAACAGGTCGCCGAAGAATACGCGCTGCTTCGCGAAGATCTCCAGCAGCGGCTGGCCGGCATGGTCAAGGCGATCGCCGCGGTCGATAGGCAACGGGATGGTTACGGGACTGCCCTGGCGGTTATCGAAGAGCTGGCGGCCTTAAGCGCGTCGGAGCTGCTGCGGCAATATCGTCGCGTGTCGGCTCGTTTTCGAGACTGTTTCCCGGCGAGCTTTGCCGGAGTCCGCATGACACCTTCGAAATCAATAAGTAAGTCACAGGTGAGTGAACTGAAATAAAATCGCGGGAGTCCGCCTCCCCCGCCGCCTCCGGACGCGATGCGGCGATGAACCCCGGATGAAAACGAATCAAGGAGAATAGTATGTCCATCAGAGAACAGAATCTTGAGACAGTAGCCCCGGTACTGGCGACGTTCGCGGTCAGCCAGACGGGCGGGGTTGACGATCTCAAGGACGCCAACCTCGGCGAGCCGGTGGCTTTGACCGGCAACAACGAGATCGGCCCGATTACTGCCGGCGGGCGACTGCTGGGAAAACTGATCAGCCTGACACTGTCCGACGGGGATGATGGTGACCGTCTGGCCACGGTCCAGATCGGCGGCATTTGCCGCCTGGCCGTCTCGGCCACGGTACCTTCGGTCGGCGACGCCGTAGTCGGCGGCGCGGCGGGTACGGTCAAGCAGGCGCCGGCACTGACCGGCGATGATCCGGCGGGCGGGAATCTCGCTCGCGGCACGGTCCTGGCCGTCAACGGCACCACCGACTGTGTCATTTATCTCAGGTAGAAAGGGAAGATCATGGATTTCAATCAGTTTTTGCATTCGGCCCAACTGGCCGGCCTTTCCGAAGAGAAACGCCTTTCCGATAAAGCGAGTGGAGTGGATCTGACGCGCACGGCGGCGATCGAAATCGACAGAGGGCTTTACCAGGAGGCCGATACGCGGGGAATGTCGCTGACCGAGCTGCTCGAATGCGACGAGTTCGATCCCAGTCCGCAGGGGGCGACACTGGACGCCTTCGAACGTCAGTTGGCTCTGGCCGGTGTCCGGCTGGGCGGGAAAAACCCCACCACCGTGGAGCAGTTTTTCCAGAAGGCTTCGACCCTGATGCCGGAGTTCATGCTTCGGGAGATCAAGAAAGGCCAGGCGATGCGCTCCGAGTTGAGCCGACTGATCGCCAACAGTACCTCGGTTTCGAGCAATCGTTACACCCCGTTCTTCGTCGACACCAGTGACGACAGCAAGTTCGCTTTGCGGCCGATCGGCGACGGCGCCGAGGTACCCCAGCTTCTGGTCAACGAACAGACCCACGCGGTCAACGTCCGGGATTACGGGCTGGCGCTGAAGGCAAGCTACAAGGCGCTGCGCTACCGGAGCACCTCGCAGTTCCGCGTGCTGCTGTGGTACATCGGCTTCAAGATGCAGACCGACAAGGTCGGCATGGTGGTCAACACGATCATCAACGGCGACGGCAACGACAACGCCGCGGCGGTAATCAATACGGATGCCAGCGGGACTCTCGATTACAACGACCTGATCAAGCTGTGGGCATCGTTCGCGCCGTTCGAGATGAACACGCTCGTCTGTCACATCAACACGCTCAAAACGATTCTGGCCCTGGACGAGTTCCGCGACCCCCTGGCCGGTTTCCGCTTCCAGAAAACGGGTCTTCCGTTCAGCCCGCTGGGCGCCACGCTCATCCGCTCGGACGATGTCCCCGAGGATTCGGTCATCGGACTGGACCACCGGTTTGCGGTCGAGGAAGTCATCACACAGCCGCTGATGATCGAATACGACAAGATCATCGAGCAGCGGTTCGAGGAGGCTGTCATCTCCGAATCGGTTACCTATGCGAAGGTCATTCGCGAGGCAGCCATTGTGCTGGATTCGGTGTTCGCATAAACCCGGGACGGGTCCGTGGTACGCGGGCCCGTCTCCCAGTCTGAGGCGTTATGCAGAAGAAAATCACAGAAACCGAAACGACTCACGGACTCGGTTACGCTTACCAGGCGAATCTGATGAGAGTGGCTTCCGGACCCTGCCTGGGGCGGCTGGCGGCGATTGTACAGACCGCCGCCGGCGTTATCAAGTTGATCTGGTCCGACTCGCCCGGCACCTCCTGGTCCGCTCCCCAGACGATTGTCGACAACGCCGCCAATGAGACGTTTGACTGCCGGATGGACGGCCAGAACGATATCCTTCTGGTCTACTGCGACAATGCAACCGGTTATCTGACTTTCAGGAGATTGGTTTTCGCCGATGGTCAGTGGACGGTCGGATCGCCGGTAGTTGTGTTCAACGGGAGTCCCGGTTTTGACCCCTCGCTGGCCGTTGCTTCCGACGGCACGTTGTGGCTGAGCTGGTCGCGCTTTCTTTCGCCGGTGCGGCGGATCAACATCAAGTCTTCAGTCGACGGCGGCGCCACATGGGGCACCGGACCCGACGACAGCGGCGATGAAATCAAGGGGACGATCCTGTTCGGCTGGTCGCAGGTGGTGATAGATTACAGCCGTATCCACATCATCTACAACGATCAGGACAACGCCCTGTCGATCCGTTCCCGACCGTTGACGGGAGGTGACTGGTCGGAAGCTTTTAACATCGCTACCGGCGCCGGTTTCGATCAGCATTTCCACGCGGCTGTTTCGTCCGACGGTCACCTCGGAGTGGTGTTTCATCAGGGCGGTTTGTGGTACCGGGAGTACGACGGCAGTACCTGGCAGGTCCCGGTAATGATCGACTCGGACCCGGTGAGCAGTCCGCAACTGGTGTTCGAACAGAACATTCCGGTCGTAAGCTATCTCTCCCTGTTCACCGGCAGCCAGATGCTGGCCCGATGCAGCCATCGTCGCACCGGGAGCTTTGCCACACCGATGGTTCTGGACAATCGGGCCCGGCCTTTTGACTCGGTAGTGCTGTACGGAGCGGCGGGCGAGAGTTACCAGGATCGGTCGACCGCCGCCGAGAGTAATACGACCGCAGATCTGTTCCATTCCGGATCGGGTTGCCTCTTCAAGGAAACCGGGGATGCCGTGTATCTGGGAATGGACGACCGTTTCCGGATCTGTCGGTTCCTGCTGTCGACACCGGGGGCGGGCGGCGGCGTCGAGTTCAGTTATTGGGACGGTACGTCGTGGCAGACCTTTACTCCCACCGGGGGGACGACCGACTTCTCCCTGGCCACCACGGACGTGCTCTTCTGGACGGATTATCACAGTGTGCCCGCCGGCTGGCAGAAGAGGGCCGTGGACGGCAATACCAGATTCTGGGTAAAGATCGAAGTGACCTCAGCGTTTGCGACCGGCCCGGTAGGAACACAGGCGACATCAATATCGGAACTGAGCCGTCTGGTTCTCAGGAGGTGATCGATGTCCTACACTAACACAGAACAGGTGCGCCACCATCTGGCCCTGCCGACCGCTGTCTCCGAGCCTATCACGGACCAACCGGTCGTGCTGATAAACGACGACTTCAAAGTCTTTCACGCCGGTGCGGTAGAGGCAGCTTCGGTGGTCGTCAAGTCGGTCCACTCCGTGCAACTCTCACGTGCGTCGTTTAACCTCGACAGCAGCAGTGTAAGTTTCTCCTCCAGCCCGGTAGTGCCGGGCTCGGTGGTGGTTGCCTCCGACAGTTCTCTGGGAACGGTCTTCATCGAGAATGTCGACTACGTGGTTGACTACGCCTCCGGCGTATTGACGCTTAAGGCCGGCGGGCAGTTGTCGACTGGTATTTGGACAACCATCTGGTATATCCCCTTCGCTATTTACCTTGCCGGCTCGGACTACCTGCTCAGGGAGGATCGAGGCGAGATCAGAAGACTGGCCGGGGGCGCTATTGCCAGCGGCGAAACAGTCCTGGTGGACTTCAAACCAGTCTATTTCAGCCTCACCGAGGAGATTATCAATCACGCCGTCGTGCTGGCCAATCGGATGGTGAGCAACGAAGTCGATGCCGAAGGGGAGTTCGAGGCCGACCCGACGCTGGGGGCGGCGGCGACTTTCAAGGCCCTGGAAACGGTCTGCCGGGCAGCGGCCGGTCACGAACTGGCATCGTCCCGAGGGGGTGACCGCACCGCCACGGCCTGGATGAAGCTGGCCGACGACTATGCGGCCCGATCGGAGTCGCTGCTGAAAGCGTTTCGGCCGCCGTTCGACAGTCCCAGATCACCGGCCACCAGCTAGATGGGAGCAATCATGTTAACAGGAATTGAAAGAGTGACGGCGCGACGCGTCTGGTTCGTGCCCGATTTCGTCGTCTGGGGGCTACCCTCGCTGGGCGAGCATGACTACCTGGCAATCGAAAAAGTCGGCGCCGTACAATCGGTCTTTTACGGCTCGGCGACTGTCGGACAAGTCGAGCAGGAGGTCAGCTTCGAGCAACTGGTTGATCATCGCGGCAACCACCTGCCGTCTTCGCTCGGCGCCGCCCTGGTCGTCCCCCGGTCCAGAGGCAGTGAAGCAGTTTTCGTGGTCGGCCGGGAGTCATCGAGCGGCTTCAAGATCGCCCGGGATCCCGCCTCGGACAACCCGGTCACCGTCGACCTTCTGATCGTGGAACTCGGTGAATAAAAAGACAGTCGCGGCGAAACCGAACAAGAAGCTGTCCGAAGAAACTGAGGCTATTGTCCAGGTTATTCGGAAGGCTTTCGTTGACAACGCGCATCAGATCGCACAAAAGGAAAAGACAGAGGATTTACTCAAAATGATTATGCGAAGTGATGACGGCAATAGATCAACTATGGATCACAAGGAGCTATGGAAGCTCATAGAAAAAGTCCGTAAGGAAGTACTGAGTCCCCCGCAGGGGCGCAAAACGACCGCGACGAAAAAGCCCCGGAGATCTTCTCGGAAGGCTGTGGGGAGGTAACCGCATGAGAATCCTGTCGGCGATAACACTGCTCCTGCTGCTGCCCTTCGCCGCCTCTGCGGAGATCGTGGAAAGGGAAGTCGTAGCCTCAGCCGATGACGCTCACGCTTACGGCAGCGCCGGACTGCTTACGACCTTCGGTTATCCCCGGTTCGGCCAGAACAGCATGCTGGAACCTTATGCATCGGCCGTCAGGTTTGTGGACCTCCCGGTTGACTCCGGGGCGGTGATCGACTCGGCGTTCATCGAGTTCCGGGCCTACAGCACCTGGTCGACCGACTCGATCGTGTACCTGGTAGTGGCCGAAGACACCTGCAATGCGGCTGCATTCACCGATCGAGCCGATTACAACCTGCGTCTGGCCAACTTGACGGACAGCTCATCGCCGCAGGTTCTCTTTGGCACGTCTGCAGGCAACTGGTATCGAACCTCTGATCTGGCAGCGGCGATTCAAGCGTTGGTCAACCGGCCTGACTGGGACCGGGACAGCAGTGATATTGCGCTTTTTCTCATTCCGACCGGAGATTCGCCCGCTAATATCTGGTTGGAGATGTACCACTTCGACGGTGACAGCGCCTCCGCCCATCGGCTGTACATCTACCTCGACAGTGGCGGGAGTTCGGCGACACCGGTTCGGCGCCGTAAGATGCTAACCCAACCGTCAAATACTGGGGGAAACAAAAGATGAAGACACTTTTCGAAATCGCCTTTCTTCTAATACTTCTACCGCTCTCGTCCGGCGCCTGGCCTGTCGTCAGCAACTCGGGCCAGAGTTCGGAGGACTCGGTCAGTTTTTCCTTCTTTGCGCTTGACTCGCTGGGCAATCCCACCCAGGCCGACAGCTTCCATGTGGCAGTGGTGGGGCCTTCCGGCGAGGCTGTTTTTGCCGAATCAATCACAACTGCTTCCTCTAGGCTGGACAGCCTCCTGTCCGGCGGCTCGCTCGTGTACATCTATAGAGCGGCGGTAGCTGACGTCGACGGCTCCGGAGCTCCGGGCGGATATACTATAAGCATAACCGCCAGGTCAACGAGCCTGTCGCTGACGACGCCGTTTGTCGGTTCTTTTCAACTGGTCGGCTGGGAGTTGGATGATCTGGGCGATACGGTCGGCCTGGCGGCAGGGTATGCAGCCTCGGCACTTGACAGTCTCGGACGGTGTCTGGAAATTCTCGATACCCTCGCACCGGGAACCGTAACAATCGATTCCGCCAGTGTGGCCCGGGCGGTCTGGAACACGCCGCAGATCAATCATACTTCAAACGGTACGTTTGGTCGCTATCTCGACACCGAAATATCCGGCATGGGTTCCGGCAGCGGCGCTTATGCCACGACGCTGATTGCGCTCGATTCAGCCAGCGATCAACCGGTCAGCGGCGTCAGGATAACGGTGCGCAGCCTCGATCAGGCCGTGCTCGCAGCGGTCGGCGGCACCGATGCTTCGGGGCAAGCGCACTTCAACCTGGATGCCGACAGTTTTATCGTGGCGGCCACTGCCCCGGGTTACCTCTTCTCCCCTTATGACACCCTCGAAATCCAGGGTAGCGACGTGGATACGGTCCCGGGTTACCGTTTCGATCCCGGGCAGCCGGCTTCTCCCTCGCTCTGCCGGGTCTACGGTTATCTTTATTCGATCGAGGGCTTGCCTTCAACCGAGGCTGCTGTTACAGCGCGCCTGCCCAAAGGGGTCACGCGGATGGGCGAGTTGATTGTATCGCCCTTCCCGGCAGCGGCGGTCACGGACAGCTCCGGCTATTTCTACCTTGACCTGATACCGTCGGATTCTCTTATCGGCGATGATACCCGCTATGAGATAGCGATCAGCCGTTCGGACGGATCGATATTACGCAAGCGTCTGAAAATACCGGCGGCGACCAGTTGGCAGTTGACCTGGTGATACCTGCCCCGGCGATTGCAGACACCTATACAAAAAAGCCGCCCTCTGAACCGGGCGGCTTTTCTATTGTCTTGATCGCTGTTAATGACAAGGCGGGCTGGAAGTACCAAAAAGGTAATTCATGTAGTAGACGATGTCCACGACGTTGATAACGTTGTCGCAGTTGCAGTCAGCCCGTTGACCGCCGCCTTCGGGCGGGGCGCCATCCTCGGCAATGAACGTGATCAGGGCGTACAGGTCGGATATATCAACCACCCGGTCGCCGTTGTAATCACCCGCCACGAAACTGGAACTGCAGTCAAACGACGCCACGACTACGTCGGAGCCCCGGTACCCGGTCCCGTCAAGTCCGATCGTTCGGAAGTAGCTGATTTCTCCCTCAACTGTCCCGGCAGCGGGCCAGGTGAACGACCAGCCATCGGCGCCGGAATAATCGGCATGTATCAGTTCGCGGCTGACGGCCCAGTCTTCGGCGATCATACCGATCATGATATCAACTTTGTGCCAGACGCCGGAGATAAGAACTTCATCATAGCCGACCTGCTGCCGCCATTGAGTCAGAGCCAGCGTGGCCGTGACGGGGTTAACCACGGTGACCCGCCAGGTACTGTCGGTCTGACGCCAGCCCAGGAAACCATCGAGCCCGACCCAGAGACCGGGACTACCGCCCAGTCCTAAAATGACCGTCCGCTCGGCATCCTCGACCCAGGAACGGATATCGTAATAGCTCGGATTCCTGAGGTATTTGACATTAAACCCATCCCCGTGAGAATGGATGTAGCTGAGCAGCCCGGAAAGGACAGCCTCGTCAAACGATCCCAGATTCTCCCTGGTAAGAAACAGCCCGGCCAGTTCCTCGGCGACTTCTTCGATCGTCATCGCCCCGCCGCCGTTTTCCATCAGGGCGGTATAACCCCGGTTGTTCCAGACCCGGAAGGCGGTGGCCGCAGCGGCCGGAGCGCAGTAGTAATCGCCGAACTCGCCGTTGTCGGCGGAATTGCCGTCGTCGGGATAACCGTTGACATCCCCCAGATCAAACTGACTCAGGGCCGCCATACCGGAGTTGATCAGATTCTTGGAAAGGTTGCGACGGTATATCTCGACCTGCGATATATTTTCGTCGTTGCAGGAGATAAGCAGGTCAAGGGTATCGCAAAACAGATCGCCGTCGTCCGGACTGGTGATGACCGGCCTGGGCGGGGTCGGCTCCAGAGTCACGAGGAGGCTGTCGACTGTACTTCGTCCCAGTGTATCCACGGCTGTAGCTTTCAGCCAGTAGCTGCCTTCCGGCAGGAACGAGAAATTCCAATTGTAGGTGAAGCCGGTGCCGTTGACGGCCGGGTTGAGACCGTCGCGAAGCGGCTTGGCGCCGTCGTAGACTCTCCCGATCTCACTCCAGTTGGCGCCGACTTTGACGGCGAAAGCCACGTGGTCGACAGCCGTCGAGGCGGCCTGATCCCAGGCCCAGAGCTCTGCATTGCCGTAAAGAACTTCGCCGGCCCGAGGAGAGACCAGCACAATTTGAGGAATCAAAGCGGTGTCGCTGCCGTGGCCGCCGGGGAGCCCGGCAACTTCCAGGGCCAGGTGACCGGGGAAGTTGTAATAGCTGTTGTTGGTGAGGTCCACCCAGCCGATCGTCTCGTCCCAGATATTGAACGTCCGACAGGGTACCGGGACGCTGTCGCACAACAGGGCGGCGCCGACCGAGGCATCGATCCCACTGGCTATATAGAAACCTGCGAAAAACGGGCCGTTGACCACGACCGGTGTATCGAGGGGAATCCAGATGTTGAATATCCCGCCGCCTTCGGGTATGCTCAGCTCCCATTCGGTCGAAACAGAAACGACCGCCCCCGGGACGGTGCAACCTGGGATCGTGGTGTCATCAACCGCCTCTACATCAACCGAGACTATAATAGTCGCGGCTGTCCCGAAGATCATCGGCATGTTGATTTCGGTGATGGTGTAGGGGTACGGCAAGGGGCAGTCTCGTTCCGGGTCGATGTACGACTTGTACAGTTCATACCCGGTGACCCAACCGTCGATTCGGTAAATGAGCTCCTGGTGATCGCTGGCGTGGCAGGTGTCGGCCGAGGCGATCAGGGGCGCAACGTGAACTTCCTGTATCGGCGCATGGCCGAGTCTTTCGACCCGGGCTGCCTGTTTAACTGTAGCGTTGCCGACCGAGACCAGCAGAAGCAGGACCGGCAGGCCCAAGGCGGCCGTCCGAAACGTCATCAGGCGTCTCCTCGTATTTATAGTCATCCTTATTCTCTGATTATCGAGCGTTTCGGGAATTACTTGATAGCCCTCTCGGCGGGCCCCTACCGATCGGCCACAATTGCATTTTCGGACACCTGGTCGGGTCGGGTACTGGGAAGTTCCCCCTACGTTGGTTTCATCTGTTGTTCCCCTTCACACAGAGAAGCGGGACGCCGCCCATACCGCGTTTTTGCCGAGCGCAATTTTTAAACAAATGATTCCGGCGCCATCGTTCCCCGATGAGAAAATCCGATACAGGGATGGACGTCAAGGCTGAAAAGCGTGAAAGGATTTTAATGCACCACGAGTCGAGAAAGCGCATTCTGGTCGTCGACGATGAAGAGTACATCTGCAAGATAATTGTCGAGTCCCTCGGGGAGGAGGATTTCGACATCGCCTCTTTTATCGACCCCCGCGAGGCGCTGGCTTATGTCGCGGCCAATCCCGTCGACCTTGCTCTCACCGACCTGGTGATGGGGCAGTTCTCCGGGCTGAATATTCTCGAAGCTACCCTGGAGAACCATCCCGACGCTATTGTCATTTTAATGACGGCCCACCCGACCGTGCAGACGGCAATCTCGGTGCTCAAGAAGGGCGCCTATGACTTCCTTGTAAAACCGTTCAAGCTGGAGCTTCTTTCGGCCACCATAAAGCGCGGGCTGGCTCATCAGAAGATCGTTCGAGACAACCTGAGCCTGAAGGGCCAGCTGGAATTCCTGAAAGTGGCCAACGCGTTCTTCGGCAGCGGGCTCGATCTGGACAAATACCTGAAACTGGTACTTCGCTCCTGCAACACCGAGTTGTCGGCCAGGGCCTCGGCCGTTATCGAGATAGATCCTTACGATGGTTCCGTGGTTCGCCAGCTTCACGAGTCGGTCGACAAGGAGAGCTCTCGAGCCGTGCTGGATGATTCCCTGGTCGACCAGTTCCGGGGATCAAAGAGCACCGCCCCGGCTATCACGACCGAACCGGTGGAGATCGAAGGTCGCCAGAAGACAAGAATCCTGATCAGCCAGCCAATCTTCATTCGCAAGCGCCTTCAGGGCGTGATCAACGTCCTGACCGTATTTCGCTCGGACCAGATTCCTCACGGGCGGCTGGATGTGCTTTCGATCCTATCCAGCTCGGCAGCCTCGGCGATCGCCAATCAGAATCTGTACACAGATCTTAAGAAGTCATACTTACAGGCTATCCGCGCCCTGGCCAGCGCTATCGAGGCGCGCGATGTATACACCGCCGGTCATACCGACCGGGTGACCCGGCTGGCCGAACAGGTAGCTCTGCATCTGGGCTGGAGTGAGAGGGACATCCAAACGCTTCAGGTCGGCTGCACGCTGCACGATATCGGGAAGATCGGCGTGCCGGACGCTATCCTGACCAAGACCGATCGCCTCACCGACGCCGAGCGCAAGATGATGAACCGGCATCCGCAGATGGGGCTGAAGATAATTCGCGGCGTCGACCTGCTTCGACCGGCGATCCCCTACCTGGCCTCTCATCATGAACGTTACGACGGTCACGGTTATCCGCGCGGTCTCAAGGGGGATGAAA
>Ga0272444_10001991_pt1 | contig 19130 bp, 11 predicted proteins | sample SSMForm13_FD_201033 | JGI IMG/M metagenome (GOLD analysis project Ga0272444, IMG submission 201033) | Marine sediment archaeal communities from Little Sippewissett salt marsh, Falmouth, MA, United States - SSM-Form-13 | ecosystem: Environmental > Aquatic > Marine > Wetlands > Sediment ... | reverse complement strand
GATCAGCATGCGGTCGCACTTGGCGTAGTTGATCAACTGCATGTCGGCCAAAGCCGCGTTGGGGATGGAAATCAGCGTGCGGTCCAGCGCGCGCAGCTTGGTCGAGCGCACACCGATGCTCTCGATGGTGCCGGTTTTGTCGCCGAAGCTGCAGAAATCCCCGACCCGCACAGGCTGGTCGACGTATAGAATGATGCCGCCGATCAGATTCTCCAGAGTCGGGCGGATGGCGAGCGCCACGGCCAAACCGCCGATTCCCAGACCGGCGATGACACTATAGAGCGGAACCCCCAAAAAGCTTGCCGCGCGAGCGAGAATGATCACCGCCGCGACGATGCCGAGCACCTTTCCGGCGAGGCGCCAGAGGTGGGCATCGAAGCTGTCAACCGGGATATTGCGCGACCGCACGATCCCTGCGAACAGGGCGCGCAGGAGCAGCCAGGCCAGCCATGCAACGGCAAGGTACATGATGATTGTCGTCGTGGTTTCGACAATTCTCGCAAAGCCTCCAGCGACGTTGACCTGAAAGGTGATGAAGTTTGAAAACCAGTGGAAAAACAAAAGGATCGCAATCGGTGTCAAGGCGCGTCGCAGCGCTGCGGAGAGCTGGTATTGGGAGGTGTTGCGGTTGACCATGCGATGGAAAACGATCAGCAGGACCGCACCTAAAACGGTCATCAGGACGACGGCGATTACCTTCCAAATCGGCGTTTTCAGCCAGATCTCCTGCAACGGGGCCGGTATGTTGGCCGGTATCCATCTCGGGATCATCGGGCCGGTGAGTTGCGGGATCGCCTGGGTCCAACTTGCGATCTCCAGCGATGACCGCAAGGGAAGATGGGCGATGCGTTTGTAGAACCGGGGCGCCACCGTGATGGTACGGGCGGCGAACAGAAACTCGCCTTCACGTTCCCCCTCCTGGATGCGGGCGATGACGATGGGTGTGCGCGGGATGCGCCAGTAGTCGCCCACCTCGCCGGCCTCCACGGCGGCCTGATCCGGGCTGGCCTCCAGGTAGAGCGGGTCGATGCGCCCGAAAATATCCAGCAGATAGCCCAGGGTATCCATTCCGACATCGTAGCGGGCGCTGGGGGCCACCGCCGACAGATCGATCAGCGTGTGAAAATAAGGAACGAAGCTCTCCAGTGCAGCGAAATTGGCGCGCGATTTGTCAACGAGATAGGCATTGAAGCGTTCCTCGAGGCTGCGCGTGAGCGCCTGAAAAGTCTCGATGGTCTGGCGCGGGCTGTCGGTTTGAAGCAGCGGCACGATGTCGCCGGCAGAGCCGGTCACGCCTTGATCGACGGTGGGCTGCGCGGCCGCCAGCGCCTGCCCGCAGATCAGTGCGGCGGCAATCAGGTACGACAGCCATGACAGCAAGGTTCCAAAAAAAGGCTTGCTATGGGTTTCCATTCCGATTTCTCCACTTTTCCCGTGGGTTGCCCGCGCGCTCAACTCTTCAGGCTGTAACCTCCTCGTCGAGTTGGTCGATAAGAACTTGCTTTTTAAGCGAGCGAGTATAAAAATTTAAATCTGAGGTGTCAATGATCGCAAGGATGCAGGATATGGCATGGCATGCCAGTCCTCTTTGCGCCGGAACCGGTCAACGCACAAAATAGCGATAACTTCGCATGCTCGAAGATTCGGTAAGCACCTCGAATCAAAATCGGGTACTGGCCAGATTTAACGAAAATTTATGTTATAGGTAAACAGACTGAGCACAATATATTGATAAGTCACGATAATTGTATCAGTTGCTACAGACAAAATAATTTTATAGGATATTAAGAGAACCAATCAATGAGTAAAAATCAAATCCTATCATAATAGAGGCATAAAATGACTTGTCTATGTGAAAAAATTGCTGGGGGCGACATCGAACTTTCGCCAACCTGCATTGGCCATATGTGGATATTCCAGAACCTCGAAGCAGAGGAAATTAAAGCGCTCAGCCGTGATGCATTGCGGAAAAGATCGACCACAGGCCAAGCATTGTTCTTGCAAGGAGATCCAACCGACGAAATGTTTCTTATTAAAGGCGGACGCGTCAAGCTTTCCAAAGTTCTTGAAGATGGGACCGAATTGACACTGGATATCCGCAAGGCCGGTGACTTTGTCGGTGAAAACATGTTTTCGGAAGAGGGGCACTACCCTGTCAGCGCCTACTGCCTCGAAGATACCTTGACCTGCGGTTTCAGCCGTAGCCAATTTGAAAAAATGGTCTTACAACATCCCAAGGTCGGCTTACAAATCATCAAAAACCTCAGTGAACGAATCTCTTGGTTGACAAGTCGGGTGGGAAGTCTGGCAGTCACCAATATTGAAGACCGGCTGTACAGGGTACTCACCAGTGTTGCCAAAGAGCATGGAATGATCAGCCCACAGGGAACCGTTATCCAGTTCCCATTGACCCATGAAGATCTGAGCTTTTTAACAGGAGCCCATCGAGTCAGCATTACCCGCGCCATGAAAACGCTTAAAGCAGCCGGTAAAATTATCCATAAAGACAAACGGCTCATCCTGCCTGCGTTGAAAACAGCCTAATTAACTCTCCCATCCAAATAAATCGGCGAAAGGGCAATGTTATCGGTGGCTATATTCCTTATGGTCAAATAGATGGGTTTACAAAGGCGCTTTTCGAAAGATTCTGGTCGTTGAGACACCAGGAAAATCTTTTAAAAGGCAAACTGGTGCCAACCGTTTTCACCGGTTGCGATCCTGAAGCACTGGCCACCGTTAATAAAGCATTGGCAAGGGAGGTGCAAGAATATGAAAATCTGGTTATCTACAATGCTAAAGTGATGATGGTCTAACAAACCGGATTTATGTTGTTTTCAGCCTAAAAGGGCTATTTCTGATAAATTGTCTGTATTTCCAATGCCCCTGGAACAAGGGCATGTGATTTTAAATATTTCAGGGTGGAGGATCAGAGGGAAATATGGGAGAAAGCAATGCGAATTGGCCGTCTAATGGGTGAACGAATAAAATAGAAAAGCAAAACTATCAATTCAATTCTTCAGGCTTAGGAATCATATCCAGAAGAAATCACTGGATTAGAAAATATTCACTCCCCTGGTCTTTTTTCAGTACCCGTGAAGTAAAAAACCTTGGCGCAACTTCTTCCGCCATTATATTGTCCAATTAGATTCAGGTTAAGGACAATTTGGCGGCAATATGCAACGGAGAATACACATGTCCGAACCATGGCATTGCAGGGAGCTGTCCCCTCTATGTGGCAGGCCCAGCTAATGGGGTGATTATGAAAAGACATGAAGTCGTCGAATTTCTAAAAAATATTAAGCCATTCAATTCCCTTGGAAACGATGTGCTGGAGAAACTTTCAGCCATTGTGTCCGTTAAAATGTTTAAAACCAACACCTATATTTTTAAACAGGGAGAGCCTAGTCTCGAGGCCCTGTTTATTATGGTCTCCGGCCTGCTGGAAATTACCGTCACCAGTGACAGGGGGGTTGAATCGGTTGTGAGTGTGAGAAAGGCCGGGGATTTTTTCAGTGAGGCTGTTGTCTTGTCCGGCCAACCTTACCCGGTTTCTGCCAGGGTAAGGGAGGATCTTCTTTGCATCAAGATCCACCGCAGGGATCTTGAAACGCTGATTTACAATCATCCTTCTTTTTTAAGCTATTTTAATGAATTCCTGGCCGAACGAATGCGACTGCTTTACGACCGCATTCTGGCAGAGCAAGGCATTCATTCAGCCGGTTGCGTGGACATGCCGCTGTTCCGCAAAAAGGTCAGTGAAATCATGACCACTTCGGTGGTCACCTGCAGGGCTGATGATCAAGTGGCCCTGGCCGCAAAACCGATGATAAAAAACGGCATCGGCGCAAGCGTTGTTGTGGATGCCGGGAACAAACCCATCGGCATTGTTACCATGAAATCCATTGTTGAAAACCTGATCACGGAATCTAGATACTCTATTGATAATTGCACAGCCGATCAGATCATGGATACGGATCTTGAGGTGGTTGCCTCCGATGCCTTTACCGGTCATGCCCTTGTTATGCTGACGCGGCAGAAGTCAAATTACCTGCTGGTGATGGAGCGTGACAACCTGGTGGGGATTTTAACGGCCATTGACTTTATAAAATCCGGGAACATCGGTCATCTGACCCTGTTGCAGGACATTGATGGTTCTCATACCATCGAAGACCTGGCCAGGGTTTCGGATGAAATTGACAATGTGCTGAATGTCCTTCTCGCGGAAGGTGCCAAGATTCCCGATATTTTGGAAGTCATGTCGGAAATTCATGAACGTCTTATCAGAGCGGTTATCTGTAATGCTGAACGCCAGATGGTAGAGAAGGGGTTTGGGCCGCCTCCTGTTGATTATTGCTGGATCAACATGGGCAGTGATGCCCGCCATGAGCAGACCTTGAGGACTGACCAGGATAATGCCATTATTTACGAAGATCCCGACACGGATGATAAAGAGCGAGTAGAGGCGTATTTCGGGGTATTGGCAGACACTGTTGTCCATGGGCTGGAGCAGTGCGGGTTTGCCTTGTGTACCGGGGGTGTCATGGCCACCAATCCCAAGTGGCGCAGGTCGCTCAGCCAATGGAAAGACTATGTGGACCAGTGGTCAACAACCTTTAACCCTGAAGAAACAATGGACATGACCATTCTTCTGGATTTCAGGTCTGTCTGGGGCAACCAGGCCCTGGCGCGAGCACTGTGGGACAAGATTTTCCAGGTATTTGAGGATCCGGAAAAGATTAACCATATGCTGACGGCTCTGCATATGCAATTTGCAATCCCCATCAATTTTCTCGGCCATCTCCGTACCGAAAAAAAAGGTCCGCACAAAAACCAGCTCAATCTTAAAAAAGGCGGCCTGGTTCATATCATCAACGCAGCCAGGATTTTTGCCATTAACAATCGCATCACTGAAACATCCACCCTTGGGCGGCTTCGACAACTGACAGAGATGGGGGTTATTTCGGAAAAAAGATCCGATGTTCTAAAAACTGCTTTTGAAACACTGGTGATGTTTAAACTCAGGACCAATCTTCAGAAAATGAGTCAAAACCAGAAGCGAGACCATTATATGGACCCGTCAGCATTGAACAACAGAGAGATCGTTCTTTTGAAAGATGCCCTCTATTCTGCGTCCCAGATGCAGAAACTCACCAACAGCAGGTTCACTCAGGCCTCTTTGAAATTTTTTTCCTGATCTGCTTTAGCTTTCGGAGATGCTCAGGTGATGGGTCGGATCCCGGCCTTCTCATCTTCTCTTTTTGGTCGTTATCAGCCTGAATCGCCGCACAGTCGGCAAAAGGAGGAAACTATGGTCCGCCTGAATCAGTACTCTGAAAGCGAACGGCAACATCTGCTCGACCTTCCCTGCCCGGTTTACGAATCATCCCCTTTTGTTGGTGGTCTGCAATTGCGCGAAGCCCGGGTCGCGCTTATCTCGACCGCCGGTTTGCACCGCCGCGCCGATCGGCCGTTCGGGGTAGGTGAAAGCGGATACCGGCTCATCCCCAAAGACATCAACCCCAATGACCTGGTCATGAGCCATATCTCAACCAATTTCGATCGTACCGGTTTTCAGCAGGACCTCAACATCGTGTTTCCTCTGCAGCGGCTCGGCGAGCTGGTGAAAGACGGCTTTATCGGCAGCCTCGCCGAGTACCACTATTCTTTTATGGGAGCAACCGACCCGGCCCGGATGGAACAGGAAGCCCGCAACCTCAGTGCCATCATGAAAAAAGACCAGGTCAACGCGGTATTACTCGTTCCCGTCTGACCCAACTGCACGCGCGCCGTGGGCGGGCTTTCGCATTACATTGAAGCCGAGGGGATTGCCACCACCCAGATCAGCCTGATACGGGAGCACACCGTAACTATCAGGCCGCCTCGAGCGTTGTGGGTGTCCTTTCCACTTGGACGTCCGCTTGGAACCCCGAATCAACCTGAATTTCAGCGGGATGTCTTGAAACATGCGTTGAGACTGCTTGAATACTCTCCCCCCGGACCGGTTCTGGAGGACTATCCCCATGATGCAGCGGGTGATGATATCGAAGCGGGCGCTCTGGCTTGCCCGGTCAGTTTTGGCACCATCCCCCAGGCAGCGACAAGCCGGGATGCACTGATGCAGGAATTCCAGGATGAAGTCGATAACATGAAGACCTGGTATGATATCGCCCGTGAGAAAAGCTTGCGCGCGACTGCAGGGATCAGCGGCCTGGGTCCCGATCAAATTGCGGCCCTCTTTCGCGACTTCATCGAAAATAAAATCGCCGGCCCTGAGTTGCATGGCGAAAAGCTTTCGGACCTGCTGCGCTTGGCCGCAGAGGATCTCAAAGCGTATTATTTCGCGGCGATCTCCGCCCAACCAGGACAGTCGACCAACGCCGCAACGCTTTCAGACTGGTTCTGGGGGGAAACCTGTGCCGCTCGCGTTCTTAACGAAGTCCGAAAATGCTGCCTGAATATTGCAGCCAAGGATATGCAACTGGCCGGCAAGCTCCTGCTTATACCCAGGAGTCAGATGCACCGGTTTGAAGAGTAGTTCAGGAAAGGATCATTTTTGTGACCGTAATGAACCCACCTCCTTTTCACTAAACCAAACTCATGAAAACCATTCAAATTTTCGTTCTTTTTAATTGCTTGATCGGCATTTTCCCCTCCTTGTCCACAGCCGCAGATGTTGATTTTTTTGTGGACGCCACCGATCCGATACCATCCGCCTGGGAAGCGGTTAACCCTGAAATCGTTTTACGCCAACGGCCGGTTTTGATTCAATTCGAGATGCTTTCTCCTGATCATTGCCACGAACTGCATCTCAATTTTTTTGAGAATGTTCAAATGACCGTTGTTCTGGATCAACTAAAGGTGATTTCTCCGGAAGAGTCGGTCTGGATCGGATCGGTTTTACCCGGCAGCATGCGGGGGGCGGCCACTTTCGTACGCAAGGGTAATCGATTAACGGGCACCGTACGCCATGATTCACTGGCATACCAGGTGCGCCACATCGAGGGCGCTCTTCACCTCGTCAGGGAAATCCGATCACCCCAAGCAGGCGTGAGCGCAAAGGCGCTATCGGGTGAGTCGACCAGCATGGAAACCGAGGTCTTCGCACTGGTCAATTTAGAGCGTCAGATTCAAAAGCTGCATCCCCTGCAAATGGACAGCCGATTGCATGAGGCCGCATTGGGGCACTCCCAGGACATGGCGGAGCAAAACTACTTCGATCATACCAGCCTGGACCTCCGGACACCCGGCACACGGATATCCCAAGCCGGATATGCCTGGAGCACCTACGGCGAAAATATCGCGGCCGGCTATTCGACGCCGGCGGCAGTCGTGGAAGGCTGGATGAACAGTTCGGGGCACCGTGCCAACATCCTGAGTAGCGGGTTTTGCGACATCGGTGTCGGATATGCGTATTCGGCCGGAAGTGCTTACGGCGCATATTGGACCCAGGATTTTGGACGGCAACAGGGGGTGTCTGCCTGCAGTTCGGTTCAGGAGCACACCATCTCCGTGTCAGAGGGCCTGCACGGCAGTATTTCTCCGTCGGGAATTGTGACGGTCGCCCCGGGGGGAAGCGCAACCTTCAACATCACCGCCGATCCCGGATATCGAATTTCGGATGTGGTGGTTGACGGCCAATCACTGGGGAGTCGCGGCATTTACAGTTTTGCAGATGTTTGGGAAGACCATTCCATTGAAGCATTTTTTGAAAGAACCAAAACCAGTCGCAGATCCTTCCCCTGGATTCCGCTACTTCTGCCCGCAGAGTGACGTTTGCCATTTGGGATAAAACATGGTCGTTCATAAATGCGGAGCATCAGCTATTGCCCATTTTGACGATCACCTTGCCGCAGCCAGGTGGCCAGCCGCTCCAGCCCCTCCGCGGTGGAGATCCGCGGCGCGTAGCCCAGGTCGCGGCGCGCGGCGCTGATGTCAAACCAGTGGGCGGTGGCCAGCTCCCGGGCCACGAAGCGGGTCATGGGCGGCTCCTGCGGGATTCGTAAAAGCCCGTAGACGCCCTCCAGCAGGGCGCCGCTCAGCCAGGCCAGCCCGGCCGGGACCCTGCGGCGCACCGGCGGTTTGCCGCCCGCGGCCAGAATGGCGTCGATCATCTCCCAGAGGGGAATGGGTGCGCCCTGGCTGATGAAGTAGACCCTGCCCGAGAGCCCCGGGTCGGCGGCCAGGCGGTCGGCGGCCAGCAGGTGCGCCTCCGCGGCGTTGTCGATATAGATCGTGTCCACGCGGTTTCGCCCCCCGCCGACCCGTCTGAGGCGCCCGGCGCGGGCGAGGATGCGGGAGACCAGGTGGGGGTCGCCCGGTCCCCAGATCAGGTGCGGGCGCAGGATGATAGCGGCGAGGCCCTGGCGCGCGGCCCGGATCACCAACCTTTCGGCCAGGGCCTTGGTGCGCGGGTAGGCGGCGTGATAGCGCCCGGGGTAGGGCGCTGATTCGTCCACCCCCTCCATGTCGCCCCCGTGAAACACGACGCTGGGGGAGCTGGTATGGACCAGAGCGCCCACCCCCTGCCGCCGGCAGGCGGCGATCACGTTGGCCGTGCCGATGACGTTGGTGCGGTGGTAGTCCCCGTAGTGGCCCCAGACACCCGCCCGGGCGGCGGTGTGAAAGACCACCTCCCGGCCGCGGCAGGCGGCGTCAACCGCCGCCGGGTCGGCCAGGTCGCCCTGCAGCTGGTCCACCCCCAGGGCCATCAGCTCCGGCTTGGGGTGGCGTGCAAAGCTGGCCACCCGGTCGCCGCGGGCCAGCAATCGGCGAACGATCGCGCTTCCCAGAAACCCGCCGCCGCCGGTCACCAGGATCCGTCTGCCCGACCGATCAGGGGGCATCGGGGTCTCCCGCGTCTGTCTTGCCGGGCGGCCCCGAGACCACCTGCCGCTCGGCCCAGCGGGCCAGCTGCTCCCGGAAAATTTTGGAATTGTGGCGGATGTCCACCGGAAAAGCGGGGTGAAAGAGGATGGTTTCGATCTTTTGGGTCAGGGGCGTCTCGCATGCCAGCGCCAGCAGCTCCCGGCGCAGCGCCTCGCGGTCGGCCTGCCGGGAGGTTTTTTCCAGCTCGATGCAGATCACGGGGGTCTGCTGACCGTGCGGACCCAACCCCACCAGGGCGCTGCGGAAGACGGCGGGGTGCCGGTTGAAGATCGCCTCGCAGGGAATGGTGAACAGGGTCCCAATGGGGGTGATCACCCGCTGGCTCTTGCGCCCGCAAAACCAGACCCGGCCCTTGGTATCCATCCAGCCCAGGTCCCCCATGCGGTGCCAGAAACCTTCCCCATCGACGATTTTGGCCAGCGCGTCGGCTTCCGGGCGCTGGAAGTAGTGGCGGGTGACCAGGTCTCCCGCGACGGTGATCTCGCCGATATCCCCTTGGGGCACGACCCGCGCGTCAGACCACGCCTTGATGGGGTCGTCGCTGATTTCGATGATGGCCACCCTGAGCCCCTCCAAGGCCCGCCCCACGCAGGTGCCGAAACCCTTTTCGCTGAGGTGGCGGGTTGCGCTGAGGATCTCGCTGCTGCCGATGGAGATGACCGGCACGGCCTCGGTGGCGCCGTAGGGGGTGTGTATCTCGGCCTCCCCGCAGAGCATCCCCGCAAACCGTTCGATGTTGTCCGGCAGCACCGGTGCGCCGGCCGAGACCACGCGCCGCAGGCTCGGCAGGCGCAGGCCGCGGCGGGCTCCGTAGCGTCCGACGCGGTTGAGCAGCGCCGGCGAGGCGAACATGTTGGTGACCCCGTGGTTTTCGATGGCCTCCAGGATCCGCACGGGGTTCACCGCCGCCGGCCGGGTGGGGTCCATGTCGGGGATGACCGCCGTCATGCCCAGGGCGGGGTCGAAAAGAGCGAAGAGCGGAAAGGTCGGCAGGTCGATTTCGTCGGGGGCGATCTGAAAATGAGCCTGGATGTGCCGGATCTGGGCGTCGAAAACGCCGTGGGTGTAGACCACGCCCTTGGCCGGGCCGGTGCTGCCGGTGGTGAACAGGATCGCGGCGGCTTCATCGGCGATCGTGGCGGCCGGGGGGTAGGCCTGCCACGGGCGCCGCAGCAGATGCAGCAGGGTGGGGCCGCCCCAGCACCAGCGGGGGCCCACTGTCACCCAGGTGCGCAGGGTTCGGAAAAAACGGGGGTAGAAAAGCCTCAAAAGATGGGCTTTGGAGATCCCCACGAACGCCTCGGGACGGCTTTCTCCAAGGCACTCCAGCATCCGCTGGAGCCCCATGCCGGGGTCGACCACGACCGGAACGGCGCCCACCTTGAAAAGGGCGAAGCTCAGCAGAAAAAACTCGGGCCCGGGCTTGACCATCAGCACGGTGCGCACGCCGCGGGTGATCCCCGCGGCCTCCAGCCCGCCGGCAATGCGCGCGGATTCGCGCTCCAGCTGGGCGAAGGTCAGGTGCGCGTAAGTCACCCGGCCGTATGCGTCGCGGCCGGCGGGATACACCACGGCCCGCTTGTACGGCTGGCTGCGGGCCGTGCGTCTGAGGTGGCCGGCGACGTTGACGGGGTCAGGGCCGGCGGTCGGGGCGTTTAGATCCATGGCGGATAATGGTTGCTACCCAGATTGAGGCATCGGTCATTTCAAAAAACGGGCCTTGAGTTTGGCGATCACCCCGCGGGGCTCCGGCGGCGGCCTTCGCGCCGCAAGCCCAGCCGACGCGGCCAGGGCCGTCTGCAGGTCGGCGGCCATGCGCTGCTGCTGGGAGGCGATGGCCGCAAGCCCGTTTTCGCGGTTCACCAGAAAGCCAACATAGAGGGCCTGGAGCTGCTTTTCAAGTGCGCTTGAGGTCTTTCGCAGCTCCCGGTCGGTTTTGACCCAGAGGCTGCGCTCGGCGGCGACGATGTTTTTCTGGTCGGGAAAGTCGGCCTCGATTTCGTCCAGGCGTTTGAGCTCCCGTTCGATGAGTTCCAGCGCGCCCTCCAGGCGCAGCATCTCGGCGTAAAGGCCCGGGAGTCTTTCCCGACTGAAGGCCGCAACCTCCGGTTTGAGTGCGAGCTGTCGGAACTGGTTGGGGGGCGGCGCCCCGCTTTTCAGGACAAAAAGCGCCAGCGCAGCACCGCCCCCGGCCAGCAGGGCCAGGAGCAAAAAGATCACGATTCGTTTCTTCAAAACTCATCTCCCGCAAAAGATTCCCGCCCTCCACGGCCGATTCTGGCAGCCGCAGACGGTCCTCAGGACGGGGTGGCCGTCAGAAAGGCCCTGATATGCGCCAGGACCCGTTCGGGTTCGTCCTCCAGCAGGTAATGCCCGGCGCGTTCGAAAATCTCCACCCGGGCCGCCGGAAAGCGGCGGCGCCATTCGGCCAGGTAGTCGCCGTCGAAGACGAAATCGTGCCGCCCCCAGAGCAGCAGCATGGGTACTGCAGCCAGAAGCGGCAGGCGCGCGGAAACCGACGCGACCAGGGCATAGCTGGGGTCGCGGGGGCCAAGCGGAATGTCCTGGACAAATTTGAGGGTCGCGACGCGGTTGGCCGGGGTGTTGTAGGGGGCGATCAGCCCGGCGCGCACATCGGTCGTCAGGCCCCGGCGCGAGGCCATCAGCAGGGCAGCACGGGCGAACAGGTTGAGCCCCAGGACCAGGGGCGGCGCCAGCCGCGGCATGTCGCGAATCAGCCGCAGCCGCAGCGGCAGCCGCTTGCCGTTGGGCGGCAAGAAGGCTGCCGTGTTGAGCAGCACCAGCCGCCGGATCCGCTCGGGGTGCGCGACGGCGTAGGCCATGCCGATCATTCCGCCCCAGTCGTGGAGCACCATGGTCAGGGGGCCGTTTAATCCCAACTGGTCCAGCAGCGCTTCCAGATCCGAAACCCGGCTGGCCAGGCGGTAGTCGTAGCGCCCGTCTTCGGGCTTGTCCGAAAAGCCGCAGCCGATATGGTCCGGCACCACGACCCGGTAGCGTCCGGAAAGGCCCTTGACCAGCGCCCGGTAGTAGAAGGACCAGGTGGGGTTGCCGTGGAGCATCACGATTGGCTCGCCGGCGCCTTCGTCCAGGTAGTGGCAGGTGAACTTTCCCACCCGCAGATAGCGGGATCTGAACGGGTAGAGCCGGCGGAAGGCCGGTGTGGCCACGAATGCCGAATAGGGCCGGGCGGTGGTCACGGCGCCTCCTTGGGGGCGGGCTGCCGGCCGGTGCGGCTCGCTGGGCTTCGCCGACCTACCATCGTACCCCCAGCATCAGGCAGTTGAGGCCGCTGCCGATTCCCAGAAACCCCACCAGGTCGTTGGGCTGGAGAAACTCGCGCTCCGAGGCGATGGCCGCCGTGATCGGCAGCGACACGGTGCCGACGTTGCCCAGATACTGGAAGGTGGTGAAGTCCTTTTCCTCGGAAATGCCGATGGCGTTGAGGATCGTGCGCTGGTGGGTGGCGCCGACCTGGTGGCAAATGACCTTGTCGGGTTTGTCGAAGGGCCACGCCAGTTCGCGCTTGAAGGCCTTGTAGGTGGCGATCCCCAAACCGACGCCGTTTTCCAGGACCCCGATGGAGTCGGTCTCCATGATGTGGGCGCAGCTCGCCGGGATGCCGGTGTCCGGCCCCCAGCAGCAGAGGCGGTGGTGCTCGGTGGCGCTGCGGATGACCCCCCCCAGCAGCCGGTGGCCGCGGTTGGCGAGCGAGCCGGCGGTCAAGAGCACCGCCACGGCCCCGGAACCGCCGGTCAGGGTGGCCACGCTTTTCTTGAAAAGCGTCATGTCGGGGCGCGCCAGCAGACGCCGGATGGTGATGTCGACGATCTGGCGGGCCGATTCGGAGGAGACCACCAGACCGGCCCTGATCTGCCCCAACTCGATGGCGTTGGCCACCTGGAGCATGCCGTTGAGGACCCCCAGGCAGGCGTTGGAGAGATCGTAGACCAGTGTTTCGCCGCTCAGCTCAAGCCCGTGGGCGACGGCGCAGGCCGTGGCCGGCTCCAGGTTGTCGCGGCACACCCCTCCGTAGACCAGCATGCCGATCTCCCCCGGGTCGATCCCGGAGGCGTCCAGGGCCTTTTGCCCGGCACGCGTCGCGCCGTCGCAGTTTTTGTAATCGTCCTCCCAGAAGCGTCGCTCGTGGATGCCGGTCAGGGCTTCCAACTGCCCGGGCTTGAAGTGCAGCCGCTCGTAGAGGGCCATCAGGCGCTCCTCGAGGTCCGCCGAGGTGACCACCAGGGGGGCCAGCTCATAGCCGAATGAATCGATATATACGTTTGTGTAACGCATCGTGTCTCACGTAGGTCGGAATCGCGGACAGCACCAGGCGCTCAACCCAAGGGGATTTTTTCCGGATGGCGGCGTCCGCGCTCCTGCACAATTTGGGGTTGCAATGCGGTCGTCGACCGGTCCGGCCGAAGCCCGCCTACCGCAGGCGCTGCCGGCCGACGGCGCCTATTCCTCAAGATAGGGCCTCGCGCCCCGAAGCTCAAGGGCCGGGTCTGCTTTCAGCGCGGTCTCAGCTGCAGTCTGAAACCCTCCATCTTGTAGATGTAAAGGCCGTCCACCTGAAGGTAGCCGTCCGCCTGGAGAGCGGGGGCGGGGCCTTCGGAGACGGCGGTGACAAACGCCTCCACCACTACCTGGCGGCTGGTGGGAATTATCTGCCCCCGGTAGGTCCAGCGGTGGGACGCGGGGGCCGCCAGGGCGAAGCGGTGGGTGTCGCAGAGTTCCTTCCAGCGCCGGCGGGCCGCGAATTTCAGCAGCTGGAGAAACGATTCGATCCCCAGCGATCCCGGGCAGACCGGGTCCTGATAGAAGTGGGCCTTGAAGAACCACTCGTCGGGATCCACCGTCTTGCTGCCGCGCACGTAGCCCAACCCCCGCGGGCCGCCCCCGGGCAGGAAGATGTCGATGCGGTCGATCATCCGCAGTGCCCGGGCCGGCATGGCCAGGCCCGCCGGCGGGCTGCTGAGGGGGTCGTCCGGCGTCAGCGGCCGGGCGTCCGCCAGAAGGCGACCCCCCGCCGGGTCTGCAGCGTCGGGCGCCCCGGACGGCGGGCTTTCCCGCAGGCCCACCTGTTTGGCCAGGGCGCTGCGGGTGAAAAAACCGAAGGCGGTGTCCCCCTCGTAGACCATGGCGCCCCCGGCCAAGACCTGGAAGTCAAAGTTCTCGATGATGATGTCGCCGGCCTTGGCCACCTTGGTCAGCCGGGTGCGCATGGTGAGGGTGCCGCTTTGCGGGGAGACCTCGCGCTGCAGCCGGGCGCTGCCGCCCAGGTTGCGGAATTGGAGGTCATGGGGGCTTTTGAGGGCCGAGCCGGCGTAGGCCGCCAGCCAGCCGCAGGGCTGGAGGGCGATTTCCAGCAGCACACAAAAGGGCATTCGGCCGCTGCGCTCCGCCCGGAAGTACCACGTCTCGGGCGGAACATCGTAGGCGGCTTCGATCCAGCCGCCCGGCGCCAGCTGCCAGGGGGGCGGCTCGGCGGCCGTGATACGATCCATGAAGCAGTAGGGCGGGCCCGGCAGGCGGGCGATGAAGCGCTCATGGTCAAAGACCCGGTAGGGTTCCCCGAAGGCCTCCGACGGGTTGCCGACGCAGAAGGCCAGCAGCTGGTCGCGGGAGAAGAGCACCGGCCGGTCCTGGGTCGGCGCAGCCGGCGGGGCGTCCGCCGGCGATGCAAGACGGCGCCGGGATTCCCACAAGCTCTCCAATTCCGTTCGGGTGGTGCCGCTGAGCTGCAGGCTGAGCCCCTGGAAGGCGACGATGCGGCGTCCGTCGGCGTACATCAGGGCGTCGGCCACGGCATAGGGGGCCGGGTTGTAGCCGATTTCGCGCAGGGCCACCTCGTAGACCACTTGCCGCGTGGCGGGGGTCACCGGCCCGCGGCACTTGAGCACGGCCTCCACGCCCGTCACCGGCTCGTAGGCCGCCCCGTCCTTGGCCGTCACCCAGCCCAGCCGCTGCAGCAGCACCCTTAGGGCATGTCCGCAGCACTCGTACATCAGCGTGCCCGGCATAACCCGGTCGTCCAGGAAGTGGCAGGTGAGAAACCAGTCGTCCGGATGGATGTCGGCCTGGGCGCGGATGCTGCCCAGGCCGAAGCGCCCGCCGGCGGGGTCGAGCTCCAGGACCCGGTCGATGAGATGCATCCGCCCCCCCGGCAGGCGCAGCGCCGGGGCTAGCTGCAGCCCGTCGAAGGCCGGTCCGAAGCAGGCCGAAAGATCGCCGGCGCGCAGGGCCTCCAGTTGGCCGTCGCCGAAGTTTTCCTTGGCCAGGGGCGCCAGCGCCGACCAGTCCGCCGGGCGTTTGCCGGCTGCCGGGCGGGTGTCGGATTCGGTCAGAATGATCCCGCCGGAATTTCGGACTTCGGCTTCGGTGAAAAAGCCGGCGCAGCCGTCGCGCATGCTGATGAGGTGCGCGTCGCCGATCCAGCCTTCGAAGCGGAAAAAGAACATCCAGGTTTCCCCCTGGCGCACGAAGCGGTCGATGGCGATCTCGTAGCGGATCACGTCCCCCGGCCGCGGCAGGCCGCGGTGAAAGCGCACCTTGGCGTCCAGCAGGCGGTAGGCGCGCCGGCCTTTGACGGCCAGGTCGATCCCCAGGTAGGAGCACAGAAAGAGGTCGGCCTGGCCCGCCTCCACCGCGATGCACACCGGGGCAAGGTCGCCGTCCAGATACCAGGCGCCGGGCAGGACGTCGTGCTCGGTCACCACGCGGCCGGGGCCCAGGGAGCCCTTCTCGCCGCTCACCGACACGATCCGGTCCACCAGCATCAGGGGCTCGTCGGGCAGGCGCACCCGCACCCGGTAGCCGTCAACCTCGGCAAATTCCGGCCCCAGCACGCGGGCCACGGAGCCCACGGCGAACTCCATGCACATCTCGCGGGAGTAGGCCGGCGGCGGCGCCGAAGGCAGAGGGCTGGCGGCCGCCGTCGGTGCGAGCGGCTTTTCATCGGCGGCCTCGCCTGGCTGGCGCCCATCCGGGCGGTCGGCGGCCAGCTCCGCCAGCAGCCGGGTTTGGAGGTCGAAGGCGCGGGCGAAGCCCTGCTGGGACTGATCGGCGAAATCCAGGAAGCGCCGGTGGGCCTCGGTGGTGGCCTTGACGGCCGCGTCCAGGGGGCCCAACAGGTCGCTGAAGCGGCCTGGGGCGGTAGCGGCGGGGTGGCGCGGTGCTGAAGCCGGGGCTGGCGCTGCGGTAGCGGCAGGGGGCGCCGGCGGCCGGGGTGGCGGCCCGCCGAGGGGGACCGTCACCGTCCGTGCAAAAACCGGTGGCGGCGGGGTTTCAGGTGCAGTGCCGCGGTTTCCGTATAGGAAATCCAGGCTCAAGGGTAACCGATGGGTCCAGAGGTGTCCCAACAGCTTCAGCACGGTCAGCGGTTCGTCCTCGCCGCGGACCGAGGCCGAGACGGCCAGGTGGGGGCGATCGATCAGGATGCGCCCGATCATCCGGCTGCACGACGCCTGGGGGCCCATCTCCACAAAGATCCGCAGACCGTCGGCGTAGGCCCGCTCGACGGTGGCGGTGAAATCGAACCCGTGCAGGGCCTGGGCGAGGATCGCATCGGCGGCGCTGGCGGCGCTGAGCTCGTAAGCCCTGCCCGCTGCGCAGCTGTAAAACCGGATGCCGGGCGGGGCGGTGGTGGGGAAAAGGTGCAGCTCGCGGTACGCCTGGCGCACCGGCTGGGCCGCATCGCAGTGGACCGTGACCACCCCGTCGAGGAAAAAGGCGTTGCAGCCCAGCTCGGCGATGACCGCCTGCAGCGCCTGGGCGTCGCCGCCGATGACGCATTCCTCGGGGGTGTTGACGATCAGCAGGCGGGTGTGCCGGTGGCGGGCGATGGCCGGGCGAACGGCGTCGGCCGCCCGGTCCACGACGGCCACGGTCCAGGTGAAGGGCTGGTCGGCGTGGATCCCCCAGGCTTTGCGGGCGGCGCGGCAGGGCCCGGCCAGCTGGGTGCTGAAAAGATCGGTGGCGGCCATGCGCGCGAGCATCTGCCCGCGATCCGGCCATGCGCCCAGGGCGAAAAGCGCCGCCGATTCACCCAGGCTGTAGCCGATGGCGGCGTCAGGGGCGGGCATGAATCGGCGCACGAGATTGGTCATCAGACCGCCGTGCACCACCTGGCCGAAAATGGGCTGCAGCGGGTCTGCGGCTAGCTGCGCCAGGGTCGCCTTTTCCCAACCGGGACCCCAGGCGCTGCGGCGGGGCAGGATGGCGTCGGGCAGCATCTGGGATTTCAAATGGGCGGTGGCAGCGTCCATGCGCTGCAGCACCTCGGGCCAGCGCACGCCGATGGCGCGGCCCATGCCCAGGAAATGATTGCCGCTGCCGGGGTAGACAAAAGCCACCTGTCCTCCGGGGCCCAGCGGCGCCGGGGTGAAGCAGAAGCCCTCAGGGCCGTTTAAGCGAACGGCGGCGCCCTCCCGGACGGTGCTGCGGGCCTCGCGGATCCAGTGCCCCAGGCGCTCGCGGCTCCCGGCGATGATCGCCACCCCCAGTGCTGCGGCGCCCTCCGGTGCTGCGCTGCGGTGCCAGCTGCGGGCGAGAGACGCGATCGCGGCGGCCGGTCCCTGCTGCTTCAGGTGGCGCTCCAGGCGCTCCAGCCCGGCGGTGAGGCCGTCGCGGTCGCTGGCGCTGACGCAAAAAAGCCCGTAGGGCAGCTCGCCTGCCGGATGAGGGCGTTGCCGGTGCGTTTTTTGGTGGCCAGTTGCGGCCGGCGCCGCTTCGACCCCCTCCAGCAGGACGTGCATGCAGCCGCCCGCTGGGGTCATGGCCGCGGCCACGGCCCGCCGCGGGCCCTCGCAGCGGTTGCGCACCCAGTACTGGGCGGAGGCCGGAAAATGAAACGGCCCCCCATGCCAACGGCCGTCGGCCGGCTCGTTGAAGCCGGGCAGGGGCGGAATCATTTCGTGGTGCAGGCAAAGGGCGGTTTTGACCACCCCGGCGAGACCCGCGGCCGCCCCGCTGTGTCCGACGATCGGTTTCAGGCTGCCCACCGCGCAGGAGGCGGGGGGCGCCCCTTGAGCGGGCTGCGAAAAGACGGACTGCAGCGCGGCGCACTCCACGCGGTCCTCGGCCGGGTCGCCGCTGCCGTGGGCTTCCAGATAGCTGACAGCGGCGGCCGGGGTGCCGCCGTCGCCCAGGGCACGCTCCAGGGAGAGGCGGTAGGCGGCGCTGCTGGCAAGGCCGGTGGCAATACTTCCCCCATCGGCGGCGCCGATACCGGCCACCGCCGCGTAGACCCGGTTCCCGTCGGCAACGGCCTGATCCAGGCGTTTGAGCACCAGCGCCACCGCCCCTTCGCCGGGCAGGGTGCCCTGGGCCCGGCGCTCGAAGGGCCGCACCGCAGCGCCGGTTCCCAGCGCCCGGATGCCGTGGCGTGCGGTCAGGTTGCGGACATCGGCGGTGATGTCCACGGCCCCCACCAGAACGGCGTCCAGCTCGCCCCGCTGCAGGGCGCGCACCCCGATTTCAAGGGCCCGCATGCCGGCCGCGGCTTCCGCCGATACGGTGAACGTCGGGCCCCCCAAGCGGTACTCGCGGGCGATCCGGCTGGCGACGATCCCCCCCAGGGCCCCCAGGGTGCGCACCGCGGTCAGCGGCGGGCCGCAGGCGTCGGCGAGCGCGGCCCGCCACTGGGCCAGGGCCCGGGGGTCGAGGCCCAGGCGGTAGCGCTCGTTCCACGCGGCGGCGGCCTGCAGCAGGCGCCAGCGAAGGTGAAAGTCGGTGGCCGCGAAGTCGAACTCCACCCCGATCACGGCGCCCATGCGCGGCCGTTCCGGGCGGCCCTGGAAGCCGGCGGCCAGCATGGCGCCGGCGGCGGCCTTGAGCATCAGGAGCTGCTGGGGCAGGAGGTCGGCGATTTCGTTGGGGGCGATGCGGAACTCTCCGACCCCCACCGACAGGTCAGCCAGAAAAGCCCCCCGGGCGCCGGTCTCGCCGAGGAGGCCTGCGGCCGCGGTCTCAGCCCCCCGCCAGCGCTGGGACGGTCTGGGGCCGATGGCCGGGCTGCCGCTGAAAACGGCTTCCTGAAAAGCCTGCAAGCCTTCCAGAGGTCCCAAAAAGGTTTGCATGCCGATGATGGCCGCCGACAGCCGCGCCGGGGCCGCCGGGGCCATCAAAACCCTCTTGGCCCTGCAGCACTCCACCCTGCCGCCCTCGCTGCACTTCAGCGCCCCACCGGCCGGAAGCCCGCTATTGGACGGCCCCTTCCG
>Ga0272444_10001990_pt1 | contig 19133 bp, 17 predicted proteins | sample SSMForm13_FD_201033 | JGI IMG/M metagenome (GOLD analysis project Ga0272444, IMG submission 201033) | Marine sediment archaeal communities from Little Sippewissett salt marsh, Falmouth, MA, United States - SSM-Form-13 | ecosystem: Environmental > Aquatic > Marine > Wetlands > Sediment ... | reverse complement strand
TTGTCTTGCTCTACAGCGGTCTTGCCTTTCAGCTTCTCCCGAAGGTACGGCGGGACCATCGGAGCAGGCCCATCGGTGCTCGAGGACTCGTAGTTCGCGGCAAGGAGCTGCAGTCCGCCGCTCGTGCCCACAAGGCCGAAGTAGTCCAGGACCAAGTAATTCCGAATTACCCATGGCGCTATCAACAGAAAAAAGCCCACCAAGAACGCTAGGCTATTGACGCCGGCGCGCCTCAGTTGCCTTCGGCCGACTATAAGGGTCATTAGGACAAAAAAGGGCGGGAACATGAATGTCGTTGGTCGGCAGAGCGTGGTCAGGCCTATCGCTATGCCGGCGAGCAGGAATCGCGACAGAGAGAATCGTTCGACGGCAAGGAATGCCACAACAGCGAACAAGAGCACGAGAAAGCCAAACATCGTCTCATTGAGCAAGATGCCAACCTGCGCCATGAAGGGCATATACAGAACATAAAGCGCCATGGACGTAAGCGCCATTCTGATGTCCTCCGTGATCTTCAGAGTGAGGAAATAGAGCATCAATGCGCTGAGTAGGTCGATCAGTGTTTGGATCACATACACCAACCTTATCCGGCGGCCGAATAATCTATAGATCGTAGCCAGAAACGCTGGATACAAGGGTGTCCTCGATGCCGTTGGGACTATCCGGGCTTGCTGTTTAGGGTCCTCACGCAGGTCAAGGCCATAGCTCTCATCAATGCTGAAACCTCGCCCGGCGAGCATGTTCTGCGCGATGGCGTCATAATCGGACACCGTTGAGGAGTAATCCGGAGGCGCCCAGGTGAAATACGCTATCCTGAGTGCGAAGCCCACGACCAGGGTGATGAGAATGAACGTCCCGTAGAACTTAGATTTGGCCAACTTCCGCTAACTACCTTATGTGTTGCGGGATGACCAGAAACGCCAAGGGCCACGTGCTGCATTCACACAGCGATCCGGACAACGGCTCGCGCAACCAGGTCCTCTCGACACTCTCATCATCCCCATACAATGACTGAGACATCCAAACTGAATCCTCTACCGTCTCTGAACTTAGCACGCAACTGGGGCGAACAGCAAGACTGAGCGATAAGTGCGACTATTCTATTGCGGTCCGGTCTCTAGATAATCAAGCGTCTCTCACGGCAGGCTGGCCACGGGTCAGCGCTCTGCAATGCCGATGAGAGACCTTGCGATGTCATTTGCGGCGTCGGGCCTAGCTAGCTGTCGGCTCCGAAAGCGCATTAGCTCGCGCGCATCGTCGTTGAGAGCAACTTCTGTCAGGCGACCCAAAAACGTCGATGCATCGCACTCATGCTCTTCAAGCAGAAGAGACGCGCCTTGTTGAGCGAAGTACTCAGCGTTCTTGGCCTGCTCGTTGTTCGCTGCGTTGGGCCATGGAATGACGATCGATGCGGCGCCTGCGAGAGCGACCTCAGACAGAGTGCTCGCCCCGCCGCGGCATACTACTACGTCGCTTGCGGCCAAGAGGTCACTCAAGTCCTCCGCGTAAGGCACAGGTGTATATCTGAAGGAGAGACTCTCGGCCAATTCAGTGAGCTCACTCTCAGTATCCACCCAGAATCTCCGACCCACGCAGTGAAATACTTCAATCCTGGACGACAGGTCGGCGTCACTATCGATCATTGGGATAAAAGAGGCGACCAAGTCATTAAGGAACTTGGAACCTAAACTTCCGCCGACAATCGTGACGAGCATTTTGGTCGCGTCAGAGCCCATTTCGTCCCTCATTCTCCGGCCCCGAGGCTCGCTGACTGGCCTGACGGGATTGCCGGTCAAGAGAACCTTCCCGCGGACTTTGAGATACTTGGCAACCGGCTCGAAGCCGATGTAAATGCAATCCACAAATCTCGCTATGAGCCGATTCGCAAGCCCCGGGACGGCGTTTGCCTCGAGTATTGCTCTGGGGATACGTTTGAGCCACGCCGCAGCTATCACGGGTCCTGAGACATAACCGCCCGCGCCGAAGACAACATCGGCCCGGAAGCGCCGCAGATGCCCAAGCGCTTCGAACAGTGGCCTAAGAGTGACGAGATTGGCGACAGTAGCCGCAGTTCTAACGAGGCTGCTAAAAGAGAGCCCACGGTAAAAGCCCGATACCTTAATCGACGCAAATTCAAAGCCGTGCTGCTCAATGATCTCCTCGTCGAACTTGCCGGTTGCGCCAATGAAGAGAAACCGCGCACCCGGCTGAACTGCTCGTATGGCTTCTGCGACAACGATGCACGGGTACACATGCCCTCCCGTCGCCCCGCTCGCGATTACGACCCTGATGGGATTCTCTGACATGCCTCAACATCCCCTGTCATCGCAATTGCCGTTTCAGATTGACCGAATGCCGCTTTAGACTAACGCCCGTGTAGTAGAAGTGCAGTATGTGCCCGAACGAGTAACCAGCCCGAGCCATTCTGCACGCGCCCTCCTGCGAGAGTCCGACCCCATGGCCGTAGCCCTTGCCGAAAAACGCAAAACCGCGCGGAGTGCGTTCAACGTCGAACATGGTGCTTCTGAGTCTCCTCGTGCCAAAACACAGTCTGAGATCAGTTCCTCTCATGAGAACTTCTCCAGTGCTCCCTAACAAGGCGGCCCTGCACGCCCGCCCCGACTTGTCCACCTTGATCACAACGATCTCAAGTAGCTCGCCGACCTCATGACCGGCCTTAAGCAACAGACGTTCACACTCGTCGGACGTGAGCTCAAGCTCCCACTCGCCATACTCGCCGCCCACGCTAAAAGGATCGCTCTTACCTATCATGTATGGAACCTCGTTGCCCCAGACATCCTTCGCCGAAGCCGTATAGCCGCCACTTGACGCTGAAAAGCACGCATCAATTGGGTCCCCGCTGTAGGTCAGAACTAGCCCCTTAGTCTCCCGTACAGCCCTGATCGCAGCAGAGCTCTCGGTCGATTGCCCCTTATAGACTTGGGAAAAAATCGAGTCACAGACCGGTGGATAGGGGGCATCGTCCGCCATCATCCTGTGCAGGACATAACTTCTAGAAACAACACTCTGCGCCTTCAGCGCCTCGAGCGGTGCTTTGTCGGGCATCTCCGCGCCCAGAACGCTCGCCAAATACCACCGGAGCGGAAGCACATTGGCTACCATCAACCCGCGAAGTGCCACCTCGACCTCAATCCTGCCGCGGTAGCGACTGCCGTTGACGACTATTACTTCGCCTGAGGATTCAACGACGACTTTGCTCGTGCCAGTGTTCTTGCCATCTATGAAAAGATAGAGTCCATCCGTGTGAACAGAAAGCGAGCGCCCAATGCCGGGGACAGCGGTAGTTTCTCCCGTATCAGCCTTGACTACCGAGAGCGTCCTAGCACTAGGGGGAACAGCCACAATCACCCGTTCGCTCTTTACGGTCAATCGAACGCTGACTGGCAGATTATCGACCGTTTGGTCGGCTGCAGACGCCGTCTGGTGAAGCACTATCGCAGGACAGAGCCAAAATAGCAGCAGCAAAAGGACCGCGCCGCGCCCCATTCGAGCCGCGAATTGCCCTTTCCAGCGTCGGGTTAAACACCGCAAACCAGAGCATCTCCTTCTGAGGAGAGGTTGAGTGAGTCTATTGCGAGCGATTGAGAACACCAAGTGGCAGATACTATACATGTTTGTTGAGTTCGGCTTCAGCCCCACGCGAGTTATGTCAGAGTTTAAGCAGGACGAAATATACCACCTTTATAGAACAAGACGAAACAAGCCATCCATGCCGGTCGAAAGGCTACCTGAAAAGCCAATCCCGAGGCGAGCCACAGGCAGTGTCAAACAGCAAGCCCAAAGCCGTAGCTTTCCGAGCGATGTTACCCCTCTAACTGCACGAGAAGCGACGGATATGATCAGGATATCAACGCTTCTGAAAGCAGCAAAGGCAAAACGCGGCACAGAACTGACAGAGCGCGAGAGGATATTCATCTGGGACAAAGAGCGACGTGCTGCATGTCTGGGCTGCGACCCAGTGGCGAGGCGCTGCAGCATGGACGACTACCTTTGGGCCGCTTACCGGCACTGTAAACAGCGAGGGACGCACCTGAGCGTCAATGCCTGCTGGCACATCTATCCCGGATTATTCATAAACTGCTGATGAGATGAGATGTAGGGCGGGCTTTCCAGCCTGCCTATTGTAGTGATTGCTGCATCCCTCATATCGAACACTCCGTCGGGCGAGGTCCTGTCTTTGGCAGGCTGGAAAGCCCGCCCTACACCGACGAGAGTCCCGGCTTTGAATTATTCGGGATAGGGTGGGGCAAGCACCGGGTAAGCACATCACCAGCGACTCAGACACAGACCTATCCCGGATAATTCATAAGCGATGGATATTGGCATCTTGATCGGGATTTGAGATGGGATTTGGTGTCGTGGGTTGGATTGTCAGTGAATTGGTGAAGATTCGGAGGGATTTTCTTGAGATTCGACCTCACAGTCGAAGGAAACTCCCAATTTGTGCCGCTCTCCCTCGATTTTTGGCATAGTAATCCCCGGGCTATTTCACAATCGAGTTTTTGGACTGGGCCGAACCGAAGAGTTCGACTATCTCAACATCTGAGGATCAATCGATTGCCCAGTCGGCAGATCAATAAGTCCCAATGCAACTTGTATGGGAAGCTCTCGCACAGCATGAACCTTATCCGCCGAACGCTCTGCTTCACCCGCCCCCCAACCTTCAAAAGCTTCAGCCGGAGCGTATCGAACTGCACTCGGCCAAGTTCAGTGCCCGAAAGCAGGTAACGCAAACTGTGCATCAGAAGATAGGCAAAACCGTGCAACAAGAGCCGAAACTGATTCGGCAAGAACTTGTGACAACTCAGCCGATCCGCCTTCAATGCGTTCTTCAAGTCCTTGATGTAGTTCTCTGCCTGCCCGCGCTGAGTGTAAAGTTGATAAAGTTCCCAAGGAGAGCCCTCCAAATTGGTCACCAGAAACCGTTGATTCGTCCCCTGAGGCATGGCCTCAGCCTTCATAATCACCCGCCGAGGATGAGGCCAAGATCCCGCCTGGTAATGGCCACCCGAAACATGACGAACCTTTGTATCCGTATCCTTGTATTCGCTGACCGCTTCTCGCAATATATCCTCGTTCAATTGCCTCAACCGCCCGTTGGTGATAAGACCGATGATGTATCCCAGCCCCTCGCGCTCGCAGAACTCGTAAAGCCGAGGCACTGCAAAACCCGCGTCGGCCCGAATTATTATCTGAACATCAGGCCATTTATCGCGGACATCCCGAACTATCCGACTTAAAAGACCCACCGCGCCTCGGCTGGCGTGGGCGTTGCCGCGACGAAGAACCGCTCCCAGCAAGTCTCCCCTCTCGCCGTCATACACCAAGAGCGGCAAATAGACGTAATGACCGTAAAACCCGTGAAAATGTATCTGCTGCTGCTTGCCGTGAACTGGGTCCTCAGTCGCGTCAATATCCAGAATAATCCGCCTCGGCGGCGACTCGCGCTTCTTAAAGTACTGCTCGACTAAGAGATTGTGAAGACGTTTGATGTCGTAGCCGTTCACACCATTCTCTAACCGACTGAATGTCGGCTGGCTGGCGAGGTCTGCGTCGTTCTCAGGACACCTGCCTACTGCCGTTTTCAAAGCAGGATCGGAGCGGAGGTTGTCAGAATCGTTGCAGTCCTCATAGCCCATCGCGATCTGATACACCCGCTGGCCAATGAGTTCACGCTGCTGGTGCGTGATGTAACGACTGTCACGCTTGTCGTGAATGCACGACGAAATCGAGGCAGATAGACCCCACTTACGGTCAACTTCGGAAAGAAGAACAAAACCACCATCGCTCGTCGTCCGGCCGCCGTCGAAACCGATTTCAACTCGCTTTGAACGCTTGACTTTGGACCCACGATTTCTGTTACACTTTGTCATCGGGCGACTCCCTTACGTTATTGTTGCTAATCAATCTACTAAAGCAACAATAACACGGGTCGCCCTAGATAAAAACCCCCATTTGTGAATTATCCGGGCTATTGCTCTTGCCTCTGAAGTGGGATTCAGGACAATGACTGCCATTTACGTCGCGTCGCCTTGCGCCGGGCGATGATGTGGTCTGATATGGAGCGCTATCGAATGTTGATGCTGGAATACCTGAACAAGTCGAATTGCGAGGCCTTGACCGCCCTCTGGACAACCGGGTATTTGCCAGTGAAGCAAGCGGCGCAATAGTCTCTGGCGTCCTCTCCGAGCACAGAGAGCATTCCCTTTACCGATAGGTAAGTGAGTGTGTCCGCGCCGAGAAACTCCCTTGTCTCCTCTACCGAATTGCTACCGGCTATCAGCTCCTCCTGGGACGGGGTGTCAATCCCGTATATGCAGGGGTGGCTGTAGGGAGGCGATGTGACCGCGTAATGTATCCGCTTGGCGCCCGCGCTGCGCAGCATATCGATTATCTTCTTGCAGGTGGTTCCTCTGACAATCGAATCGTCGATAACAACCACATCCTTGCCGCAAACCACATCGCGGATCGGATTCAGCTTGAGTTTGACGCCAAAATACCTGATCGACTGTTTTGGCTCGATAAAAGTCCTACCAACATAGTGATTCCTGGCAAAGCCCTTCTCTCGGAATATGCCCGACTCCTGGGAGTAGCCAATTGAGGCGCAGATGCCCGAGTCCGGCACGGGGATTACGATGTCGGCCTTAACGCCACATTCCCTCGCAAGCACTGCGCCGAAGCCCTTGCGGACGAGGTGGGCGGGCTTTGAGAATACTAGGCTGTCCGGCCGGGCGAAGTAGATGAGCTCAAAGATGCACTTCGCCTTTCTCTTGGTGGGGAACGGGAAGTAGCTTCTTAGCTCCCCATCTCTCATGACAGCGATCTCGCCTGCCTCGATCTCGCGCAGGTATTCTGCTCCAATCAGGTCGAACGCGCAAGTCTCGGACGCAACGACGTATGCCCCATCCAGCTTTCCCAGAACAAGCGGCCTGAAGCCCCGAGGGTCCCGCGCCGCAATCAGCGTGTCCTGAGTCATCATAGCGAGGCTATAGGAACCTTTCAGCTTGGACAGCGCCTCGACAACCGCGTCCTCAATCTTGGTCATTCTTGACTTGGCAATCAGATGAACCATCGTCTCGCTGTCAGAGGTCGTCTGAAAAATGGAGCCGCGTCTCTCAAGCTCGGCGCGAACATCGAGCGAATTCACCAGGTTGCCGTTGTGCGCCATCGCGATTGAACCTTTGGCGCAGTCCACAAGTATCGGTTGTGCGTTCTCGATTTGAGTGGAACCCGTCGTCGAATACCTCACGTGGCCGAGCGCCGAATCACCGATCAATTTGTCCATCTTGGGTTGGTCGAAGACGTCCGCCACGAGTCCCATCCCCTTTGCAGCTCGGAGACGGCCATTTGACCTGGACACAATCCCGCAGCTCTCCTGCCCCCGATGCTGAAGCGCATAAAGGCCCAGATAGACGAGATTGGCGGCCTCTGGATGCCCTAATATCGCGATCAGCCCACAACTATGCTCAATTTCGTCAGTCATCGATCCCTATCCATAACACTAATTCAAACATCAGATAGAGCCTCCGGTTAGCATGCTTTCGAGACTTGCCGCCCACTTCCGCCTGAGACGGTCACTTCCGACCTTTAGCAGAGCTCTCTGGCCCTGCTTAACCTCAAACGTCTCTTGTCCGACCTCACCCAAAACCAAATGCTCAACCTCGGCTTTGTCCAGATAATCAGTAACGCGCCCAACGTTCTCCGCCTTCACAGAAATTATTGCCCTTGAAGGAGCCTCCGCAAACAGCCACGAAATTGGCTCCGCTTCTCTTGGAAGCACGACCTTGGCGCCGGACGATGAGCCATTGCAGGCGCCGAAGCAGCATTCCAGAAGCGACATCGCGATCCCGCCCTCGGAGCAGTCGTGAGCCGATTGCAGCAATCCATCCCTCCCAAGCTTGAGAATCGCCAGCGAGACCCGTTCGTGAACGTGAAGGTCCAACGGGAGTAGTTGGCCCCCCAGCCGCGCAACCGTCCTTCCAAGTAACACGATCACGTCCTTGGCCTGCTGAAACCGATGCGTCACAACGCCTCGGACATCCTCAACCAGACCGACCATACCGATGACCGGAGTCGGATAGACGTCCTCGCTAAGCGTCTCATTGTAAAAGCTGACGTTCCCACCCGTTACTGGAACGCGGAGTAACTCACACGCATCCTTCAGCCCCCTGACCGACTCAGCGAATTGCCACATAACCTCAGGTACCTCAGGATTGCCGAAGTTGAGGCAATTGGTTATGGCAAGCGGCTCGGCGCCCGTGCAGCAGACGTTCAAATACGCCTCCGCCACGGCCGCAACGCCGCCCTGGTATGGGTCAATAGCTGTTTTCGCGCCATTTCCATCGAGGCTGAGCGCAATGCCTTTTCTCGTGCCCTTGATGCGCATCACGGCGGCGTCTGCACCGGGGCCCACCACGGTGTTCGTCCCGATCAAGTGGTCATACTGCTCAAAAACCCAGCGCTTATCGCAGAGGTTCGGGGAGATGATGAGCCTCTCAATTGCCTCACTTAGGTTGGCGTCGTCGTGATCGAGCGCTTCCAACCCAGCCGTTCCGGAGGGCTTTGCGCCCGGCCTGCTGCAGACAGGGCAGCCGTCGATCAGCATCGCAAGCGGCATTTCGGCCACACTCTCCGCCCCATCGTTGACGCGGAGCCGGCCGTCGTTCGTGACTACCCCAACTGAAACCGCCTTGACACCCCACCTCTTGAAGACGTCCAGCACTTCCCGCTCGCGCGCTGGCTCAGCAACGAGCAGCATTCGCTCCTGCGATTCAGACAACATCATCTCATAGGACGTGAGGTTGCCAACGCGCTTCGGCACTTTCGCCAGATCAATCCTGATACCTGTTTCGCCCCTGAAGGCCATCTCGGACGTTGAGCACGTCAGCCCGGCCGCGCCCATATCCTGTATCCCGACGATCAGCCCCTTTGCCATCAGCTCGAGGCAAGCCTCCATCACGAGCTTCTCCGCAAACGGATCGCCAACCTGCACCGTCGGACGCCTCGCCTCGCTCGTCTCGTCGAAGGCGGCAGAGGCCATGGTCGCTCCGTGGAGGCCATCGCGGCCCGTCCTGGAACCGGCGTAGATAACGACATTACCGGGTCCTTGAGCTTTACCGTAGAAGACCTTGTCTTTGCTCGCCAGGCCCGCGCACATCACGTTGACCAGCGGATTCTTGCTGTAGCAATCGGCGAAGAGCGTCTGGCCGCCGACAGTCGGGACGCCGATGCAGTTGCCGTAGGATGATATCCCTGAGACAACGCCACTCATCGTATAGCGGTTTCTCGCATTGTCGAGGTTGCCAAAATGAAGCGAGTCCAGTATTGCAAAGGGCCGTGCGCCCATCGTGAAGATGTCGCGGAGGATACCGCCCACACCCGTTGCCGCACCCTGAAAAGGCTCGATGAAGGACGGATGATTGTGCGATTCGATCTTGAAAACGAGGGCGATGTTGTCCCCAAGATCGATCACGCCAGCGTTCTCGCCCGGGCCCTGTATAACTCGCTCGCCAGTCGTGGGAAGCGTCCCAAGATACCGCTTCGAGCTCTTGTAGCAGCAATGCTCAGACCACATAACCGAGAACATGCCCAGCTCGACGCGATTGGGCGCCCTGCCGAGACCCTCGACGATGCGCCCATATTCTTCTTCAGTTAGGTTGTGCTCTTTCAACAGCTCCGATAGGTCAGTCATATTCTTCTTGGTTCTTCCGAGCGCATGACGAATTCACGATCTGTAGGGACAGGCCTTCTGTCTGCCCGCTTTGTGAGATCAATGCCGACATTCAAACGGGCGGAGACGAGTCCCGCCCCTACGCAAGACCGGCCGGCGCAACTATGACCCAGTCTCATAAAGCCAGCCCCGCGATAGACTGCGCGATTGAATCGAAGATCAGCCTTCCGTCGGTTGCTCCCAAAATCGCGTCCGAGGCGCGCTCTGGGTGCGGCATCAATCCGAATACGTTGCGTCGCTTATTGCATATCCCAGCGATGTTGAACGTCGCGCCGTTGGGATTGGACTTGGGCGTGCATTTGCCATCCGAATCGCAATACTTGAGGACTATCTGATTGTTATCAACGAGTGACCTCAATCCTGCCTCGTCGATGTAATAGTTGCCCTCAAAGTGGCTTATGGGCATCCGCAGCACGTGCTTGACGCGCCTGCAAGCGGCGGTAAAGGGCGTATCCGCCTGCTTCACGAGCAAGTCAACGAAGCGGCATATAAACCGGAGGTCACGATTGCGGACCATCGCGCCAGGCAGTGCGCCCATCTCCAAGAGAACCTGAAAGCCGTTGCAGATGCCGATCACGAGCCCACCATTGTCGATGTATCGCTTCACCGCGCCGATGACTGGAGAAAACGCCGCAATTGCGCCCGTCCGCAGATAATCGCCATAGGCGAAACCGCCGGGTAGGACCACGCAGTCGAAGCGGTCCAGCTCGCCGTGCGGTGAGTTGTGCCAGACAAAGTCCGCCTCGTAGCCCAATCCTTCGACCGCGCACTTCGTATCGTGGTCGCAATTGGTTCCCGGGAACACAACAACTCCGAACCTAACTGTCACCTGGGGTACCTCTTAAACGGGAAACACTTCGAATATTGCTCGCAAGATAGCGGCTGAAGTCGGCAGTTCAGCTCTTGTGCAAGAGCTCTATCTTGAAATCCTCGATTACAGGGTTTGAAAGCAACCGCTTCGACATCTCCTCCAAGAGCGCCAAAAGCTCATCATCATCAAGGCCATCGTCGTTCAGTTTTATGTCGAACGCCTTGCCCTGTCGAACGTCCTCCACGAGCTCATACCCGAGCCCGTGCAAAGCCTCGTTTATCGTCCGCCCCTGTGGGTCAAGAACGTCCTGTTTTAGCCAAACGACAACTCTCGCCCTACGCATATCGCTCCCCTATCGAAGGTCAATCAATCAACGCGACAACATTATATCCCGCGCCGTGTTCGGTCAAGCAAGTCAAATGCCGCGGCGAACGAATCTTAAGGAGCAGGTCCCCGTGCCTGCCCTGTGTAAAGATGTCTGTGCGTCGAGCTTGCCGAGCCGCACTTCGCACTCACCCGATCGGCGCAACACGTATCGCCTTCTTATGCAGTAGAAACCGCCTGTGGATGGCTCCAGAAGATTAAAGACGAGGGCTGGGCAAATGATCAATCTGATTATGGGGGACGAAATATCTGCGTGATCGTCGAAGCGCCTAATGGTATATTTGCCGCGGTGGGGTATATTGGCTGCTCCGCCCATTGACGTCAGGAGGGCGAGGGCCTGAACAGAGCATTGTCGATGGCCCAGTTGTGGAGTGCTTCGAGACATGAAGACCTATACTGAAGAGGAAATCACTCAGCTGATCGAGTGCGCCAAATTCGTAGCTGAACTACCAAAGAAAGCAATGGTCTCGAAATCTGGTCACCGCCGAAATGATATGCGGCTTCGCTCGGAAGATGGCGAGCTGGACTTCACAGTCTTCATACGAGTGAGCTGTGCGTTTCCGGAGAACTTCTCCATAGGTCTGGTTCACTCGCCGAAGGATGAGCGGGGGGCTATCTGCCTGCTGCGGTTCAACGGCCCCCATGGCGGCTTCGGGTGGAGTGCCGGCACACACGGAGCACTCTACCACATTCATAAGGCCAAACCTGAGAACATTGAGGCGGGAAAGAGACCGGAGGCCGGTGGCGAGGCGACACGGGCCTTCGCCTCTTACGAGCAAGCTCTTCGCCACTTCCTGAAGCAGGTCAACGTGCGCGAGGCTGAGAGACTCTTTCCGGGCATATCTAACCTCCAATTCAATCTGAATGAGGAGAGAGCAAAGCGATGAATTACGTAGATCTTCTAAAGGAACAGTTCAATCATCAGATCGCATTTCGGGAGAAGCGACCCGGCATCCTTCAACTCCTAGCGCCATTCTATCACGAGGATGGCGACATGGTGGACATTTTCCTCGAACCGACGAATGGCGAGCAAGAGCGGATCAGGATATGCGATCACGGCATGACCGTCATGCGTCTCTCTTATTCCTTTGATCTAGATACTCCGAATAAGGAACGGATATTCCATAGGATTCTCTCGGAAAACGGCATCGGCGTGAACGACGGCAACTTATTCCTGGATGCGAAGCCGGAGAGTCTATATCCCGCGATTCTTAAGTTCGCGCAGGTTGTCGCGAAGGTCTCGAATATGGAGCTTTACAGACGCGAGGTCATTCAAAGCCTCTTCTTTGAAATGTTGACGGAGTTTGTTGAGGAGCAGCTCGGCGAATACCACCCGCGCCCCAACACGTTCCCCATTGCGGATAGGGATGAGCTGGAGGTCGATTTCCAGTTTGACATCAAGCCACGCCCCATCTTCCTATTCGGCGTTCGGGGTAACGATAGTGCCCGGCTGGTGACAATCTCGTGTCAGGCGTTTCACCTCGTCAAAATACCCTTCAAGAGTTTCGTAGTTCACGAAGATTTCGACAATTTAAGCAGAAAAGACCGAAACCGGATAACAAGTGCCGCCGATAAGCAGTTTCCGTCCTTCGACGACTTCCGGAACAACGCCAAACTGGTCTTTGAGAGAGAAGTAGCGTGACCAACTACACGGCCGCGATGGGCGAATACAGGGCTTTATTCGCATGAGAAGGCCCAACTACTGCCTCGATGACCCCCGGACGGAGGTCTATGTCGGAGACTGCCGCGAGGTGCTCGCGCAACTACCTGAAAAGAGCGTCGATCTTATCTTCGCGGACCCGCCCTTCAACTGGAACGTCCCATACACCGACTGGGACGACAACATGAAGCGGGAGGACTACCTAGAATTCACTTATCAATGGCTCGACGCCTGCATCCGCGTCCTTGCGCCTCACGGCTCACTCTGGGTCAACATACCCGACGACTGGGCCGCAGAAATAGTCGTCCACCTGAAGGGCCGCAAGCTCCACATGGTGAATTGGTGCGTATGGCACTTCAGGTTCGGCCAGTGCCGCGATTCGAGCTTCATCGTTTCCAAGGCCCACGTGCTCTACTTCGCGAAGGACCGCAAGAAGCGAGTCTGGAATCCGGATGCCATCTTGGTGTCTTCCGACAGAGCGACGCTCTACAATGACGCAAGAACCCGCCGGACGCGTAGGCCTGGGCTTCGCGTGCCGCTCGACGTCTGGTATGGCCCCCATCTAGGGCGCATTCAGGGCAACAACAAAGAGCGCCGCCCCGGCCATCGCAATCAGATCCCAGAGCTCTATATGCGGCGAGTGATCTCGGCCTGCTCAAACGAGGGCGACCTCGTCCTCGACCCGTTTCTGGGCAGCGGAACAACATGCACTGTGGCCCAAGCTCTCAATCGCCGCTCAATCGGCATCGAGTTCAGCGAGCCAACCGCCGAGTCCGCCTTCGACCGCATCAAGAAGGGCACCGTTAGAGTGGGCTCCGGCCTCGATCCTCTCGTTCAGCCCGCCCTCTCGCTGTAAACGATTTGCGGTTTCGCACACCACGCCGCAGGCCGGCTCATTCCTCAACCCCCGCATCACGCTCCGAACCTGTCGAGCGCGGGACAAGCCAGGCGTAGAGCGCGCGACACGAGAGCGCATTCGGCGACTGGCTGACCGCTCGCTCGGCCTCGTCGATGACGAGCGCCCGCGTCCTTTCATTGGCGAGGTGGCCGATTAGATAACCAAAGCCCGGTGAGGCCGGATCGAGAAACTCATACTCGAATTGGTCTCGCACGTCCTGGAACTTCTCGCTGCCATCAACATAGACCGCGCAGTTGTCGTCCCAGAACACCAAATGCCAGCCATTGTGGCGGTTCCACCAGTCGAGCAGCCTCTGGGCGGACGCAGAACCCGGCGCCCGGGATGCCGCTCGCGCTGACTGAGCCGAGAACTCGCGGCGCCTCGAATCGAGCCTGTAATCCAAGATCGCGTAGTCGATCCCATACCCATCGGCGATCTGCTCGAATGGTTGCTCTGCGAACTTCTGCCACAAGGCCTTGTGCACCACATTTCGGCCGTCGATGAACACCTTCCGCCCGGGATACGTGTTGAAAATGATATAGCCGCCGAACCTGTGCGAGTTATACATGCTGCCCGCTATGTCGCGCTTCAGGACGAAGTTGACTCCGCCCGCTGGGTAAGCGCCGAGGTTCACGCCGACGCCGGGGACGAACGCGCCGTGGTTTAGCAGCGTCGCAGCCACGCAGACGCCAGCCAGAACTGACCCCGCTATCAGGGCGATCTTTGCCGCCCGCGAGCGAGACTCGCCCCCGCGCGAGAAGAGCCGCCACTGCGCGATTATCCGCCCGATGGCCGGTGTCGCGAGCAAAAAGAAAACTGGGATATATCGCCTCGCCAAGAGCGCGAGGGCCGTAGCCAGCAGTAGTTCTGCCGCGTCCGAGAGCCGACATCTTCTTATGTTGGTCAGAAACACAGCCCAAACCGCTGCGAAGAGCACCCAGAACAGCTTGAAGCGCAGATCGGGTGTTGTCCATTCCATGACCGAAATGCCACCGCCAGCGCCATGCTCCCGAAGAGCATCAACCACAAAATCGAAAACTCGCAACCCATAAGGATTGACGAGTAAAACGCCGCTCGATATGAGCGCGGCGAGAAGCAGCGGTCGGACCCCAGGGCTGGGATTCGCATCACGTTTTCTGCCGACTCTGGACGACACAACGTCGCAGCCAAGCCTCAGCCAGAGATAGGCCGGGCCTATGATAGCGCCGGCCTGCATGTTCACCCAGACGAGCGTCAACGGCGGCAGCAGGATCAGCCACTTTCGCCGACCGGCATAGAAAAGCTCGACGATGAGAATGACCGCAGCAAGCCCCAGAAAATTGACGATGTGCGGTCTCGTGACGAACCTGAAACGCGAGGCGCACGCCGCAAACACCAGAAATGAGCCGATTGCCATCAACGCGTCGCGCTTGAGCTCGGCCCGAATCGCAGTCGCGCAGAAGACGAGCACAAAGGCGCCGGCGACCGCGATAGCCTTCAGAATCACCAGCAACTCGAGCCCGAGATGGCGCCTAAATAGTTCAGCCAGGACGCAAAACAGCCATTCGTGCATGATCCAGGTCTCGCCGAACGATGTGTAGGAAAACGGGTCAGAGGTGGGAACGGCGCCTGTATCGAGTATCAGCTCGCCGGTCTTGAAGAGGAACCAGATGTCATAGCTTGCGATACGAAAGAGCGCCAGCACGAAGACTGCCGCGGCTAATGACGTGAGTATGATCGCGTGCGAGCGTGATTCCACGCCCGTCCTCATCGCGGTCCCCCTGAGAGCCTCAGCTGTTCGATGAACGCCTCAACCCGAAGTCGATTCTGGGCCGAAAGCGGGCCTGGGTAGTTGCCCTCTATCGATAGGATCGGCAGGGGCAGCCGTCTCCTGAGGATCAGGTCCTCGATCTGACGGAAGCAGAACGCCTGCGCATAGTGGATGATACCATCGAGCCGCCTGACGCGAATCTGCTCCTCGATGTCGGCGATGCGTCCGAAGACGTCGTAGGGATACGTGTAGCGAGCGTATTGCTCGATCAGATTCTCGACCGGACTGAGCATCGCAAATTGTCTCTGTACCTCATTGAACACGACGCGCGCCCCATTCCTCTCAACGAAATCGTAGATGTCGGGGTTTATTGGAGGCACGCCCGCGAAACCAAGCCTGAGGCGCCGCTCAGCGTCATCCGGCGCCTCGCGTTCTGAGGCTTTCTCCAAAAGACCATCAAGATACGCTTCGAATTCGGTAGCATCGCCCAGCATGTCGCTCGAAGAGACCAACGCGATGTGGTTCTCGGCCCCCGAAAACTTGCCCGTCTGCCAGGTGAGATCATCGATGCTGCGCAGCTTCTCACGAACGCCGGACAGGGAAGTCCGCATCTCCTCCGCTCGGTCGAGGTCGGTACCAAGACGCCTGCAGAAGACGCGTATCTGATCGGCGAGGAGCCCTTCGTCCCGGCCGTATGGATATGCAAAGGGGATGATGGTCACACCGGTGAGTTCGAGCGTCTCCGCCAGAGCCTGCGTGTTGCTGCAATCGCCCTGCGTCACGGCCACTATCGTCTGGATGCCCTCTGATAGAACCGCCCCGTATATCCCCTTGACCCAACCGCAGACAGTGACCGGGTAACCATCTCGCTCCGCTCGCTCGATGAACCCAGCCCGTTCAGGATGCGTGATAAATAGGTTGTTGAGATCGACCGGCGTATGGCCTGCCGCGAAGATCGCCTCAACAGGAACCGTTGTCGTAATTCCGATTTTCATAGGAGCACTTCAATCAGGAATCCGATGATTGGGAAAAAGCAATGCGGCGAAGCCTACAAGGAAGGCGAAACACATCTATTGCCCTGCCTCCTCAGGTTGCCGCTCACATTTCGGAGGACTCACCTTCTTGCCATCGGTCACGAAGGTGATGTCCCCATGCCCGTCTGAACGATACACGGCAATCCCTTGCTTCTCGAGCCTGTCCAGAATGACCTTGTGCGGCCGGCCATATTTGTTCGGCGCCTCAACAGTGATGACGGCGAATCGAGGCGCAACGGCCTTCAGTAACTCCTCCGTTGTCGAATCTGAAGCCCCGTGATGGCCGACCTTCAGAATATCGCTCTTCAGCGGGACCTCGTCAAAGAGGAGAACTCCCTCCGCGATGTCATTCGCGTCGCCAGTGAATAGAGCGGCTATGTCCTTGTATCGCAGCCGCACGACGATGCAATCGGTGTGAATGTGCTTCGCTTGTCGCTTCGGGCTTAAGAAGTCGAGATGCACGCCAGATGGCAGGCTGACGATCATCCGGCCGCAGACCGTCGTAACGGTCCCCTTGAACTTCGAGAGCGCCTCCCGATACTCCGTGAAGCCCTCGCATTCGTATTGCATCCCCGAATCATAAAGCGACTTGACCTCGAACTCGCGGATTATCTGCGCGAGGCCACCTACGTGGTCAGGATGAGGGTGCGTCGCTATCACGATGTCGAGGGACTTGATCTCGTGTGACTCGAGGAACTTGGCGACCTTCTCGCCGCCCTCCCGTGTGCCGCCGTCGATCAAGATGTGCTCGTCGGCGGGTGTTGTTATTAGCGCCGCGTCCGCAGTTCCGACGTCGAAAAAGGTTATAGTCAATGGCCGGTCGGACGCCCAAGTGGCCTGAACGAGCAGCATGAGAACGAAAAAGAAGCCTACGAATCGCCGCATTTTGTCTCCTGACACTGCCGACATTGATTTGACTGAAACACCTTCGCCCTCGGACAGAGGAGCTGCGGCCAAGTTAGCACTTATTCGGGCCGGCGACAATGGCGGTGCCTGGCTGTCAGGACTTGCCGAGCCTCGCCCAATGGCTGATCAATCGGGACTACTCGCCCAAGCAGGTCTATAACAACCTCGGCTCGGCGCTGGCCGAACGAGGGTTTAACGAGGAGGCTGTCAGGGTATATGAAGCGGCAATTACGCGAGACCCGCTCTACCGCTCAGATCTTCTGAACCTCGCCTCAATTCAGAGAAGCCTCGGAAACGAGGAAGCCGCATCACGCATCCGAAAGAAGGCTCTCCGCCTCTCACCCAAACACCACGACTGACTAAGAGCCTCCGCTCCCGTAGCTTGGGTCGAGCTCAAAACGTGCGAGGCGCTGCGTGGCTCTAATCCAGCCTCACCTCCGCCGTCGCGACGTTTGAGCTGACGGTCTCGCCGTCGGTCCAGGCGACGGTCGTCCACAACGAATAGCGAATGCGGTCCACTGAGGGAGGCGCAACAGGCACGTACTCGCAGGCATAGAGGTACGTCTCATGCGGCTGGAACTGGTAGTTGAACGTGTAGGTGTCCGAAAGGGGAATCGGCTCCTCCTCGCCTTGCCTAAAATACTCGACCGTCATCCAGAGGTCCGCGTCGTTCCGGATGATCCGTAGGTTGTCGAATTCAACCGTCAAGGCGACAACGCCACCATTGTCCACTGTGGCCGCAGCACGCGCTTCGTAAGGCATCGGGATATCCTGCGGGGACCACCTGACCACAGCCAGCCTGCGGTCTTTGGCGTTCCCTGCTGTCCATGAGCTCCACATTTCTGGAACCGCCGTCAAAGCTGCGTCATGTGGGAACCACAATCTGCCCAGAGCAACTTTGCCTTCGCTCGAACCAGACCTCGTGGAACCGTAGTCCCACTGAGCCTCATCCGGAAGCTCACGCACTATCTCCGGGACCGGCTGTTGGAACAACCACAGGGCGACATAGCGCCTTGTGTCAGACTCAAATGGATAGGGATAGAACGCATTCATCCAGAGCCCGCGCCAGTCCACGACTCTTGCGAGTACCCTGATATCCTCTGCCCATTCCAGACGCTCCACAGTCCTATCTATCGCGTCGATTTGCAGCAGCCCTGTTATTCCATAACCCACTTCGTCCCAGAAATAAGAGCTGGTCCCCACAGGGGAGTTGGCGTCCGGCGAAGGCTCTGGCTCTTCCTTCGGCAGCTCCCAGCAGTCCCCCGTAATTAAGTGCTTAATCAATAGCGGCTCACCAGAAGCAGCCGCAATATAATCTCCCGAGATGCACGCACCAAAAATGACGGAGCCCTGGCCCGCGATCGACCCGAACTTACGCATATCGAAGCACGAAGGGATGCAATACGTGTAAATGTACGACGACTTTTTGTGGAACATATCACCGCTCATCAAGAACCATTCATCCCGCCATTTGCAGATATCCAGAGCGACATGATGAGCCCCGCCGATGCCCCACACTCGTTCCGAAACTCCATCAACATCTATGAATCGCAATGCAACATCTGGCGCAATTATAATCCACACCTTTCCGTCCGGCCCCTGTGCTATGTTGTCCGGGCCATAGGAATCGAATTGATTCTTCCCCCATTGCTCTCCGTCGAATTGCCAATACCATCCGTTACCAACTACTACAATCTGGTCACCTTCGAGCCACCCCATCGCCCCCGAATAGCCGTAGAAGCTCTCCAGCTCGTAAGTCGTTATGTCGCCATCGACGATCGCGTCGCCCGGCTCGCCCGAAACTCGCACCGATCCCCATGTAATAAGTATCACAATCAACATACATGATACGCCCATACTACGGTTCCAGCCACCGTAAACCATGTTCGCTCCTCCTTGTCCTTTAGAGTTAGGCAATTCCCTGTCGTATCAATAAGGG
>Ga0272444_10001987_pt1 | contig 19145 bp, 22 predicted proteins | sample SSMForm13_FD_201033 | JGI IMG/M metagenome (GOLD analysis project Ga0272444, IMG submission 201033) | Marine sediment archaeal communities from Little Sippewissett salt marsh, Falmouth, MA, United States - SSM-Form-13 | ecosystem: Environmental > Aquatic > Marine > Wetlands > Sediment ... | reverse complement strand
CAACGTATTGAGGGACTAAAAGGAGCAGCAATCATCGCCGACAGCAACATGGGTCTCTGGGGAGAGGTAAAACTCTGCCAGATATCCCTAAAGGATCAGAGCAAAACTGGATAAAAGGTTTAAAGAGAACAAAAAATGACAAAACGACGGGTAACAATTATTTTTCCCAGGGAACTACTTTCTGAGCCCATTATCTATACTATCAGCCAGCAATTCAACCTGATAACCAATATCTATCAGGCTGATGTAAATGTAGCACAAGACAAGGGACGGATAACACTGGAGATTGAGGGAAGAAACGAGGACATTGAAGCCGGCATAACCTGGGTTATCTCTAAGGGAGCAAGAGTTGACGCGGTTGCTGATTAGTCCGCCAGGATTTATCCATCACTATTTCTGCTCAAACCAACCGCCCGTTAAGCCTTAGGTACCGGTTTGACCGAGCCCACTGCTTCACCAGCCTTGAATATTCCATACTTCACCAGAGGTGGTGAGACCAGCTGATTAATGATAACCGCAGCAAGAGTGGCATTCAAGACTATGTCACCAAAAACGGGAAATGCATTTCGCGCCAGCAGAGCCAGCCCCATAGCAACCCCGGCCTGGGGTAGTAGGGCAAATCCGGCATATTTCTTGACTGTGTCCGGAGCATGAGAGATTCTAGCACCAGCCCTCGCCCCGTAATATTTACCAGCAAATCTGGTGGCAAATATCACTAACACCATAATGCCGACAACCTTCATGATGTCAAAATCAAAATGCATACCCGCCAGTACAAAGAATATGGCAAAGACCAGCTCGTCAACCCCCTCAACCACAATAAACGGTTCATCCTCGCCCACTCTATTCGTTACGACAAAGCCAATGGCCATATTTGCCATAATTAACGAAACACCCAGTAGATTAGTAACGCCGGTGCATAGCGTAATCATCCCTAAGACTACCATCAACAGCAGGGCACGTGTTCTAACCAGCTTAGTCATGTAAACCAGAGCGAATCCAAAGGCAGCACCTATTCCGATAGACTCAATTACCTCCAGGAAAGGAACTCCCAACATTTGATACATAGAGGCACCACCGACACCACTAACCAACGGCTGGGCCACCCCTACAGCAATGGCAAAAGCAATGACCGCAACGGCATCATCAATTGCCACCAAAGCCAATAGGGTTGTGGTTAATGGCCCTTTCGCCCTATATTCACGCGTTACCGCCAAAATTGTTGCCGGGTCTGTAGCACATGCTATCGCCCCGATGATAAAAGCCATCGGGAAGTAAAACTGCAGAACGGTCGCTTGAGGGATACCCAAAATACGAGGGGCCAGAAAAACCACTCCTAGAGTGACGATTAGCCAAGCGGCTAAAGCCTGAAAAATTGTTATCCAAGCAATACTTCTACCTAATTTCCTAATAGACTGCAGGCGCAGACTGCCACCGATTGCATAGGCAATAATACCTAAAGCAACAGAGGTAATTATGTTTAAGCTCCCTATCGTAGCCATCGGTACGAGATTCAGGACGGAAGGGCTCAACAAGAGCCCAACGACAATGTAGCCGGTAATCCTGGGGAGTTTAAGTTTTTTGGCCACCTTCCCGCCAAAATAACCGGCGATTATCATTACCCCTATCGCTAATGCCAAATCCGTCGTCACAAAGATTACCCTCTCTATCTCTATTTTACTTCAGTTCTACACAGTATCAATACATATCTAGGCTACAATAGCTCAATCAGTTTCCGCCACTCTAAATCGCCCCTTCTAAGATTTACGGTGGGCAGATAGTAACCCGGCTTCATTTTCTGCTCCCAGATGCTAGGTTGAATTCCAGCCTCAAGCAGCTCACTGAACCAGGCATATCCGACGATTTCCACCTGGATAGACTCAAGCTGAGGAATCAGGACTTCTTCCGTTACAATACCAGAATCTGCCTCAAGGTAATCAAAACGAGGGAGGGTCGTTTCTCCTCTTACGATACCAAGCCTTGACTGTGAGCTTTCCCCCAGAATCCGAAACAGGTGGTCAGGGGGTAGCTCTACACGCACCACCACGTATACATCAATCAAAGGATGGTGCCGTCGATACTCCACCTCCGACTCAGGGACGAAGAGCCTGGAATTACCCATCTCAACTGTCTTAACAGTAAGTCTCAGTCTTTCCGGCGGATTATATACGCGAAGCCATTTACCCGGCAAAGCAATAGCCGTAACTTCCTGACTGGCGGCTTCTTCTTGAAATTCAAACTCAAACTTGATGAATATCTCGAAATTTTTATCCATAAATTTTTGGAAGGCGGTTTCACCCAGCTTCTGCAACATAAAGCTATCAACAACTCTGGCAAGCCCCGAGGAGTTACTGGTAGCACAACCAGCTACCGAACAGTATTTGTAGAGGCTCCCCACAGCAAAATGCAGGCATTTCATATAGTCCCTCATATCCAGAGCGAACAGGTTCCTCTCACTCCTCCACCTGTCTAATTCTTCTTGTGAGAACACAACAATGTCCCCCCTGCGTGTCCCTACCAACTCGCCCGCTTCTACATAGTTGTTCAGGTAAGTTACGCTGGGTAATTCTAAATAGGCGCGGGCTTCCTCAACATTCAACCACCGTGTCATCTCTCTACCTCCTTAGCTAAGAATCCAATCCACACCACCGGTTATAACTCCGCATCCAGTAAGGACGCAATACAAAGCATGAAACCTATGCGCTACTAATACGCAGGAGCTTTTCCCGGTTGAAATTAGAATTACCACCCTATTTGATGCCCTCATCCAAATAGCACTGCAGGATAATAGCCGCCGCTATAGCATCATCATACCTGGCTTTCTTATTCTTAGCGTCTCGTATCAAGCGCCTGGCAGACACTGTTGATAAGCGCTCATCCCTAAACTCCACCGGAGCTCTGGTTTGGCTACGCAGGCCCTCAACAAAAGTCTTTACCTTATCTGCCTGCCCACCTAGACTACCATCCATAGAAAGAGGTAAACCAGCGATAACCCTCTCAACCTGATGCAGGCTAACAATATCAGTGATAGCCTGGATATCTGCTGCCTCATTCCAACGATTAATAATAGTAAACGGGCTTGCTAATATGCCCTGGGGGTCACTGATGGCTACACCAATCCTCTTATCACCAATATCGAGACCTAAGATACGCGTTATGCCTGCCTCCCTCAAAAGACCTCAAGAGCCGCCTGCCGAGGGCCACCATAATGAACACGGTAAACTAACAGGCCAAACTCACAAAACCTAAACCAGGCTCTTCACCAGCTGAAGAGCTTCGTCTAACTTACCTTTATCTCTACCACCCGCCTGGGCAAATTGAGCTTTACCTCCGCCACCACCTCCAGTCACCCTAGCGACCTGTCTAACTATCTCACCAGCATTATAGCCTTTAGCAACTAAATCCGGAGTCACTGCAGCCAGGAAAAGAGGTTTATTATCATAAATGGTTCCCAGGACTATCACCACGCTCTGCAGCCCTTCACGGAGGCGGTCGCTCAGTTCACGCAGAGCCTCCAAACGATAAGATGACACCTTAGCCGCCAGTACGTTGACTCCGTTAACCACAGTTACCTGACTTAGCAAGGACGCCGCTATTTGCCGAGACAACTCCCTCTCCAGAGTCAAAACCCGCCGACGCTCCGTTTCCAATTCGACGGACAACATAGCTACCTTCTCCTGAACTTCACCCGCTGTCGACCCCAGAGAATCAGCAATCCTGTCTAAACTGAAAAATCGCCGGTTAACAAATTCTTCAGCCCCCCTGCCGGTAACAGCTTCAATGCGCCGTAAGCCGGCGCCGACGCTGCTCTCCCCAACAATTTGAAAGGAGCCTATCTCACCGGTTGAACTGACATGAGTGCCACCGCAGAGTTCTGCGCTGACCGCCGTTTCCCCTATTTTAACCACACGAACTATGTCACCATACTTTTCATTGAATAAAGCCATTACACCTTCCTCAATAGCTCTTGCATACGGAATCTCTTCACTATACACCCTCAGGTTTTGGCGAATCTTATCGTTGACAATATGGCTTACTTGATGTATCTCCTCTCTTGTCAGTGCTGCCAAATGAGAAAAGTCAAATCTAAGCCGCTCCGGGGTGACCATCGAACCTCTTTGCTGAACATGCTCACCCAATACCTGACGCAGAGCCAGTTGGAGTAAATGAGTCGCCGTATGGTTGCGAGCAATATCAAGCCGCCGCTGTCCATCTACTATCGCCTCAACAATATCACCAGCGGTTAAATTCCCATCACTGACATAACCATGGTGTATCGTGGCATCTTGCGGACTACGAGCAGTATCGGTGACAGAGAATCTACCCGATGGGCCAATCAACTCACCGGTATCACCCACCTGCCCACCCATTTCTCCATAGAAAGGAGTAGTCTCTAGAACAATGCTTGCCTCCTTCCCCTCTTCCACTGTTTCAACAGACCTGTTATCAATCATTAGATAAACTATAGCCGATTTATGCTTAAGGTCATCATAACCAACGAAGGCGGTCTTCTGAACCTCATGCCGTATATCCAGTTTACCCGGTACATTCAAAACCCTGGCAAACTTGTGAGCAGCACGGGCCTTCTCCCGCTGCTTTGCCATTTCCCTTTCAAAACCCGCTAGATCCATAGACAACCCCGACCTGGATACAACCTCTTTAGTTAGCTCTATCGGAAAGCCGTAGGTATCGTATAGCTTAAATGCCTGTTTACCCGGGATTATCTTCACCCCCTTACCGGTTGCCTCTTCAATGATTTCATCTAATAATCCCAAGCCGGTACTGAGCGTCTCGCTAAACCTTGCCTCTTCACTCTCAATCACCCTGATAATAAAGTCTTCTCGCTGCACTATTTCTGGATAGACATGGCCCATCTTCCGAATAGCGGCTTTAGCCACTTCAGCCAAGAAAGGCTTGTCTTTGGCTAGTTTTCGGCTAAACATTGCGGCACGCCGTAACAGCCGTCGCAGTACATAGCCCCGGCCCTCATTAGCAGGAATTACTCCATCACCAATCAGAAAGGCGACGGCCCGGCCGTGTTCAACCACCACCCGCATCGCATTAGCAGTTTCTTCATCAGAGCCATATTTCTTTTCCGCCAGTTCAGATACACACTCCAGCAAAGGCATAAAGAGATCAGTTTCATAGACGGAAGCTTTACCCTGCATTATCGCAGCCACTCTTTCCAAACCCATCCCGGTATCAATATTGGGTTTGGGTAGCAAAGCGCGGTGTCCATCCTCGTGCTGGTTATACTGGGTAAACACCAAGTTCCAAATCTCGGAAAAGCGCCCACAACTACAACTGGGGTCACAGGAAGACTTTCCACAGCCAACCTCCTCGCCGAGGTCATAGTGAATCTCGCTACAGGGCCCACAGGGTCCGGAATTACCAGCCGGTCCCCAGAAATTCTCTTCTTCACCAAACCGTAATATTCTTCCCTCCGGAACACCCTGCTTCCGCCAGTAGCCAAAAGCCTCGTCGTCATCAAGAAAGATACCTATCCATAGCCGCGCGGGAGGTAGCCCCAAATCCCGCGTAACAAATTCCCATGCCCATTCAATAGCTTCTTGCTTGAAGTAGTCACCAATACTGAAGTTACCCAGCATCTCAAAGAAGGTAAGGTGAATCAAGTCGCCTACCGATTCAATATCAGTAGTCCGAAAGCACTTCTGGCATGAAGCTAAACGGGGATTAGTCGGCTGCTTCTCACCTAAATAGTAGGGCTGAAACTGCACCATACCAGCACTGGTGAATAGTAAAGTAGGGTCGCCGTGGGGTATCAGAGAGTCGCTGGAAACGATATCATGCTCCTTCTTTTCAAAGAATTTCAAATATGCCGACCGAATTTCATCACCTGTCATCTACCAACCTCTAGCTAAGAATAAATACTACATTCGATTTTAGTGCAAGCTACACTAGCTGTCAATGAAAAGCGGACTATCGAGATAGAACAAGGCGAATGGAATAAACAGCCTCAATATCTCTAGAGCAGTCTACGTAAATACTGCCTTAGCCCCAGCCCGATATCAGGATCCTTTAGTGCCAGGGCTATCGTCGCCTCGAGCCAACCGGAAGGAGTTCCGGTATCATAGCGTACTCCCTCGAATTGGCACGCATTTATCACCTGCTGTTTGAGTAACAGCTGCAGGGCATCGGTGAGCTGAATCTCCTTAATTCTACCAGGTGGGGTAGCCGCAAGAGCATCAAATATCTCAGGCACAAGGATATACCTGCCCACTATGCCTAAGTCAGACGGCGCTTCTTGTGGTTCTGGCTTTTCAACCAAGCTCAGAACCTGATACAAACGATGTGAAATCTCTTTTGGCTCGATAATGCCATACTTTGCCGTATCTTGGGCACTCACTCGCTCGACAGCAATGACGCTGGTGCCTCGCTGCTGATAGACCTCTATCATCTGTTTTAGGGCCGGCACTCGGCTATCGATGACATCATCGGGGAGCAGAACAGCAAACGGTTCGTCAGCAATAATATTCCTAGCGACCAAGACAGCATGCCCGAGACCCAACTGCTCCTTCTGCCTGATATAGCATACATCAACCAGGTTAGAAAGCCTGCGCATCTCCTGAAGCAGTTCAACCTCTCCCTTCTGCTCCAGAACATACTCCAACTCAAAAGAGCGGTCAAAGTAATCCTCTATGGCATGCTTACCCATAGCAGTTATCAAAATAACTTGCTCAATACCAGAATTGATTGCCTCTTCCACAGCATATTGGATTAGCGGCTTATTAACCAGTGGTAACATCTCCTTCGGCTGTGACTTGGTTACAGGCAAGAATCTTGTTCCCCAACCGGCAGCAGTAATAATTGCCTTACGAACCTTCACCTCATTCCTCCTTATTCTGATTCCTGCTGAAGGGCAAAGATAGCGGCAGCTATCTTGGTACTACCTAAATCTACAGCTATAACCAGCAGGATACCCACATCGACTTTCATCATCGGATTAAATATCACTTTATCCTATCTCAAACAATTTGTCGAGACTGGTTTCGATACAAAAAGTTAATGTAATATCCCATCCAGCCAAATCCATTTCCCCTCTTCTAATGTTGACTAAATAACACATCCCCTGCTAAATTTAACCTGTGTCGTATGCGTTTAACCACCTAAAACCTATTCAAGAAATTCTCGAACGAGTCCCCTTCGGGCTTATTACCGATGTCGATGGTACGATTAGTAAGACCGCCTCCACCCCACAGCAGGCCAGTGTCTCTCCACTGTGCCGACATTACCTCTTAAAACTATCCAGTCATCTAGCCCTGGTAGCTGCTATCTCAGGAAGGCCGGTAAGCCAAGTCAGAAAAATGGTAGGAATCGACAGCATGGTCTACATCGGCAACCACGGCCTAGAGCGCTGGAGAGGAATTAAAACCGAGTTCCCTGATATTACCCATGATTATTCCAGGGTAATCAAACCCGTGCTCAAGGAATTAAGCTCGTTGCTCTCCTCGAAGGGTATCAGCATTGAAGACAAGGGGGTGACGGCTACTATTCACTACCGCCTCTCACCCAAACCGCAGCTGGCGGAGAGAAAAATCTTAAACACCCTGAATGCCTCACCCCGGGCTAAGAGCTTAAGGATTATCCGCGGGAAAATGTCTTTCAACCTGCTACCCCCGATAGGGGCCGACAAAGGTACCGCGACAATTGCCTTAATAAGGGAGTACAACCTGCGGGGTGGCATATACCTGGGCGATGACTACACGGACATCGATGCCTTCAGGGCAATACACACCGCCTACCATTACCAGGATTTCCAGGGGCTTGCCATCAGCATCACCAGCTCAGAGGCGCCGGAAAAGCTGGGAACGGAAGCAGATTTTACTCTGAATGGGGTAGGTGATGTCGAGCGCTTCCTCAAGTGGATGACTGAGAACGCCCTTCAATCAAGATGACTGCATCCTCCAGCAGAGACAAGAGCCAATGAGTGATATCCTCTTCTTCAATTGACTTCTTTAGCACATCAGAGCGCCTTTTTCTCTCCTCCGGCGGCATCATCAGCGCCTCATAAAGAGCCTCCGTTGTCCCCTCCAGGTCTGCCGGCGCCATTGTTAGAGCATAAGGGCCCAACTGCTCACAAGCACCAACCGTCTCAGAAAGCACCAAGACGCCATCACGATCGTTGACTGTGGGACCTTCCTTAGCCACCAGGTTCATACCGTCAATAACTGCATTAACCAGAAGAACATCATAAAGCCGCATGCCGGCCAGAGCTTGGATATAGTTGTTTTCATAGAAAAAATCGATAGGACACCACTCCTGAGTCGCGTACTTACTATTTATCGTCTCTATTAACTGGGTAGTCTCCTCCATATACCGTCGATATGGCCTCAGGTGGGTCCGGGTGGGCACCAGAAAGGCAATGAATTTAACCTTCCCCCGAAACTGGGGATAACGCTCCAACAGTCTATCAAAGGCCTTGAAACCACGAATTATATTCTTACTGGGCTCAGCCCTATCAACGCGAACTATGGTATTCTCACCGCAAAGACTGCTCAACTTCTGCTCATATTCCTGTAATCTGGTCGAGGAAAGCAGCCTCTTGATACCAGTGACATCAATTGATATCGGGTATGCCTTGACCCGGGTGAGATGTCCCTCTACCTGGACAGTATGCCGGGCATAGTCCACCTCAGCCCCGTCGATGGATGATTCGCAACAGTGGATAAAATTGTGCACGTCCCGGGCTGTCTGCAGACCGACGATATCCGCAGCGCATAAACCCCGGAAAATTGCCTGCCGCATATAACCCGGCAACAACCCCCAGTAGCAAGCCGACGGCCAGGGAATATGAGTAAAGTGCTGTATCACCAGATCCGGCATCTGCTGCCGCAGGTAAGCACCGGCCAAGTAGAGATGATAGTCGTTAAGTATTACTATCGGGGGTGACGTACTTCTCATCGCCTCGTCAATAATCGTCCTGGCGAAGGCCTGATTCACTTCAACATAACCACTCTCCCAGGCATCATGAATAGCGATATCGATATTGGGTGTAGTAGGTGAGTTCCACATATAGTGTTGCAGGAACCAGAGCAAGGGGTTACAAATAACACTGTAGTATTTGTGGTACGTATCTCTGGGGCAAAGTACGAAACGGAGATATAGCTTGTCACCTTTTATCGGTGCCTGAAAACGTTTGCCCTGCGCCTTCTGTGCTATCTCCCTATCCCCCCGTCCCATAGCGCTGGCAATCCAATCAAGCTCGACATACCTGCCGAGACTACTAAGAGCAGTAACCACCCCACCACTACCACGGCGTGAGTGAAGCTGGCCTTCTTCCGTAAAGTAGTACTCGATAGGTCCGCGGTTACTGGCCAGAATGATTCGCCTGCCGGACAATCTCCGGCTACATAACTCCTTGAGCCGGGTATCTCTACCCTCTTGGCCCACTTCCACTGTGCCCCCCTCCTACTAAGAACGCATAATCCGGAGGCATTTATTCTATGTTCTCGAGAAGCCAGTCAAACTGTAGCATTCCGGTAGCAAACCTGTCAATAGAATCGCTTGACAAAACCCCGAAAAGGGCTTAATATATAAGCATATATGCGCATATAGGACGATAAGATGCATAACCTGATGAGAGCACTAAAAGCACTATCTGATGAAACCAGGCTCAGGATGCTAAGCCTGCTGCTGGAGAGGGAATGCTGTGTCTGTGAGGTCATGCAGGCGCTCAATGTATCACAGACACGGGCTTCACGTAACCTAGGTATCTTATACGATGCCGGTTTTCTTAAGCTGAGGAAAGACGGATTATGGTCACTATACTCAATAGACCGAGATGGCATGCCGGAATATTTCCCCTACCTACTCGAAGCGGCAAAGAAGGCGCTTAAGGACAACAGGCTGGTCTTCCAGGACGGTGAGCGTCTGATGAAAGCCGAGCGCGTTGGCCCTGGCTGCGTTAGGCAGTTAAGACAATAACACTCTTTTTTTGTCTTAAATTAATGCGTTAATGCGCATAATAGGATATAGTAACTAAATGGAAGCTATTGAAATCTTGCGTGGCGGCCTTAACGGAATAACAGAATATCTATCTCTACATGTCATCACCTGCCTGGGGCCAGCCCTTTTCATCGCTGGAGCCATTTCTGCTTTTGCCTCGCAAGCTGCCATACTCAAGTACTTTGGCCCTCAGGCCAAGAAACCGATAGCCTATTCAGTAGGCTCTGTTTCGGGAGCTATCCTCGCAGTGTGTTCCTGTACAGTACTACCACTCTTCGGCGGTATTTACAAAAGGGGAGCCGGACTCGGTCCGGCTATAGCCTTCCTATTTTCAGGACCTGCCATAAACATACTGGCCATTGTCTATACCGCTAACATACTGGGCTATGAGTTGGGAATAGCTCGAGCAGTAGGAGCTATTTCCTTTGCCGTTTGTATTGGTTTAATCATGGCTTTTATCTTCAGGAAAGAGGAAATACAAAAAGCACAAGCCCAGGCATTTGCCTTAGTTGAAGCTGACCCCAACGTTAAGAAACCATGGCAATATGTCATATTCTTCGGCACCCTTATTGCTATCCTCATCACGGCCGCCTCGAAGTACTGGATACCTTTCGGCATCCTGGGTGGTATTTTGGGCATCACACTGTGGCGATGGTTTACAGGAAACGAGATTAAGGAATGGATGAAAGAGACGCTTTACTTCCTGAAGCGCATCCTGCCCTGGCTATTGCTCGGGATATTTATCGCCGGGATTCTAGGTGTGGTTATACCGCCAACCGCCATGGCAACATACATGGGCGGAAACACCATCTTTGCCAACTTCATTGCTGCTATCGGTGGGGCTGTGATGTATATCGCTACCCTCACCGAGGTGCCTATCATCAAAACGTTCATGAATTTAGGTATGGGCAAGGGACCAGCGCTGGCGCTGCTTCTGGCCGGGCCAGCCCTATCACTCCCCAGCATGCTCGCCCTCCGGGGAATTATGGGTACTAAAAAAATGCTGGTTTATGTCGCCCTGGTGGTAGCAGCCGCCACAATCACCGGACTGATATACGGGTCAATAGAATAATAATAAGCAGGAGGAGGCAAATATGATAAAGATAAAAATCTTCGGTTCTACCCCACCGTGTGCTAGATGCAAAGAACTGGAAAGAAGGGCAAAAAATACCGCCGGGAAGTATCCCGACCGGATAGAGGTGACTAAGCTCGACGCCTTTTCCGTAGAAGGGGACAAATACGGCATAATGCTAACTCCGACTATGGTAATAAACGACAAGGTTATCTCAGCAGGAAAGCTTATCTCCGAAGAAGAGATAGAAAAAGCAATAAAAAAGGAACTGGAGGTATGAGTATGAAAGTAAGGATGGAGGTATTCAGCGGGGACCCACCCTGCCCGGGGTGTGTCGCTATTCTGGCACTGGCTGACGAGTACGCCAAAAAGCACAAGGGCAAGCTGGAGGTAATCAAGCTGGTCGGGGAGGCAGCGGTAGCTAAATTCGAGGAATATAGGCTCGGCTGCGTGCCGGCGGTGGTTATTAACGAGAAGATAAGAATCGAGGGCATCTGTCCCAGCCGAACGACCCTGGACAACGCATTAAGGGAGGGCGGACTATGAACAAGGTAAAGATAGAGGCGTTCCTGTCAATTCCTACCTGCTCCGGCGGCATCAGCCTATCCAGACTGCTCAAGGAAATCCAGGACGAATTTGGTGATAGGGTGGAGGTAATTACCTATAAAGGGCGCAACGAGGTATTCGAAAGGTATAATTTGACTACAGCACCGGCGTTAGTTATCGGAGACCTGGTCAGGATAATGGGAGTCTGCCCCAGTAAAGAGTCGTTGATATCGGCGTTGAAGGAAGTGGGACTGGAGTGAGGAAGTAGAAAATGGATATCAAGATTCTCGGTCCCGGATGTGCCAGGTGCCACCAGCTAGCCAGTACCACCAGGGAAGTAGTGGTGGAACTCGGCATTGATGCCAGTGTTGAATATATCCAGGACATCAACAAAATCATAGAGTATTCTATCCTGACTACGCCGGGCCTGGTAGTAAATGAGAAACTGGTCTACTCGGGACGGGTGCCCAGCAAGACTGAAATCAGTCAGATTATCACCTCTACTCTGGATCAGGAGGGAAAAAGCGAACGGTAGAAAACCCACCGGCTGCCGGATACAAGATGCCAGTCCAATACCCCAAATTCATTTAAGAAAGCGAGCAGACTCCAATGAAAGTAACAGATTCCTTTAAGAAATACTTGCTGTTATCAATAGGACTATCAATGGGTCTTTTTCTGACGGTAAGCTGCACGGCATCACCCGATACACCCGAAGTAGTTAATGGGGGAGAGCCAACAACCTATCAAATTGAAATAGACCTGCTTGGTATAAGATATGAGGCTACGATTGATAGTCAGGGAAAGTTGGAGTCAAACACTCTGGCAGCCTCTGCCGATAGTGAAATCAGTCTCTCTATAGATAGCGGTACCACAATTCTGGACAGCGATAAGAAACCCCTACAGACCATCGAGGCAGTAATAGATCCGAACCCGCCACCCCTACCGGAAGGCACCGACTATATTGGCCCGGTCTATGATTTGAGGCCGCAAGGAGCCTCTTTTAATCCCCCGCTCAAGCTTACTCTCAGCTACGACCCTGCCCAACTACCGCAGGGACTGAAAGAGAATGATGTTTACATCGCCTGTTATGAAGATGGCAACTGGGAGGTAATGCGCTATAAACAGGTAGATACCCAGAGGCACATAGTAACCACTCAGATTGAACATTTCTCCAAGTATGCTGTTTTGATACTAAATGAACAGAGCGAACCCACGCCTGAACCCGGCCCTATCCCCGGAGCAGACCGGGTAGATGTGGTCTATTTTCACCGAACCAACCGCTGTTATTCCTGCAACTATGCCGAGACAACAACGCTCTACACCCTAGAAGCCTACTTCCAAGAAGAACTGGATAGCGGCAAGCTCACCTTTGAGTCGGTCAACGTTCAGGATGACAGCAATACCGACATTATTGAGAAGTACGGCGCCTACACCTCCCAGCTTTTCATCAATACCATAACGGGTGATAACGAGAATATTGAGCACGTGACTGAAATCTGGGAATTTATAGGAGACGAAGAAGGTTTTACCCTTTTAATAAGAACTAAGATTACGAACGCACTCGAGGGTACCAACTGATGGATTTCGGTGGTCTTTTCTCCGGTTCTTCCGGCATCCTGGGGACCCCCATAATCGCGGCCCTTTCCCTGGGTTTACTCACTGCGATAAGCCCCTGCCCCCTGGCTACCAACATCGCAGCGATAGCCTACATCAGCCGGGGGATTGCCGACCGCCGGTATGCAGTAACCGCCAGCGCGCTATATACCTTGGGGCGGATACTAGCCTATTCCGTGCTGGGCGTGTTAATCGTCAAGGCTGGACTGGAAATTCCCGGAGTAGCCTCACTGCTGCAAGACACCGGCGAAAAAATCCTGGGCCCAATCCTGATTACAGTCGGAGCTATACTGTTAAACATACACAGGCTTCGTTTTGGCAGCGGGAATGCCAAGCTATCATCAATAGGTGACAGGGTTAGCCACTGGGGAATGGCAGGCAGCTTTTTACTGGGGATTCTCTTCGCCTTAGCCTTCTGTCCCTACAGCGCCGTCTTGTACTTCGGAGTATTAATCCCGATGTCTTTTAAATCGACCGGGGGCATAGCATTGCCCGCAGTGTTTGCCATCGGCACCGGGCTCCCGGTACTAATATTCGGCATTTCGTTATCATTCGGCGTGAGCCGGGTTTCCTCCTGGTTTGAAAAACTTACCCGCGCTCAGACAGTCATCCGCATGATAACCTCATGGGCACTGATCGGGATAGGAATATACCTTCTAATACTATGGATACAGGCGGGTTGAAAGATAGGAAGGCATAAGCGATTCCTAATGATTATTTGATAAATAATATCCGGTATGTTATTATTATTTACTGTTATGATAATATTACTCGCTTATTACGGAGACACAAAACATCCCGAGGGCATTTAAGGGATTAATTATAGTTTTACACCAAAATGAGGACAAAGGAGAATGAATAGGAAACTGTTGAAAACCGCTTCGCTGTGGGCTCTCCTTGTGCTGATAGTACCGCTATCAGCGGTACTGTTCACAGCGAAGCCGACTTATGGCTGAGGAGGCTGCGGCGGGTCGTCAGGTTCGACGACTGTTAGCACTGTTAGCGTTGAGCTGGATGTCAGCCCGGACGGTACCGGTACCATTGAAGTAAATGGTGATGGGGATATCCTGTCTTCCTATCCTGATACCGTTCCCGTCGTGACCGGTAGAAAAGTTGTCCTCGAGGCAATACCGGAACCCGGCTACCACTTCGTAAACTGGAGCGGAGAGCCTATCTGGGATGGAGAATCAACCAGCAGTGAGAACCCCACAGAGATAAGGGTTATCAATGCACTGGATATCACCGCCCACTTTGCCGCCGACTCTAATGAGTTCATCTCCGAGGACAAGATAATCAGTATTACTATTCCCGATGGGGCCACCGCCCTGGATGGAGAAGGTAACCTGCTCACCAATGTAGAGTTTGTCGCTATTGAAAGTGTACCTGACCCACCTGAGAGCGTCAGCGTTGTCGGACTACCCTATCAACTGGGACCCGACGGGGCCACATTTGATCCGCCGGTTACCCTTACCTGGAACTATGCCCCGGCCGATATTCCCACCGATATAGCTGAAGAAGATATGGTCATCACCTATTACGATAAGGATGCTGCTAGTTGGCAGGAGTTAGAATCCATGGTCAATCCAGGAACGAATACCATTACCGCTCCGGTAGATCATTCCACGACCTTCGCCATTATCGCACCACTCTCAACGGTACCGGCTGCCTTTACTGTAGGCTCACTGAGCATCTCCCCGTCTGAGGTTAGTGCTGGCGAACTGATAGCTATCAGTCTTATGGTGACCAACACTGGAGAGGTAGCCGGCAACCATACCGCAACCCTCAAGATAAACGGACTGATAGCAGAAACGGTGGAAGTAACCGTTGCCGGCGGTGCCAGCGAAACGGTGACCTTTACCACCTCTAACGATGAGACAGGCACCCACTCGGTAGATGTTAATGGTCTATCCGGTTACTTTACCGTCAAAGAGGTGGCCTCACCATCCCCAGCACCGTCAAGTGAGCACAACCAGTGGCTCATCATCGGTGTTATCACCGCAGTAGCCACTGCCATCGCCGCACCGCTGGTGTATAGATGGCGGCGAAGAAGTTAAGCTAGCTTAATTGCAGTGAGTCAGGTAGATTCGGGCTGCCCGCCAGCCGCTCATTTTCCTTTATTCCAGAAGTCCAAGCTCAGGTATTTCCAACCACCATCAGGCAGCACTACTACTATATTGCCCTCGTCCATCTCAGCGGCAACCCTAGTGGCCTGATAAACCGCAGCCCCCGACGATAACCCGGCAAAAATCCCTTCCTTATCCAATAGCTGTCTGGTAGCCTCAGCCGCCTGTTTGCTGGTAACAGTAACCCGCTCCGTAATCAAGCCTAAATCCAGAATAGGTGGAACATAATCCCCCAGGAACCTCAATCCCTGAATATTATCATCAGAGGGCGGTTCAACGCCGAACACCCTAATATCAGGGTACTTCTCCTTCAACCGACGGCTAACACCGGCTATGGTACCTCCGGTGCCAATGCCGGCAACCAGGACATCAATCCGCTGATAGGGGAAATCATCCACTATTTCGATACCGGTAGTCTCGTAGTGAGCCAGCGGATTAGCCGGGTTGGAGAACTGGTCAGGCATATAGTATTTTTTGTCTCCAGCAGCCAGTTCACCGGCAGTATCAATAGCCTTTGCAATCCCGTAAGCCCCATCAGTGAGAATAATCTCGGCACCAAAAACCCTGAGTACCTGCTGCCTCTCCCGGCTCACATTATCCGGCATCACAATAGCAACCCGATACCCCTTGCTATGCCCCAACCAGGCTAAAGCTATCCCGGTATTGCCACTGGTGGCCTCAATGATAGTCCTGCCCCCGGTCAGTTCCCCAGCCTGCTCCGCCTTCTCTATCATATACCTAGCTATCCGGTCCTTAACACTGGCACTTCCACCAGCGCTCTGCCCCTCCAGCTTGGCCAGAATCCTCACCATTTTATTGGGACTCATCTGAGACATTTCTACCAGCGGGGTATGCCCTATAGCACCAACAACATCCCGGAAATACACGGCTCTACCTCCCTTACCTACTAACCTTTGATTACACCTATCGGAACTATCCTAGCTACCTTACGAGAGATACCTGCTCTATCGGTGATATCAACCACCTCACTGACATCCTTATAGGCCGGGGAGGCTTCTTCAGCAAGTGATGCCATACTACCCGCTTTAACCGTAATGCCCCGGACCGCCAGCTCCCTGACCACTTCACTACCTTTGAGGCTGCGTCGAGCAGCAGAGCGGCTCTGCACCCGTCCTGCCCCATGGCAGGTAGAACCGAATGACTCCTTCATTGCTCTTTCCGTACCCACTGCAATGTAGGAGCAACGCCCCATATCGCCGGGGATAAGGACCGGCTGCCCGATATCACGGTAGATACCGGGGATGTCAGGGTGCCCCGCCGGAAAGGCCCTGGTTGCCCCCTTACGATGAACACAGAGAGATTCTTTCCTGCCACTAACTGTGTGCTCCTCGAGCTTGGCGATATTATGACAGACATCATAAATCTGCTCCAGCCCTATCTCTTTTTCGCTCTTCTGAAGAACTCCGGCAAGAAACTCCCTGACCCAGTGGGTGATACACTGACGGTTGGCCCAGGCATAGTTAGCGGCACACGACATAGCCGCCAGGTAGTCCTGTCCCTCCGCTGATTCTACCGGGGCACAGGCAAGCTGTCGGTCAGGCAGGCTGATGCCATATCTTCTCACCGCTTCACCGAGCAGCCTGACATAGTCTCCGCAGACCTCGTGTCCAAAGCCCCGGGAACCCGTGTGAATCATAACCAGCACCTGCCCCACATCAGCTATACCCATAGCCCTGGCTGACGCCCAGTCATAGACTTCATCCACCACTTCCACTTCCAGGAAATGATTGCCTGAACCCAGGGTTCCCAACTGCGGGATGCCTCGCTTTTTGGCCTTATGACTCACCTTATCCGGGTTAGCCCCCTTCATACAGCCCATCTCTTCCGTAACGATAATATCCTCAGCATTTCCATAACCCTTATCCAGCGCCCACCGACTGCCCTTTATCAATACCTGATCCAGCTCTTTTTCGCTCACCCGTATCTTGCCTTCCGAGCCGAGCCCCGAGGGCACATTAGCAAAAAGCTCGGCTATCAACCGTTCAATCCTGGGCCTTACCTCTTCTCCGGTAAGATTGGTCCGCAAAAGCCTGACACCGCAGTTAATATCAAAGCCAACACCCCCGGGCGATATCACCCCGTCGCTGACCCTGGTGGCAGCAACACCACCGATAGGGAAGCCATATCCCCAGTGGATATCCGGCATTGCCAGTGAGTAACCAACAATACCGGGCAAGAAGGCTACATTGGCCACCTGCTCGAAAGCCTGCTCCTGCCAGATGTGGTCGAGCATAGACTCACTGGCATAGACCAGGCCCGGTACCAGCATGCCCGGCTTATAGTCCGGCGGGATTTCCCAGCGATAATCATCTATCTTGTTTACTATTTCCCTCCAGGTTAATGCCATTACCTATCCCTCTCTCAAATATCAAATATTACCTGTACCCGGCAGCCATTACCTTTCTCAACCCTAAGCATATGGTAGGTAGCTGCCTTAACCCCCGTTTTCAGCCGATGCCTCAATCTATTCACCTTCTCGCCATAGCTCCTTGCTCTAAGACTTGCATTCGGAAGTACGGTAACATCAAAGCGCTTGAAAACAATGTTCTCGGTATCGAATAAATAAATAAGCTCATTTAGCCATTCTACCAACAGGCTTTCTTCATCAGTCGCACTAAGCTCTATATCCCGGTAGACGACCTCAGCCACAGAATCAAGCTCGGTTATCAGGTTAAACAAAGCCCTCGCCGCATTACCAAACGCCTGACCGATATTATCGCCATAGGCAACAACACCAACGTCAGCGGTATGGTCGATAATCTCAAAATCTTTTTTCACCAATACCCACTACCCGGCAGGCCAAGTTATGTAGATAGATTATATCACCGCCAGTAGTGAACAAAAACCAGCAAGCAGAAACTTGAGCTTTTCCTGAGATTTGATATAATTCTAGGTGTAGGTAAAAAATCATACTCGGAGACTGAGATGGGTGAGATAAAGAGCGCTCGTGAGATAGCACTAGAAAAGGTAGCGGGCATTGGTGAGGCGACTGAAGAAGAACGCCTGAGATGGAAGTATGTCCCCGAGGGATCAAAGCTAGCCGCCAGATATATCGCGGAAGACTGTAATCTGGTACTCGAGCTGGGCAAGTATGATGAGAAGATAAAAGAATATATCATAGAGGGCCTTAGTGATATACTAATCAGGAACATCAACCTGCCCGACAACGACCTGGTAAAGAAAGGGAACAGGCGGGCAATGGACGGCTTGAAGGCAGTAAAGAATGACCAGGTAGGCCTGGAGAACGTCTACAGCAAGGCCAGGCGTATCTTCGACCACTACCAAGACATGGGGGAACAGCAGAGAAATCAGGCCTATCTGTCGTTAAAGGCCGAGTTCGAGGCTCAGGTAAGGCAGGCGCTTCAGCAACAGCTGGGTTCGCTGGCAGGAATGCAAATAGACGTAGAGCAACAGCCCCAGTTCCAGACAGAGTGGCGGCGGAGATTAGCCCAACTGGATTCGGAATACCTTAAGCTACTGGATGAGATAAGGCAGGAACTGGCAGCCATATCCTGAGAGGTGTGAAGTTAATATGGACCTGAGTGACGAGAGAATTAGAGAAGCAGTCAAACAAACCCAGATATTAAGGCCGCCGAAGCAGAGCCTGGCTACCTTCGGCACAACCAATATCTACTACTACCTGCTCACTGAACCGGTCTATAAGGACCTGGTAGAGGACACCAATGAGACTGTCATTAGAGAAGGCAGGGTCATTGCCCAGAGACCAAAGGTGGTGACCCCTTACTATCTTTCCCAACTGGAAGGATTTAGTTCCGAAGCAAGAAGATATTTCGAGATGCTAA
>Ga0272444_10001986_pt1 | contig 19157 bp, 9 predicted proteins | sample SSMForm13_FD_201033 | JGI IMG/M metagenome (GOLD analysis project Ga0272444, IMG submission 201033) | Marine sediment archaeal communities from Little Sippewissett salt marsh, Falmouth, MA, United States - SSM-Form-13 | ecosystem: Environmental > Aquatic > Marine > Wetlands > Sediment ... | reverse complement strand
TCGTTCCACCCATAGGTATAACCCGATGAAGCATACACATCGGCGTCGATCATGAGTCCCACCCAGACCTCATGAATCGAATCCGAACCGGTGTTCCTGATGATATTCTCGAAAATCACGAAATCATCATACGGCGGCGTCGTCCAGCTGTGAGATCGTTCTTCAATTACCAGGCAATTCAAATTCCGGCTCGATTCCAGATAGTCGAAAGGGGAGACCGTGTCGGTATAAGTCGCGTGGAAGCTTTCATCGGCCCGTCCGGTTCCCGGGCACAGGCTTCCCGCTCCAGGATCGACCGGATAAAAATCCCAGGTCAATCGCCAGCCATCGGTTCCGATCGACAGCCGCTGCTCATTGTCAATTATGCCCCCGATCCAGATCGCCCCGCCGAATAGCAGCCGCTTGCCGCTACCAATCGGGAATTCGAACGATGGTGCCGGACGGCCGGTTTCCGGATCGACAGTTTCAACGGCATAGCCGGTGCCAAGACGGCCCCGGTCGGTTACCGAGGCTCCCACCCGACCGCTGTTGTGAACCCCGAGATGCCTCGGCCAGTCGGCCGTTCTTTCAATCGCATTCAGCCGCCCGACAGGTTCAGCCCGGGTCGAATCGGCGCGATACCCGATAAATGATCCCGCTGGTGACATCTCTGCTCGCAAAAAAGCGACTGATAACGTAGAAATAATAAGGAAACTGGAAAAAATATGAAAACATCTGCACAGGGCAAGTGATTTGTCGGTCAGTTCGATCTTTGTTCCCATAATTCCTCACGATAACGGATCCGGCGCGGCCTCCGACGGTTCCCCGCCGGTCCGCTTTAAGCTCTATAATATAATAGACTTGCGAAGAAAGGGATTTGTTCAATTTATGTCGGCGGTTTTTGATATGCCGGGTTTTGCCAAATCGGGCTCGTCGCCCGAAGTTTCTTCCTTTGGGGCAAGAAAATTGCATTTAACCCGAGACGGTTGTTCCGAAAAGGCAGCGGCCAGGGGGGTGACATGTCCACCGCCCGGGAAGAGATTGTTAAGAGAATGTTAGATAACAGGTTCTATTGCAAATAATAATTCAAAAGAACTTGACTTATCTATCTTTTGGGATATATTTATGATGGTTTTTGTAACATTACTCACCTGTTACGAAATAGCCGAAAATAACTCGGCTGTGCCGGGGCTAAAAAGGGATACTACCGCTGCAAAAACCATGAATAACGATACCATATCCTCACGTATTCTTCGTCGCCCGAAGCCTTGGTTATGCATGTGCCAGAAATTAGATTTGGAGGAAAGATGCGCAAATTGAAACTGCTGATAAGGGTTGCGGTTTCAGTAGTCATTATATGTACCGTTGCTACTGGTCAATCATTCAGTGCGGCCGAATCGCCACCGTATTCGGCCGAATATTCCGGAAATAGCGGAAGTCTGAATACCGATGTCAACCGGGGAGAGGTTGCCGAGACCGACGCCAATGACCCTCGCCGCCATTCTCTCAGCGGCCAGAAGGAGGATCAACCGCCTCTCGACAATCCCGGTCACCCCAATTATCCCCCGTATTTCGTCGATTTCAGCGAATCGGACACGATGACTGTCTGTCTCGGTGACTATATTTGTGATACCATCGAGGTTGCCGATTCCAACGCCACCCAGACTATTACCATCAGCCTCATCTCCGGCCCGGGTGATTTTTCCACGACCCCTTCGGTTTCTCCCGCCTATGCCTATTACTGCTACCTGCCGGAGACTGAAGAGACCATCGAAGTCACTTTTATGGCCAAAGACAGCTATGGTGATTCCACCATCGTCAGCAAAACCTATGTCATCTATGCCAATCAAATGCCGACCATTACCACCGGTGATACCACCATTTTCCACTGTTATGACGGCAGCTATTTTTATGTCGATGTCGATGCCTTTGACCCCGAGGGCGATCCTCTCGAATTCCGTCTCCATTCCTACCAGGCCAGCATCGATTCAGTCACCGGCCTTATCAAATTCTGGGCGGCCGGTCCGGGTGTCTATTGCCATACCGTTTCGGCCTTCGACGGCTGCACCGCCGATACGGCTGAAATCTGTGTCACCGTCGTCCATAACTCCCTGCCCGAATTCGATAATCGGGATTATCTTTTCACCCTTTGCCAACCGGAAACGATTTGTTTTGAAATATTCGCCACCGATCCCGATATCGGTGACTCCCTGGTAATAACACAGCTGGCCGGTCCGGGAACATTCGCCATGACCTCCGATACCAGCGGCCAGACCTGTTTTATGCCCGATGAACTCGATTCGGCCGATTATATCTTTATTTATGAGGCCACCGATGACTGTCTTCGCGTTAAGGGCGACGAGGCCTCCTGCCCGCCCGCCCCGCGTGATACCGTTATCGTTACCGTCAGGATCAACTCGCCGCCGGTCGTCAGCGCCGGTGATACCGCTATGTTCCTCTGCGACTCCGAAGAAATCTGTCTGCCCGTCGAGATCGATGACCCGGATGATAATATTCGGACGATCGACGTTCAGGGGGCCGACCTTTTCGGCCAGTTCGTCTGTTTCCGGCCCGATACGAGTGGCCTTTATGAAATAATCGTGACCGCTACCGATTCCTGCGACTTGTTCGATGCCGATACTATCCGGGCCGACATTCAGGTCAATAGCGCTCCCGTAGTGACCTCGGCTGAGGATTTCGAGACTCGGGTGTGCGTCCTGGAAGAAATCTGTTTTGACATACATATCGATGATGTCGATCACAACGCCATGTCCGTGGCCACCAATATCGGCCATTTTAATCCCGTCGACAGCCAGGTTTGCTTCACTCCGCCGGAACCGGGCGTCTACCATGTTATCACCACCGTTACCGATTCCTGCTATGCCAGCCATGCCGATACGACCATTGTCACCGTTACCCTGGGCGATTTGGCCGCCATCGACTGTCCGCCCGGACCTATCGCTGATACCGTCTGCGGCCCCATGATGATCTGTCATCCTCTCAATATAGATCCCGATGACGCTGTCGCAGCTACCTCGCTGGGCAGCTTCGCCGATGATACCCTGTGTTTTATGGCCGATACCGCCGGCACTTATATTATCGATGTTATCGCCGATGCCGAATGCGGCTCGGATACCTGTCGGCTAACCTTTAATCTTACCATGGGCGAACCGATTATTTTTGATTGCCCCGATGACACCTCGATCTTTATCTGCGAACCGGATACTATTTGTATCCCCTTCAGCGTTGTTTCCGAGGATGTCACCGTAACCGTTTCGCCGCCCTCGGCCTGGTACGACGCGGTTAATGAATCCGTCTGTTTCTATACCAACTGCTCGGTCGAAAAAGACATTAAGATCCTTCTGGAAAATGAATGCGGCCTCGACAGTTGCCTCTTTACCGTCGATGTTACCCTGAACTCCCGGCCGCTGGTGATTCTCCCGCCCGATATGGATAGCAGCCTGTGCGAACCCGAACAAATTTGCATCCCGGTAGGCATCAGCGACATTGACGATAATCTTTATCATATCATGGTTTCGCCTCCGATCGCCTCCTATGATTCCGTTTCCGGTCGTTTGTGCTATACCCCGGGCGGCAGTGGCCGCCACGTTTTGAAGGTCCGCGCCATTGATTCCTGCGGCGCCTGGGCCATGGATTCGGTTATTCTTAATGTCACCGTCAATTCACCACCGACGGTTGTCCTCGATGATTATATGCAGCGCTTTCTATGTGAGCCCGAAGAGGTTTGTTTCCCGGTCGCCATCAGCGATCCCGATGACAATATCACCGGTGTCTCGGTCTTTCCGGAGGGTACTTATGATCCCGTTTCGGGGAAGGTTTGCTTCATGCCGACCAACGGTGGATCTTACCAGTTCATCGTGACGGCCACCGATTCCTGCGATCTCTCCGATCAGGATACCATTACCGTCGATATCTCCGTCAACCGGCCTCCCGATGTGGCCGTGACTCCCGATACGACCATCACCGCCTGTGTCGGCCAGACCGAATTTTGCGTTCCGGTGTTTATCTTCGACCGCGATGACAACATAGAAGATGTCTCCGTTGTCGGTGGCTTTTATCGCGATGACTTTATCTGCATCGACACCGATACCCCGGGCACCTTCCAGGCTATCGTTACCGTTACCGATTCCTGCGATGTGGCCGCGGCCGATACTTCCCTGATTACCGTAATCTTCAACCGTCCGCCGGTGGTGACGCTCGGTGATGATTTCGATATGCTCGTTTGCGACTTCGAGGAAATCTGCTTCGGGGTTGGCATCGATGATCCCGATGACAATATCGTTTCGAAAACCACCAGCCTCGGAGATTTCAACACCGCCGGAGACTCCATCTGTTTCATTCCCGATACCGCCGGCAGCTATACCATAATCGTTGCCGCGACTGATTTTTGCGAGATCACCGACGCCGATACGATCAACATAAATGTCGCTTTGGGTCAGTCGGCTTATATCGATTGCCCGGAAGAGCCGTATTATGATTCTCTCTGCCACCCCGATCAGATATGCGTCCCGCTGACAATTACTCCGTCGACGGCGGAGGTTACCACCTCCTATGGTGCCTATGTAGCCGAAGACAGCACCCTTTGCTTTTACGCCGATACCAGCGGCACCTATAGTATTACCGTGATTGCCTCCGAGCTGTGCGGCGCCGATACCTGTAAACTGGCTTTCATTGTCGAAATAGATGAACCGGCCGAGATCGTTTGCCCCGATCAGCCGATCACGGCGACGCTCTGTGAACCCGAAAACATAGCGGTTCTCGTGCCCGTTACGCCCGCCTGGGCGGCCATTACCGTCCAGCCGTTCGGCACCTACAATTTTGCCGACAGTACCCTTACCTTCTTTGCCGACACGTCCGGGCATTATGAAATCATGATTATCGCCACCACCTGGTGCGGGGCCGACACCTGTGTCGTCGAGGCCGATGTTACCATCTATGGCCCGCCGGAAATCGTCTGTCCCGGCGAAATAGATACTCTTGTCTGCCTGCCCGAGGTCGATGAAATCTGCTTTGATGTCGAAGTAACCGGCAGCGCCGTCGACACCGTTGTCGTTTTGCCCGATGGGTATTACAGCGATGGAACCGTCTGCGTTCCGGTAACCGAAGCCGGCCGCATCGAGGTTATCATCAGTGCCTCCGGTACCTGCGGGGAGGCTTCCTGTACTACTTATGTGGATGTAACCGAGAACCTCGCCCCCGATCTCTATCTGCCCGAGGATATGACCGTGGCCTGGTGCGAGGGCGATACCACGCTGGTTTGCATCGACGGCATCTACGCAACCGATCCCGAGGATGATCCGCTGACGATTATCCAGTCCTGCGGCCCCGGCGAATATATCGATATCCGCTCCGACAGCGGGCAAATCTGTTTCACGCCCGATAACGACGATACCACCTATGAATTCTGCCTGGTGGCTTCCGATGGCTGCTCGGAAACGGCCGGCTCCTTTTTTGTTACCGTTTATCCCTCGGAAACCTGCGACCTGTGCGTCGAGGTCTGGCTCAATACCGATTCCTGCTATATGATCGGATCGGTCGTTCCGGTCCATATCGACGTCGAAACCTACGATCCCATCGGTGGCTTCGACCTGCTTGTCGGCTACGATGTTTCCGTCATGGATTTCTGGGGCGCCGAAATCGGCGATGCCATCGATGAGTGGGAGTATTTTACCTACCGTATCGTCGACCAGAATAACTGCCCGACCGGTTGTCCCTCGGGACTGATGCGCTATGTCGGTATCGCCGATCAAAACAACGGCCCCTACAGTCCGCCGGTGGAACAGCTTACGCCGAATGGTGAACTGGCTCTGTTCTATATGCGAATAAAGAACGATCTCAACCTTGGCGGCCGCTATTTGCCTCTCAATTTCTACTGGCTGGATTGCGGCGATAACGCCTTTTCCGATCCCACCGGAACTTATCTGTATGTCGACTCGCGAATCTATAATGCCGCTGGGAGTATTATCTGGGATGAGTCCGACGATGAGCTCTTTCCCGAATCGGAACGCTTCAATGGTCTGGGGGCGCCCGACAGCTGCCTGGTCGGCGGCAAGATATCGCCCGTGCGCTGTGTCTATTTCCACGATGGCTGGATTTGCGTTCTGCACCCCGATTCGATCGATGCCCGTGGTGATGTCAACCTGAATAACGTTCCCTATGAAATCGCCGACGCGGTGGTCTTTACCAATTACTTCATTTACAGTTTTGCCGCCTTTACCGTCAATGTCAACGGCCAAATCGCGGCCACCGATATCAATGCCGATGGTTATACGCTTACCCTCGGTGACCTGGTTTATCTTATCCGCGTTATCTCCGGTGACGCTAATCCCCTGCCCAAGGTATCACCCGGCTTTAACGGCCTCGACCTGGCCGTCGAGACCGATGATGACCGCCTGACCGTTATGGCCGACGCCCGCTGTGCCATCGGCGCCGGACTGCTGGTCTTCGAGTACGATGGTGTCATCCCGAAAAAACCGCTTCTCGGTAAGATGGCCGAGCATATGGATATGATCTATACGGTCAACGACAACGAGGTCAGGATTCTCATTTACAGCCTCGAGCGGGGTCGTGCCATTGATGAAGGCAGCGGCGCTCTGCTCGAAATGGACTATTCCGGAACCGGCAGTCTCCATCTCCGCGAGACCGAATTCGCCTCGTATTATGGTGTCAATATCGAATCGACCCTGAAATCACAACTGATCCCGGTCGGTTTCGCCGTCTCCCAGAATTACCCCAATCCCTTCAATCCCTCGACCTCGATCGACCTGGCCTTACCGACCGCCTGCGACTGGTCTGTTTCCGTGTTCAATGTCAATGGCCGGCTGGTCCGCCGTCTCTGCGGTCACTCCGAACCCGGCACGGTCACCGTTACCTGGGATGGCTGCGATGAAGAGGGCCGGGCTGTTTCCTCCGGTATCTATCTCTACCGGGTCGAGGCACTCGACTACAGTCTTACGAAAAAGATGATTATGCTCAAATAAAGCAAGGTACCTGTAGCAACTGCGGTACTCTTTCCTCAATAGAAGCCGGTCGAAGCGACCGGCTTCTGTTATTTATGGTACCTGCCGCCGCTCAGGATGGAAAATCCGCGGTACAACTGCTCCAGCAGGACCGGGCGAACCAGCCGGTGGGACATGGTGAGAGGGGAGAGCGACAGGACCGTCCGGCATCGTTTTAAGATCGATTTGTCCAGACCGAAGGCACCTCCGATAATGAAATCAGCCGATCCCCCGGAAATTTCCATCAGGTGTCCCAGGAAGGCGGCGAATCGCTTCGAATCGAGGCTTTTCCCGCCCTCCCACAGGGCGACCTGATACCGGGCCCGGAAAGCTGCCGTCAGCCTTTCCGCCTCGGCCCTCAGCAACTCGGCTCGACTGAGGCTTTTGCCCTTTTTCAATTCGGGAACGATAACCAGTGACAGGTCGGCGTATTTTTTCAAAAGCCTGGAATAATGCGCGATCGATTGATCGACCCAGGCGTCCTTGTTTTTGCCCAGGGCAATGATGTTGATTTTCAACATTAACCGGCGATCGCCTTGAGATACATCTTCCGTGACCGCGGGCCGTCGAATTCACAGAAGTACAGGCCCTGCCATGTGCCCAGGACCGGCGCTCCATCCGCCACCAGGACCTGCAGCGATGCCCCCACCAGGCTCGATTTTATATGGGCGTCGGAATTGCCCTCGGAGTGATGGAAACCGTCCTGCTGCGGAATCTCCTTGTTCAGCTTGTAGATGATATCCCGGGTGACACTGGGATCGGCGTTTTCATTGATCGTCACCGCCGCCGTCGTGTGCGGAACATAAAGGACGACTATTCCGTCTTTCAGGCCGCACTCATCGATATACTCCCGGACCAGCCCGGTAACATCGAGTAACTCCTCACGTCGGTGAGTTTTCAACTGAATCTGCTTCACCTTCAAAAAGCGCCTCCACATATTCCTCGGCGTCGAACGGCTGAATATCCTCGATACTCTCGCCGACACCGATAAAATCGACCGGAACGGAAAGGTCTTCGGCGATAGCGACCATGACGCCTCCCTTGGCCGTTCCATCCAGCTTGGTAACGATCAAACCATCACAGCCGACTGCCTCGGTGAACAGCTTCACCTGCGAGAGGGCGTTCTGACCGGTCGTTCCGTCAATCGTCAACTTGGCGTAAATATGGTCGGCCGGGATGACCTTTTCGGTCACGCGCCGAATCTTTTTAAGCTCTTCCATAAGATTCGTTTTGGTATGCAGCCGTCCGGCCGTATCGACCAGGAGAATATCCGCCTGCCGGGCCACGGCCGCTTCGGCCGCGTCGAAAGCGACCGAGGCCGGATCGGCCCCCGTGTGGGCTCTGATAAACCGCACCCCGGATCGTTCCGCCCAGATACCCAGTTGATCGACCGCCGCGGCCCGAAACGTATCACAGGCGGCAATCATGGCCGTCTTGCCGCTTTGCTTGAAATAGTAGGCCAGCTTGCCCACGGTCGTCGTTTTGCCCGTTCCGTTAACACCGGTTATAAGCCAGACCACAGGCTGACCGTCGTTTTTGATGATCATCTCCTGCTTGCCCTTGATCAGAATCTCCGCGATCTCTCTTTTCAGCAGGTCGAACACGTCCCGGGCATCGGAAATCTTCTGCTGGCGAGCCTCCTCGCGCAGGTTTTCGATAATTTTCTCCGTGGCCGCGAAACCCAGATCCGATTTCAACAGGATTTCTTCGATATTATCCAGGAGTTCATCATCGATCTTACGGCCGGCCAGAACCCGGCCGATCCGCCCGAATAACTGGTCCCGGGTTTTGGCCAGAGATTCCTTAAGCTTCTTGAATCGTCCCATTATCTAGGCCTGTTGACCTTTGTCGTCACTGTTTTTTTCTGATTGATCACCGCTTTCGCCGGCCAGGCCTTCGTCCGCCCCGACCGCGGTCAGCTGGGGCGTCTTCGCCTCCCTTTCGCCGTTATCGAGTGAGGAATCGATACTGAATCCGTCTTCGTCGTCCATATTGAACTTGACCGAGACCACCCGGGAAATACCCGGTTGTTCCATGGTGATGCCGTAAAGCACGTCGGCCGATTCCATAGTGATTTTGTTATGGGTGATAATGATAAATTGCGTCTGATCCGAAAAAGTCTTGACGATTTTCAGGAACCGATGGATATTGGCGTCATCGAGCGGGGCATCGATCTCATCCAGGATACAGAACGGGGAAGGCTTGACCAGATATATCGCGAAAAGCAGCGATATCGCCGTCAGCGCTCTTTCACCACCGGACATCTGCGCGATCGAAAGAAGCTTCTTGCCCCGTGGCCGGGCGATAATTTCGATTGCCGACTCCAGAGGATCATCTTCATTGACCAGCCTGATATCGGCTTCACCGCCGGTGAAAAGCTCCTCGAAGACTTTCTTGAAGTTATCGCGGACTTTCTCGAATGTCTCCAGGAACAACCTCCGGGCCGTCTGGTTGATTTTGGTAATAGTCGAGTTCAGAGTCGATTTAGCTTCCAGCAAATCCTCGATCTGAGTCGTCAGGAACTCCTGCCGCTCTTTGGCGACATTGTACTCCTCGAGGGCCAGAAGATTGACGGCGCCGAAATCCCGCAGTTTATCCTTCAGCTGCCGGACATGCTCGGTCCGATTTTCGGCCGGGATCCCCGGATCGGGGATTTCGGCCTCGATCGTATCGAGATCGATTCCGTGCTCCTCGGTGGCCTTGGTCCGGATGCCCCTGACCTCCGATTCCAGCTCGGTTACCTTTATCTCGATCTCATGCAGCCGGGCCGCCGCTTCCTCACGCGACTTCCGGATATCCTTGATTTTCGCCTCACGTTCGTCAAGAGCTTCCCGCAGGCCGCTGTGCACGTCCCTGATCCCGGCCTGTTTCTCGCTGATTATCGTGCGGGCCTCAAAGGTCTCTTTCAATCTTCCCTCGAGATCGGCGATCTTTTCATCCATTTCCGTAATCTCATTCCGGGCCCGGATAATCTCCTCGGACTTACTATTCAGATTGGCCTCGATTTCAGCCACCAGCTCCCCGGTATGCCTCAGTTTCCCGGATAGCTGTTCGCCCTCGCTTTTGAGTTCCACCTGGTTGATCTGCCGCTCCGAGAAATCGGCTTCGGCCTTTTCCGAGGCTTTCTCCAGCTCGGCGATGGCCGTCTCCCGTTCCTCCAGATGCGCCACCAGATCATCTTTCTCCCTGGCCAGTTGATCATAGTGCAGATTCAGATCGTATTGACGCCCCCGCAGGGATTCCAGCTTGGTTTGCAGGTTGCCGCGTTCCTTTTCGATCCGCATCACCTCATTGCCGACGCTTTCCAGTTTGAAACCGACCTGGGCCAGCTCTCTCTCCAGTGCTTCCATCCGGTCTTCCGTGTTTTCCTCGTCGGAGCGCAGATGCTCCATCTCGGCCTGCTTGCCGCCGATTTTCGAAACCAGTCGCCCCTTGTCTTCTTTGAGCTCTTCCAGTTGCACCTTCAGGTCGGAGACCACCTTCTTTTGCGAGGCCGCCTTTTCCTTCCGGCCCAGTAAAGACAGCTCCTCGGTCGAACCGCCCGAAAGACAGGCCCGCCCGTGAAATTTACGACCGTCGGTCGTCACCACATCGAACTGCGGCGGCAAGCTGTCCAGAATCTCCGTGGCCGCGGCCGCGTCCACGATCGCTGTCGTCGACAACAGCATCCGCGCCAGTCCGCTCAACTCATCGGGAACGGTCGTAAATTGGTCCGCCCAGCCGATAAAACCGCCGTGCGTAACCTCCGGCCTGGTCGGCTCGTCGGCCGATCCGATCCGGTCGACAATAAAAAATCCGGCTTTGCCCTTTTTCTCATTTTTGAGATAGCCGATAATATCCTCGGCCGCCGATCGATGGCGGCAAACCAGGAATCCGGCCGTTTCGCCCAGGGCGGCTTCGATCGCCGCCTCATAACCGGTTCGGGGAACGAACCGATCGGCCACCGGGCCGATTAAATCCGGCCAGCGGTCGGCTTCTTCCATAACCGCCACGACCCCCGAGCTGAATCCCTCGTACTGGGCAATCATCTCGTTTAAAAGGGCCGAGCGAGCCTCGGCCGCCTCCAGCGAGGCGTTGGTATCGAAAATCTTCTCCAGAATTTCCTCGAGACTGCGGTTCGATGAAGCGATTTGTTCTTCGACTTCTCCCTTTTTGCTCCTGATCTGCTCCAGATTGTTTTCGATTGCCTCCTTTTCGCCGGTCAGCCGCACCCGCTCCGATGTCAGTTCCTCTTTTCCGGCCGCCAGTTTATCGAGCTGTTCCCGGAAAGCCGAACATCCCGCCTCGATTTCCGTCTCCTGCTGCTTCAGATTGGTATCATCACTCTTACCGGCTGAGAGCCTGCTTTCGATATCAATATACCGTTGTTGCAATTCATCGCGCTCCCGGCGCGCCGCCAGAACCCTCTCATCGGCGGCTGTCATCCGGCCTTCTCGTTCGGCCAGATCGCTGTTGCTCTCCTCCAGCTTCCGGTTAACTCGTTCCAGTTCGGCCTCGGTTTCCTGAATCTGCTCGGCCAGAATCTCCTTGCGCTTCCCGAAAGCCTCGATATCGAGATTGTTTCGCCCAATCAAGGTCCGGTTATTATCCCGGCGCTCGGCAAGCATGGTGATTTCTTTTTCGATCTCGTGGGCCGCCTCCGATTTTTCATAAATCTGCGATGACAACTCACTCAGTTCCCGGTCGATATCGGTCAGCCTCTTCCGCTCTTCCTCCTGGCGGGCCGAAAGGCCGTCCAGTTCGGTCTCCAGTTTGACCTTCCGGTCCGAAACCTCATCGCGGGACGCTTTCATCTCCCGGCTCTTTCGGTGGAAATCATCGATAGCTGCCTTCCCCAGATAAAGCTCCCACTTTTTCAGCTCATCGCTTAAGGCCTGGTGCCGCTGCGCTTTTTTCATCTGGCGGGACAGGGAGTTCACCTGGGTGTTGACTTCACCGATGATATCCTTCAACCGAAGTAAATCGGCCTCGGTCGACTCCAGCTTTCGCAGCGCCGCCTTTTTCCTGTTTTTGTACTTGGATATCCCGGCCGCCTCCTCGAACAAAAACCGCCGGTCATCGGCCCGGTCGGATAAAATGGCATCGACCATATCCTGCTGGATAACCGAATAGATGTGCGCCCCCAGACCGGTATCCATCAATAGATCGGTGATATCCTTCAGCCGGCAGGGTACCTTGTTCAGAAGATATTCCGATTCCCCTGAACGAAACAGGCGGCGTGTGATCTGCACCTCGCTGTAATCGGTCGGCAGGACACCCTTGTTGTTCTGGATAACCAGCGTCACCTCGGCCATTCCCAGCGGCTTGTAGTCCCGGGTTCCGTTGAATATCACTTCTTCCATTTTACTTCCGCGCAACAGAGAAACCTTCTGTTCGCCCAGAACCCAGCGGATGGCATCGAGAATATTCGTCTTGCCGCACCCGTTGGGCCCCACGATCGAGGTTACCGCCGGTGTCAGCTTGACGATTGTTTTATCGGGAAATGATTTAAAACCAAGTAATTCCAGTCTCTTAAGATACACGAATCCTCCGGATCAAAATCAGCGGACCTCGTCCAGTGAGGCCACCGATGAACTCTTCAAATTCTCAATTGTCTCGATTATTGACTTATAGATATTTTTTTCATCACGGATGAACCGGGTTTTGATCTCGACATTGTAATAGGGGAGACCCGAGCCGTCACCCTGGCCGATCCTGACCGCCCTGGGAAAGGAAAGTAAAATCGATCGGGCGAAATAATTCGATCGGAGATTCAAATCCAGTATCATTCCGTACTTGTTCTTCTTCAACTCCTCGATATAACTGCGGTGAGCCAGGCCGCTCCAGCAGACGTTTTTCGATGTCGGCGTTACGATCCGATATCCCTTGCGGGGAAAGATGTCATACACCGGACTGCCCGGCGAGGCCATCAGAAAAATCTCGGATCCGTAAAAAACCTGTGAAAGATCGGGCAAAAACTGCCTGATCATGGTCAGCTCCCGTTGCCCCTCGGGAAGACACACCAGAAGACGTTCCGCGTTGACCATATCGTGAGGTAGATTTATCGGGTATGAATGGTATTTTTTCAGCATCCAGTTCAAACGTAATCGCGCCGCTATTTCCCTGATCGTTTTCAAATCGTACGCCTCACTCTTCGATTGCGTAAAACTGTTTGCGGTTCGACTGGTTGATCTCAACCTCCTTGGCCGGCAGCCCGGATGCAGACAGGGGTGCCAGGAGCGTATCATTGATATAAAGGCGGACATTCAACGGTTTGCCCAGAGACAGGTTGAACCGGTAATTGGCCTTTACCTGCCGGGTTACCCCCTGACGCAGAGTCCGATCCATGACCGTGTCGCCGTCGGAAACTACCCGCACCCAGCAGGAATCGACAGCCGTCATCGTCAGCGTCATCGGGCCGCCCGGAGCGTACGCCGGTCCCACGGGTTTCTCGTCGGTGGCCGTCGGTGTCCTCTCAGCCGTCGACAGTGTCTCCGGCTCGACCATCACCGGCGGCGTTTCCACGCCCGTCTGACCGGTTTCCTCCTGGCCGTCTTTGCCCGAAAAATACAGCACCACGACGATAAAGACAACCATCACCACGGCCGCCATTATGATCCCGACGGTAACCAGCGAGGTGCCCTTTTTGCCCGGTCGTTCCGGCGGCCGCGAGACATCACCGCTCTTCTCCGGTGTTGGTTTTTCTTCGGCCCCGGGCGCCCCGCGGTCGTTTTCGGGCTCGGGAAGAATCGTGTCCGGCTCCAATCCCATTTCGCGGGCGTAAGTCCGGGTAAACAAACGGTAATAAACCATCGACGGTAAAACGCCGATATCACCATCTTCAATGGCGGCAAGATACCGCTCGGCGATTTTCGTCGCCTCGGCGAGGTCCGCCAGCTCTATTTCTTTTTTCCGGCGAGCCTTGCTTAATGTCTCGCCGATTTCCTTATAATCATGTTTCATGCCGGTTCCTTCCGCCCATTACCTTACCCGCCAACTCGTTAACGAGCGTCATGGGCAGACCGATAACATTATCAATATTTCCCCTGATAGTGTCAACCAAAAAAACGCCGCGACCCTGTATTCCATAGGCTCCCGCCTTGTCCAACGGTTCACCGGTGACGACATACGCCTCGATCGCTTGCCGTGAAACCTCGTTGAAATAAACCTCGGTCAATTCATAACCACTGAAAAGACCGTTTCCCGGCGACACTAAAGCCACCGCCGAACAAACCGTATGCTTCCGTCCCGACAACCTTCCCAGCATGGCCGCGGCTTCGCCCTGATCGGATGGCTTGCCAATGATCTCATCATCGAGGATAACGATGGTATCACAGCCCAGAATGACCTCATCCTCGGTAACCATATTCATCACCGCGGCCGCCTTCTCTTCGGCCAGGTGAACCGCCAGCTTGTACGGCGGCAGATTTCGCCCGTTGGTTTCATCTATATTTGGAACCAGTTGCCTGAAGGAGACGCCCTGTTCTTTTAAAATTCGTACCCGACGGGGCGAACCCGAGGCCAAAACCATCCGGTAGCGGCCGAGCATTTTATTCAGATTCGAATAGTTCATCTGAATCGAGCATTATCGTTACCGGGCCGTCATTGGTCAACTCAATCTCCATTTTGGCCCCGAAAACCCCTTTCTGAATATCCAGCCCGGAGTCGGCCAGCTTCCCGAGCAATAACTCATAGAACCTTTCCGCCTCCGCCGGCGGCATACTCCGATCGAAACTCGGACGCCGCCCCTTGCGGCAATTGGCATAAAGAGTAAATTGCGAGACAATCAGCAACCCACCCCCGGTATCCCTGACCGACAGGTTCATTTTCCCGGCTTCATCTTCGAATATACGCAAATTCAGGCATTTTTCGGCCATCCGGGATATAACCTGCTCCCGGTCGCCTTTGGCAAAACCGGCCAGAATCACAAGCCCCCGGCCGATTTGCCCCATCGCCCGATTCTCGACCAGAACCAGGGCCCGGCTGACGCGCTGAATTAATAGCCTCATAACGCCCCGGAATATAACGCCAAAGCCGTTTTCAGTCAAAACATTATGAACTCCCGAAATAAATAATTGCCATTTTGATTTGAATTGCCTTAATTCATCAAATTAACGTAAGGTTGTATATGAAATATGAAAATTATACCATAGGTATCGATGTCGGATCGGTTTCGGTCAAAGTTGCCATCCTTGATCCGACCGGCGGAATCACCAAAACCGCTTACCGCCGTTTCCACGGGCGTCCTTTTCAAACTCTTAAAGAGCTCCTGGAAACCGAATTTGCCGACTATATCGACCGGCCGATAAAACTGGGGCTGACCGGAATCGGCGGCAAAACCGGAGCCCGCATCCTCGGCGGCCAGCCTTTGAGCGAAATCAACGCAATTGCCACGGCCAATTTCATGCTTCGCCCCGAAATACGGACTATTATCGAAATGGGCGGCGAGGATTCCAAATTCATTCAGGTTGACCCCGATAAGAAAGTCGTTCTCGATTTCAGCATGAATAATCTATGCGCTGCCGGGACCGGCTCTTTTCTCGATCAACAGGCGGGGCGTCTCAAAATTTCGATTGAGGAAGAATTCGGGCGCCTGGCCCTGAAATCCAAAAACCCGCCGCGCATTGCCGGCCGCTGCTCGGTTTTCGCCAAATCGGATATGATTCATCTCCAGCAGACAGCCACCCCCGACTTCGACATCGTGGCCGGGCTCTGTTACGCCGTGGCGCGCAATTTCAAGGGTACCATCGCCCGGGGAAAGGCTTTTCTCCACCCCATCGCCTTCGAGGGCGGTGTGGCGGCCAACCCCGGCGTTGTCCGGGCCTTCGAGGATATCCTCAGGATCGAACCGGGGCAACTTATTATCCCCGACCAGTTCAACGTTATGGGGGCCATCGGCGCCGCCCGCCTAATGCAAAAGGAAACCGGATCCGAACCGATAACCATCGATACCGAAAAAATCGCGGCCTATCTCGAATACCGCCAGGTACCCCAAAACGGCCGGGCCAGACTGACCTATGATTTCCCTGACAGCAAGTATTATGATACGACCACGGCCAGATACCAGAAAAAAATCGAGAACCTCGAGGTTTACCTCGGTATCGACGTCGGTTCCCTGTCAACCAACCTGGTTCTAATCGATCGGGACAAAAACGTCGTTGCCCGGCGCTACCTCATGACCGAGGGGCGTCCCATCGAAGCTGTCAGACGCGGCCTGGCCGAGATCAACGACGAGGTCGGGCGGGATGTTATCGTTGTCGGCGTCGGCACCACCGGTTCCGGACGCTACCTGACCGGTGACTTCGTCGGGGCCGATGTCGTAAAAAACGAGATCACCGCCCAGGCCACCGCCGCCGTCAATATCGATCCCGAGGTCGATACCATTTTCGAAATTGGCGGCCAGGATTCCAAATATATCTCACTGGAAAAGAAAACCGTCATCGACTTCGAAATGAACAAGGCCTGCGCCGCCGGCACCGGATCATTCCTCCAGGAGCAGGCGGAAAAGCTTGAAATCAATATCGAACGGGAGTTCGGCGACCGCGCTCTTTCCGCCAAATGCCCCGTCGGCTGCGGCGAACGATGTACCGTTTTCATGGAGTCGGATCTCATCAGCCACCAGCGAAGCGGCGCTTCCACCGATGATCTCATTGCCGGCCTGGCCTATTCCATCGCCTCCAATTATCTGACCAAAGTCGTCGGCGACCGCAGAATCGGCAATAATGTTTTCTTCCAGGGAGGTGTGGCCTGGAATAAGGGCGTCGTGGCCGCCTTTGAAAAACTCATCGGTTGCAAGGTCACGGTTCCGCCGCATCATGATGTCACCGGAGCTATCGGCGCCGCTATCCTCGCCATGGAACAGGCCGGCTCGAAAAAAACCAATTTCAGAGGGTTTGATCTTTCCCGGCGAAAATACACCGTCGAATCTTTCACCTGCCAGGATTGCTCCAACATGTGCGAAATCCGCAAGGTCATTATCGAGGGTGAGGAACCGCTTTTCTATGGCAGCCGCTGCGAAAAATATGATGTCAAAAAAAGTCAGGAGAAAAGCAAATTCCCCAATTATACCAACACCCGCCTCCGCTTCCTCATGCAGCGCTATATCGAGCCGCCACCGCGAGAAATCGCCAAGGGCAAAATCGGTATTCCACGCTCTCTTCATTTCTACGATTACTACCCCTACTGGCGTGCCTTCTTCGAAACCCTCGGCTACCAGGTCGTGAATTCGGATCTCTCGAATCATGAAATCGTCGAAAACGCCCTCGAAAAATGCACTGCCGAATCCTGCTTCCCGGTCAAAATGGCCTTTGGTCATGTCGATAACCTCATCAAAAAAGGCGTCGACTATATCTTTTACCCCGGCCTGATCAGATATTACGATGATCAGAAAGACCGCTCCGGGAGTTACGTTTGCCCCTATGTCCAGAGCATTGCCAGCACTCTCCAGACCCGTTTCGATTTCAAGGCCGCCGGGATCGGCTTTATCGGATCGCAGGTGATTATATCACGCAATAACAATTTAATGATTAGTCAGTTACGGACAATACTTAAAGATTTAAATGAATCCGACCGAAATCTCAAAAAGGCTCTTAATAATGCCATCAAAGCCCACGATGCATTCCGCCAAAACCTCGTTAATGCCGGCCGCGAAGTTCTTGATTCTCTGGATAAAGATGAAAAATGCCTGGTCATCGTCAGCCGTCCCTACAACGGCTCCGATCGGCGGCTCTCACTCGAGATTCCGACCAAGATCACCCGCATGGGCATCAAGGTCATCCCCATGGATTTCCTCAGCCTCGATCTCAATACTGACAGCCTTTCCACCATGTACTGGCTTTATGGTCGCAAAATTCTCTCCGCCGCCGATTACATCCGGAAGCACCCCAATCTCTATGCCGTCTACCTGACCTCTTTCGGCTGCGGCCCCGATTCCTTCATCACACATTTCTTCCGCAAGACCATGAGCGGCAAACCTTATCTGCAGCTCGAGCTCGACGAGCATACCGCCGATGCCGGCATGATTACCCGCGTCGAGGCTTTTCTCGATTCGCTTCGGTTCTATGACTTCAAGCCGCCGCATGATCAGCTCGCCCCGGTCATTCCCAGCCAGGAAAAATGCGATAAAACCGTCTATATCCCCAATATGTGTGACCACGCCTATGCTGTCAGCGCCGCCTTCCGACGCTTCGGCGTCAATGCCGAGGTCCTTCCCGAACCGGATGAGGAAAGCCTTACCTACGGCAAGAAATTCACTTCCGGTAAGGAGTGTTTTCCCTGTGTCGTGACCACCGGCGATATCCTCCGCAAGGTTAAATCGCCGGATTTCGATCCGGAAAAATCGGTCTTCTTCATGCCCGGCGCCGAGGGTCCCTGCCGCTTCGGCCAGTACAGCCAGTATCACCGTATTATCCTGGATGAACTCGGCTATCGCGATGTGCCCATCTATTCGCCCAACTCCGATAACTCATACAGCGGCTTCGGGCTCGGCGATAAGGAATTTCGAAGGCTGGGCTGGAAGGGCGTCGTCTTTGTCGACTGCCTCGTCAAAGCGCTCCTGAAAACCAGACCCTACGAACTCGAAAAAGGCCGGGCCGAAAAAGTCTATTATAAATATCTTCAGAAAATACAGGAATGTATCTTAATCGATGGTGATATTGCCGGCCTGGCCGAAGAGGCCGCGGCTGTTTTCGCCGAAATACCGGTCGATACCCGGCAAAAACCGGTCGTCGGTTTGGTCGGGGAAATTTACCTGAGAAACAACCGCTTCTCCAACAACCATCTGATAACCAAACTGGAAAGCGTCGGTGTCGAGGTAAAACTGGCCACCTTCGCCGAATGGATCAACTATACCACCTTCACTTACCGCCTTGACTCCGTCTTTAACCACGACTGGAAAGGCGTCCTTAAAGCTTTCGCCCAGGATTTATACCAGCGCCATGATGAACACAATATCGAAAAGCGGTTCGCACGGATATTGCCCATCGATCCGGAAATCTCCGTTAAAGAAGTGGCTGCCCTTGCCGAGCCATATCTTTCCATTGATATCAGGGGAGAGGCGGTCCTGTCCATCGGCAAAGCCATCGAATTCACCCGGCATGGCGCCTCCGGAATCGTCAACTGCATGCCCTTTAACTGCATGCCCGGAACCATCGTTTCCACTCTTTCCCGCACTATCTCCCG
>Ga0272444_10001984_pt1 | contig 19158 bp, 19 predicted proteins | sample SSMForm13_FD_201033 | JGI IMG/M metagenome (GOLD analysis project Ga0272444, IMG submission 201033) | Marine sediment archaeal communities from Little Sippewissett salt marsh, Falmouth, MA, United States - SSM-Form-13 | ecosystem: Environmental > Aquatic > Marine > Wetlands > Sediment ... | reverse complement strand
TCCTCCGGGGGGGCTTCGGTTGCGGCCGCGGCCTCTTCCGCTGGTTTGGCAACGTCCCGTTTGCGGCGGCGGATGACGGTCGGCCGAACCCGGGTCACCTCGACGGCGGCGGCTTTCTTGCCGAAGAGTGCGCGCTTGATTTGGGCCACGGTCTCGTCCTCCAGAGAACTCATGTGACTGCGCACGGAGATGTTCAATTCCGCCAACTTGTCCAGCAGCGCTTTGTTTTTCATGTTGAGTTCTCTGGCAAGCTCATAGATCCTGATCTTTGCCATCCATCCCCCCTCATCTTTTGATGTAAGGCCCCGCGGCGCCGCGATGCGCAACCGGCGTCGGTTTGCCCGGCCCGTCGTATCCGCCCTGGTGGCGCTTCAGGCCTCGGCCTGAAGGTCAGAGCGGCGGATTAGTCTTTCGTTTTTTCGGCCTCCTCGGCCGTTGCCGCGTCGTCTTCGGCCGAGGCCGTCGCGGGTTCCGGCTGGGGTGCTGCCGCGGGCGCCGCGTCCGCCGATTCCGGGTCGGCCGCGACCTCCGCTTGCCCGGCATCTTCCAGAGCCGCCGCGGTTGCCTGGGCTTCGGCCGCCGCCGCCTCCTCGGCCGCGCGCTTGACGGCATCGCGGGCGGCGTCGATCAACCGGGCAGCCTCCTCCTCGGACATGCCCCGCACCGCCAGGAGGTCGTCCACGACGGCGCGGCTGATTTCCTCGGCGGAATAAAACCCCTTCTCCACCAGCGCGTCCGCCAGGCTGTTGCTGACATCCGGCATCGACAGCAGCGATTCGTATCCGGCCTGCATGTCCTGATTATAGCGTTCCTCGCTTCGGACATCCAAGTGCCAGCCGGTCAGCTTGGAAGCCAGGCGCACATTCTGGCCGCGCTTGCCGATGGCCACGGACAGAAACTCGTCGGGGACGATCACCTCCATCGACCGGTTCTCCTCATCGATGATCACCCGTGAAATCTCCGCCGGGGCCAGGGCATTGCAGACAAATTTAGCCGCGTCGATATGCCAGGGAATGATGTCGATTTTTTCCCCGCGCAGTTCCTGCACGACGCTCTGCACCCGGCTGCCCTTCATGCCCACGCAGGCCCCGACTGGGTCGATGTCGGAGTCGTGGGAGGCCACGGCGATTTTGGAGCGGCTTCCCGGTTCACGGGCCGCCGCCTTGATTTCCACGATCCCCTCGCTGATTTCGGGGACCTCGGTGCGAAAGAGGTTGTTCAGGAAGTTGGCGTGGGTCCGGGACAGAATCACCTGGGGGCCGCGGGTGTCCTGGAGGACATCCAGAATGTAGGCCCGCACGCGGTCGCCGCGCCGGTAGGACTCCCGGGGCACCTGCTCGCGGTGGGGCAGCACCGCCTCGGTCTGGCCCAAGTTGACGATGATGTCGCCGCGGTCCATGCGCTGGACGATGCCGTTGATGATTTCACCCTTGCGATCGATATAGCTGGCGTAAACGGCGTCGCGTTCAGCGTCTTTCATCTTCTGGATAATGACCTGCTTCGCAGACTGGGCCGCGATCCGGCCGAAGGTGGAGGTGTCCATTTTGATGCCCAGGCTGTCGCCCACCTCGCAGTCCGGGTCCAGTGTCTGGCCTTCCTCCGTGCTGATCTGAAGGTCCGGATCGGTAACCTCCTCGACGACTTCCAGGAACTTGAAAACCTCCACTTCGCCGGTTTCATCGCTGTAGTGAACTTCGATGTCGATTTTGCTGCCGAATTTTTTTCTGGCGGCCGACCGAAGTGCCTCCTCAACGGCCTTGACGAGAACCTCGCGTTCGATCCCCTTGTCACGGCTGACCTGCTCGATGACTCGTTTTATGTCTGCGATAAACATCAGCTCTCCCCGCTGCTTTCCACAAGTCGGGCCCTGGTGATCAGCTCAAACGGGATGTCAACGGTCTTTTCCCCGGCCACCAGCCGCACCGCATCCCCCGTCGTGCCTTCCAAGACCCCGGTGAAGTTTTTTTGCCCTTCGATCGGCCTTGCGACCCTCACTTTGGCCCACTGTCCAACGAACCGGTCAAAATCCCCCTTCTCCCCCAGCGGTCTGTTGGGCCCCGGGGAGGTCACCTCCAGGCTGTAGGGCTCCGCGACCTCCAGGGCCACGTCCAGCAGGTCGCTGACCTGGCGGCTGACATGGGAGCAGTCGCCCAGGGTGATCCCGCCGGGCTTGTCCAGATACACCCGCAGCACCCTGCCGGCAGGTTCCCGCTGGAATTCCACATGGATCACCTCGAGGCCCTCGGCGTCGCATGCGGGTCGCACCAGGTCCTTGACCCGCCGGGCGATTTCCTTCTCCCTGCGATGCGAAAGACGCCCTGGGGGCGCTTCGGCAGGGGGCTTCTTGGCGCTATCCCTGGGCTTTTTAGCGCGGGCGGTCACGGTGCGGTGATGGCTCCCTTTAAAAAACAAAAAACGGGCTTTAGCCCGTTTCCCTTGGTGGCAAGTAAACTTTATCTAGTGGATCGAGAAAGTTAGGAATTCATGCAACAACCATTCAGTGCATTACGCCACACAAAAGTTACACCCGAAATCACGAAATTCCGGAAACGGCAATCGGGGGTTGGAGCGGGCAACGAGATTCGAACTCGCGACACCAAGCTTGGGAAGCTTGTACTCTACCAACTGAGCTATGCCCGCTTTCCAAGGATGGCAAGATAGGGCAAAAAAAAAAACTTGTCAACAGAATTTTCGGCGACCCCGCCACGGCCGTCTTTTCCCGCCGGGGCCGGCGCTAGCGGGGGGTGTCCAGAAGGTCGCGAATGGCCTTCAGCTCCTCGCGGATTTCGGCCAAGGTGGGCGGCGCTGGCGGCGCCGGCCGGCCGGCCAGGGTTTGTTTGGCACCCTGGATCGTGAATTTTCGCTCGTAGAGGAGGTGCTTGATCTCCAGGATCAGCGCCACGTCCTTTTTGCGGTAGAGGCGCTGGCCGGAGGAGGCCCTTTTGGGCCGGATCTGTTTGAACTCGGTTTCCCAGAAACGCAGCACATAGGTCGGCAGGCCGGTGATGGCGCCCACCTCACCGATTTTGAAGTAGAACTTATCCGGTATCTCGGGCGGAAGTCGGGGTGTCGCCATGCCGGGTCGCCCCTGTGGCTTTTACGGGTTGTCGTTCAGGGTCGCGGTAAACAATAATTCCACAGTATGGCGGCGGGTGTAACGCCGGTGACGGGCCACAAGACAAGCAAGATGTGGAATTATTTTTTTCCGGGGCCCTTAGGCCGGCAGTGTGGCGCCGAAACGGGCCACGACCCCGTCGGAGAGCTGCCGGTGGATGCGGCTGACCACCGCGTCCTCGAGCGTGCCGGTGTCGGACCGATAGGTGATGCGAACCGAGACGCTTTTTTTGTCCTGCGGGATCGGCGGGCCCGTGTAAACGTCAAGCAGACGCAGGCTTTCCACCAGTTTTTGGCCGCTTTCGGCAAGCGCGCCGAGGATCTCGCCGGCTTCGATGGCGGTGTCGATGATCACCGTGAGATCGCGCTCCACAAACGGGAACTTGGGCGGCGCCGAGGCCCGTCGCACCTCGGGAACCAGCGGGAACAGGCGGTCGATGTCGATTTCGAAGAAAAACGCGGGTTGCTTCAGATCATAGTTCAGCAGCACCCGGGGATGGACCTCCCCGATGGTGCCGATCGCCTGGGGCCCCGCAAAAATTTGCGCCGCTGCGCCGGGCCTGACGTAGCGGCAGCCCTCGGGGGCCAGCCGCGAAAACCTCACCGGCGCGACCCGCAGCGCCTGCAAGAGCCGCTCGGCGACCCCTTTGATGTCGTAAAAATCACACCCCTCCGGTTTGGCGAACCAGCCCTCCTCGCTGCGCAGCCCGCTCCACAGGACGGCCAGCATTTCCGTTTCCACCGGCAATTCGGCGCCGGCCGTCTCCTTGATGAAGATTTTGCCGACCTCGAAGAACCGCAGGGTTTTGACCTGCTGGGCGGTGTTGCGCTGCAAGGCCTCCAGCAGCCCGGGCAGCAGCGAGGAACGCATGGTGGTCTGGTCTTCGGTGATCGGGTTCAGAATCTGGACCTGGCAGCGGCGGGGATCATCGGCCACCAGGTTCAGCCGGTCGCAGGAAGCCGCGTGGATAAAAGTGTAGCTGATGGCTTCGCAGAACCCGGCCCCCACCAGGTTGTCGCGCACGCGCTCACGGGTCTCGATGTAGCGCGAAACCGTGCGGCCCTTGGCCGGAATCAGCGGAAATGTCGTGGGGATCTGGTTGTAGCCGGACAGGCGGGCCACCTCCTCCATCAAATCCTCCGGTCGGGAGACATCCACCCGAAAAGAGGGCGGCGTGACCTCCAGCCGGTCGGCGTCCCCGGGGTTGACCGTAAAGGCGATGGCGGTCAGAAAGGCCGTAATCTGCTCGGCGTTTAGTTCCAGGCCCAGCAGGCGGTTGGTGGCCGCGACGCTCAGGGCGATCCGGGGGGCGGTGATTCGTCGCGGGTGAGCGTCGATCAGGCCGCTTACCGCCGCCCCGCCGGTGAGCTGCTGCATCAGATCGGCTGCGCGGTTCAGGGCGATCAGGGTGCCCTCCGGGTCCACCCCTCTTTCAAAACGATGGGCCGCATCGGTATTGAGCCCCAGGGCTTTGGCGGTTTTGCGGATGCTGATCGGGTCGAAATGGGCGCTTTCGATCAGCACCGAACGGGAATCGGCGGAGATCTCGGAGTTCAGCCCGCCCATCACGCCGGCGATGGCCACCGGTTTTTGGCCGTCGCAGATCAGCAGCATCTCGGGGGTCAACTCGCGCGCCTTGCCGTCCAGGGTGGTGAAGTGCTCGCCCGCGGCGGCGGTTCGGACGACGATGCGGTGTTCGGCCAGACGGTCGAAATCGAAGGCGTGCAGCGGCTGACCGGTTTCCATCATCACGAAATTGGTGATGTCGACCACGTTGTTGATGGGTTTCAGCCCGACGGAGAGCAGGCGATCCTGCAGCCAGCAAGGCGAGGGGCCGACGTTGACCCCTTGCAACAGGCGGGCGGCGTAGCGCGAACAGTGCTCGGGCGCCTGGATGGTGACCGCGGCCTGCTGGCTGATGGCGTTGCCCGGCGACGGCGCGGAGGGCTCCGGCAGGCGCAGGTGGGTTTTCTGGATGGCAGCGACTTCGCGCGCCACCCCGATGATGCTCAGACAGTCCGGCCGGTTGGGCGTGAGACCAATTTCCAGCACGGGGTCGCAGAGGTTGAGCGCCAGGTTCAAGGGCGTGCCCGGTTGGGCCGTGCCAGGCGGCAGGACCATGATGCCGCCGGCCTCGTCTCCCAGCCCCAGCTCGGCCTGGCTGCAGAGCATGCCCTCGGAGACCTCCCCGCGGATGATCCCCTTCTGGAGCCGCACCCCGCCTGGCAGTTCGCTCCCCGGCAGGGCCAGCGGCGCCAGCTGGTCGGGCGCCACGTTGGGGGCGCCGCAAACCACGGCAACGTTGCGGTCGCCGATCTCCACCCGGCAGCACTGGAGGTGGTCCGCGCGCGGGTGCGGCGCCACGGCAAGCACCCGCCCCACCAGGACGGTTTCCAGTCGGCTGTAGCGATCGCTGACCGCCTCGACTTCGAGACCGGCCATGGTGAGCGCTTCGGCCAGGGCGTCAACCGCCATTTCGACGGCGACATAGGCTTTGAGCCAGCTTAAACTAACCTTCATCGCATCTATCCCGTTGGCATCCCGGTGCCGGGGCGATTAGAACTGCCGCAGAAACCGCGCGTCGTTCTCGAAAAAACGGCGGATGTCGTCGATCTGGTACTTAAGCATCGCAATCCGTTCGATTCCCATCCCGAAGGCGAAGCCGGTCACGGCGCCGGTGTCGTAGCCCACATTTTCAAACACCGCCGGGTGCACCATCCCCGATCCCAGCACTTCCAGCCAGCCCGTTTGGGAACAGACGCGGCAGCCGCTGCCCCGGCAGATCACGCAGCGAATATCGACTTCGGCACTCGGCTCGGTGAAGGGAAAGAAGCTGGGCCGGAACCGCAGGCTGGTATCCGGGTCGAAGATCTGCTGGACGAAAGTGGTCAGGATCCCCTTGAGGTCGCCAAAGGAGACGTTGCGGTCGACCATCAGCCCTTCCACCTGGTGAAACATCGGCGTGTGGGTCAGGTCGGAGTCGCAGCGGTAGACCTTGCCCGGGGCGATGATCCGCACCGGCGGCTGCTGCTGCGCCATGATCCGCACCTGGATGGGGGAGGTGTGGGTGCGCAGGACGACGTTCTCGGAGACGTAGAAGGTGTCCTGCATCTCCCGGGCGGGGTGATTTTTGGGGATGTTGAGCGCCTCGAAATTGTAATAGTCCGTTTCGACCTGGGGCCCTTCGACGGTTTCAAAGCCCAGGCGGTTGAAAATCGCACAGATTTCGCGGGTGGTCTGGGTGATTGGATGCAGCGCGCCGCTGAAGCATGGGCGTCCGGGAAGCGAGACGTCGATTTCCGTCAGCCGCTCCAAGGCCTCGGCCTGAAGCCTGCGGGTGGCGGCGTCGATCTCGGCCGCCAAGAAATTTTTGACCTCGTTGGCGGTTTTGCCCGCAAGCGGGCGCTCCTCCACAGGCAGCTGCGAAATATGGCGCAGGTACTGGGTGACTCGGCCCTTGCGGCCGAGATAGCGTACCGCAATCTCGCTCACCGCATCCAGGTCGCTCGCCGCCCCCAGCTCGCGCAGGGCTTCCGTTTTGATCTGATCGATTGTCGCGTTCACGCTTCAGGCCTTGGTGTGTGCTGCAAGCGGGCGTCAGAGGGCCTCCGCCCGGCCGCTGGGCTGCGGCTGGGATCCTGGAGCAGCGTTGCCGCACCCCCAGCCGCGCGCGTTCAAATTTTTTGGGCGGCCACTTGCGCCAGCCGGGCGAAGCCGGCGGGGTCCGAAATCGCCAGCTCGGCCAGCACCTTGCGGTCCAGGTCGATTTCGGCAAGTTGCAGGCCGTGCATGAACTTGCTGTAGGACAGGTCGTTTATGCGGGCGGCGGCGTTGATCCGCGCGATCCATAGCTGGCGGAACTCGCGCTTGCGGACCCGGCGGTCCCGGTAGGCGTTCATCAGGGCCCGGTCCACCGTATCGGCCGCCGTGCGGAACAGTTTGCTGTGGCCGCCGCGAAACCCCTTGGCCAGCTTCAAGACCTTTTTGCGGCGATGGTTTGCCTTGAATCCTCTTTTTACTCGCATGTCATTCTCCTGAAACCCATCCGGAATATCACCCGCCGGGCGCTTGTCACCGCCGGCGGGGAGTTTGCTGATGATCGGCGTCCGCGCCGGGACGCCTGCGGCCCGCAGCGGCCCGCTTCAATGTCATGCTGCCGGGTGCGGCCTCAGCCGTTTGGCATCAGCAGCCGGAGCTCCCTGTGATTGGTTTTGTCCACAATTTGAATCTTGCGCAGGCCGCGTTTGCGCTTGGTGGTCTTTTTAGTCAGAATGTGGTTGGCATGGGACTTTGAATAGGTGAACTTTCCGGTCCCGGTTTTCTTGAACCGTTTGGCAGCGGCCCGATTTGTCTTGATCTTTGGCATCTTAATAGACTCCTGGCGGTTTGTTCTGTGTCTCAAACATAGGTGGCGCGGGCGATAGGACCTCATCGCCCGCGCCACCTGCGGTAAGAACCTGGCGACTGTTTTCTTGTAAAAAAAACCAAGGCCTGGAAGGCGGCTCTCAGGACAGCTGCCGGTTAAAACGGCCTAAGGCGCCACGGCTTATCGTCGACACGCCATCTTATCTGACTCCGGAACGCGGCTGCAGCGCCTATTTGGGGGAGAGCACCATGATCATGGTGCGCCCTTCAAACTTCGGGAGCTGTTCGACAGTGGCGATCTCGCTGGTTTCATCGGCGATCAGCTGCAGTAGCTCACGGCCGCGCTGGGAGAGCGTGATCTCGCGCCCCCGAAACATGACGGTCACCTTGACCTTGTCCTTTTTGCCCAGAAACTTCCGGATATGGCCCAGTTTGACCTGCAAATCGTGCTCGCCGGTTTTGGGTCGCACCTTGATCTCTTTTACCTGGAAGGTGCTCTGCTTTTTTTTGGCCTCCTGCAGTTTTTTGGTCAGCTCGTACTTGTAACGGCCGTAATCCATTATCTTGCAGACGGGCGGGACGGCATTGGGCGAGATCTCCACCAGGTCGAGGCCAAAGCCCACGGCCGTCTCCAGGGCTCTCGCGGTCGGAACGACGCCAATCTGGTTGCCGTCGGGGTCGATCAGGCGAACCTCCCTGGCTCTGATGTTGCGATTGACGTTGGTTCTGGCTTTGCTGGGTCCGCTTGTTTGTCGTGATACAGCTATGCTTCCACCTCCTGAGTTTGAAAGTCGGCACCAACACCCGCATTTTGGATCCCTCTTTGGCGGTGTCAAAAGGAATCCAAAAGATAATGGGCAGTTATCAGGACCTGAATTAAGGCAAGTCAAGAGTCAAATATAAAACAACCTGGACAAATGCAAGGAAAAAATTCGGAAACCCGCATTTTCTGTCTTGGGGGCGGCTTAGGGCTGTCTCAGGGTGTAGTCGGCAAGTAGGCTGTTATGCCAGTAGCGGTTGGCCGGCGCCGCAAAAAAAGACCTGAAAAGCTCAAGGCTTTCCTGGCGCAGAACCCCGGGGACGATTACCGCCGCGCTATGTCGGTAAAGCGGCGGAAGCGACCGTAGATCGCAGCTGGTGCCGCCCCCCATGGCATCTTCATAGGCGTAGACGATGCGCCCCACCCCGTTTAGGAGCAGCGCGGCGTAGCACATCAGGCACGGCTCCATGGTGCAGTAGGCGGCCAGGGGCGGCCGGTCGCGGTCCGCGGCGGTCTCCACCAGCCGGCGAAGCGCCACCATTTCGGCATGGTCCAGCTCGTTGGGGGCCGGCTGGGCGGTCCCCCGGCGGCGGCCGTCGGCCAGCACCGCACCGCCGCCGACCAGCACGCAGCCCACGGGAAACTCTTCGGCCGCCAGGGCCTCGCGGGCCAGCTCAAGGGCTTTTTGCATGAAAAAGCGGTCGTCCCTCACGGTTTCGCACTCCTTGCCCGCCAAGCGGGTCCATAAAGGGGTGGCATCGGGGGCAGGGGCGCCGCCCCGGCGCCGGCCGTTAAAGGCGGCAAACGGTGTCGTCGCACGGGCAGCTGTCGTCGATCTCGTAGGCATAGAGCACCCGGGACTCCAGGGCGGCGCGCTGGGGCGAGACGGGAAGCGCCGGTCGGGTGGCCATTTTTGCCGCCAGCTCCGCCCGGGTGGGAATTTGCGCCAGCCCGCCGCCGATCCGCCTGCCGCTCGCGCCGTCGAGAATATCGGCGTCCTGCCCGTTGGTCACCACGGCCACCGCGATCTGATAGGGGGCCAGCAGGCGGGCGGCGGCCAAGGCCGGTCGGTGGCGGGTGATCAGGGAGCCGGGCCCGAATCTGACGATCATGGCGATCCTATCTTCAAGCTGCAATGCCAGATCGATGTGCAGCTGGGCGGATTTCGCGCCGGCCCTGACCCGCAGCGGGACCCGGGGGGTGATGTCGCTTTTTAGAAACCCCTTGGTTTCCACCAGCAGGCGCGCCAACTGCTGCCGGTAGCGTTCATCGAGGGTGTCCGGCAGGGTTTCCCCGGTCAGATAATCCTTGAGTTCTCCCAGAATCAGGTGGTGACCGCTCATGGGGGGGCTCCGGTAGGCGACGCAGCGCTCTTGGCATGCCGGTCTGGCAAGCGGCGGCAGGCCCCGCCGGCTTCAAAATAGCTCTTTACAATTGACGGTTGCTTTGGAAAAATAAAAATGTTTTGCCCTACTAAAACACGTTGGGGCTGCCGCAGCATTTGGGGCGGCGGTCGGGTGCGGGGGTGATGAGCAAGCCCGATTTGAGCATACGCGAAAATTTCGAAAAGCGCGAAATAAATTTCATGTCGCCCCACGGCTGCCTCAGTGCGGCCTCCAAAGGACGTCGCCGGCCGGAGGCGCCCTGTCCGATCCGAACGGTCTTTCAGGTGGATCGCGACCGGATTCTGTATTCCAATTCTTTCCGGCGCCTGAAGCACAAAACCCAGGTCTTCCTCGCGCCCCTGGGGGACCAGTACCGGACTCGTCTGACCCACACCCTGGAGGTCGCCCAGATTGCCAGGACCATCGCGCGGGCCATGTTTCTCAATGAAGATCTGGCCGAGGCAATCGCCCTGGGCCATGACCTGGGCCATACCCCGTTCGGGCACAGCGGCGAAACCGCCCTGCGCGAAATTTTTCAGGGGCGCTTCCTTCACTACGAACAGAGTCTGCGGGTGGTGGATGTCCTCGAAAACAGCGGCCGGGGGCTCAACCTCACCTACGAGGTCCGGGACGGCATTCTCAAACACTCCAAAGGCTACGGGCGGGTGATCCCCGAGGATCCCGGCGAACTGGCCGCCACCATCGAGGGGCGGATCGTCCGCATTGCCGATATCATCGCCTATCTCAACCATGACCTGGACGATGCCATCCGCAGCGGGGTGATTGTCGCGGCGCAGGTGCCGGAGATCTGCACCCGGACCCTGGGCGCCTCCCACAGCCAGCGGGCCGCCACCATGATCCGGGATTTGGTTTTCGCCAGCACCGTCAGCGACGACCCCCGGGCCTTGCGCATGAGCGACCCTGTGCACGAGGCGATGATGATCCTGCGCCAGTTTTTGTTTGAAAACGTCTACCGCGCGCCCCTGGTCCACAACGAATTCGTGAAGGCCAAGAAAATCTTAACGGAGCTCTTCACCTATTTCCTAGACCACCCCGACATGCTGCAAAAACAGTTGAAGGATATGGAAATGCTCGGTTGCAACCACCAGGAGCAGTCCCGCGAGCGGATCGTCTGCGATTTGATCGCCACCATGACCGACCGCAATGCCCTCGAGCTCTATGAGCGGATCTTTTTCCCGTCGCGCCTGGTCTGAGCGGCGCCGGAGGCCGCAATGGCTGCCTGTCATGAGTTGAGCCGCTTGCCCCAGGGGGCCCTGGCGCCCTTCAGGGAGCGCCTGCAGGTGCTCTATGCGCAGATGGACCGTGCCTACCATGCCGCCGCCCGGTGCTACGGGTTCGACTGCCAGGGCTGTGCCGAGAGCTGTTGCCGAACCCGTTTCGATCATCATACCCTGCTGGAGTATCTCTATCTGCGCGAGGGGCTGGCCGAACTCGCGCCCGGGGCCCAGGCGGCGGTTTTGCGGCGGGCGGCCGAGGTCCGACGCGAGAGCGCGGCGCTTGAAGAACGCGGCCTGCTGGTCCGCCTGATGTGCCCCCTCAACCAGGACGGCCGCTGCCGGCTTTACGCCTTTCGGCCCATGATCTGCCGGCTGCACGGCATTCCGCATGAACTCAGGCTTCCCGGGCGCCCGGTCTCTTACGGGGCCGGATGCCACCTGTTTTCCGAACGCCACGCCCGCCAGCCCTACGTTCCCTTTGACCGCAGTCCTCTTTACGCCCGAATGGCGGGCCTGGAACAGGAGATCCGGCGGGTGCTGGGCTTCGGTGCGCGCCTGAAACTGACCATCGCCGAGATGCTGGCCGATGAAACCGAAACCGCCGGCGATGCCCCCAGGAGCCTGCCCGATGCGCTACGTTGACCCCCAAACCCTCGAACGGCTGCCCGGCACCCGGCTGGAGGAAAACGACACCTTCCGGTTTCGCTGCCACCCCGGCGTGGCCTGCTTCAATCGCTGCTGTCGCAACCTGAACCTCTTTCTCTACCCTTACGACGTCCTGCGCCTCAAAAAGCGGCTGGGAATCTCCTCCGACCAGTTCCTGGAGCGGCATGTGGACGTGGTCCTGCGGGACGGCAGCCACTTCCCGGAAGTTTTGCTGCGCATGTCCGCCGACGCCGAGAAGACCTGCCCCTTCCTGACCCCTGAGGGCTGCGCGGTCTACCCCGACCGTCCGGATGCCTGCCGGACCTTTCCCCTGGAGCAGGGGGTGCTCTTCGATGCGGCCCGAAACGAATCGCAGGTGGTGACCTTTTTCCGGCCGCCGGACTTCTGCCTGGGGCGGCATGAAAAGAAATCCTGGACGCCGAAAACCTGGGAGCTGGACCAGGAGGCGGTGGTCTATCACCGTATGACCGCCCGCTGGGCCAAGCTCAAGGGGCTCTTTCAGCAAAACCCGTGGGGTGCGGAAGGCCCCGCCGGGCCGCGCGCCAAAATGGCGTTTATGGCGCTCTACAACCTGGACCGCTTCCGTGAGTTCGTCTTCGGCAGCAGCTTTCTCAAGCGCTATGCCGTCAAACCGGCCCTTCAGAAAAAAATCAGAAAAGACGACGCTGAACTCTTGAAATTCAGCCTGGCCTGGGTCGGTTTCTTCATCTGGGGCATCCCCACTGATTTGCTGCGCCCACGCTAGGCAGCCTTCGGCGGCTCGCCGGGGGATTCCGGCCCCAGCACCCCCTTGGGCATCGCGGCCACCGCCTCCCCGCCCAGCACATACCCGCCGTCCAACCGCAGGACGGCGCCGGTCATGAAGGGGGCGTCTTCGATCATAAAACGAACCGCCTTGAGCACGTCGCTGATGGCCCCCGTCCGGCCGAGCAGGGTGTGATCCCGCACGGCCTGTTGCTCCTCGGCCGTCAGCAGGCCCCAGCCGCGGGTGTGCTCGGCGTGGCGGGTTTCGAAGATGCCCAGCATGATCTCGTTGACCCGCACCGCCGGCGCCGCCGCGCGGGCCCAGGTCTCCGTCAGGAGCGAAACCCCGCGGTTGGCGGCGGCGTAGCCGTCGTTGAAGATCAGGCTGGCCGGCCCCGAGCGGCCCACCACGCCGGCGATGGAGGAGAAATTGATCACCGCCCCGTCGCCGGAGGCCTTTAGATGGGGCAGGGCGGCGTTGAAAACCCACCATTTGGACCTCAGGGTGGTGGCCATTTCCAGGTCCCACTGCTCGGGGACATAGGCGCCGTGGACCACCGGCCAGCCGCCGCGTTCGATATTGTTGACCAGAATGTCCAGCCGGCCGAAACGGGCAACGGCCTCGGCCACCAGGGCTTCGATCTGGTCGGCTTCCAGCAGGTTGGTGCGCCGAATCAGCTGCCGTTCCCCGAATGGGGCGAACGCCGCCTGCATCTCCGGCAGGCTCTCCTGCCAGTCCCAGTAGGTCGTCACGACCCTGGCGCCGGCCTCGGCCAAGGCCAGCGCAACGGCCCGGCCGATGCCCTTGATGCCGCCCAGCACCAGGGCGACCTTGTCGACGATGGCCATGGCGGCCCTCCTTTCATTTCGTTGCGCGTGATACATCCGTCGCCCCGGTCGGCGATGGGGTTACAACCGACAGGCCCCGGGGCCAGCCAGCGCCTTTTGCCAGTAGTCCAGGGCGTAGGTCAGAAGCGCGCTGTCGTCGCCCTTCAGGCTTTCCCAAGCCGCCGCGTCCGCGGCCGGGCCCGGTTCCGTTTTGCGGAGCTGGGCGCTGAAGGCGTCCAAATCGTAGCATTGGTAAAAAAGGTGCTGCAGGGGGACCGGCAGGGGGCCGGGTGCCAGTCGGTTTTTGAGGCTGATAAGCGCCATCAGCAGGTCGTTCATCCGGTTGTATTGGCTCAAATCCTGGTCTTGCAGCCATTCCCGCACGGTTTGGCGGCCCTCTTGGCGGTGGCCCTGGCAGTGGGGTTCCTTCAGCAGGAAGAAGCGCTCGGTGTTCGGGCCGCCCTCCCTGGGGCGTGCGACCATCCGCACCAGCGGGTAGGTCCGGCAGGCCGCCGGACGGTCGGGGTAGACGCTGCAGCCCTGGGGGGTGACAAACGGGCATCTCAGCTGGGACCCGCCGGTGGGCTTGAGGGTCACCACCGGCAACCCCGACTCCGGCCCGGTGTGTCGGGAGGTGAAGCTTCGCAGAAATTCGCCGGAGCTCAGGCCCAGGCGGCGCCTGAGGCGCAGCACGTCGTAGGGGGTCAGGAAGTGGTTGAGATCCCGGCAGCACTGGTTGAAGCACGCCACTCCGGGGTTGCAGGCAAAGGAGAAAGGGTCTTCCAGGGAAAGCGGGATCATGTCGGATGGGTTCATTGCCGTCGTGCCTCGGAATTTTTTGGGGGGGTGAACGGACGCTCAGGGTGCCATCACGTTGGGGATGGTGGTAGCATGTTCGGGTCGCTTGGCAAAGGGTTTTGTTTGGGGGCGTTTTGAGGGGGTGGGGGGCCATATATGGTGTGTGTCTAAGAAACGTCCTCCAGATATGGGGATATCGGATTAGGAGGCTGGAACCATTGAAATTATTTGGGGTCCGGGCCGTGAAATTCATTGACATTGGGGTCGGCGGGTGCTAATAGGTCCGCAGAAAATAATTTACCCATGCCTGTTTGTATTTCCCTGCACGAAATAAGCGATTCAGGACCGACCGGTAGGGGGCGGCCAGCACCTCCTGAAACATCTCGACAGGATCTCCTGAATTGAGCGAAATATCGGAAGAAGTCAAAGCCATCATCAAAAAAACGGCCAAGAAGCTTACCGGTTCCCAGCGTCGGGAGTTCATTGCGGAAATCACCAATGAACTTTTCGGCGGCAGCGCCCGCAAGGCCGAGCGTGAGTTCGGCTGGGGGCGGGAGACGGTCCACAAGGGAATCCGGGAGCTGGCCACCGGGATTGAGTGTCTGGACAATTATTCGGCTCGGGGAAAGAAGAAAACCGAAGAGAAGATCCCCCAGCTGATCGCCGATATCCAGTCCCTTTTCGACGAGGACGGCCAGTTGCTTCCCGATTTCAAACCGGACCTCCCCCACGGCAAGATCACCGCCCGGGCGGTGCGGCGCTTGCTGGTCAAGCGCTTCGGCTATCGCGACGACCAGCTGCCCAGCGAAAACACCATCGGCAATATCCTCACTCGGCTGGGCTACCGTCCGGCAAGTCTGGGGGTCCCAAGCTCCCAGGATGCCGCCGCTTCTCCTGCAGCCAAGAAGGCCGTTGCCAAGGGTCGCGAAGAAAAGCTGCTGCGGCTGGTCGGCAAGGCCCAGCGGGGCGGCCCTTTTTAGGCTGGTGTGGGGTGTCGGGGCGGGCTCTTAAAGTTTGCCCGGACTGAAAAATTTTTGGGTAAGCTATTAATTTGGATTTTTATCCCGGGCGAGGGGTGCCGGAGGCTGAAAATTCCATTTGTCAGCCCCGTAATTTGGTGGTAAACAGAAAAAAATTTACCAGGTAGGGGAGTCACCTTTTGGAATTAATCTGCAGTTGGCCGGCAACGCTTTCGGCCACCACGACGAAGGGAGGTGTGCAAAGCCATTATTTTCGTAGTTTGCGCGCAGGTGAGTAAAACGGAACCTTTATCACGAAAATCAGGAGGTATATTCAATGCCAACTTACGTTATTGATGAAAAGTGTGACGGCTGCAAAGGCGGCGACAAGACTGCATGTATGTACATTTGTCCGAACGACCTGATGGTCCTCGACCCCAACGCCATGAAGGCCTACAACCAGGAGCCGGATCAGTGCTGGGAATGTTTTTCATGCGTCAAGATCTGCCCCACCCAGGCGATCGAGGTTCGCGGCTACTCCGACTTTGTGCCGCTGGGAAGCAGCGTCATGCCCATGCTGGGGACCGAGGACGTCATGTGGACCTGTAAATTCAGAAACGGCCTCATCAAGCGTTTCAAGTTCCCCATCCGGACCACCCCCGAAGGCGCAGCCAACGCCTACAAGGAACTCAAGGGCAAGGATCTTGAAAGCGACCTGCTGTCCACCGAAGAGGCCGACGGCTACAAAGTGCCCAGACCTCAGGGCCTCTAATCCGAGTCGCACCAGGTTTGCGGAAACGATGCAGTCCGAATGACCCACCAAGAATCCCAATTTCTTTAAGGAGGAAGCAATATGGCAATTCCGAATAAACCGATGGGTGAACTCAAAGCCGTGAAAGACCCGGCGGTCGAAGAACGCGAAGTTGACATCCTGATCGTGGGTGGCGGTATGGCTGCCTGCGGCGCCGCTTTCGAAGTCAAAAAATGGATGGATGAGGGCCAGAGCGTCCTGCTCTGCGACAAAGCCGCCATGGAGCGCAGCGGCGCCGTCGCCCAGGGCCTTTCCGCGATCAACACCTACATCGGCTCAAACGCCCCCGAGGACTACGTGCGCATGGTGCGCAACGACCTCATGGGCCTTGTGCGCGAAGACCTGATCTACGATCTCGGCTGCCATGTGGATGACTCGGTGCATCTGTTTGAAGAGTGGGGACTGCCGGTCTGGAAGAAAACCGAGGACGGGAAGAACCTCGACGGCAAAAAAGGCCAGAAGATGGGCACCCTGAAAGCCGGTGCCACCCCGGTGCGCACCGGTAAATGGCAGATCATGATCAACGGCGAGTCCTACAAGCGCATCGTCGCCGAGGCGGCCAAACTGGCGATTGGCGACGACAACATTCTCGAGCGCTGCTTCATCGTTCAGCTGCTCCTGGATGCCAACCGCGAGAATCAGATCGCCGGTGCCGTTGGCTTCTCCGTGCGTGAAAACAAGGTTTACATCATCAAGTGCAAGACCATGCTGGTGGCCTGCGGCGGCGCGGTCAACATCTACCAGCCGCGCAGTGTCGGCGAGGGCAAGGGCCGTGCCTGGTACCCGGTCTGGAATGCCGGCTCCACCTACACCATGTGCATGCAGGTGGGTGCGGAGCTCTCCATGATGGAAAACCGTTTCACCCCGGCGCGCTTCAAGGACGGCTACGGCCCGGTCGGCGCCTGGTTCCTGCTGTTCAAGGCCAAGGCCCTCAACGGCCTGGGTGAAAACTTCGCCGCCAGCGATGCCGCCAAGGCCGAACTGGCCAATTACGCTCCCTACGGCACCGCCGCGATCACCCCCACCTGTCTGCGAAACCACCTGATGCTCTTCGAAATGAAGGAAGGCCGCGGACCGATTCTGATGGACACCGTCACCGCCCTGGCCGAAATCGGCAAGACCATGGACAAGAAGGAGCTCAAGCACCTGGAGTCCGAAGCCTGGGAAGACTTCCTTGACATGACCTGCGGCCAGGCCAACCTGTGGTGCGCCACCAACACCGAACCGGAGAAGAAAAACTCCGAAATCATGCCCACCGAACCGTACCTGCTGGGGTCCCACTCCGGCTGCTGCGGCTTCTGGGTTTCCGGGCCGGACTATGACTGGGTCCCGGATGCTTACAAAATCAAGGCCGACAACGGCAAGGTTTACAACCGCATGACCACCGTCAACGGCCTGTTCACCGCCGGCGACGGCGTCGGCTGCTCCGGCCACAAGTTCTCCTCCGGCTCCCACGCCGAAGGCCGCATGGCCGTCAAGCAGATGGTCCGCTACGCCAAGGATCATGCCGACTTCAAACCGGCCTTGAAAGAGACCAAGGAAGAGCTGGTCGACCTCGTTTACAAGCCGGTCCGCACCTTCCTGGAGCACTCCAAGTACACCACCTCCGTCGACATCAACCCCAACTATGTCAAGCCTTCGGGCATGGCGCTGCGGCTGATGAAGGCCACCAACGAGTACGGCGGCGGGACGGCCACCTATTACCAGACCACCAGCAAGAACCTGGAGATCGTCATGGATCTGCTTCAGACCATGCGCGAGGACTGCGAAAAGCTGGCCGCCGGCGACCTGCACGAACTGATGCGCTGCTGGGAAATCTACCACCGCATCTGGACGGTGGAATCCCACCTGCGTCACATCCAGTTCCGCAAGGAAACCCGCTACCCCGGCTTCTACTATCAGGCCGACCACCCGGGGCAGGATGACGAGAACTGGTTCTGTTTCGTCAACTCCAAGTACGACCCGAAAGCGCAGAAATGGGATGTCTTCAAGAAAGACTACATCAAGATCATCCCGGATTGATGACATGCCGGTAACGGTATAGCAGCAGCTGCCTCCAGGTATCTTAGGATACCTGGAGGTTTTTCATTAAAACGATCGCACCGCAACGTCTCGGAGAGGGCGTGGGAAAACGGTTCCCCGCAAGGGGAAACTAAGGGTTTCTTAAGCCTGGGAATGCTTTTTTTGTGTACCATTACCTGTCTGGATTGATCCCGCCCTCCAATGGCAAGTTCGAAGTTTACCACATGCCAGTCAGCGCCTCAAGGTCGCGGTAATCAACGATTTCAAAAGACGGCGCCGGGTTTTGGCCCGTCACCAAGCGACAACCTGCGGCGCCCATCGCGATGTCTGCCGGTGGTGGGTGCAGCCCCGGTGGCGGACAAAAGACCGCACGATGGAGGAATCGTTTTTGCCGGGTTCCTTAATCAACGGAAACACACTATGCATGGAGGGATAGCATGACACTGGACAACGCAGCCCCGGCAAACGGGAGCATTATGGTTGTTGGAGGAGGGATTAGCGGGTTGACCACGGCCCTTGAAGCTGCCGAGGTGGGCTACGAGGTGATTTTGGTTGAAAAAAATCCGTACCTGGGCGGCAGGGTCGCCCAGCTGAACCAATACTTTCCCAAGCTATGCCCCCCGACCTGCGGGCTTGAGATCAATTTCAGACGGATCAAAGACAACCCACGGATCAAGGTGCTGACCCTCGCCGAAATCGAAAAGGTCAGCGGCGCCCCCGGCAGCTATGATGTCGCCGTGCGGATCGCCCCGCGCTACGTCAATGAAAACTGCACCGCCTGCGGCGCCTGCGCCGAGGCCTGCGAGACCGAGATTTCCAACGAGTTCAATTTCGGGATGGACCGCACCAAGGGCGCCTACCTGCCCCATGAGATGGCCTTTCCCGCCAGGTTCGTGATCAGCCCCCAAATTATCGGCACCGAGGACGCCCAGCGCTGCAAAGAGGCCTGCAAGTACGACGCGGTGGACCTCGAGATGCAGCCCAAGACCCTCAACCTGCAGGTGGGTGCGATTGTCTGGGCGACCGGCTGGGAACCCTACGATGCCAGCCGGATCGACAACCTCGGCTTCGGCCGTTATCAGAATATCGTCAGCAACATGATGCTCGAGCGCATGGCGGCCTTCAACGGGCCGACCCAGGGCAAGATCCAGCGGCCCTCCGACGACAAAGCACCCCAAAGCATCGCCTTTGTGCAGTGCGCCGGCTCCAGGGACGAAAACCATCTCCCCTACTGCTCCTACATCTGCTGCATGGCCTCCCTGAAGCACGCCACTTATGTCCGGGCGCAGTATCCGGAGGCAAAGGTCTACATCTTCTACATCGACCTCAGGGCGCCGGGCCAGCGCTATGAAAAGTTCTACCAGAAAATCAAGGAGGACCCGAATGTCTTCCTGATCAAGGGCAAAGTTGCGGAGGTCAGCGAAGACCCGCAAAGCGGGAATCTGACGGTGGTGGCCGAAAATGCCG
>Ga0272444_10001983_pt1 | contig 19162 bp, 14 predicted proteins | sample SSMForm13_FD_201033 | JGI IMG/M metagenome (GOLD analysis project Ga0272444, IMG submission 201033) | Marine sediment archaeal communities from Little Sippewissett salt marsh, Falmouth, MA, United States - SSM-Form-13 | ecosystem: Environmental > Aquatic > Marine > Wetlands > Sediment ... | reverse complement strand
TCCCCGCGCATACCCGCGAGGTTGACCCGGCGCACACCGCGGAAATGATCGGCGGGGGGTTTGTAATCGACGTCGGGAGCCAAGTCCCAGTGAAAGTCGCCAGTGTTTCGTAAAAGAGCCGGGATTTTGTTCGTCGCGTCATCCTTCACTGCATTGTCTCCTTCGTGGTTGTTTCATCTTTAGACCGCGTTGAGCGGTTTGACAAGCTTGGTTTCTCGTGTAATCTACAAACCGCCGCTCGAAGGGGTCTGTCATTGGGGCTTAGCAAGTACGCAATCATTGTCGTTTTTTTACTGGGCATCGTAGTGCCTGGGTGTACCAACACGCCCGCCGTAACCGGCCAAACTCCGACCTCTCAACAAGCGGCGGCGGCAAGCGAAGAAGAGGCCCCGTGCGACCAGTTCTGCAACGATGCCTGCGCCGATGTCTCCACCGAAGACTGCGCTTTCGAATCGTCCAACTCATGCGTGGCGGCGTGTATCCCCGGTTGCGAAACGGGGCAGGTCGAACCGGAAATCCAAGCCTGTCAGGGAGGCGGACAGCCCTCCCCGGCTGGGAAATAAAGAAGACATATTTTGACTTGAACCGTACGTCGAATATGGAGGAAAGCCATGACCCAGTTCAGCGACGTGCCTGCCGACACCAAGGTCTATTTCAACGGTAAATTTGTGGATTGGAAAGATGCGAACGTGCATGTGATGACGCACGCTCTGCATTACGGATCCAGCATTTTTGAAGGGATCCGCTGTTACAAAACACCCAAAGGCCCGGCGGTCTTCCGGCTGCGCGAACACGCCGAGCGCATGTTCAACTCGGCGAAGATGTACCGCATGGTGCCCCCCGATTTTACGATCGATCAGTTCATCGAGGCGATGCTGGAAACGATCCGCATCAACAATTTCGAAGAGTGCTACGTTCGTCCGATCTTCTTCCGCGGCACCGGTGCGTTCGGCGTCAATCCGCTGGGCAATTCCATCGAAATCGCCATCTGCTGTTGGGTTTGGGGCAAGTACCTAGGCGACGACGCCCTCGAAAACGGCGTCGAGGTTCACGTCAGTTCTTGGCAACGCATGGCCCCCAATACCATGCCGGCGCTGGCCAAGTGCGGCGCGAATTACGCCAACGGACAGTTGATCAAAATGGAAGCGGTGCTCAACGGTTACGCCGAAGGCATCGCGATGGACGTCGCCGGCTACGTGTCCGAAGGCTCCGGTGAAAACATCTTCCTCGTGCGCGGCAATCACCTTCTGACGCCGCCGCTGGGCAACTCGGTGCTGCCCGGCATCACCCGCGCCTCGATCATCACCCTGGCCCAGGAATTGGGTTACGAAGTGGAAGAGTGCATGATCCCGCGTGAGATGCTGTACATCGCCGACGAAGTTTTCTTCACCGGCACCGCGGCGGAAGTGACGCCGATCGCCTTCATCGACAAGATGCAGATCGGCCCGGGCAAACGCGGTCCGGTCGCCAAGAAACTGCAGGAAGCGTTCTTCGATATCATCAACATGAAGAGCGAAGACAAGCACGGCTGGTTGACGTTCGTTTAGTCGTCATTCGTTAAAAAACTGAAATACGGGTTAAGCAATGATCGGTTCGCTGTTGTTGTGGTTGCTGGGCATCATCATTTTCGGCGGCCTCGCTCTATATTCGCTGGGCTCATGGCTTTTCGCCAACGAGCGCCGTCCCGATGAAATTCATTACGTCAAAGCCGACGACGGTTGGGAAATCGCCGTGCGCCGTTACCGTCCGCGCGGCGAACGCCGCTTGAAAACGCCGATCATCATGCAGCACGGCCTGGGCGCCAACCATCGCGATTTCGACCTCGACGACAAACATTCGCTGGCGCTGCTGCTGGCCAACGAAGGCTACGATTGCTTCCTGCCCGACCTGCGCGGCATCGGCGGTTCGCGATACCGCAAAGCCGGCTGGCCCAACAAGTGGCACATCAACTTCGACGATTTCGTCCAACGCGACCTGCCGGCGGTGATCGATCACATCCTCGCGCAAACCGGCGCGAAAAAGGTGCATTACATCGGCCATTCGATGGGCGGGATGATCGGCTATGCCCTGTGCATGGGCGACTACGCGACCAAAATCAAAACGATGACTTCCTTCGCCGGGCCGGCGATGTTCGACGGCATGAGCCACTTCAAACCGCTGGTGCGCTGGAGCTGGGCGCTCAATCCCTTCCCCGCGATCCACAACGGCGTGTGGGGGCGCATCCTGGCGCCGCTGTCCTACCTTTTCCCGGTCGTCGGCAACAAAGTCGTCAACCCCGAAAACATGAACCGCGCCGTTCTCGCCAACGCTTGCGCCAACGTGCTGGCCCCCGTGCCGCGACGGTTGCTCCTGCAATTCGGCGGCTGGGTCGAACTTGGCGAGTGGGGCTCGCATCTGCCCGAAAGCTACCAGAGCGGTTTTGAACGAATTAAAACACCGATCTACTGTCTGGTCGGTACGAAAGATTTCTGGTGTCCGCTGAAAGCGATTACGCCGGTTACCGAACGCGTCTCCAGCCGCAAAAAGCGCCTGCGCGTGTTTTCCAAAGAAAACGGCGACTCCGCCGACTACGGCCACGGCGACATCGTCGTCGGCCGCACGGCGCCGGACGAAATCTTCCCCACTGTGCGCGCCTGGCTGTTCGAGAACGACCGCGTATCTGTCTGATCCTTGCAAGTCGACGCTAAGCCTGTTAAATAAAATACTTGCATCACGTCGTCTGTTGCCGGGTAAAGGTTCGCTCGCCGGACGTTCGGGTGTATTGTGCTTTTCTGGGGATGACATCTTTCAGGAGTACGCCACAGGTGGACCCGCGTTACCCGCGACTGCTTGAACTGATCGGCAATACGCCGTTGGTGGAAATCCGTCGCCTCAATCCCAATTCCAAGGTTACCGTGCTGGCCAAGTTGGAAGGCTACAACCCCGGCGGGTCGGTGAAGGCGCGACCGGCGCTGGCGATGATCGAAGCCGCCGAGCGTTCGGGTCTGCTGCGTCCGGGCAAAACGGTGCTCGAACCGACCAGCGGCAACACCGGCATCGGCATCGCCATGGTCTGTGCGATCAAAGGATACCGCTGCCTGTTGGCGATGAGCGAAGGCGTCAGTATCGAACGGCGAAAAATCCTGGCCGCTTACGGCGCGGAATTTCTGCTCACCCCGGCCGACCAGGGCACCGACAGCGCCATCGAAAAAGCCTACGAGATGGAACGCGAAGACACCGAAGGCCGCTACGTGCTGCTCGACCAGTACAACAACCCGGCCAACCCGTTGGCCCACTACGCCACCACAGCGCCGGAAATCTGGCAACAGACCGGCGGCGCGGTTACCCACTTCGTCGCCACCATCGGCACCACCGGCACCATCGTCGGCTGCGGCCGCTTTTTCAAAGAGCAGAATCCGCAGATTCAGGTGATCGCCGGCGAGCCGTCCGTCGGCCATAAAATTCAGGGGCTGAAAAGCATCAAGGAATCGTACGTGCCGGGGATCTGGGAGAAGAAGTGGATCGACCGGCGCGTGATCATCGGCGACGACGACGCGTACGAAACCACGCGGCTGCTGGCCAAAGAAGAAGGCATCATGTGCGGCATGAGCAGCGGCGCGGCGATGTGGGCGGCGTTGGAAGAAGCGAAAAAACTGGACGAGGGCGTCGTGGTGGCGATTCTGCCCGACGGCGGTGAACGCTACCTTTCGACCAACCTGTTTATCGCACCGGAGGCCTGACGTGGGTTTACGATTCCGCAATGTGCTGACCCGGCGTAAGCAGAGCTTGCAACCGCTCGAAGCGGGCAAAATCAAAATGTACACCGACGGCCCCACCGTCCACGCCCGCGCACATCTGGGTTTGGGCCGGCGCATCATCGTCAACGATCTGCTCAAGCGCCTGTTGATTTCCCGCGGGTACAGCGTCACCCACGTGATGAATATCACCGATTTGGACGACAAAACGATCACCGCCAGCGCCGAAGCCGGCGAAGACATCGTCGCTTTCACGCGTCGCTACGAAGCCGCTTTCTTCGAAGACATGGAAGCGCTCGGCTGCCTGCCGGCCAACCACACGCCGCGCACCAGCGACCATATCGAACAAATGCTCGAGTTGACCCGCAAGCTGATCGACAAAGGCGTCTGCTACGAAATGCTACGCAGCGTCTACTTTGCCGTCGACAAAGCCACAGACTACGGGCGGCTGTCGCGGGTGGATACGAGCAAGATCCGCGTCGGCGCTACCGTCGACCTCGACGACTACGAAAAAAGCGACCCGCGCGACTTCGTCATGTTCAAGCGCTGCGACCTGGCCGAAATCCGCCGCGGCATCGGCGTCAAATCGGAATGGGGGCACGTCCGCCCCGGCTGGCACGTGCAATGCGCCGCGATGAGCACCCACTACCTGGGCATGAAGTTCGATCTGCACGTTTCCAGCAAAGACCTGGCCTTCCCGCACCACGAAAACGAAATCGCGCAGATCGCCGCGCTGACCGGCGAACCGCCCGCGCACACCTGGCTGCACAGCGAGTTGGTTTACGCGGGCGGCAAGAAAATGAGCCGCGCCGCCGGCAACGCCAAAACCGTGCGCGAATTGCTCGACGCCGGCTACGATCCGCGCCTGTTGCGCTTCTGGTTCATTGCCACACATTACCGGCAGCCGTTGAACTACAGCGAAGAAACGTTGCAACAAGCCAAACAAACGCTAAGCCGTTTCGACGCCTTCACCCGACGCCTCAAGCACGTACGCGGCGCCACCCGCCACCCGGCTTTGTTGCCGCTGGCGATGCAAACCGAAACCGATTTCTTCAAGGCGATGAGCGACGATATGAACATCTCGGCCGCCCTCGCCGTCTTGTTCGACTTCATGAAAAAAGCCAACTCGATTCTGGCCGGTCATCCGCTTTCACAGGCCGATGCCCGCGACATCCTGGCGACGTTGTATCGCGTCGATGCGATTCTCGGCGTCTTCGCTTTCGGCCAAGATCCGCTTGACCAGGAAATCGAGCAATTGTTGGAAAAGCGCGAGGCCGCCCGCGCCGACGGCGATTTCACCGCCGCCGACGCCATTCGCGAGCAGTTGCGGCAACGCGGCCTCGACGTTATCGATACGCCGCACGGTCCGCAATTGAAAACGATTGAATAAAACCGAAAGGATTTGATCATGCGTAAAACCGTTTTTGTCGTATTCGCCGGCATTTTGGCCATCGCCCTTTGCGCCGTCGTTTTTCAGTCCAGCGCCATCGGTTCGCAAGCTCCGGCCGCGCGGGATCTTACCGCCGCGGAGTTGGCGCAGGTTGAGGCGGGCGAAATCATTTTGGAAAGCCACAAGTTCAAAAACGAAGCGGGCGAAACGCGCGGACGCGGGCTGGCTATCGGCTACATCAAGGCAAGCAAAGACAAAATCATGGACACGCTGCTCGACTACCCCAGCTATCCGCAGTTCATGCCGCGCGTGAAAAAGACCAACGTCTACCTCAACACGCCGACGCAGGTGAATGTGCAGTTCGAGTTGAAGGTGATGATCACCATCGTTTATCACATCAAGCACACCGTCAATCGCGCCGCCGGAACGATCACCTGGGTGTTGGATAAATCCAAACAGAACGACATCAAAGACACGACCGGCTCCTGGGTGATCAAACCTTACAAAGACGGCTGCCTGGTGTATTACTCGGTGTCGCTCGATACCGGTCGCTCGGTGCCCGGTTGGTTGGAAGATTACCTGACCAAAAAAGACCTGCCCAACGTGGTCAACGCCGTTAAAAAACGCATCGAGGGTTAAACCCGTTGACGTCGCCGTGGCGCATCTTCGCGCTGCCGTGTAGAGTAACGCCATGAGCGAAACCCGCTACAAAGTCGCGCTGATCACGCCTTACGGCACGGTCAACAGCGGTCTGCGCCTGCTGTGTTCCGTGCTGCGCGGCGCGGGATTCGCCTGCGACACCGTCTTTTTCGGCACCTGGATCAACAACGCCGTCCGCATGCCCGGCAAGCGCGAGATCGACGCGCTGATCGATCTGCTCGCCGCGCGCAAACCAGACTTGGTCGGCCTCGGCTTCGGTTCGCCTTACCTGGCCTGGGCGCGTTGGGTGCTGGCCGAAGTACGCGACCGCCTGCGCGTACCGACCGTCGCCGGCGGCATTCACCCGACGCTTTCGCCGGAAGATCTGCACGGACACGCCGACTACATCTGCGTCGGCGAAGGCGAACACGCGCTGCTCGAGTTGGCGACCGCCCTCCGCGCCGGCCGCGACCCGCGCGATATACAAGGTCTGCATATACGCGACAGCTTGCGAACGAAAATCAATCCGGTGCGCCCGTTGATCGAAAACCTCGATGAACTGCCCTACCGCGACTTCCATGACGAAGGACGCTTTACGCTGTACGGCGACCGCGTCGTGCCCGGCGAGCCGTTGCGACGCGCACGCTGGTTGCGCGTTTACGCCAGCCGCGGCTGCCCCTACGCCTGCGAATATTGCTACAACTCGTCGCTCAAAGCGGTGTACGGCGAACGCGGCAATTACCATCGCATTCACTCGGTCGACTGGACCATCGGCGAAGTGCTGCACCTGCGACGGCAGTTGCCTAAGCTGCGCCGCATCCTGTTCGACGACGACACGTTCATCTTTCCGCAGTCGTGGCTCGACGAATTCTGCCGCCGCTGGCCGGAGGAAGTCGGCCTGCCTTTCGACATCCTCGCGCACCCGGAAGCACTCAACGAAAAAAAGTTGACGATGCTGCGCCGGGCCGGGCTCGAAGGCGCACAGGTCGGCATTCAAGCGGCCAGCGAGGCCGAAACCAAAGAGTTGTACAACCGGAAAGGCGGCGTCGAGCAGACGCTGGCCTTCGCGCAGCTTTGCCACAAGCTGGGCGTCAACGTGGTTTACGACGTGATCCTCGACAACCCGCGCGCCACCGACACCGACCGCGAAATGATGCTCGACCTGCTCGGGCGTCTGCCCAAACCTTACCGGTTGTTTTTGTACAGCCTGCGCGTGTTTCCCAAAACCGGTCTCAGCGGATCGCTGGCGTCGCCGCCGGAACAGATCGAGGGGCGCAGTCAACTTTCCCTGCGCCAGTTCCGCGCCGGTTTGACCTGGCCGCGTACGCCGCAAGATCGCTTGTTCGTCGCACTGGTCAGTCTGGCCAGTAAACCGCTGATACGCGCATCGTGGCTGCGTCGCGCCTGGGGCAATCCGCGTTGGCGCGCCAACCCGCGCCCGTTGGAATGGCTGGCGAGTGTCACCAACCTGCTGCGCCTGGGGGTGATGGGCTTGAAAATGCTTGGCCGCGGCGAGTTGGCCTGGTATAAGCTGCGCGAGTACGCCGGACCGACGAGGATGCTGACCCAATGAAGAAGCTGAGCACCACGCTGTTGTTGACCATCGCGGTTTTCGCCGCCGCGCTTTTCGCGCAACTCAGCTACTACGACGCCGGCATCAATTTGTCCGACGAAGGCCTGGTGGTGGAAGGCGCACACCAATACGCCGCCGGCACCTACCAGCCGGATGTCTTCGCGCATTACTCCAGCCGCTACATGTTCGAATCGTTGCTGCTGCGCGGCTTCGGCGACCGCCTGCTCACCCTGCGCGCGTTCTGGGCGGTATTGCGCGCAGCGACGGTGGCGATGATTTTCTGGTGCATCGCCGTCCTGGCCGGCGCCAACGTGGCCTTCCCCATGGCGCTGATCGCCATGCTTCTACCCGGTCCCTGGCATAAAACGTGGATCGGTTTTATCACCATGCTGGTTGTCGTGGCCTTGCTGTTCTTCCGCCGCCGGCCGCGGCAGAGCACGGCGGCGCTTTGCGGACTGGCGGTGGGCTTCGCCTTCGGCATTCATCCGTATACCGGTTTGCTGTTGCTGCCCGCGGTGCTGATCGCCGCGTCGCGCGCGGTGAAACCCGGACGTGATCGCCGGCAGGCTCCGCTGTTCGCCTTGGGCGGCGCGTTCCTGGGCGCGCTGATTTTTGCCGGTTGGGCGCGGCGCGTCGATTGGGGATCGTTCTTCGGTCGCCATTGGTCGATTATGAAAAGCGACATTCTCTGGCCCTCGTGGGACGTCTACATCATCTTCGCCACGTTGCTGGTCGCCTTGGGACTCGCCATTCTCGTGCTGATCCGCCGGCCGTCATGGCTTGTTCCCGTCGGCCGGGCCGATCTGTTCAGCGTTACGCTGGTGGCTGCTTTCTCCATGCCCAAAATGCTGGCGCGCTTCGACATCAGCCATGTCCTTCAGAATTGGCATCCCTTTCTTTTGCTGATCGGCGTGCTGCTTTCCTGGGGTTGGCGAAAAATAAGATGGACTCGCCCACTTGTCGTTCTCGGCGCAGTGGTCTTGGCGGCGATTACGCTGTTTTACGCGGGTTCGATCGCTTACTACGTGGGCAGCCCCACTCAATTCCCGGGTATGAACAAACGCCTGGAAATCGAATTCGCGCCCGTGCGGGTCAACAGCGGAACCCAAATCGATCTGCAACGGCTGGTGTATGAGATCCACCGCAACGCACCCCAATCCGACGACCCCATTTTCGTCGCGCCCTTCGCGCCGATGATCTACGCCCTGGCCGACCGTCCCAATGTCGTCCCGCTCGCGTTGTTCGACCGGCCGGAGAACCTGATCGGCTATCCGGAGGAGAAAATCATCGCCGACCTGCAGGCGCTTCCGCCGAAGGTCATTTTGCTGGAAGAACTGGTGATGGATGGTAAAAAGCGCAACAGCTTTGAAAACGTCGCGCCCCACGTGAACGAGTGGATCTTCGAAAACTATGAAATTTCCGATATGTTTTCCGGCTTCACCGTGTTGACGCCGAAACAAATCGAGGCGGACTCTTAATCTCTGCGCGTCATTACACCTTGAGTAAACGCTTCGCCCTTTTGCATTCTTTATCAATTCAACGTATGTAAAAAACAGAAGGATTTTTCCACTGCTCGTAAAACGCTAACATGCGTAACAGATAATGAAGGTTGAGCAATTCGCAACAAGACAGGAAAAACAATGAAAAAAATATTGCTTTGCTTGGTCCTGTTGATGTTTTTCATCGCCGGCTGCGCAGGCGGCGACGATAACGATCGGGGTGGCTCGCTCGATGAACCGCCGACCGACGATGATGACAATGGTGGTCCGATCATCGACGACGATAACGACGACACCACGCCCGATGACGACACCACACCCGACGACGACACCACACCCGACGACGACACCACGCCCGACGACGACACCACGCCCGATGACGACACCACGCCCGACGACGACACCACGCCCGATGACGACACCACGCCCGACGACGACACCACGCCCGATGACGACACCACGCCCGATGACGACACCACGCCCGACGACGACACCACGCCCGACGACGACACCACGCCCGACGACGACACCACACCCGACGACGACACTACACCCGATGACGACACCACACCCGACGACGACACCACGCCCGACGACGACACCACGCCGGACGACGACACCACGCCGGACGAGACTTACCTCATCAATTGCGGCGCAACCGAGGAGTTCACTCCTTTCCAAGCCGACCAACCCTACGAAGGCAACGAGTGGGGATACGTCGGTGGTGATTCACTCTTTCACGATTTCCCGGATTACGTCGGCGGCACGGTCGTCGACCTGATTTATCAATACCACCGTTACGGCATGAGCGCCTATCGCTTCGACCTGCTCAACGGCACGTATCTCGTTCAACTGGGTTTTGCCGAACGTGATGTGCATGGCCCGGGCACCCGTGTCTTCGACGTCATGATCGAAGGCGAAACGGTGCTCGACGATTTTGACCTCTGGGCGACGACCGGGCAGGATTACGCGCTCGATTACCGTTACATCGTCGACGTCACCGACAACCGGTTGGACATCGAATTCGCCGCCACCGAGGCCGAGCCGCCGAGTATTGCGACGTTGTTCGTCATTCCGCTGGAAGAAACTGTGCCCGATCCCTATGCAATCGATGACGGTTACGCCATCGGCGGTTACGGAATGAACTTCGTGGTTTGGGACACCGACAATTCCTACACGATGGGCTATCGCCTCGAACGTTCCGTCGACGGCGGCCCCTTTGCCGCTCTCGGCGACAGTGAAGGCATGCAGCAACGCTACTTCGACGCCGACGTGAGTGCGGGGCAGACCTACGCCTACCGCATTGCTCCGTTGGATACCGATCTGCAGCCGGGCGACTGGTTCACGACCAACACGGTCACCCCGGCCGACATTTCCGCCTCGACATTGCCGGTGATGGAAATATTGATCGACCCATCCGACCTGACTACGATGATGAACAACCCGTTCTCCGATGAAAAATTCGGTTGCACGTTCAGTTACGACAGCGTCGATTACCCGGCGCACACGCGCTTCCGCGGCGACAACGCGCGACGCGAATACAAAAAAAGCTACCGCGTCTGGCTGTCCGGCGGCGACCGCGTCATGGGCCTGCGCGAGTTGGTGTTCAAAGCACAGGGTTCGGATTTCTTCTTGCTCAAGGAAAAGACGGCCTACGACGTTTACGCCGCAGCCGGCGTGCCGATCGGCGAGGCGCAGTACGTCAACCTGCTGCGCAACGGCGAATACATGGGCGTGTTCACCTTGATCGAAGATTACGAAGAGGAATTTCTGGAAACGCGCAGCTATGCCGCGGGCAGCGTCGTGTATCGCCCGACATTCGACTTCTTCGAGCCGCATGACACGCTGGAGCAGTACGCTTCTTACTACGACCGCAAAGGTGGCGCCGATCAACTGGCAAGCCTGGCGCGGATGATCGACTTTATCCGTTACAGTTCGCCGCAGGAATTTCTGGCGCGTTGGACGGATGTGTTGGATCACGACAACACGGTGAACTTTATCGCCGGCACTCTGCTGATCAACAAAATGTGGTTCGGCCACAACAACAGCATTTACATTCTGTACGACGCCGATACCCAACGTTGGTCGCCCGTGCCGTGGGACATGAACGATTGCCTGTTCGGCTATTGCACGTGCACCAACCCGCTCGGGGTCGATCCCTACTTCGGCATCTTCCCCGGCACCGCCTTCGAGGAAAGCGACCTGCTGGCGGAAAAGGGCCAATACACGTTGCTGACGCGGTTGTACGCGCAACCGGATACCTTCGCCGAAATCGATGACGCGGTATCGGCCTTGATGACCGCGTTTCCCGAAGAAGACATGAACGCCCTGGTGACGGCCAACTACGACGCGATGTCTGCCTACGCCGAACGCGATCCGTACAAAGCCGGCCGGGAACGCTATGAGGATCTGCAACGCGGTCCGGCGTATTACGAAGCGGAAATCGACGAAATCTACAGTGCCCTGCCCGGACAAATCGCCGACTTCGCCGACCACTGGCCGACAGAGGTGACAATCGCCGAAGTTATGCCGACGACAACGAAAGCCGCCGGCTGGGTCGAGTTACTGAACACCAGCGATCAGACCGTCGATTTGAGCATCTATTCGCTGACCGACGACTTTTTCCAACCCTATCAGCAAACGCTCAGCGGCAGCCTGCCGGCTGGCGAACGCGTCGCCGTCGATGCCACGTTCGATATCGATCCGAACGGCGCCTTGGTCACGTTGACGCGGACCGACACCGATGACCCGATCGCCCTACTCGTCGACCTGGCCTTCACCGGCCTGCTTCCAGACGGCATCTCGCTGGCGCGCGACGGCGATCTGGACTGGACCTACAACGCCGCGCCGAGCTATGGCACCGACGGCCTGACCGCCATCGACCACCTGCCGCCCTGGTTCACCGAGGTCGCGCACGATCCGACCTACCCCGCGCCGGAAGAAGGAATCACGATCAGCGCTACGGTCACCGGTGATGTCGCCGCCATCGATACGGTCACCTGCTACCTGGACGACGGCACAACGATCACGCCCTACGCAATGAGCGAGTTGATCGACGGCAACTACTCGGTCACCGTGCCCGGGCAGACGGTCGCGCAAGTGTGGTACAAAATCATCGCCGTCGACAGCGACGGACTGACCACGTCTTCACCGCGCCACATGTATCGCAGCCATTCCATTTTGTTGTTGGGCGGCGACCTGCCGCCGGTGCGGGTCAACGAAGTCATGGCCGACAACGAAACAACCATCACCGACAATTACGGCGAATACGACGATTGGTTTGAGCTGTACAACGCCGGCGACGAGGAAATCGATTTGTCCGGCTGGTACTTGTCGGACAAAGACACCAATCCGTTAAAGTGGGAGATTCCCTCCGGCGTCACGGTTCCTGCGCACGGTTTCCTATTGTTCTGGGCCGACGAAGATCAAGAACAAGGCGACGTGCACACCAACTTCAAACTCAACAACGACGGCGAACACGTGTTGCTGTCGCAGCCCGACGGCACGCTGGTCGACGTTGTCGCGTTCCCCGAATTGGGCGACGACGAGGTTTACCGGCGACAGCCCGACGGCAGCGGAGCGTGGTCGGTTTCGACCTCGCCGACGCCGGGTTCGTCGAACGGAAGTTGAAGTTCAGCGATTACAGAAACGCGTAACCGATCAGGAAGTTCAGGCGGATAAAGCTAGCGCCGCCGTCCACATCGACGTCGATGAAGTCTTCCTCGCCCGCTTCGCCGGTGAAGCTGAAGCCGCTCAGGTCAAGTGAGCCGCCCAGCACCAGGTTGTTGTCGAAGCGATAGGACGAACCGACCGAAATATCAAAATAGCCCGAGCGCAGCCAGTCGGACGTGTAATCCTCGTCGTCGTACTCGACGGAAAAGCGGTAACCGCCGTAGCCCAGGTGCGTCATCAGAAACAGATTCGTCCGTTGCTCCAGGCCGAAGTACCACTGGTAGCCCAGGCCGAGGTTGACAAAGATCGTGCGGTAACGGAATTTTTCTTCGTCGAAGACCCTTCCGTCGTCGGTCTTTTCAAACGTACCCGTTCCGCCGCCGATCGGCAGAGATGCCGAAATGATGAAACGACGCCCGCTGGTCGGCATAAAAAACGCCTCGGGAATGATGGAAAGATAGCCCATGCCGGTGATGTCGACTTCTTCGTCGTAGTCGGACAACCCGCCGAAGGCTTCCCAATGAAACTCGGCCGAGCCGCGACCGCCTCCGAGAACCGGGCGGGCGGCCAACACGCACCAGGGAACGATCGCCTGAGCGGCCGGCTCCGGCGCGGGTGCCGCCGGTTGATCTTGCGCGAAGGCAAGTAACGGTACAACTAGAATCGCCAGCATCAACAACGAAACAACTGCAAGCGTTTTTTTCATGGCGCTACATCCTTTCCGGTTTCTTCTGCATCTTTATACATCATGTATCGCAACGTGCAATCCTGACGACACACCGTCGACGTTAATTGTTCCCTTGTGTTAAAGTGGCAACAACTGTGAACCAATCGGGAGAAGCTCGTGAATCGAATTATTATTTTTCTGCTGAGCCTGGTTCTCGCGATGTCTTTTTTCATCGCCTGCGGCGATGACGATGACGACGACAATAACGACGACAACGACAACGACGACGACGACATCGGCGACGACGATGACGATAACGACGACAACGACACCGGCGACGATGACGACGACACCGGCGACGACGATAACGACACCGGCGACGACGACACCGTGGCCCCGCTATGCGCCGAACCGCTCGCCCTTGCTTATGCCTGCGGTTTGTCGGTTAACGGCGGAGATGCTCTGTTCAGCGAAGAAGAAGCCGTCGCCGACTGTGAAAATCCCACGATTCACAACGCGGAAGCTTGGGATTGCATTCTCGATTGCGCCGACCAATTGGAAGACGACTGCACCAACACCATTGACCTGCTCGCCTGCATTCCGCTTTGCGTCTATCACCAAGGGCCGGTACCCGACGAATGCGTGCCGGCTTACCCCAATTTCCCGGTCTGCGCCCATCGCGGTGCCACGTTGTATGCGCCGGAAAACACCGTCCCCGCCTGGGAAGCGGCCATCGCGCAGGGCGCGGCGTACATCGAAGTCGACGTCCGCGAAACTTCCGATGACGTACTGGTCTGCATGCACGACAGCGACGTTTCACGTACCACCGACGGCGAAGGCGAAGTCAACGAAATGACGTTGGCGGAAATTCAGGCGCTGACCGTCGACGACAGCGGCTACGACGACGCCTACCCCGACTTGCGCGTGCCGACCTTCGCCGAGGCGTTGGCCACGATGAAAGATCACGCGATGATTGACATCGACTGCAAAACCAGCCGGGTCGATCTGGTCGTCGCCGAGGTGGCTGCCGCTAACATGGAAGACCAAGTGATGGTGTACTGCAGCAATCTGGGTAAGGTCGACGCCTTTCTCGCCATCGACCCCGATTTCCCGGTGATGCCGAAAGCCGAAAGTCCGGAAGACGTACTGACCATCGTCACCAATTACGATCCGCCTTATGTGGAAATTGACGAAAACTGCGATGACGCGGCGAGTATTGCATTGATCCACGGTGATGGTGCGTTGGTTTTTCAAGATGCGTTGGGCATGGCCGATCTGATTTTCCTCTCACTGGGCCTTTTCGACGGCTGGCTGGAAATGATGGAAAGCGGCGTCGACGTCATTCAAAGCGATTTGTCGCATGTGTTGATCGCTTTCACCGAAGCGGTGTGCCAATAAGAAAACGGAGGGTGCCCCATTGCGTACTCGAATGTTCGTCACGATCGTCTTGTTGCTTGTCCTGAGCGCGCTGGTTCTGGCCGACGATATCAAGCCGTATAAACCAAACGCCAAGGTCTGCGGCAACCCCGGGCAGTCGTGCGGCGGTTTGATGGATCGCGTGCTGAGCAGCCCGACGGACTTGTTTTTCTACGTCGACGACGACGCCTACAACACGACTTACTACAGCGCGCCGTTTTACGCGGTGATTCTCGCCAGCCGCAAAGCGGTGATCTCGGAAAGCGACGACGAAACCTGCGGCGGCTATTTCACCTCTTCCCAGGTCGCTGCGGCACAAAAGAGGTTCCCCAAGCGAAAAGTGTTCGCCTCGCGCCGCTGCTTCGGGCACCCGGTGGGCTACACCAACGTCAACCCGCAATACAATTTCCTGGCTGTGTACGCCGGCTACACCAAAGCGCAAGCCAAGAAAGTTATGGCCAAGGCCAAAGAGCACAAGGCCTGGAAAACGGCCAACCTGCGGCAAATGCAGGTAGAGTTCTTTCACGGCTGTATGGCGAAGATGCCGGAAAACGAATTGCGTTTTTGTTTAGCGGACTAACTGCGACACCGGCACGAACTGCACGCCCTGCTCCAACAAACCCGGCATGTAATCCCGCAACGCGCGATAGGTATTTTCAAAGGGATGCCCGATGGCGATGGCAAACCCCTGCGCCTTGGCGATGCGCCCGGCCAGTTCGACCTGCCGGCAGATCGTTTCGTAATCGGGACGGTAATCCAAAAACAGATTGCGGGCCGCAGCGCGCAGCCCTTGTTGCCGGGCCGTCGCGTAGGCGACTGAATTGCCGATGGTGACCGAGTCGACGAAAAACAGGTTGCGAGCCTTGATCGGCGCCAACGCCATGCGCATCTTCGCCGCGTCGGCGGTGAAGGCGCTGCCCATGTGGTTGTTGACCCCGACGATGTAGGGAACCTGCTTGAGGTTGGTTTCCACCGTCGATTGAATCGTCTGTTGATTCATCGAGACCAGCAGCTTGCCCTTGCCCGGGTCGTTTTCCGGATAGCTGATCGGTTCCATCGGCATGTGCAGCATCACTTCGTAGCCCGAGTCGTGCGCATGCTTGGCCAGCTTGACGCCGGTCGGCGAAAACGGCAGCACGCTGAACGTGATTTTGGCGGGCAGGTTGAAAAAGAGCCGGTCGACCGCTTCGCGATAACCGATGTCGTCAATGATGATCGCCACCCGCGGCGCACCGCGATACTTGACCTTGGGAATCGCGTCGATGTCGATGCGGCGGTTGTCGTCGGGCACGTAAGAAAGCAGCACCCGCGCACCGTCCGGTGCTTCCTTGGTCGCCTTGGTAAACAGAAAACGGTGTGTTTTGATACCGTCGATGTCGACCATCAACCGAATCGTCTTCGCGTCGAGATTGACGTGGGCGATGGTTACGTTCTGCACCTTCTGGCCGACTTCGTTGCGCAGACGCTTGAGCACCGAATCCACGCGGAAGTCTTCCGGAACCCAAATTTCGCGATAGAGGTAATCGTAATTTAAATGGCCGACCGTGCGCGGCGCGGAGTAGTTGGTGATGAAATGGTGGGTGGATAAACCCTCTTCGAAAAAACAACTGTTGGCGATTTCCGTGACCCGCTCGACACGATCGACGAAAGGCGCCGGCTTGGTCTGTTTGACGCGCTCCGTGCCGTCGTCGCCGGCCGTCGCCGCCAGGGCTCCCAGATTGGCATTAGGCGCCAGGTGACCGGTAACAACGCTGAGCACCAAAGTCGAAAGTGCGAGAAACAGGACGAATCCCGACATAGCGATGCCGAAACGTTGACCGGCCGGTCGCATGGCAAGCCAGCGACCGACCCGATCAAGCGGATGCGATCGTTTACGGCGTCGGGATTTGACCATCGTGGTTTACTCGTTTACCGCACTGCGGCTGAATGCAGGCCAGGCTTTCAGAATACGCAACGCCACATCCAACTGCGCGTCTTCCGGTGTGCTCGACTGCTCGTCGCCGTCTTCCGGCGGCACGACCGGTCCGCTATCCGGCGCGACATCCGGTCGTTCGTTTTCCCCGGGCAGATGGCGTTCGAGGTCGGCTTCGCGCAATAACTGGCGGCGGTTGGCGTCCATCCCGGCCAGCGGATCGCCGCTGACGACGAAATCCGGCTCGATGCCGCGTGCCTGAATGTCGCGGCCGTTGGGCGTGTAATACTTGGCGGTGGTCAGGCGCAGGCCCGAACCGTCGGGCATCGGGATAATCGTCTGCACCGAACCTTTGCCGAAGGATTGTTCGCCGACGATGATCGCGCGGTGGTGATCCTGCAGGCAGCCGGCGACGATCTCGGAAGCGCTGGCCGAACCGCCGTTGATCAGCACAACCATCGGGAATCCGGTGCGCGAACCGGCGCGAGTCGCCATCGCGTTGTATTCGTTGCCGGCGCCGCGCCCGCGGGTGGAAACGATCAGACCCTCGTCAATGAACAAATCGCTGACGCGCACGGCCTGGTCGAGCAAGCCGCCTGGATCGTTGCGCAGGTCGAGCACCAAGCCCTTCAAGCCGCCGTCCATCCGCTCCAGTTCGGAAATGGCGGCGCCCAAGCCGGCCATGGTGTTGGCGTTGAACTGGGTGATTTTGATATAGCCGTAGCCTTCTTCCAGCACTTTGTGCTTAACCGTTTTGACCACGATGATCGCGCGGGTGATTTCCACTTCGCGCGGTTCGGCCCAGCCGCGGCGCCAGATGTGAATTTTCACGATGCTGCCGGGTTCGCCGCGCAGTTTTTTCACCGCGTCCAACAGCGAGAGACCGCGGGTCGATTCGCCGTCGATCTTCACGATGTAATCGCCCGGATGCAGTCCGGCTTCGAAAGCCGGCGTATCGTCGATCGGGCTGATCACGTAAATGTAATTGTCGCGGGTGGTGATTTCGATGCCCAGCCCGCCGAACTGGCCGCGGGTGTCGACCGACAACTCGCGCATCATTTCCGGTCGCATGAAGCTGCTGTGCGGATCGAGTCCGGAAAGCATGCCGTCCAACGCGTTGTAGATCAGGTCGCTGACCTTGACCTCTTCCACGTATTTATCGAAGACGATGGCCAGCGCATCGGTGAAGACCTTCATCGGACCGGCGGCCTCGCGCGCAAAGGATTGCACCGCCGACGCCGCGGCGACCGAAAACGCCATGCTGAAAATGATGGCCAGGGTCAGAATCGTTTTCATTTTTCGGGACATCGTTTCCTCCCGGAAGTCAGGGGCTCGCGGCCAGCCAAGCCAACGGATTGACCGCCCTTCCCTGGTGTCTGATTTCAAAATGTAAGACCGGTTGGGCGTAGAGGCCAGAGCTGCCCACCGTACCGATTACCGTCCTCGTGCGCACCGCTTCGCCGCGCGAAACGTTGAATTGGCCTAAGTGCGCGTAAAGCGTGTGGTAGCGCTCGCCGTGATCGACGATTGCCACCCGGCCGTAACCCATAAATTCACCGACGTAACGCACGACGCCGTCGGCGACCACCTGCACCGGCGTCCCCAATGGAGCGGCGATGTCGATGCCGTTGGAGCGGGTTTTCGTACCGAAACGGTCGTTGACCCGCACGCCGAAACGGCCGACAATCGGGCCGGCGACAGGTCTTGGTAGATACCCTCTGTGTTCGGCGAAGTCAAGCCGCAACGGCCCCGTCGGCGTCGGTGGCGGCGGACTCGGCGGCAGCGAGGCGACTGTTTGCCCCAACGCCGCGTCCTGCCGGGCCAACTCCTGGGTCAGGCGAATCTGAATCTGCTTGTTGTTCTGAATATCTTCCAGCAAAAACATCTTCTTACGCTTTTCAATTTCCACCGCCAGCGATGCTTCTTTTTCCTGCCGGGCCAGCGCGCTCAACTGCGCCTGCCGCCGCAGCAATGCGCCGCGTCGCTCGCGCAAAGCCAGGATCTCAACGCGGTGACGGCTGAGGTCCTCCGCGTCCATCTCGACGATCTTGCGCAGGGCGCGATAATGCCGCACAAAAGCGCCGAACGATTCGCTGGTCATCAGCACCTTCCAGAAACCGCCGCGGCCCATGCGGTACAACGCCGCCAGCCGCCGGGCCAGGCGCGCGCCGCGGATCGGCAGTTCGGTTTCCATCCGGGCGATCGTTTCCTTGTCGTCGGCGATGGTCTGCCGCGTTGCGGCCAACTGTGCGCTGATTTTCCGCAGCTTGCGTTCGTGCTGATATTGAATGTGTTCGACGGCGTAGATCTGCTTGAGCACGCTTTGCTCGGCCTGCATCGCCGCACGTAACTTGGCCCGCTCCTCGGCCAGGCGCTCTTCCAGATCCATCGATTGCGAAAGGCTCGCCGCCGGCAGCGCCAGCAACAAAACAAACAACAACCAGATGCCCTTTCGCAACATCAGATCCTCATGTACCGGCCGGTGCTGAGCATCGCGGCGATAAAACCGATGATCGCGCCGATGACCAAGGTAACCGCCCACCATTCGGGCGCGAACCAGACCGGGTCGATACCGCCCAGCAGCCAGTCGCGCAAGGTGCCGCCGCTTTGCAGTCGCCAGCGCGCCAGGTGATAGACGCCGAAGCTCAGCAACAGACCGA
>Ga0272444_10001982_pt1 | contig 19165 bp, 14 predicted proteins | sample SSMForm13_FD_201033 | JGI IMG/M metagenome (GOLD analysis project Ga0272444, IMG submission 201033) | Marine sediment archaeal communities from Little Sippewissett salt marsh, Falmouth, MA, United States - SSM-Form-13 | ecosystem: Environmental > Aquatic > Marine > Wetlands > Sediment ... | reverse complement strand
TGGGAGCCGACGAGGTCCGCTACGGAGCCCCAAGCTGTGATGCCTGTCGCAAAAGAATGAAGGATGAGAAACTTGCCGATGGGGACCAGCTATTTCATTACTTCATCAATCGCATGCACCGGTTCTGCAAGAGCAAGGGCCGAACGATGCTCGTGTGGGAAGGCTTTCATCCTGATCGCGGGCCGACGGTCGACAAGGACATTATCGTTTGTCCTTTCGACGTCACGCACAAGGGGCTCATGCCCAGCGATTACTTCAAGGCGGGATACAAGACGCTCAACACCGCATGGAGTCCGTTGTACGTGGCAGACCGACTTTACATGACCACTCCCGAGATGCTGGCAAGATGGTCGCCGTACATGTTCGGCGCCGGGCGAAGCCCCCAGCCTCTTGCCTATTGGAAGAAGTTCCAACCCGATTCCCTCAAGCCAGACCAGATCATCGGGGCGCAAATGTGCTCGTGGGCAAATGAAGAGAAGGTCGAAGAAGGGCTCCTCTTCGGCACGGGGCCCGGGTTTTTCGATTACGGCCGGCCCGGCCCGCGAGCTCCAATCATGGCAGAACGTCTTTGGACCGGTTCCAAGACCAATCCAAAGGACCTTCTGGAACGCGTGGGACAAGCATACTGGTGATTGCCCAAGGTTTCGTTGACCGCAGCCCGACACGTGGGCGTCCTTGGCATGCCATCTGGATGCTGTGCGGGAACTCCAACGAACTTGCCTGAGATCGCTCAGCGATTTCGCCGTTGACCATGGGGTCGGCTGGCATATATTCGAGCGGTGGCGGCGTTATACCAAAGGAACGACCATGAAAAAGATAACGAGAAAAGTATTTATCGCCGGTGGCGCTGCCGCGACGGTTGCGGCGGGCGCTTGCCTGTGCACCAAGACGGGGCGGGCAACGATATCGGGAGTCGGCAATACTGCGAGTATTGCTCCTGGCGCCTACGAGCTTGTCGCGAAGAAGGGCATAACGATACGCCTTGACAAGGTTCCCGAACTTGCTCGAGAGGGCGGGTCCGTCAAGATCATCGATCCAAACATTGACGATTCCCTGATTGTCGCCCGTATAGCGGAGAACGACTATGTGGCGACGTCGATCAAGTGCACCCATCGCGGCTGTGAGGTCGAGTACCTGGCCGAGGAAAAGTGTTTCAAGTGTGCCAGCCTCGGTGGAAGCAGATTCAAAACCGATGGCGAGAAGATCAGCGGGTTCGCCAAAGGCCCGTTGAAGTCGTATCCGGTTTCTTCCGAGGGCAAAACTCTGAAGATTCGATTGACCTGAGGTTGTTCGCTCTCGCGGCGAGAACCATCCTGAACGACCTGCTATGTTTTATCGGTGTATGGCTTGATCCGATTTCGGTAGGTGTTTCTCTGCGTGGCCGATGGCTCTGCGATACTTGTCTTTGCGCAACCCGATTTTCTCAAACGGGATCGGCTTGAAGCCGGGCAACTTCTTCTGAACTTCGGCCAGGTCTGTCAGCGTGAAATCCATCGCCTTCACGTCGCGGAAGCCGGGGTCGTCCTTGGTGACCAGGTTGTCGGCGATCTGCAGCAGCTTCGCCGGGCCGTGAATCCAGCCACTGCGGAGGCAGATGTTGTTGATTACCTTGTTTCCGCTTGGCTTGTGAGGGTTGCCCTTCAGGATCCCCGCCAGCTTGGGATACCGGGTGCTGTAGGGCGGCTGGTCGTGGTTGACCTCCGCGAGTTTGGCGTACATGCGATGGTCCCCGCCGCGTTTCTGGTATTTGTGGGCCCATCCCTCGCTGCGGTTGTCGATGTGGACGGCCTGCTGCGAATCAATGAAGAGGTTGTTCTCCACGATATTGTCATGCCCGCCGCCAATGAACGCCGCCCGCTGCACCTTGTAGAAGACATTGCCGCAGATATGAGTGCTCGAATGACTGTCATCAAGGTAAACAGCCATTGAACCGAGGTGCCCCGGCGCCTGGATGTGATGAATGAAATTGTGTCGCACGACGTTGCCGCGGTAGGTCCAGTTTCTGCCACTGTAGAACGCCCCTACGTCGCCGGTCTCCTGACAGAGCCTGGCCGCTTCGTTGTATTCGATAACGTGATCGTTGCCGGAGTAGTCCAGCCCCACGTGCGGCGCATCGTGAATGAAGTTGTGCGCCGCGCGATGCCCCACACCGTTCATATTAATCGCGGGTTGATTGGTACGCTGCCGCCGCGCATAGTGATGAATGTCGTTGTTGATGGCATAGTGTCCGCCGGCTTTGAGCGTCTTCCTGTCGCCGCCGGTCAGCGAAATGCCTGTGGCGCCGATGTTGTACAGGTCGCAACTCACCACGCCGTTACGCAGGCCGTCTTTGAGAAGATCGCCCGATGCCTTGGCAGACACATGCAGTGCTCCGGCGTCCTTTATTGCGAAACCGCCAGGACGGATGACGATGCCGCTGGCGCCGATATTGCGAACGGTACAGCCGGCAATCAGGTTGTCTGTCCCACCGGCAATGTCGATGCATGTTCCACGCGTCACCTCCAGGGTCAGTCCGGCGATGGTGATGTGCTTCGTGCCGGTCATCCTGATCATCGGTGTTTGCAGCATAGACAACGCAAACCTGCCATTGGCCATGTCCGCCGGCGGGTAGAGATACAGGACCCCCGTTTTGTGCTCGATCATCCATTCCCCTGGCTGGTCGATTTCTTCCAGAAGACCAATAGCTCGGTATCGCTTGTTGGGTTTCAGACCGTACATGTGAGGCGTGGTGAAGGTCATCTGCTTCTGTCTGGTATCGAGTTTCGCGACCTTCAGGACATCATCAAACCAATCCCAGGCAAAGTAGCCGTGGATCCAGATGTGCTGGGCCTTTGTCCATCGTTCCGGCCTGGTCCCGGTGTATTCAAGCGTCCCCGGGCGATCGGGCTTTTCCTTCAGACGCGGCAAGCTTCCGCCGTCGATTACCTTCCCATACCTGGCCCAGCCGGTATTGGGCCACTTGGATATGGGCAGCGGCTTGTCGTTAAAAAAGAGTTCCGGTGCCGCCGCACGCCTGGAATGCATCGCGCCGGCGACCAACTTGTTCTTCACACGAAAGTCGGTCTGCCCGTAATCGTTAATGCCCAGTGTCCGCAGGTTGCATTGCAGCAGCTTGCCTTTTGCAGATGGTTCGAGGCGTACAATCGTGGCCTTGTCGGTGACCGGCTTGAACGAGTCCGCCGGAAGCGTTCTGCCTCCCATTACGCGGACCGTGGCCCCGTCGGAGGCGCGATAGACAATCGGCCCATCTTTACTGCCGGAGTCTCGCCTGTCCAGCTCGAAGCTTTGCTTGAGCACATAGGTTCCGCTCTCGATCCAAACCGTTACTCCTTTCGCTTTGGCGGCATGGTCCAGCTTGCGGATTGCATCACGCGCCGCGGTCAGGGAGGCGAACGGTTTGGACTCTGTGCCCGGGTTGGTGTCCTTGCCTTGGGGATTGACATGGAATTCGGCGCCAAACGAAGTTGCACACACCATCACCAGCAGGCCTGCAATAAGTCCCAATGAGTGTCCGTCGGTGTTTGTCTTCATGTCACCCATTCTCCACATACAAGCCAGTCGTGTAAATGTGTGTTTGTATTGCCCAAACGCACGGTTTGTCAGCTCAGACCGCTGTTTTGCAGCGCTCGCCGGTAGAACCACATGTCCCATTCGGGCTCGACGCCGATCCCGGCCAGGTCTGGGTAGTTTTTGAGCAAAAGCCCGCCGCGGAACAGGTCCATCATACGATCTGTTTCGCGTTCGATGAGTTCCCGGTTTCCGGTGGGGAGGTACTTCTGAATATCCACCGGCGACCAGAGTGCCACCTTGCGCCGGCGGAGCTTGTCGGCCAGCGCGGGCAGATCGTAAACGGCTGGTTGATCAAACTGAAACACATTCACGCCGCAGTCGATCAGGTCGTCCAGGATTTCCCAGTTCATTCCGCAGGAGTGCATCATCACCTTCATGCCGTATTCATGGGCCAACCCCATGAGCCGGCGGTAGAGTGGTTTGAAGTACTCGCGGAACATGGCTGGACTGAAAAGCAGTCCCTGCTGCGTGCCCATGTCCTCGCCGATCATGATGGCATGCGCGCCGGCCTGACCGGCGATATGGATCTTTCGTTCATAGACGGATCCAACCTTTGCATTGAGCGTCTGCAACTGGTCGGGGTAGAGGGCCAGGTCCATCAGGTATACCTCCAGCTTGCGGAGGTAGCGTGCGTTGTCGAAGACCCACCCGCCGATGGCGGCTATTTTGAATAGATCGTCGGCCTGGGTTTCGTAGAATTGCCGGAGTTGCTCGGCACCGTTTTCGACGTCGTAATGCGGCAGGCGGACGGATTCCAATTGGTGCCAGTCCTCTATGACGGGTTTATGTATCTCGCCCTTGACGGCTCCTGCTACCATACGAACCCAGATGTTTCCCCATTCGTCATCGTAGTATTCCCGATCGGCTTCCCGCCATCGCCGCTGGGTGTAGCCGCACGGCCTGACTCCACGCACGACGGTATCGTTGATTCTGCCCTGATCAAAAGTAAAGCCGCATCGCGGAGCGCCGCTTCGTTCGATATTGGCAAGGATGATTTCCCTGCCAGTTGCCGGTTCCGATCGGTGTTCTGCCGTTGGCATCTACTACTCCTGCTACTTGCTTTGTTTTTCTCCGGCCCCGGCGTACCGAGACCATCAGCCTTCCCGGCAATAGTAACGCCGAATTGGCGAGGGAGAAGCCCCATTTATTCCTGAAAGTGGCAGGGCCTGGCGGTTTTGCGGCTGATGTTCTGAATCCAGACTCGACGAGATGGATTCCCGGACGAACTGCTACCGCCGCCGAAGGGCCATCGCTATCCTACCCAGTGTCAGATCCGAGGTCGGCTCTTCGGGCCTGCGCACAGATTGCCCTTGATTCGTAAGACAAGCGATATCCTGCCTTTTTCACGGACTGCTGAAATAGCTATTGCACGACTTTAAGGCGGCAGGCAGGTCGGGATTTCAGCTCCAGCGTTGCCCCTCCGACTGCGCTCAGGACCTTCGGCGGCGCTTCAATCTCGAAGCGAGTTCGGGACTTCGACCCCGGCTTTGCCGATGTCTCAGCAAAGCAGGAAGGCCTGCGCCCAGCAGGATAAAGAGTGTGGCAGGCTCGGGAATGGTGTTCGACTGAGCGGCGACCGTGGTTTCAACGCCTAGTCCGTAGCTGGATTGAAGCGTGCCCATGTCGTCGAGGTCCACGTCCCCATCGCCATCGAAGTCCCCCTGCTGCCACGTAGCGCCCGACTCAGTGCCGAAGTTCCTTTTCAGTGCGATGTAGTCGGCCGCCCCCACCACGCCGTCGCCATCCGCGTCGGCCAAGACCACTGCGGAATATACCCACATCAGTTCGCTCAAGTACGGGTAGTATCCGGCATCGACTAACTCTTGTGTGTAGGTTTCCCACACAGGGCAGTCTGTGAGCATCCAATTCAGGAACGTGAGATTCAGAGTTTCCAGCGACTCCATCCAATGCAATACTTCCATTCCACCGACGACATTGCCAAAAACGGTAAAGCCTTCATCGACAGTATCCAGGCCGGTATTGTCAGCCAGATTGAAAAAGAACTGCGAGGTAGCGCTGTTTACAGCACCACCTTGTCTGGCCATGGCGACCGTTCCATAGACATTGGACCGCTCGGGGCTGAATTCATTAACGATGGGATCGTAGACGGGTATGTCGTACAGGGAGTAGTCCGAGAAATCAACCGTCACCCCGCCGCCCTGAACTACGAAACCTGGTATACTGCGATGGAACAGGGAGTAGTCGTACGCACCTTCGTTGACATAACGAAGGAAATTAGCGCATGTCACGGGGGCCGAATAGTCCAATTCGATGTAAACATCGCCCAGTGAAGTTCTCATACACACGATATCGGCGTCGGCGGCAGCTACGCCACCCAGGCAAGACAGGAACAGGGCAATGACGAGCACGAACCTTGTCATGGGTTTCTCCTCACACCTTCGGCATTTGGTAAATCCGCTTTCAGCACACGAATGAGCGTTCGTGGCATCATGTATCTTCACGGATAGACCGGACGCGCCCCGGAAAGGCAACGTCACCTCCATACGGACCTCACATAAGGATACATTATACACGAAACGCCGGAATTTACAAGCCCTTCAATTCGTTTCGGAACCTGGGCTAACGCGGTATTGGACACGCTCGCAGCGCAAACGTTAGCCGTAGCGAATTGAAAATCGTGCCGGTCTGCGTTTCGGGCCAGGTAGAGGTTATGATCGCCGTCGGGCAGTTAAGTTGTGTTTGAGTTGGCCTACCGCACCGGCTGGAGCGTGCCATCCAGTACGAGTTGCTTTCCCTTGGCCAGAGGCAGTTCCAGGGTGACCTTGCCGCAGCGAACGCGGCAGGTCGGCTTGGCGTTGCTGACGCCGCGGATGACCGCCCGGGTTACCTTGCCTTCGGACCATTCGATGTCCACCTCGTAGCCGCCGCGTGCTCGCAGGCCGGTGACCTTGCCCGTTGGCCAGGCGTCCGGCAGGGCGGGCAACAGGCTGACAGTCCCGCCGCAGCTTTGCATGAGCATCTCCGCGATGCCGGCGGTGCCACCGAAGTTGCCGTCGATCTGGAACGGTGGATGGAGGCAGAACAGGTTCTTGGCGCCTCGGGCTATCAGCAGCAAGAGCAGGCGATGAGCGTGGTTGCCGTCGCCCAGCCTGGCCCAGAAATTCGTTTTCCACGCCATCGACCAGCCGGTGCTGGCATCGCCTCGCCGCTCGAGCGTTACCCGGGCCGCCTTGGCGAGTTCGGGCGTGCCTTCCGGCGTGATTTCGTCGTAGGGGTGCAGCCCGTAGAGAGGCGAGACGTGACGGTGGTGAAGCTCGACCTCCTCGTAATCCTCCAGCCATTCCATGATCTGTCCGTGCTTGCCGACCCGGGTTGGCGCCAGCTTGGCCCGGGCGCCGGTGAGCCTGGTGCGGAACTCGTCATCGATGCCAAGCACCTCGGCTGCGCTGATGCAGTTGCCGAACAGCTCGCGCAGAATCTGCATATCCATCGTCGGACCCATGCAGATCCGGGCGGCCTGGCCGTTGGGCATCTTGAAGGCGTTCTCCGGCGAGTTCGAAGGCGCCGTCACCAGCCAACCGTTCTTCGGCTCGGTTATGAGCATGTCCAGGTAGAACTCAGCCGAGCCCTTCATGATCGGGTACGCCCACTTGAGATAGTCCTTGTCGCCGCTGTAGGCGTAGTGCTCCCAGAGATGCTCGCACAGCCAGGCCGAGCCGCTCGCGGTGGCGCCCCAGCCTGCCTGCTCGCCCGGCGCGGTGAAGCCCCAGACGTTCGTGATGACGTGGGCGACCCAGCCATCGGCGTTGTAATTGGCCTTGGCGGTCGCGGCCCCTGGCTTTTGGAGCGATTCAATGAGCTTCATCAGTGGCATGTGGCAGTCGCCCAGGCCGCACACCTCCGCCGGCCAGTAGTTCATCTGCACGTTGATGTCCAGGTGGTAGTCGCAGTTCCACGGCGTCTGGATGCCCTGGGCCCAGATGCCCTGCAGGTTGGCGGGCATGTCGCCGGGCCGCGAGCTGCCGATCAGCAGATACCGCCCGAAGTTGAAGTACAGCGCCGCCAGTTCCGGGTCCGCCTTGCCGTCGGCCAGAGCCGCGAGCCGCTGGTCGGTCGGCAATTGGGCGGTCTTGCGGCTCTCCGCCTTGCCGTTATCGAGGGCGATGCTCACGCGGTCGAAGTATCCGCGATGGTCCGCGATGCCGGCCTTCCGCAGCTCGTCGTAGCTCTTGGCCGATGCTTTGTCCAGGTCGTCCTTCGTCGCCTTGAGCGGGTCTGCCGTGTTGCGACCGCCGAAGCCTTGGTAGTTCGTCGCCGCGGCCACCAGCAGCACGACCTCGTCGGCTGAGTCGACTGTGAGCGTATCTCCCTTGACCGAAACCTTTCCGCCGGAGTGGATCGCTCGCAGACGCGCGACGAACTTCATCCCTTCCACGCCGGCCTGGCCGCTGGCTGTGTTGCCCGTCATCAGTAGCCCATCCCGTCCGTCAGGCTTGGTCACAAACCGTTCCATGCGGTCCAGCGAGGCGGTGAACGAAATGCTGCCTGGCTTGTCGGCCACGAAGCGAAACGCCATCACCTGGTCGGGGGCGCTGGCCAGCGCCTCGCGCGTGTACGTCACGCCGTCGCGCTTATAGCTCACGGCTGCGACGGCATTGCGAAGGTCCAGGCTGCGGCGGTAGTCCTGACATTCCTCCTTGGGGTCGAGTGACACCGACAAGGGCAGTTGGCCGTGCCGCCGGTAATGGTGGATGGCGACTGCAACCACGTTGTCGCCGACTTTTAGGTATTGACTCACATCGCTCTGGAACTTGACGTTAGGCAACGCCTGCCAGCCGGCGAAGCGACCGACCTCCTGTCCATTGATGTAGACCGCTCCGTTCCGCGCTCGCCCGCCGATCCGCAGCACACCCAGTTGGGCAATCTGCTCCTTCGTCAGCTTCAGGTGATGTCGTGCGACGACATAATCGCCCGTCTTTGTTTCGTAGCCGCCACGGATGAACTTGCCGTCGGCAATGAGGTAATCCTTCCAGTCCTTGTCGTCGGCACTGGGTTTGATGGCTTCGGCTGTCTGCCTCTGAGCTTCCCGGCGTTGCTCTCTGATATCCTTGTCCTGGCCCGTGTCCAACAGAATCCACTTCCATGTGTTCAGTGGCACGGATTGGGCATCGGACTTCCAGACGATGTTCAGATTGCCCAGCTCCTGGTAGCAACCCCATGGGCCGCGTGCGCCGCCACGGGACCCTCCGCCCACGCAGGTAAAGGTCTGGTTGACCAATGCTTCGGCCTCGTCGTTCTTTCCCTCCAGCAGAAGCTGGCGGATCTTCGGAAGGTTCTTGGATGCGTCTTTGCGATTCCAGTTGACCCGCGAGCCGGACCACACCGATTCCTCATTGAGGGCGATCCGCTCGTGGCCCACACCGAAAACCATCGCTCCAAGCCTGCCATTGCCTAGCGGCAAGGCCTCCAGCCAAGTCCCAGCCGGTTTGTCATACCAAAACATAGAATTTACCTCTCCCGCCGTCGCTGATCCAACCAGTGTCGCCAACGACGCAAACGCCAACGTAATACTTGCCAATTTCAACATTGCATTGCTCCTTAGGCCATCCGAATCCGGTATTCTAACCACTGTATTGTTCGTTTTATGCGATCATCCTATCGATCATCTTGTAAAGATCCGCTATCAGGCCCTGCAAGGCCAGCTTACTCATGAACAGTGAGAATGCCGTAATGCCCCCCAGGAGCACCCATTCCACCGTGCGGGGAAGACGGTCGCCCATGAGTTCCTTGCGGCTGGAAAGCCAGATCAGACCTATCAGCGCAAGCGGCATGACGAGGGAAATGCCCGCCTGCGAAAGTAACATCAGGAAGATCGGGCGGGTTTCCAGAACTGCCCCCAGGATGCTCACGAGCGTAAGCAGGCCGAATACGTACGCCGTGCCTGCGGTGCGGTTGGTTCGGGGCTGGCCTTGCATGTCCCGGGTCAGCCAGGGGATGACCATCATGTTTGGCAGGTGGGAGGACACCCCGGCCGCCAGTATGCCCGCGACGAACAGGAACAACGCTAAATCGCCGAACAGCGGGCGCAGCATGGGGATCATCTCGGAGATGTGGTTCATCTTAAGCCCGCGAGCGTGCAGTGTGGCCGCGGCCGTGATCAGCACCGACGCGCTCAGGATGAACATCATCGTCGCGCTGACGAGGGCGTCGCGTTTCTGCATCTTCCAGTCCGCCATGGTCCAGCCGTGGTCTTTGACCTGCCCTGAACGAATCAGGAAAGCGAAGACCGACACGGTCGTGCCCACCATGCCGGCCAGGATGACGTAGGGGTTGTTATCGCTGCCCTCGGCGACTTGCATCGCACTCTGCATTTCCGACGAGGTGGCCATTTCAGGCAGGCTGGGAATGAACCCTTTCATCGTGACTTCGAATCCCGGGAAAAAGCGGATGGCGGAGCCTATGAACGCCAGGCCCATCAGCGCCACCATGATGCCCAGCATGGCCTCGAAGCGTTTGGTGTTTCCGATCCATATCAAGGCCAGCACGACGCCGGCGACGATAACGCCGGCGGCGCCGCGGTTGATTGCGAACCCGTGCATCTTCTGGCACCAGACGGCCAGCACATCGACCAGGATACCCATCATCCCCATCAGGGCCGAGAGTATGATGACCGTCAGCCCGCCCCAAAGTACCCAGGCGTAGACGGGGTGAATGTGGCGTCGATAGGCCTCCATGGCCGTCATGCCGGTGATCATGGTGAACCGGCTGAAGAAGTTGATCAGGTACCACGTGATCAGGCAACTGACCAGCACGGCCCAGAGCATGCTCGTGCCGAAGTTGGCGCCGGCCTTGCTCATCGCGGTGAGACTGCCGGTGCCGATGTTGTAGCCTATCAGGAATATGCCCGGCATGAGTGCGCCGAGCCACTTCATACGAAAGCGAGCCATCGCTTCTCCTTGAGTTAGATGCGTCTATGACAACTGATGGCACATCGAGGTCTCATCAGCAACGTCTCACGTCTGTTCTGGATAGGGATCATGTCACCTCACCGGGTCGAGTGTCAAGCCGCTGATCCAGGCCTTGCCCTCCACCGGAGTCAACGTTACCTGCACAACGCCCGATTTGACCAGTTCCAGGTCGAAGGTTCTGGCAAGCGATGAATCGCCCAAGGCGATCCGCGCGGTTAGCGGCTCTTTGCTGCCGGGAACGCGCACTGCCGCGTCGAAGACTTGTCGGTCGGTCTTCTCGTCAGGCCGATTGGGCAGCAAGAGTGTCAATCGATATCGGCCTGGCGCGACCGAAGTATTGTGGCCACCCATTATTGGCGTCACTCGCAGCGATATTGGCTTATTCGATTCCAGGCCGGACTGGCTCACTTCCCACGGGTCGTCGGTCTTGGGCGGCGACTTGGCAACGTAACCGGCCAGGTAACCCCAGGCTTTGGCCTTGGTTTCCTCTTCGCCGCGAACGTCCCAGAATCTGTCGTCACGATCGACGAAGTACGTGAATCGCCCGCGGTTTTGGGCCAGCGGATCGTGCGAAGTCGGCGCGAAATTGATGCGGATAGGTTCGTCGCCGAGCTGCTGAGCAAGGCGGAGGTAGTGTGTGTGCCATCGCAGGTTCAGCGAGACAATCAACCCCTGCTCGCCGCGCGATATGCCCAGCAGCCGGGCGGTATCAGCGTAGAGACGGATCGCGGCGGGGACGTTTGCCTTGCCGAGAGCTTCGCGTGCGCCGGAGATGTTGCTTTCCTTCTGCAACGCCATCGCCCGGCGGTAATGGCTTTCATTTTCGAAGACGCTCAATATGAATCGTTCCAGCCCGCGGAAGTAGGCGATGCGGCCCCGCTGGACAGGCGTCAGGCTGGACTGGTCCAACCGATCGAGCAGGGCCATTCGCCGCTTGTGTGATTGCAGGGCTTTGTCATAGCCCTTCAACTCGCGATCGATGAATCGATCGGAGGTGTCGCGTCCTATCCTGGGCAGGCCGGTGAGCCATTGCTGCAGGTAGTTGCCGAACGCATCAGCGTGTTGAGGGCCGAGCATTTTGCCGGCCAGGCGGCGACAGGTGGTTTTCACGGATTGATTCCTGCTTGATGTCCACACCGACTCGCTCAGCCCGGCAAAGAAGACATCGAGCGGGCGCGTGGTCCAGTGGATAATGCCGAAGCCCGACGTGTCGCATTTGGACCTGGCCAGCAGATCGTGGAAGTTTTCGAGTGGCGGATACGGCGGCCCGACGTACGTGGCGTCATCGTGATGTGCCCACAGTATCGGATATACCGGTCTATTTGCCGCAACCCGGGCAACGCCCTCGCAGCCGCCGGGGGACTCCAGGCGGGAGTCCTTCCAGAGCACCTCGAAGTCCAGCGGGTAGAGGCCCACCTCTTTTGGCATGAATCGATCCGCCGCATCTTGCAGGGCGAAGCCCCACGAGCCTACGCCCAGGGAAATGTCCGGTCGGTCTAGCTCCGCCAGGGCCTTGCGGTGAGCGGCAGCGACCTTGCCCAACGCGAAGATACCGACGCTGTGCCAATACTTGGCGACCTTCGGCTCCCGGGCGATGATAGCGCGGTACTCCTTCTGCCATTCAGTCGGCAGGGCCTCGACCTTCAGACTTATGAGCGGTGTGCCACGAATGCGGAACCACATTACGAACGTGTCGATCTGCGGATAGGCCTTCAGCAGTTGGACAAGCTGGGTCTTGTAGTAACCGTAGCCTTCTGGTGTGTCAGGCCGGGGCAGCCAGAAGTTACCCCCGACAGTGGATTGGAACCGCGCTCGTGGGGGAAGTTTGGTGACAAGCGGCTGGGGATTGGCGGCGGTGGTATCCATATCGACCGCGAAGATAACATCCACGCCGCGCCGCTTGGCATGGGTGAAGACTTTGGCCATCAGATTCTGCGCTGCTTCGGTTCGCTGACGGTCGGTTCCGCCGATGGCCGCGACTGAGCCCAGCACCGGTGCGTCGAAAGCATCGCCGCCGATGAGTCGGCGAACATCATTGACGTGCATCGTTGCCCAGTCACGCCCGATACGCGTCGAACTGAGATAGCCGACCGGTTTGTCGACGCCATCCAGCGAGAAGCCGGCCATGGGATTGTTGCCGTACGCATGGACCATGATGCCGTTGTAGCCCATTTTCTGCGACTGAACGGTCCACCGGTTCCATTGCTGGAGGTCCCAGGACGAACAGCCCGACAGGAAGTTGTGCCAGTTGAACACGAACCGGCGACCCACCAGCGGATGGTCGGCGAGATCCCATTGGTCAAAGCTGAACGCGCCGGTCGGCGGCACCGGCTTGATGTCGCCGTCGAGCAGGTACCCGTAGCCCAGCTTTCGCAACAGACCGTAGACGCCGTTGACGATGCCTCGCGGATCGGCGCCGACGATCAATCCCGCCGTCCTGCCGCCGATCTTCGCGGTGGTTACGACGTAGCTCTCCAGACCTCGTAAACGCCTGGCCGCGGCGCTCGCCCCCGGCACGTTCTTGAGCGCATCCGGCGTTCCCAGATGGATTACATGCCCGCCCAGATCGGCCGCAGGCTCGCCGGTGGTGACCGACGCTTTGGGATACAACTCTGCCAGGGCCGAGCGAAGTTCCTTCGCTGCGATTGACGCGGGTGCGCCATCGGCTGCGTTCACAACTATGCAAATGCCTGGTCTGGTCTTGGCCTGGCACTTGCCGATTTGCGGGCAAACGATCAAGCCAACCACGACTGCCAGTGCTAAAGCCAGTCGCTGACACTCATTTGTATTGTGCATCAGATCTCCAATCCATACGCGCAGTTCGGGTTGCAGTCGTATGCCTTCGCCTCTTTGAAACCCCTTGCTTTTGGGACGGGTACGGGCAAACCGGACAAAGTATTAAGTAGATGCCGACCAGCATGGTCTTGTGAAGCTTGAAATAGAAAGCAATGGTCTTGCCGGGCTGCGTTCAGGGGAGGGGTTGTTTCGATTACCCTCAGGCCATGTGCTGCCGGCTTACAGGCTGCTCACGTCGCTTCGCCTGTCTTGCCGGCCTGGAGGATTTGAGTAGCGGCGGCGAGGATTTCTTCCGGTTCGGACATTCTGCCCGGGCCGGTAGTGTTGCATGCGAGTCGGCCTTCGGCAGGTCCCGTGATATGCACGGACCATGTTTTGAGGCGGGCGATATTGTCCTGGGTCGGCGGAGCAAGCCACATGCGGGTGTTCATGGCGGGGGCGATCAGGATCGGGCATGCTCCGTGTGCCGACAGGGCCAGCGTGGAGACCAGATCGTCGGCGATTCCCGAGGCCATCTTGGCCAGGATGTCTGCCGTGGCGGGCGCGATTATCATCAGGTCGGCTGAGGCGGTCAGCGAGAGGTGCTGCGAGTCGAAGTCTTCGCTGGCCTGCCACAGCGAGGTGTACACCTGCCGGCCTGTAAGTGCCTGGAAGGTAAGCGGCGTGATGAATCGCTCTGCCGCTTCGGTCATGGCGACGCGTACGGCGGCGCCGGCCTGGACCAGCCTGCTGGCGAGCATGGCGGCCTTGTAGCACGCGATTCCGCCGGTCAGGCAGAGCAGCACGTTCTTGCCGGCAAGCGGCAGTGGGGCGGTCGGGGTGTTGGAACTATCGTTCATGGCGGCGATCTCCGCGTGGAATCCTACCGCGGCGGCACGCGGGTCTTTGGGCTATCCACCAATGCCACGCGGGCCTGGGTCCACACCCCGGACCGCGCCAGTTGGGCATTGAAGATTCGGCATTGGCGGGCAAAGCCCGCGCGTTACTTCAAGAGTTCTGCCGGCGTGGGGATGTCGCAGTTTTCGTAGTCGATCGCGATCTTGTCTTCCAGGATCTCCTGGAGGGCGACCTCGATATCGGTCCAGCCGGGCCTGCGCTCGACGAGGGGCTTGGAGCCCTGCATCAGCTCGACCACTCGTCTTTGAAGCAGGGCCGTCAGCTTGAACTTGCCACCTACCTTGTTGATTACCTCTTCGCTCTTGAGTGCTTCGATCATGGGCCGCTGTGCTCCTCGTTGACTATGTCGACAACCTGCTGAACTGCCTGTTCGAGGTCGTCGTTGACCACTTCGTGTTTGTATACTCCAGACCGCTCGGCGGTCTCGATCTCTTTTTTCGCGGCTGCGAGCCTTCTGGCGGTCTCGGCCTCATCCTCGCTGCCCCGCCCGCGAAGGCGTCTGGCCAGTTCCTCGTCGCTCGGTGGGAGCACGAGAATGAACGTCGCCTCGGGCATCTTCCGTCTGACCTGCAGGCCGCCCTGAACGTCGATGTCCAGTATAACCTTTTGGCCCTGCTGGATGGCCTGTTTCACGGGTTTTTCAGGCGTACCGTAAAGCCTGCCAAAAACTTTCGCCCATTCCAGAAGCTCGTCGTTGTCGATCATCTGCTGGAATGCCGTGCGGTGCACGAAATAATAGTCGCGCCCGTCCACCTCGCCCGCTCTCGGCCTGCGCGTCGTAGCAGAGACACTGTAGGTGGCGTTGCTACGTCGGATAACTTCCTGCCGGATCGTAGTTTTTCCGACGCCCGACGGCCCGGTTATGACCACCAGCTTGCCGGTTGAATTCTCTGGTTTACTGGCTGTCACCCGGTTCGATTCCATCAAGATCGTTTTAACGAGTCCATTGGCGCAGTACATGCGTCACGTTACTCAACGTTCTGCACCTGCTCCTTGATCCGATCGATGGCGGTTTTGATATCCACCACGTTTCGGCCTATCTCGGCGTTGTTGGCCTTGGATGCGATGGTATTGGCCTCGCGGAGCATTTCCTGGGCGATGAAGTCCAGTTTTCGCCCTGCTGGCTCGGGAGAATCGCTGGTCTGGCGGAACTGCCTCACATGCTCCCTAAGGCGAGTCATTTCTTCAGCGATATCGCAGCGATCGGCGAAGATCGCTACCTCGCGGGCAAGCAGGTCCTCGTCTATGTTGACCTTTCCCGCTCGGGTGAGTTCGGCGACGCGAGTGGTCAGTCGTTCGTGATAGCCGACAACCACTTGCGGTGCTATCTCGGCGATGGAGGCGAGGTTTCGCTCGATCTCGTCGCAATTCCCAAGCAGGTCGGCCTTGGTGTTCTGGCCTTCCTTGTGCCGCATGGTCACCAGGGCCTCGACGGCCTGTGCGACCAGTTCCAGCAGTCCTTCACGGGTGCTGTCTGCGAGCCCTTCCAGACTCGGCGGTTCGCATACGCCCGGAAGCTGCATCATGGTCGCCAAATCGACTTTCAGCATGGAGTTGCCATCTACATCGAGCGTACGAAGCTGATCCACGTAGCTTCTCAGCACGGTGGTGTTGATCCGTCCGGCGGCCCGGTCTTCGGGCAGTTTCATCTGGACGCTGACCGTCAGCGTTCCGCGCTGAACGCGATGGCGCACGAGGGCTTCAATATCGCTCTCTGCCCCGGCCAGGAAATCCGGCAGCTTGCACGAGAATTTGAGGTAGCGATTATTTACGCTGCGGATTTCCACAACGTAGCTGACGGACTCGACCTGCCCGGCGGCCGAGCCGAATCCAGTCATCGAACGTAGCATGAAGGCATCTCCCAAGTCTTGCGGCGGGGCGTTAGTTTGTCGCCGGCGCCGTTGTAGGCCCGGCTGGGACTGCGGGTGTCGCCGGTTTGGTGGTCGGCCCGGTTGGTATGGTTGGTCCGGTGCCTGGCATCGGCACGGCGGGCGCGTTGGCATCGGCAAGGGGATACTCGGCGGTAACCACTGGCGACGATTCCCATTTTTCGCGAACACCGATGACCTTTATGACGCTGCCCGGTTCGACGTTCAGAGGCTGGTTGGTGTATTCGGCGCTGTTTTCGTCGGGGTCCTGGCCATCGGTGGTATAGCGGATGCCGGCGCCTTTGGTGGCACATGCGAGCGTGACTTTCACCTTCTCGGATATCGGCCCCGGTGGTGGCTGGAATGTCGGCTTGGCGACCAGTCCAGGTGAGGGGCGGAGCATCAGGTTCGTGCCGACCGCCAGCAGCAGGAACAGGCCGGTAAGAACGATCGTAATCCACGTAAACACGTCGCCGGTCCGTGTGCCGAAAGCACTGGAGCCCGCGCCGCCGAAGGCTGCGCCCAGGCCACCGCCCTTGCCCTTCTGAAGCAGCACGATAAGGATCAGCAGTAAGCTGATTACCAGAAACAGCACACCGACCAGTATGTCCCAGAAACCCATTCGCCTATTCTCCTGCAAAACGCCGCCTGCGCGACCGGCGCCGCGCTGGACAACCTGTATGTCCTATTTGTTGACGCCAATGCCTGCCTGTACGATTCCCGCAAAGTCGGCCACCTTCAAGGCAGCGCCGCCGACCAGGGCACCGTCGATGTCAGTCTGGCCCAGAAGCTCACCCGCGTTGGCGGGTTTGACCGAGCCACCATACTGAATTACCGTCGCTTCCGCCACCTCCGCGCCGTACATGTCGCCAAGCAGGCTGCGGATCATGGCGTGAACTTCCTGGGCCTGTTCGGGCGAGGCGGTCTTTCCCGTGCCGATAGCCCATACCGGTTCGTATGCGATCGTGACGTTGCTCATCGCCTCGGCAGAGACGCCTTCGAGGCCTATCTTCACCTGCGTGGTCACCACGTTGGCGGTCTTGTCGGCCTCTCGCTCTTCAAGCAATTCGCCCACGCAGAGGATTACCTTGAGTTCGTCGCCCAATGCCTTGACGACCTTGCGGTTGATCATCTCGTTGGTCTCGCCGATGACGTGACGCCGCTCGCTATGGCCCAGGATTACGTAGGTGCATCCAACGTCCTTGACCATCGCGCCGGAGATTTCGCCGGTAAAGGCACCGTTGTCTTCGTAAAACATGTTCTGGGTCGCCAGGGCGATCTTGCTGCCCTTGATCGCCTCGCCCACGGCGGGAACGTATAGCATTGCCGGGGCTACCGCGAGGTCCACCTCGGTTACGCTGCCGATCTGCTCGACCAAACCCTTGGCCAGCGCCACGGCGCCCGCGCAATCCAAGTTCATTTTCCAGTTGCCGGCTATGAAGAGTTTCCTGCTCATGTTTGCTCCTTGAAGCTGATTAGTTGATCTATCCTGTAGTCTGCCGGGATTCGTGCCACCGCAATCGCCCGTACCGCACGGGCTAGATGGGCTCCGTCGCCCGCGGGAAGCTGCCCAATACGTGCAACTCGCCGCAGTGGTGGCGGGCCTCGGCCAGCGCTTCGGTGAAGTTGGGGTCCTCGAAGTGACCTTCGGCGTCGACAAAGAAGAAATACTCCCAGTTCCGACGCCGCGACGGCCGGGAATCTATGTTCGTCAAGTTGATGCCGTTACGCGAAAAGACGTTGAGCACGTCCACCAACGCTCCGGCGCGGTGGTTCGTTGAAAACATCACTGCCGTCTTGTCGTTGCCCGTTCGCTTGGCGGGCTGGCGGGCTATGACCAGAAATCGCGTCATGTTGTTGGGGTTGTCCTCGATATTCTCGAAGATGACCTTCAACCCGTAAAGCTCCGCCGCAAGGTCCGATCCGATCGCGGCGAGATTCTCCTGCTGGGCGGCCATCTCCGCCGCACGAGATGAGCTGGCGACGGGCACCAACTCGACTTCCTGAAGGCCTGTCGAAAGCCAGTTGCGGCATTGGGCGAAGACCTCGGGCTTGCTGGCGACGGCCTTGATTTCCTCGGCTGGACAGTTGGCCAGAAGGTTGTGGTGAATCTCCAGCACAACTTCCGCGCACATGTGAACGTGCGTTTCGAGGAAGCCGTCGAGCGTGTCGATCACGCCGCCTCCGCAGGAGTTTTCGATGGGAACCATGCCCAGGTCGCAGTGACTACGAGCGACCTCGTCGAAGACCGCACGGATGTCCGCAAGCGGTCTGTATTCGACAGACGAGCCGAACTTTCGCTGAGCTGCCAGGTGGCTGAACGTGCCCTGCGGGCCGAGATAGCCGATTCGAAGGCGCTTCTCCAGCGCGAACGAACCGCTCATCATCTCTCGGTAGATCGCCTGGAGTGACCGGTGGGGCAGTGGGCCTTTGTTGATCTCGCAGATACGTTTCAGCACGACCGACTCGCGGTCGGGAGCGTATATCGGCGTGCCATCAGTCTGCTTGGCCTTGCCTACGCGAACGACGACCTTCGCCCGCTCGTTGAGCAATTCAACAAGTCGGTGGTCCAGCTCGTCGATCTCCTTGCGCAGCTCGCCGAGATCCAGCTTCTGGTTGTCGTCTGGCTTTTCCTGGTTCATGTTCATAACGACAGTCTGTGCGCACAAAATAACCCATTACGGGTAGTTTAGCACTTGTACACGCTTAAGCCCCTGTGGTCAAGGCATAAAAGGAGGTCTGCCAGGTAATCGCATCGAAAACAGGCCTGACGTCGGACAGTTCATGCCCGAAAGCTCCCAATCATGCTTGCCGCAGGCAAGACTTTTCACGCTGGTCGCCAGGGCACGCCTGACTCTCCTTTGGCCGGGATAGTCGCGCCGCCAGCGAAAGTGGTGAGGTCGCCCCGACTGCCGGAGCCGCTCTTTCATATTCTGGCTTTGCGGTTTTGAGGCGATGTCTTGTATCCGAAGTGCCGGGATCGACGAAGAAGGGATGATGCGCCGGGTAGCAGCAAACGTCGCGGCCACGCGCCAGCCCTTGGAGTATCCCGATGTACATCGGGGCTTTGGCATGTGAAGGCGCCGCTTCGAACTCGGCCCGGCG
>Ga0272444_10001980_pt1 | contig 19170 bp, 17 predicted proteins | sample SSMForm13_FD_201033 | JGI IMG/M metagenome (GOLD analysis project Ga0272444, IMG submission 201033) | Marine sediment archaeal communities from Little Sippewissett salt marsh, Falmouth, MA, United States - SSM-Form-13 | ecosystem: Environmental > Aquatic > Marine > Wetlands > Sediment ... | reverse complement strand
TTACCGCATCCCCGACATCCTTTGCGCCTTGGGAAAGAGCCAGCTCACCAAGCTGCCGGCCTGGCTGGAGCGCCGCCGGGCCCTGGCCGGGCGTTACGCCCGGATGCTGGAGGGCATGGATGACGTGCGGCCCCTGGGCCTGCGCCCCGATGTCGAGCACGCGTGGCACCTCTATGTGGCGCGGGTCCCGTCGAATCTCCGCAAGGCCGTGTTCAAGGGGCTGCACGAGCGGGGCGTGCTGGTCAACGTGCACTACATTCCCGTGCACCTGCATCCCTACTACCGCCGCGAACTGGGCACGGCCGAGGGCCTGTGTCCCGCGGCCGAGGCCGCCTACGGGGAAATCCTCAGCCTGCCCATGCACGCCGCGCTGGCGGACGGCGACGCGGATTTCGTCGTGACGGCCCTGGGCGAAGCCCTGCGCGAGGCGCGAGATGCCTAGCGTGCAGCGATTGGCCACGGACATCACCTGTGTTGAGCGCATGGGCCTGGAGGCCTGGCTGGCGGGTCCGGCTTGGCCGGTGTCCGAGGACGAATTTCACGCCCTGTCGGATTTTCTGATCGCGACGTGGATGGAAATCTGCGAGGCCATGGACGCGGAGGATCGCGACGTCGCCTATTGCGAATGGCCCGCCGGGTGGCTGCTGCGAGTGGCCCACGCCGCCGTGGTGGCGCGGCTCGCCGACAGGTCGGATCTGGAATTGCTGCTGGGGGATCTTTCCCGGCCCATGTTCGCGCCGGACTGGGAGGCGTTGGGGCAGGCCCATTCGCGGATGCTGTCGCAGGGTCGGGGACGGCTGGCCATGCGTCGCCTGGCGCGCAACGCGGCCTTCAACCGCCACCTGTCGCCGTGGTCTCGCCTCGCCTGCCTGGTCCGCCCGGACGCCACGGCCCTGGGCAGCAACGACGCCCTGCGCGAGAGCCATGTGCGCAGCGTCGGCCTGGGCGTGGACAACACCTACGTGGGCCTGCTGGCCGCGGGCGCGGAGCGGGGCGCGGAACCCGGCCCGGGGCTGCGCCGGGCGGCAGCGTCATACGTCGATGCGGTGGGCGCCGAACTGGACGCCCGCTTCGGGGCCGATCTGGACCGACGGGCCGTGCGCGGCGTCCTGGATCGTCGGTTGGGCACGCTGCTTGCCGTCCACCGCGCGGTGCGCCGCAGGGCCGGGTCACGTCCGTTGCTGGTCACCGAGGCGGGCAAGCCCCTGCACATGACCGCGGCCTGCGGTTGGCGCGCAGGAGGCGGGCGGACCGTGGGATATCACCATGGGTCGTTCACCGGCGAGTTTCATCACGGAGCGCGGGCCTATCGGAAATTTTATGCCTACGACGAGTACATCTGCCCCACCGAGGCTGCGTCCCGGGCGCTGGAGGCCGATTATTCAGCCCTGGTCACCAATCGAAACGGCGACAGCCCGTCGGTGCGTTTCTCGGTCTGCGGCGCGGGGATCGGCGTGTCCTCGTCGCAGGCCGGACTGCGCGACGATTTCCCCGGGCGGGTGCGGCGGGTGATGATCATGGGCTTCCCGATGAACACCATGCGTTACGCCGGGGTGCGCGGCCAATTCTGGCCCGTCCAGTTCGAACTGGAGGTGCGTCTGGTCCGGCTGCTGATGGGCGCGGGATTCGAGGTTCTGTACAAGGTGCACCCCGAGAGGGCCCATCCCGCCTCGGAGCTGATGGCGGAGCTGGGGTGCCGCGTCGTGCCCGAGCGATTCGAGCAGGTGGTGGATCAGGCCGACGCCTTCGTGGTCAAGTACATCAACAGCTCGACCTTTGCGACGGTGGTCCGCTCGGCGCGGCCCGTGTTCCTCATCGACCTGGAGCGCGAGGCCTGGCGCCCGGAGCGGCGTGATCTGCTGGCGCGGCGTTGCGTGATGCTGCCTGGCGAGATCGGTCCGGACGGGCGGGTGGCCTTTGACGAGCAGGCCCTGCTGGATGGGCTGTCAAGGGATCAGGAATTCCCCGATTACGGCTATGTGACGGAAAATTATACGCCCCGGGAGGCCCGATGACCAGGACGCTGACGGTCATTCCGGCCAAGCTGGGCTCCACCCGGTTGCCGCGCAAGAACGTCCTGCCCCTGGGCGGCCGGCCCCTGCTGGCCTGGAGCGTGCGGGCCGCCCTGGAGTCGGGGGTCTGCGGCGAGGTCATGGTTTCCACCGAGAGCGGGGAGGTGGCCGCTTTGGCCCGCGAGGCCGGGGCACGGGTTCCCTTCATGCGCCCCGCGCATCTTGGACGCGACCCCCACGGCGTGGTGGACGTGTGCAATCATGTCCTGGACGCCTATGGGGCCATGGGCCGGGACTTCGAGACCCTGGTCATCCTGCTGCCCACGTCGCCGTTGCGCACGGCCACAGACATCGTGGCCTGCATGGACGCGTTCCGGAACAAGGGGGCACGGTTTCTCATGAGCGTGTGCCGGTTCGAGCATGATCCCTACCGGGCCATGCACTTGCACGAAGACGGTCTCATGACCCGCTGTTTCCCCGATGCGGCGGGGGCGGGACGAAAGGATTTTCCCCAGGGCCACCGGGTCAACGGGGCGGTCTGCATCGTGGACGTGGCCGCCTTCCGGGAGGCGGGCACCTACTACGGCGAACCGCTTCACGCGCACGTCATGCCCTGGGATCGCAGTGTGGACATTGATACCGAGGCGGATTTCGCCTTTGCCGAATATCTGTTGCAGCGCGGGAGTGCGAATCATGGATAGAATGATCATGCATCTTGGAGGCAAGAGCCTCGGCGCCGGACAGCCGGTGTTCGTGGTCTTCGAGGCCGGCCCCACCCATACCGGCCTGGAGACGGCCAAGCAGCTCGTGGACGTGGCTGTGGGAGCCGGGGCCGACGCGGTCAAGTTCCAGATCGGCAACCCGAGCCGACTGATCTCCAGCAGGGAGGTCATGTTCACCTACGGCTGGCTGGCCGACCGGGAGACCGGCAGGATCGAGCAGGTCACGGAGCCGTTGTTGGATATCCTGCGGCGGCGCGAGATGCCCTGGGAGCACTGGCGGGAGCTGGTGGCCTATTGCCGCGACAAGGGCATCATTTTCTTTTCAACCGTCAGCGACGAGGAGCGGATTCCCCTGTTGGCCGAACTGGGCCTCGAGACCGTCAAGATCTGCTCCGGGGACATCAACCACCATTCCCTGCTGCGCAAGGTGGCGGGCTACGACTGGTCGGTCCAGGTGGATACCGGCTCGTCCACCATCGGCGAGGTGGAGGCGGCCGTGGACGTGTTGGGGCGGGCCGGTTGCCGGGAGATCATCATCAATCACTGCCCCTCGGGCTATCCGGCCAGGCTGGACGGCGTGAATCTGCGCGTGCTGACCACGCTGCAACAGATGTTCCCCTATCCCGTGGCCTTTTCGGATCATACCCCGGGCTGCGACATGGACCTTGCGGCCGTGGCCCTGGGCGCAGACATGATCGAGAAGACCATCACCCTGGACCGCACCACGCGCGGGCCGGAGCACGTCATGAGCCTGGAGCCCCACGAGGCCGCCGATTTCGTGCGCCGCATCCGCGACCTGGAGCAGGCCCTGGGCGATCCCCGCCGCCTGCTCTCGCCCGAGGAGGACAGCAGGCGGCTGCTCGTCCGGCGCAGCCTGTTCGCGGCGCGCGATCTGGCCGCCGGGGAGACCCTGGCCCGGGAGGACCTGGAGTATTCCCGGCCCGGCGACGGCATACCGGCCCACCTGGACGAGTTGGTCCTGGGACGGACCCTGGCCCGCGACGTGGCCAAGGGCGAGAAGCTGGCCCATGGAGATTTCAGGTAGCAAAGTCATGGACGCTCCCGGATTGATCATTCGCGCCGACGCCACGCCCGACATGGGCGCGGGGCACGTCATGCGCTGTCTGGCCTTGGCCCGTGCCTGGCGCGACCGGGGCGGCCGGGCCCTGTTCGTGGGCAGGGTGGAGGGCGATGCGTTGCGCGGCTTCCTGGCCGGTCAGGGGTTCGCCGTGCGCGAGCCCGGGCCGGAACCGGACGACACCCTGGCCTTGCTGGACGGCCTGTCGGCGCCGGGCTGCTGGGTGGTCCTGGACGGATACCATTTCGGCGCCGGCTGGCGGGCGGCCCTGCGTGCAAAGGGCTATCGGCTCCTGGTGTTGGACGACCATGCCGAGCCCCGTCCCGTGGACGCCGACGCGGTGCTCGCGCCGTCGTGGGACGGGTTCGATCCCGGGTTTCGCGTCCCGGCGGGGACCGTGATCCTGCCCGGCGCGCGCTACAGGTTGCTGCGCCGCGAGTTCGCGCGCCGGGTCGAGGGCGCGCCGGGTCCGGGCAAGGGCCTGCGGGCGCTGGTCACATTCGGCGGCGCGGACAGCCAAAACGCCACGGCCCGGGCCCTGGCCGCCCTGGACAACGTCCTGGGGCCGGAAGACACGGTCGTGGTTGTCCTAGGGCGGCTCAACGCCCACGGGGAGTCCGTGGCCCGGGTCCTGTCCGGCGCGGGCTACGCCCATCAGGTGCTGACCGGCGTGGACGACATGGCCGCGCTCATGGCCTGCGCGGATTTGGCCGTGGCCGCCGGTGGGGGCACGGGCTGGGAGTTGGCGGCCATGGGAGTGCCGTCCCTGCTGGTGCGCCTGGCCTCCAACCAGGGCCCCAACGTGGACGCCCTGGCCCGGGGCGGCGCGGCCCTGGCCCTGGACGCCGAGGCCCTGGAAACTCCGGCCTGCGTGGACGCCCTGCGCCGGCTGGCGGGCGACGCCGCGTTGCGCCGGAGCATGTCCGGGGCGGGGCGTGCGCTGGTGGACGGCCGGGGAGCGGACCGGGTCTGCCGCATTCTGGAATGCATGGTTGGACAGGGAGACGTGGGCGAGTGCGCCTTGCGTGCGGCCCTGGCGGACGACGCCGATCAGATATTCCGCATTTCCAACGCGCCGGACGTGCGGGCGGCCTCGTTTTCGCCGGATCCCATCGCGTACCGGGACCACCTGTGCTGGTTCGAGGGAAGGCTGGCGTCGCCGGACACGGTGTTTCATGTCCTGGATCTGGAGGGGCTGGTGGTGGCCCTGGCCCGCTATGACAAGGGCGGGGACGGCTGGGCCGGGATCGACGTGGCCGTGCACGGGGCCTTTCGGGGGCTCGGCCTGGGGTCGGCCATCCTGGCCCGGGGAGCGGCCGAGGCCGCCCGGGCGCTGGGGGCGGCCGGGCTGCGCGCCGAAGTCCTGGCCCCGAATGCGGCCTCGCGGCGTTGTTTCGCCAAGGCCGGGTTCCGCGAGGCCGGCCCCGTCCGCGTGCGCGACAGGGACTGCGTGGTCTTCGAACTGGCCGCGGCCCATGCCGGCTCCGGACACGGCGAGCCCGTGGGCGCGGCGGGAGGTGGGCGATGAAGTATCCCATCCTGCCCGTGGCCGCGTCCGAGCTGGGCGCGGACGTGAGCGGCGACGCGTCCGCCGTGGCCGACCACGTGGCCAACCTGGACAACGCCGGGGACGGTTGCCTGGCCTTCTGCCTGGCTTCCCGCCTGGACGACCTGGCCGGGTCGCGAGCCGCCGTGGTCCTGGCCCCGGCCGGAGCGCGGGATCGGGCCGGGGAGTGCGGCGCCCGGGCCGTGGTCTGGGTGGACAATCCCATGGCCGTGTTCGTGGATCTGCTGGCCCGCAACGGCTGCGCCAATGGTCCGAGCGCCGGGAGCATGACCGTGGGCGGCTGGTTCCTGGCCGACGACGCCGAGATCGGCCCGGACACCGAGGTCTTCCCCCAGGCCGCCATCCACGACGGCGTGGTGGTGGGCGCGGGTTGCCGCATCCAGAGCGGCGCGGTCCTGGGGGCCGTGGGCCTGGGCTACGCCGCCACGGACGACGGCTACGAGCGTTTCCCGCACCTGGGACGGCTGGTGGTGGGCGACAACGTGGATATCGGGGCCGGGGCCGTGCTCGTGCGGGGCATCCTGCAGGATACCGTCATCGGCTCGGGCACGCGCATCGGCGGCCAGGTGAACATCGGCCACAACGTGACCGTGGGCCGCAATTGTTTCATTTCGGCCGGGGCCGTCCTGGCCGGGAGCGCCGTGGTGGAGGACTGGGCCTGGATCGCTCCCAACGCCACGGTGCTCAACGGCGTGACCGTGGGAGCCGGGGCCCGGCTGGCCCCGGGCGCGGTCCTGTCCAGGGACGCCAAGGCCGGGCACCTGTATGCGGGCAATCCTGCCAGGGTGGTGAAGAAGCTGTGAGCAACGACAAAAAGGATATTTCCATGACGGGCGTTGATTTCCCGGTCGGACTGGATCGGGTCTATATGGTGGCCGAGGCCGAGATCAACCACAACGGCGACGTGGACACGGCCCTGGACATGGTCCGGGCGGCCGCCGACTTCGGGGCCGACGGCATCAAGTTCCAGTATATCGTGGCCGACGAGATCGCGGTCCGGGGAACCCCGTTCCACGACCTGTTCAAGGGCGTGGAACTGGGCGTCGAGGCCTTTGCCCGCATCCGCGATCTGGCCCGGGATCTGGGCCTGGATTTTTTCCTGACAACGCCCAGCCCCAGGTCGCTGCCCCAGGTGGCCGGCCTGGAGCCGCGCTTCGTGAAGATCGGTTCCACCAACATCACCAACCTGCCCCTGCTGCGCGGCGTGGCCGACATGGGCCTGCCGGTCATCCTGTCCACCGGGGCCTCGACCATGGGCGACGTCGAGCGCGCCCTGGCGGCCCTCGGCGGCGTGCCCACGGCCCTGTTGCACTGCACGGTGCGCTACCCGGCCCCGCCCGAGGACCTTAACCTGCGGGCCGTGGCCACCATGCGCGCGGCCTTCCCGGACCGGTTGGTGGGCTTTTCCGACCACAGCCGGGGCGAGGCCGCGGCCGTGGCCGCCGTGGCCCTGGGGGCGCGCATCATCGAGAAGCATTTCACCCTGGACAAGAGCCAGCAGGGGCCGGACCATCATTTTTCGGCCGACCCCGGGGACATGGCCCGGCTCGTGGCCGCGGTGCGCGACTGCGAGGCCGCCCTGGGCCACGGCCGCAAGGAGCCCTGCCGGGCCGAGGAGCAGATTCCCAGGATCGCCCGGCGTTTCGTGGTCGCGGGCCGCGACCTGGCCCAGGGGGAGCCCCTGGCCATGGACGCCCTGGACTTCCGCCGCGTGGACTTCGAGGACGGGCTGGTGCGCGTGGAGGAGCTGGACCTCGTGCTGGGCATGCCCGCACCGCGCGCCTATGCGGCGGGCCGGGGCCTGAACTGGAACCACTTCAAGCCCCAGGCAGGGGAGTGAGGCGGCCATGCCACTGCTGGGAGCGACGGATTTCCCCTTGTGGGGGGAGCGCGACTACGTGCAGAGCAGCCATCTGGTGGAGGCCTTTCTCGGGTGCTGGGCGGCCTCGGGCCGTGCGCCCCTGGATCGTGTGCAGGCGGATTTCCGGTCCTTTGTGCGCAACAACGGCGAATTCATGCTTCTGGACGATCCCAGGGAAATGGACACGCCGCTGTTGCTGCGGGCCCATGCCGCCGGCGGCGTGACCAGCGTGGGCCTGGCGCCGAATGGGGACCCGGTCACGCGCAGGCTGCCCGACGACGAGGCCGAACTCGTCGCCGGGGCGCGTATCAGCCCCGACGAGCGCTCCGGGGAACTGGACGCCTCCGACCCCCGGCGCCTGTTGGGGGCCATGGTCGCCCTGGTCAAGCTGGTGCACAACGCCGGCCTGCCGTCCCAGGGCTACGGCCGCTGGTACGTGGCCGGGGCCGACCTGGATATGGCCGTCATGCGCGATGCGGGCGGGTCGCCCATGGCCGCGCGCATCGAGCGCGAGGTGGGCGGCCGCATGACACGATCCGTCATCCTGCTCGGCGGGACAAGGGCCGCGCACCTCAGCTTCATCAGGGAAGCCTCATGATCGCATTGGCGGATATCGGCGTTTTCGTGCCCCCGGCGCGGTTGGACAACGTGCGGGAGGGGATGCGCTTCGAGGCCGAGGAGAGCTTCGTGCGCGACAAGATCGGCTTCACGACCACCAGCCGCAAGGAGCCGGGCCAGGGAGCCTCGGACCTGTGCGTGGGGGCCTGGGAGAACCTGCGGGCCAAGCGGCCGGACATGCCCGCGCCCGAGGTGCTCATGGTCTGCACCCAGAATCCGGACAGGCGCATCCCGCATACGGCCTCCCTGGTGCACCACAAGCTGGACCTGCCCGAGTCCTGCGCCTGCATGGACGTCTCCCTGGGCTGCTCGGGTTACGTGACCACCCTGTCCCTGGCCGTGGGCTACATGCGGGCCAACAATCTGCGCACGGGCGTGGTCTTCACGGCCGATCCCTATTCCGAGGTCCTGGACCGCGAGGACCGCAACACCTGGCTGTTGTTCGGCGACGGCGCCACGGCCACGCTGCTCTGCGAGGAGGGAGACCTGGAACTCGGCCCGGTGGACAGCGTCAGCGTCAGCGCCGAACACGATGCCCTGACCTGCGGGCACGGCGAGTTGCTGCGCATGGACGGCCGCCGCATATTCAATTTCGCCATGCGCCACGTGCCCCGGAGCATCGACGCCTGCCTGGCCGGGCACGGCCTGGGCCGCGAGGACGTTGACCTCTACGTCCTGCACCAGGCCACGGGCTATATGGTGGAAAATCTGCGCCGTCGCCTGGGCGTTCCCCCGGAAAAGCTTCCCTTCCTGCCCGGCTCGGCCGGGAACACCGTTTCATCGACCATTCCCATGCTGCTGGAGGGCCGACTGGCGGACTCCTCCCTGTCCCGTATCCTGATGTGCGGGTTCGGGGTCGGGCTGTCCGTGGCCACGGCGCTACTTACAAGGAGGTCATCGTGACCTGCACGCGAGAAGACGTATTGGACATCCTGGGGACCATCGACATCAAGGTCCCGGTGGAGGAGTTGAACCCGGCCGCGTCCCTGGCCGAACAGGGCGTGGATTCCCTGGATATGATGAACCTTTATTTCTCCCTTGAGGAGCGTTTCGGCGTCAGCGTGGACGAGGCGGCCCTGGAAGAGCACGACTGGAGCAGCGTGGACGCCGTGGCCGCCGGCATCAACGCGTTGCTCGGCGCCAAGGCCTGACGGAGGAAACCATGGGCGACACCATCCTGGTAGTGGCCGCGCATCCCGACGACGAGGTCCTGGGTTGCGGCGGTGTCATGGCCCTCCTGGCCGGTCGGGGCCACGCGGTGCACGTGGCCATCCTGGGCGAGGGGGCCACGTCGCGCGGGCCGGGCGGCCAGGGGGACGTGGACGCCCTGCGCGACCAGGCCCGCCGGGCCGGAGACATCCTGGGGGCCAGGCAGGTGATGACCTTCGGCCTGCCGGACAACACATTCGACAGCCTGCCCCTGCTGGACGTGGTCAAGATCGTGGAGGGCGTGGTGGACGAGATCGCGCCCACGCGCATCTATACCCATTTCGGGGGTGACCTGAACGTGGACCATCAGGTCACGCACCGGGCCGTGCTCACGGCCACGCGTCCCATGCGCGAATGCGGTGTGCGCGAGATCCTGGCCTTCGAGGTGCCTTCGTCCACTGAATGGGCCTTCGGGCGCGTCGGCGGGGCCTTCAATCCCACCGTGTTCATGGACGTGGCCGGCACCCTGGAGCGCAAGATCGAGGCCATGGCCGTGTACGAGACCGAATCCCGGCCGTTCCCGCATCCGCGTTCCCCCCAGGCCCTGCGCATGCTGGCCGGGACCAGGGGCGCCGCGGTGGGCCTGGACGCGGCCGAGGCCTTTGAACTGGTGCGGGGAGTGTACCCCGCCGGGGAGGGCGGCCGTGGCTGAGAGGTGCGGAGCAGGTCGGGCGAAAAACCCGGGAGCGAGGGCATGAGCGCCCTGACGCGCGCCAAGGAGCGCTTGGATTTTTTCGGCCTCACCGGCCGCCGCATCGCCCTTTTCGTGGGGCTGACCATGGCCGCCGGCGTGTTCGAGGGCTTTGGCGTGGCCATGTTCCTGCCCGTGCTGGAATATGTGGAAAAGGGGCGCGACCTGGCCGTGCTGGTGGCCCAGGGCGGCATGTGGGTGCACCTGGTGCGGATTTTCAGGCTCCTGGGCCTGGAGGTTTGCCTGGTGTCCCTGCTGGCCGTGGCCGTGGCCGCCATGATGCTGCGCGTGGTGTTCGTCTACGCCCGGCAGGTCTATTCGGCCTGGCTGTCCCAGCACATCCTGCACGTGACGCGGTCCAACCTGTTCGACGCCTACATGATCATGGATTACGAGGCCTACACCGATCTTTCCAGCGGCGGCACCATCAATCTCCTGACCACGGAGGCCCAGAGGGCGGGGAGCAGTTTCAACTCCTTGTTCAACCTGGTTTCCAACGTGGTGGTCCTCATGGGGTACGCCTTGTTGCTGCTGTGGATGTCAGTGCCCCTGACCCTTGTGGCGATGGTTCTTTTCGGGTTGGCCGGCGCGGTGACCACCTATTGGGTGCGCCATACGCGCAAGTACAGTTTCAAGACCACCGAGGCCAACACGCGGTATTCGCGCATGGTCCTGGAGCGGTTGACGGGCTTCAGGCTGATCAAGCTCACGGCCACGGGCCGGCGCGAGACAAAACGGGTCCGCATCGCCTCGTCGGAAGTGCGGGACACGCGGTACTGGCTGGCCAAGCTGGCCGCCGGCGTGGACCTGACCATGGAACCCATGATCCTGCTGGCCGGAGGCTGCATCCTGTATCTGGCCGCGGGGGTCTTCGGCATGGGCCTGTCCTCCATCGGCCTGTTCGCCCTTGCCATGCTGCGCATGCTGCCCCTGGCCAAGGAGGTCCTGAGGTCTCGCCAGAATCTGCAATCCTGCAAGGCCAGCCTCAAGGCCGTGCTGGATGGATACGACACGGCGCTGGCATCCAGGGAGGCCGACAGCCGGGGCAAGCCCTTTGGCGAGGGGCCCAAGACCATTACCCTGGAGGATGTGACCTTCCAGTACCAGGGGGGCGACCGCCCGGCTCTGTCCGGGGTGAGTCTGGAAATGCCGGCCGGCAGGATCACGGCCCTGGCGGGGCCGTCGGGCGCGGGCAAGACCACCCTGGCCGACCTGGTGCCGCGGCTGCGCGTGCCCCAGCAGGGCCGGGTGCTGTACGACGGCGTGGACGGCGCGGACTATGACCTGTCCTCCCTGCGGCGGGGCATGGCCTTTGTCTCCCAGGATGCGGCCATCCTGGACGACACCGTGGCCGGCAATCTGCGGTTCGTCAGTCCCGAGGCCGCGGACCCGGAACTCTGGGAGGCCCTTGACCGTGCCCAGGCACGCGGATTCGTGGAAGCCCTGCCCCATGGGCTGGACACCTGCCTGGGCGAGCGCGGCGTGATGCTCTCGGGCGGCCAGAAACAGCGCCTGTCCCTGGCCCGGGCCCTGCTCCAGCGTACCGGCGTGATCATCCTGGACGAACCCACCAGCGCCCTGGATTCCGAAACCGAACTGGCCATCCAGCGGGCCATCACCGAACTGCGCGACCGGGGCGAGGCCACCATCGTGGTCATCGCCCATCGCCTGTCCACCATCCGGGACGCGGACAGGATCGTGGTCCTGGAGGACGGCCGCATCACCGAACAGGGCACCCATGCGGAACTCATGGTCTCCGATGAGTGGTACGCCAGGATTTACGGCATGCAGGGCGGCCGGGGCCGGGACAATGCAGGCGCGCAACGCGAGGGCATGAACGCATGAGCGAGCATACCTACATCATCGCCGAGGTCGGCATCAACCACAACGGCAGCCTGGACAATTGCCTGCGCCTCGTGGACGCGGCCGCCGACGCGGGGTGCGACTGCGCCAAGCTTCAGTTCTTCACGGCCGCGACCATGTATCCGCGTTCGGCCGGCCGCCTGGACTGGAAGGACGACAAGGGCGAGTACGACTACGACATCTACGAGGCCGTGGAGTCGTTCGAGCTCCCCGAGGACTGGCTGGAGCCGGTGCGGGACCATTGCCGGGCCCGGGGCCTGGATCTCTCGGCCTCGGTCTTTCACCCTTCCGGAGCGGACCTGCTGGCAAGACTGGGCGTGGACTGCATCAAGCTCTCGTCCTACACGGTCACCCATCTGCCGCTCATCGCGCACTGCGCGTCCCTGGGCCTGCCCCTGTTCATGTCCACGGGCGGGGCCACCCTGGCCGAGGTGGACGAGGCCGTGCGCTGCGTCCTGGCCCATCACGACAAGCTGGCCCTGCTGCACTGCTCCATCAAGTATCCGACCCCGCTGGACCAGTGCAACCTGGGGGTCATCGAGACCTTCCGCCTGGCCTGGCCCGAGTTGCGGACGGGCTATTCGGACCACACGGCCGAGGCCGTGGAGGCCCCGGTCCAGGCCGTGCGCCTGGGGGCCACGGTCCTGGAGAAGCACATCACCCTGGACAAGACCATGGACGGGCCGGACCACTTCTTCGCCTTGGAGCCGGACGAGCTCAAGGGCATGGTCCAGGCCGTGCGCCGGGCTGAGCGGGAGGAGGGCGACGCAGAGGCAGGGATCGACCCGATCATGTACGGCAGTTCATCGCGCCTGGTGCGGGAGCATGAACGCTACCTGCGCGAGTTCTGCTACATGACCCTCTACGCGGCCAGGGACATCGCCCGGGGCGAGCGCATCGCGCCCGGCGACGTGCGCATCCTGCGCAGCGGCAAGAAGAACCCGGGGCTGGAGCCCAAATATCTGCGCCTGCTTGCCGAGCACACGGTCACCGCCAAGCGGGACCTGGCCTTTGAAGATCCCGTGACCTGGGGCGACATCCTGGGATGAGCAGACCATGAGACGCATCCTCTTCAGAGCCGACGCCAACCCCGCCATAGGCACCGGGGACCTTGTGTCCCTGGTCTATCTGGCGGACGTGTTCGGCAAAAACGGATGGGAGCCCGGTTTCATGGTCCGGGGGTACGGGGATTCCCTGGCCATCTGCGAAAAATACGGGCTGGAGGATGTCTCGACCATCCCCCCGGGCGCTTCCCTGGCCGAGGAAGAGGCCGCCATCCGCGAGCTGGTCCTCGGGCGCGGCGTCGATGCCCTGTTCCTGGAGGTCACCGAGCGCCCCTTGAGCGACTACCGCGGCCTGCCCCGGGAGGTGTTCAAGGGTTGCGTGTGCTTCGACGGCCGCATCCCCGAGGGCATGGACCTGGTGGTGGACTGGGACGTGGCCGCCAACGAGTTCTTCAGCCCCGGGGAACACCCGGAGACCATCTTTCTGCTCGGGCCGGAGTTCGTGTTCCTGCCTCCCGAGTTCGACATGGAGCGGGTGGCGGCCAGGACGTACAGGCCCGAGCCGGAGCGTATCCTGGTGAGCATGGGCGGGGCCGACGAACTGGACTTCACACGCGTCTGCGCCGAAGCCCTGGCCGCATTGGGCGTGGAGGCCGAGGTGCGTTTCGTGCTCGGTCCGTCCTATGCCGGCCGCCGGGACCTGGAGGCGTTTCTGGATTCGTCGGGCATGCGCCATAGCCTGGCCGTGGACGTGCGCGACATGTTCGGGGAGTACCTGGCCTGCGATTTCGCCGTGGGCGCGGGAGGACTGACTTCCTCGGAACTGGTGGCCTCGGGCACGCCGTGCGCCCTGGTGGCGCTGTACGACCACCAGGTGGCCCGATGCGAGTATTTCGGGCGGCAGGGGCTGGCCGCGTATCTGGGCTACCGGCGGTGCGACGCCCTGGAACTGGGCATGGCCCTGTCCGCGAGAACCTGTAATCAGCAAAGGTTGAGCTTTCATGGGAAAGAAGAAGTTTTCCGCATTGTCGATCATCATCGACAATGAAACGAGCTGGATGTGGTCCCATGTGCCCCGGCTCCAGGGCGTCCTGGATGAATACGCCGAGAGGGTGTGCGTCTACAGGAACGCCGGCGAACTGCAGCCCGGCGACGTGCTGTTCATTCTCAGCTGCGACCGCATCCTCAAGGAAGACGTCTTGGCGCTGCACGGCCACAATATCGTGATACACGCCAGCGACCTGCCCCGGGGCCGCGGGTGGTCTCCCTGGACGCACGAGGTGGAGGCCGGGGCCGAGCGCATGGTGCTGACCTTGTTCGAGGCTGCCCAGGATGTGGACAGCGGCGATTATTATTTCAAGCAGCCCATCGAGCTGGAAGGGCACGAGTTGGTGGATGAGCTGCGGGACCTCATCGGCACGACCGTCGTGGACATGATCGCCTCCTTTTTGTCGCGTTATCCACTCCCGGCCATTCCCCAGGAGGGGGAGCCGACCTTTTATCCCCGGCGGACCAGGCGCGACTGCGAATTGGATGTCGACAAGACCCTGCGCGAGCAGTTCAACAAGCTGCGGGTGCTGGACAACGAAAAGTACCCGGCGTTTTTCCGGCTTCACGGATTCGAGTACGTGCTGCGGATCGAAAAGGCCTAACCCAACCCCAACCCATCGGGCGTTACATCATGATTGAGCAATTCCTTGATTTCCCCAAGCGTGTCGAGATCGAGCCCTCGGCGGTCTGCAACTTCAAGTGTTCCTACTGTCCGCGCCGGTTCGTGGACGGGCTGAGCGGGTTCATCGACGAGGCCCTGTTCTACCGCCTCATCGACGAGGTGGCCTCGCATCCGGAGCGCATCGTGGTCCTGCACCGGCGCGGCGAGAGCCTGCTGCATCCCAAGATCGCCGATCTTCTGCACTACGTGGCGGGCAAGTTCGCCGAGGTCCAGATGGCCACCAACGGCTCCGTCATGAACGAGGCCGTGACCCGGGCCCTGCTGGATGGCGTGGACTTCCTCTCCTTCAGCCTGGACCCCCCGGCCACCTTCGAGCAGGTGCGCGGCTTCAACTATCCCACGGTCAAGCGCAACGTGGAGTACCTGCTGGAGATGCGCGACAAGCTGGGTGCCTCCACCAGGGTCCAGGCCTCCATGGTCCGCACCGGCGAGACCCTGGACGAGAATGTGGAGGCCTTCAAGGCCGAATGGGACGGCAAGGTCGATCGCATCAGGGTCTACGAGGAGCATTCGTCCGACGGCAGCTTTGGCTCCCTGAAGAATCCGCGCGGCCAACGCCGCCCCTGCGTGATGCCTTTCTACCAGACCCTTATTTACGTGGACGGCAAGGTGGGCCGCTGCAACCACGACTGGGACGGCGAGCCCCTGGGCGACGTGAACAGCCAGACCATTGCCGAGGTCTGGACGAGTTCGGCCTACGAGGGCCTGCGGCGTCAGCATCTGGAATTGTCCTTTACCGACGCCACCTGCGGCCCTTGCGATTCCTGGTATCCCGAGATCGGCAACCAGGGTACCGGCGAGGTGATCGAGAAATGAAGCCCATAGACCATTTCATTCCTTTGGCCCGTCCCGACGTTACGGAGCGCGAGATCGCCGATGTGGCCGAGGTGCTGCGTTCGGGCTGGTGGACCACCGGCCCCAAGGTGGCCGAATTCGAGGCCGCCGTTTGCGAGTATCTCGGAGGCGGCCTGCACGCCGCGGGCCTGACCTCGTGCACCGGCGGGCTGCACCTGGGCCTGCTGGCTCACGGTATCGGCCCCGGGGACGAGGTCATCGTGCCCACGTGGACCTTCGTCTCCACGGCGCATGTGGTTGAGTGGGCCGGGGCCACGCCCGTGCTCTGCGATGTGGAGCCCGAATCCTTGAACATCGATCCGGCCAAGGCCGAGGCCTTGGTCACCGAGCGCACCAAGGCCGTCATGCCGGTGCACTTCGCGGGGCGGTCGTGCAGGCAGGAGGCCCTGCGTGAGATGGCGGACAGGCACGGCCTGGCGATCATCGAGGACGCCGCCCACGCCATGGGCGCGTCCGAGGGCGGACGCAAGGTCGGCAACCACGGGAACACCGCCGTGTTCAGCTTCTACGCCACCAAGAATCTGGCCTGCGGCGAGGGAGGGATGCTGGTCACCTCCGACGGGGAACTGGCCGACCGGATTCGGGCCCTGAGCTATTTCGGCATCAACAAGAAGGCCTTCGAGCGGTATGCCGAGCGGGGCACATGGTATTACGAGGTCGCCGGGCCGGGCTACAAGTACAACATGGACAGCATGCACGCCGCCCTCGGCCTGGCTCAACTGGCCCGGCTCGACGAGATGAACGCCCGCCGCCGAGAGATCGCCGCCCATTACAGGCGCAATCTTCCCGAGGGCATTACGCCGCTCGATGACGCCCCCGGGGACGAGCACATCTATCATCTGTTCGTCGCGTTGCTGGAGCCGGGACGGGATCGCGACGCCTTCTGCGCCGGGCTCAAGGATCTGCGGGTGGGAACGAGCGTCCACTTCATCCCGTTGCACCGGCATCCCCATTACCGCCACTTGGCGCATGACGGCCTGTCGGTGGCCGATGCCGCCTATCCTCGCGCCGTGTCCCTGCCCATGTATCCCGGGCTGACCGATGACGAGGTCGAGTACGTGACGCAATCGATCAAGGACGTTTATTCGAGGGGATGAGACCATGATCGCGGAACTGTTTCACAGCAAGAAGGGCGTGGCCGTGTGGGGGCTTGGGTACCTTGGCTACACCACTGTCTCCACGCTCCAGGAGCACGGCCTTTCGGTCAGGGTCCATGACCTGAACGACTGGGTGCTGGACCTGTTCAAGGACGGCGGCTACCCGTCCAAGGAGATGGCCTCCATGTGGTCGGACCGGGAATACGTGCCCCCGCTGGATACCGCCCAGGCCGTGGTCTGCGACGACCCCCTGGACATGTTCAACGGCGCGGGGGTGCACATGGTGACCATGCCCCTGGGCCAGCAACCCGGGGTGAACAGGCTCCAGCAGCTGGCCCGATGGTGCCTGGAGCGGGCCGACGCCCTGCGCGCCAGGCCGCCCCTGGTCATTTTCACTTCGGCTTACGTGCCCGGGTACGTGGACGCCTATTTCATCCGCGTTCTGGCCGAGGCCGGGCTGGAGGTGGGCCGTGATTTCCACGTGGCCACGGCCTTCCGCAGCGACTGGGTTGTGGAGGAATATTTTTCGGGCGGGTCCAAGCTTGTGGTGGGGGCCGACGGCCCCGGCTCCCTGGCCTTGGCGCGGGCGTTTTTCGAGGCCCTGGGCCAGGATGTCCTGGAGGTAAACTCCATCCGCGAGGCCGAGGTGCTGGAAAACGCCCGCCGCGCCTTCCGGTTTCTTGCCACCGGATTCATCAACCAACTGTCGCTGGGGTACGACGGCGTGCACGTCAAGCGCCTGGTCGCCCACCTGGCAGGCAGCGTGAACCTGTCCGAATGCGTGCCCAACATGGGCGCGGGAGGATATAAGGAGCCCTTTGCCGTGCAGCATCTGTTGGAGGGCGCCGACAAAGCCAAGCATCTGACCCTGCTCACCGAGAGCCAAGCCACCAATTTCGCCATCCCCCTGCATTACGCCCAGTATCTCCTGCGGCAGGGCGTCAAGACCGTGGCCGTGCTGGGGGTGACCTTCAAGGCAAAGCGCCGCGACATCACCCTGTCGCCGTCCATCACCCTGATTTCCTATCTGCTGGAGCAGGGAGTCAAGGTGCTGGTCCACGATCCTGTCTATCCCCCGGAGGAACTGGCCGAGGTCGTGCCCGGCGCGGCTTGCTGCTCCCTGGAGGAGGCCCTCGGAGCTGCAGAGGCGGTAGCCCTGATGATCGACCATCGGGCCTACAGGGCCGTCGCCGAGGAGCAGTTGCTGGGCATGGCGGGGACCGGGGTGCGTATCATCGTGGACAATACCGGGTTGTGGTCCGGCTTCCGTTTCCCGGAAAATATCGTCTTCCACGAAGTGGGCGACGGCAGCATCAGGCTCCAGGGATAGCGCCATATGTGCGGTATTGCGGGATTCATCGCCAGGCGCCCGGAGCATGACGGCGCCGCCCTTGTGCGGGACATGCTGGATCGGCTGGGCCACCGCGGCCCGGACCAGACGGGTGTGGCCGGTCACGGCGGGGTCACGCTGGGCATGGTGCGCCTGTCCATCATTTCCTGCCAGCAGGACGTCATCCCCTACGAGGATGCCGACCACAGGGCCGTCATCACCTACAACGGCGAGGCCTACGACCATGAGGATATCCGCCGCCAGTTGGAGTCCGGATACGATTTTTTGACCGAATCGGACGCGGAAACCATTTTGGTCAACTATCTGCGCAAGGGAACGGAGTCCTTCGGCGACTACAACGGCATGTACGCCTTTGCCCTGCACGACAAGGCCGAGGACGTGGTCTACCTGGTCCGGGACAAGGTGGGGGAAAAGCCGTTGTACTACGTCCAGACCCCCGACGGTCTGGCCTTTGCCAGCGAGATCAAGGCCCTGCTGCTGTTGGTCGAGCCCAAATTCAACGAGGAATGCGCATCCTACCGGGCCTACGAGTTCAACGTGGGCGAGCAGACCGTGTTCAAGGATGTGTATTGCATCCAGCCGGGCGAGTATCTCAGGGTCCGTGTCCGGGATCTGTCCGTGACCCGTCATTCGTATTGGAAGATCTGGGACAACCTCATCGACGTGCCCGACGATATCGACAGGATCGAGAGCGACCTGACGGACCTGCTGGTGGACGCCATGGAATTGCGGACCCGCAACTGCGTCCACCAGTACGCGGCCTTTATCTCCGGCGGCGTGGACAGTTCCATGGTGGCCTGCATCACCAAGCCGGATCACATTCTGCATTGCCACTATCCCCTGGGCCCGGATTTCGACGAGTTCAACTACGCCAAGATGGTGGCCGACCACATCGGCCGGGAATTGGTGCTGGTGGAGCCGACCCCCGATGACTTCGAGCGGGTGCGCCACAAGCTGGCCTACCACCTGGACACGCCATGCACGTGGACCAGTTTCAGCCTGTGGTGCCTGCTGGAGCGCGCCAAGGGCATGGGGGTAAAGGTTTTCCTTACCGGCGACGGGGCCGACGAGATATTCGGGGGCTACCACCGCTATCACCTGCTGCACAACGACGAACAGATCCACAAGCTGGAGGCCATGGCCCAGTATTCCTATCTGATCCAGAAATACTACGGCTCTCCGGTGGACCGCTACATGAAGCTCGTCAACCGTTGCGACGACCCGTACGACCGGGGCGTGGGCGAGTATCTCCAGGAGACCATCGGGCGCTATTTCGACAAGACGAACGGCGATGTCCTGCACGGCATGTGCATGCACGATTTCTACACCACCATGCAGGTCCTGCTGCAGATGTCGGACCGCGTGAGCATGGCCTTTTCCGTGGAAAACAGGTCGCCGTTCCTGGATTACAGGCTGGTGCAGTACATGTTCAGCCTGGCTTCGAAGTACAAGATCAACGCCGGCTGCACCAAGTGGATATTCAAGCGCATCGCCCGCAAGTTCATCCCCG
>Ga0272444_10001979_pt1:2500-19171 | contig 19171 bp, 15 predicted proteins | sample SSMForm13_FD_201033 | JGI IMG/M metagenome (GOLD analysis project Ga0272444, IMG submission 201033) | Marine sediment archaeal communities from Little Sippewissett salt marsh, Falmouth, MA, United States - SSM-Form-13 | ecosystem: Environmental > Aquatic > Marine > Wetlands >... | reverse complement strand
CAACGAGGGCAAAACCACGCAAGTGCCTACAGGACGCGTTATCGGCGTTCGCAAGCGTGTTCGTCGCCGCATTGGATATAACGGATACACAATGAGATTTGAGCATGTCTCGTAATCAACCGCCGCCTCTATGTGTTGTCGGGTAACAGCGGTGCATTGCTGCACCGCTGTTACCCGACGACATAAAGCGCCACGCTCTAAAACTTCGGGACAAAGAGATTAGACAGATACTGCCTGAAAGACTTCCTGCCTTCCAGTACATATTCAATTTCTATTTGAATAACTTCAAGTGATTTAGAGTCATCAATGAAACTCCATTGACTGTCAGAAATATCTAAACCTGTTTGCTTGGGGTATAGAAGCATTACTTTAGAAACATTATATGAGCCAGCATAGGTGTACATTTGATAAAGGTCAGACTGTGAAATACCCATCTTTCTTTCATCTCCATTAAGGAGCTTCCACTTTGTATCCAATATGGCGGATGGGGTTTTTTGGGTGCTTTTTTCACGAATATACAGGTCTGGCTTCATTGTGAAGATTTTCCTGCCATCTTCATGGTGAAGAAGTTTCTTCTGCGGTTTCTGGGCAAGAACGTCATACTGTCCAGCTAAAGCCTTTTTCAATTCAACTGAGACATACTCTTCAAATAGAATATTCATTGCAAAGAGCAGACTAATCGACTGATCATTTCCACTAATTACATCTGGATTCATCCCACTCAAAAACCACCGGCATTGACTGAGTATTTCCTGCCAATCCTGATTCGTTCGATCAAAATTAAGAGCTTCCCAATCAGATTCTTTGGGAAATACTTCCGTCACTTCTGAGAAGATACCGCTTAATTGTTCCAGCAGTTGTTGGACTCGATTCGATCGGGCAAATCGGGATAAATAAACCAGCGTTACTTTAACAATCCGATTTTGGAGATTATCAGCCAAGAACTCATCGTACTGACAATAGACCCTATGTTGATGACATAAATTGTGTTTTACTTGTTGAGCAATATAGATCTTTCCTCGTACCACCTGAAGATTATCTTCCTGACGGATGTAAGTATGCACCATTCCCCGCCGAAGAAGAGTCTGAAGTTTTTCGGCAAAGGACAATATGAACACATCAAGAAGTACATATTGCTGCAGATTCAGGTGTGCACTTCCCGTGGAGTGTAGGTCGAGCTTTTGCACTGCTGCAAGCATTCTTATTAGTAAACTACGTGCTTTACCTGGTTCACACTCAGTTCCATGAACTTTAGGTAAAACCTCAAGAGTGAGGTCCCCCAATTGAAGAACACCACAATAGCCGCAGAATCTAAACCGATTGCGTTGCCACTCGATGGAATTAGCGGGTAAAGATCCTGTCAAGCGATCTAGCAAAGCAAGTTGAGAATCGGTAAGACTTACTTTCTCACCTTTACCGATCCACTCGTATTCACGAATTTGCTTCTGCTGCATTTTTGACCTGATAAATCTTTGTGTATGCTTTTTCTGAAAGAGAACCATCGATTAGATTAGGATTCACGTAGAAGTCCTGTCGATTATCATGGTCATCATGATCAAAGCCAAGGACAGCAATTTCATCAAGTGTTTCTGAAAGAATGAAACAACATTCATTTCGGTTGTTTTTCTGCTCACTGGATAGTTGTTCTAGTTGTTCTTGTTGATCTCCCAGGACTAATTGTATCCTTTCCCAATGGCCGTAAAAGTATTCCTGAAGAAGTGGAATAATCTTGTTGGCGAAACAGGAGTGGAGATCCTTAATGTCTGTCACAGAAGAGAAGAATGCATGACCTAACTGCAATTCTCTTCCTGCAAGCAAGCGAATCCTTTTGTTCAGCATCTTCAAGATTTCACGAAGATTGATTGCACCGTTCTCAATTGTGCCTTTACCATCACTACCACGGATTGCATCTGCATTGGGCATCAACTCTTTAAACTCAAATCGGCGTCGAAGAGCGATGTCGAGAAGAGCGATGCTGCGATCAGCAGTATTCATCGTGCCGATGATATCGAGATTCGCAGGAACCCCGAAACTTATACCTGAATATGGCAATGTTATCTCAAGTCCTTTATCCCCATCCGGCTTGCCTTCGTGATTGTAGCGAACTCTTTTATCCGTTTCAATTAGAGTGATCAACTCTCCGAAAATCTTTGAGATATTACCACGATTGATTTCGTCAATAAATATGGCATACCGGTTATCTGGGTCCAACTTTGCACGATTGCAAATCCTCTGAAAAACTCCCGGTCGCACATCATAGGATATCTGACCATCGTCATTAGTTCGAGGGCGCAAACCTTCTATAAACTCTTCGTATCCATAGGACTGATGAAAAGTAACGAATTCGTACCTCTTTATAAGTTCATCGGGAGAACCCTCATTACCTCTAATAGCATTGATTGTCTCGGCAGTGTCAGGCACAATATCCTGCCACTGTTCTAAAAGATGCCAAGAAGAGTCAGGGTTCTTATCAAAAAGAGCTGGAGACTGACGCTGGGTATAATTCACTGTCTTCGATTCTGGCCACGTATGCATTTGAAGATTGCCCCACACTGTAGCCTTTACATTCTTATTGCTACTGAGAGAGGCCTTCATCTGCAAAACAGGATGCTCATTTATCTCTTTGACTTGAATTGAGTGTCCACCGATGTCTACCATCACATAAACAACAACTTCCCACCAAGTCGCATTTGAAACAAATTCACGAAGTGCATCTTCATGCTTTTCTTTAGCAGTGCTTTTTTCAGATCTGTATTTTGGAATCCATTCATTCAGGAGCTCATAGGTTTTTCCTGTTCCTGGAGGACCATACAAGATTTTATTTGAAGGCATAGTAGCTTGAGTAACTTCCACTTTATTTGGAATATCATCTTCACTATGTGCGATGGACACCGATTCATCGTAGGCTTCCCATTGTTGTTTGCCGTAAGCTAATACACCTAAGTCGGAAGGTCTCTTCTCCATTATCAGTTTTTGTAAATCAGGAACGGGAAGGTTCTCGCTCACTTCTGCAATTTTCTTCAGCATCTCTTTTTTGTATATAGGAACGATAATGGGTGACTCTGAGTTTTGGTATAGAAAAGCGATTTTCCATTTGTATGCTCCACCAAGATCGATAGTTTCAATCCTATTTAAGTCCCCGGATTGAACTGCATCTACAGTCTCTCCTATCAGCTCTCGTATTTTAGAAAATGCAGACTCAGGGGTATCACCATATTTGGCGTACCACCCATAATCATCCGTGTATTTTCGCCCTGAGCCGTCTTCCCGAGTCGACTGGTTATTTCGATTGAAAATTCCAAATTTGAAAGAAGAGCCACCCAAGATTGAACCTAACTGATCCAACTCAGATTCAAGCCAGTATGTAAAGCTCTCCTTGGAGCCAGCCTTAGTATACTCCTCAATCGTCATTTCCTTGATTCTGGAAAGAGGCCACTTCTCAAGAAATTCTTTCCATTTTTGTTCGTGTTCTGTGCTCATATTGTTTCCTGACTTTCTTGCTTTTGAGTCTCACTCTACCACTTCAAACTGAACTTGCAAGGAGCGCTAGATGTAAACGGAAGTTAAGATTCCCCATATGTCGGCGTACAACTCCATCATACTCTCCTATCTTCAGAAACCTGTAATAACCGCCCGTGAAATCTTCAGCGTGTTGCAGATCTCCCCGATGCTGATGTTGTAGTTCTTGCTCAGCTTCTTTGCCATCTTGACCTTGGGATCGTTCGGTGAGATCTTCGGTCTTCCTCCCTTTCTTCCTCTTGCCCGCGCAGCAGTTTGGAAATAAAGACCGCTTATCATCTATTTCCATTGCACCACTCCCTCCACGCTTCATAGATCACTACCATGGCAAGAGTATCAAGCTCACAGTATTTGAGCAGGCTGTCCACAATCCTCTGCCGCTCAAAGTCACTCATCTCTTCATATTGCAACCGGGCATAGGCTGTCATGGCGGCACCGCCATTTCTTATACCCTCATCCCGGTCACTCAGGAGAAACTCAGACGATTTATCTGTCACATCTGAAAACATTGCTGGAAGCAGGGCATACGGATCTCGGACCTTTCCATCGATATCCCGTTCCACCCATGTCCAGTCTTTGAAATTCAGGCTTTCCACTCCCTTTTTAGTACCGTAAATTGGCTTACTGTAGCGCTCCTGTAAGTAGGTAGAGCTGTTCAGTACTGCCGGTAAGACATACTTGATGGAATTCGAGCCATTGGTGTAGGGATCGAAGTAATAGCGCTTAACCAGGTAACAGAGATCGACCATATTCCTGGGACCAACCCAGGCATAGCCATTCTTTTCTTTTGCCTGTGTGATGGAAATGATAAAATCCATCAGTTCATGGCGTTCCTCATGGCCAAGGTCACTCTCCGCAAGCTGCTCATAGATGGCGAGTAGTACCGTATTCTCATGAAAGCTATACCGGAAAATGGTACCATGATCAGCCTCAAGGGCTGTTTTGAGAGCCCTGATGAAGTCAATGTTTGGAAAAGAGCCCTGTTCCGTACAGAGATATTGCCCTGCATGACGAACCTGACCGTTTTCTTCGACAGTATGATGAGAGAACTGAAAGGCGACCATTTCATAGGGTCGTCGCCCCTTTGTGAATGGTATCGGAGTAATGGAGGTTTCAAAGTCAATAAAGTGCAGGGGAAATCGCCACGTTTCCATTTCCCGGGTCATTCCGGCTTTATCAAAATATGGCGTAACATCTTCCTGTTTTGCCTTTTCAATCTGCAGTAACTGCCTGGCTGTCCTCGACAAACCCGGCCGATCGTCATCCTTCAGGCCAAGGTCTTCTTCATCCAGGTCTACAAGCTTGAGCTTGCCGACAGCCATGGCATCATCTTTTTTTCGATAATCCCATAATGCAAACAGGTTGGGTTGCTGAAAATCTGGATCATTCCAGCCGAACGCCTCAGTCCAACACTCCCGGAAGCCATCCTTCACTCCCCTCCTGACCTCTTTAGGAGTCGCCCAGAAACTGCACTCTCGACAGTAACTCCCAGGAACAGGCTTGATTTTCTCATCATGCTCATAATGAGCTGCCAACCATTCAATAGTCCCCTCGAATCCTTTCGGCTGAAAATCATCACTACCCAGCCCTTCCCCTATCATTGTTGTAAGAGAACTCACGTCAACAGCCTTCAGGATCGGCACAGTAAGATCTTCCTTGCTGAGTTCGTCTTTGAGGATCACGTATTTTCGGTTGTCATCACTTTTCCGGATCCGGAACTTCTGATGCAAGCCATTTGTAGGGCAGAGTGCTGACTTGTCAGCCAGCATCAGCAATGGATGCACCTCATAATCAGGATAAGCGTTCGTCAGCACATAGGTCTGGAAGGCAATATCGTAGAGATACGGCTTCCACGCAGGCACCAGGTTGCCTTTTTTATTAAGGAACGGGAGATCCTCTGAAGCGTTGAACGATTTCGATTTGACTTCTATAAGCTCAACCCTGTTACCGTTCTTGCGAAGGATATCAGCGCGGATAAAGAGGTTCTTGAACCGGATCGCCGCCTCATATATCGTAACGGTATGCTGCTGAAGCAATGCCCTGGTCTGCTCCAGTGCTTCAGCGTAATCCAGGGTTTTGATGTCATGTCCCCATGGATAATACTGCCTGGCAAGTTCACCCACCTGAAACCCGCCATCAGCAAGAGCCTCAAGAAAAGGGTCGTCCAGGGACTGGTCAGCGTACTCTGCTCTTTTTCCGGTATAATAGAGCTTCGTCGGGCATTCCATCCCGAACTTGAAGCGAGATTTTGTAAGATATCGGTGTTGCATGGGGGTTCTGCTGCTTTTACCACTCAATATATCGCTGTCACTCAGCCATTAGTTGTCCGACTCCGATCTGTCTTCATCTACTCCCACTATAGGTCTCCAGAATTTGCTGCGCTTCAGTCATAATCATGTCCTGCAGTTCAGGTGGCGCCAGAGCTTCTGCTGCGCGACCATATTTCATGACCCAACTCTTGACAGGTTCGAGCGAGCTGACTTGCATAGAAAGAATGAGTGAACCATCTGCCTGCTCCTCAAGTTTCTGAGAAGAATGCCAGATCCGTTCACGTATCCATCTTGCCTGATAAGCTGAAAACCTGATGCGCACCTCATATTCAGCATCACCGATCATATGCTGAAATGTCTTGCCGAGATACCTGTCAGGGTCTATGGATGGATCAGGTTCATAGTGATTGTGGAGAAGTACAGCCTCTACCATCCTGCGGACAACAAATGATCGCAGTTCTCCTCGCAGTTCACAGAATGCAATCACATACCAGGTATCACCGACATTGTGCAGGCGATATGGGTGTATAACCCTTTCCGAGATTTCGCCTGTCGTAGGGGCATCATAGCGTATGCGCACTTTCAGTTTCTGTCGTATACCATCTTCCAGAAGTGCAAAGTGCTCGGAGGAGAATCGTTCAGTGGTGGGTTGCTCAAAAGAGTAGACCGAGGAAAAGGAGAGGTCTGATATGGTCTCCGGAAGGTATTGCAAGACCTTGTCAAGCGCATGACTGACTTCATCATAATAAGGTGTTCCTGCATACTGGACGAGAACCTTTTTCACCACCCGGAGAGCCTCTGCCTCTCGCTCTTCAAGAAATGCCGAGGGCAGAAAAAGCCATTCAGTGTCGTAATAGAATCCCTTCTGCTTGAAGTCATACGCAATAGGAGCCTTGAACATATCACGCATGTAATCGATGTCCCGCTGTATGGTCTTGGTACTGACCTCGAAGTACTGGGCCAGTGACGAGCAGTTAGGATACCGCCTGTTGCGCATCATCTCGTCAATGGCGTACATCCTGACCAGTGGGGGGCGGGTCTGCCTCATGAACACGACTTAATTACTTAACGCATGAAATGCCTTACAATTATAATACGAGATCATTGCGTAGAATTCAAGTACTTATAACAAATCCCCTACAACAGGTAACTTGTGACAGCCGCCCAATCAGGATAAGCATCACTGCCAAAATAGATTACTTCACCGGTAAACCGGTCAACCCCTCTTGCATCAATCCGGTCATCAACGAGGTAATCGCCGCAGTTGAGATTCTTGTGATGACTCAATATCAATCTCTTATAGGCACGCTCCGCCAGATACTTCTTTACCCATAACAGCTTGTCCGACCAGGCCGAAGGATTATCCCACGGAGCCGTAGAGAGGATATAGGTATCGTACACGCCGGCCAACCTGTTGAATGCATCAATGCCGCCCGGCATCGGATCCATCAGAGAAAAGATTCCCGGAGCATCATCGTAATGGTTTTCATATGCCTCCAGATACTCGGCCGTGAGCTTTGCAATGCCAGATCTGAAATCAACAAGGGTATTATCAAGGTCCAGGTATAAGATTTTTTTCATAGTGCTTATTTTGGAAACCTGCTTATGGTTTTTCCAAGAGTATAGTGGACTCCGTGGTCGCCCTCTTCGTTGTATACAAGCATGTAGCCAGGGATAGTGGGGTGCTGTCCTCACTTTCTTCCTTTTGCCCGGGCAGACCAGTTTACCATAGAACAACTGGCACAGTTTAGGGCTGAATAGGTGGCACACTTTGGCCAGTATATTCACGTGACTGCCTATTCACTTTGCCGACCTGCGTAGCGCCGCCACATAGTAGTCCAATGACTCCAGACGTCCCAGTTCAGCCCGGAGTTCCAACACGGATTCCAGGTGCCTGATCCGACTTTTGAGGCTGTTCAGATAAAAGCCCTTGGCAATCAGTCCGCCGTTCATCAGGGATTCCGTCACAACCGACGCCTTCGCACGAAGCTCGTGCAATTCAGTCTCAAGCGTGGCAGCAGGGACATCATTGACGAGCCGCCTCAGCTCAGCGAAATCAGTGTGGATCCGTTTGTAGTCCTCGGAATCCCGGCAACAGCCGTTGCCCTTGCGGTAATAGAAACCCGTACGGTCAGGATGGCGCGAACGCGTGAGGATGTCGTGCGCCCGGACGACCATTACAGCCACATCATAGTATGCAGGGCGCCCTGAAACCCGATACGGGGCTCCTTCCTCCCTGAGTTCGGCCGAAGCCCTTAGGATCACCTGCAGGGATGTCCTGCGGTTGTTCTGATCATTGTTGGTCATGAGTTTCCTCCTCCGTTATGTGTGAGGGCGGAGCGAGGAACCCGAGGCATCATCGGGTCCCGACGCTTTAGCGGTGTTGTTTATAGTCGCCCGCAAGTTGCCCGTTAAATCGACGACTGAAAAAGGCCGGATTCTATGAGGTACTCCACCAGCACATTCCAAGCGGAGAATGCCCCTCTCCAAAATGGATGACCTCACCCGTAAACCCGTCGACACCAGGGGCATCGACGGAAATCTTGTTCATGACGGCCGCCCGGGTTATTTCGGGAGCCTGCATTGTGTTTCTTCGAGCGCATAATGACCGCCTTCGCCGTTCTGGATGTAGACCAGTGAATACTCTGGTGCATCAGGGCAGCTGTCATGTTCATCCCAACTGATCGTACCGTCCTCATAGGTGAAGATCCAGCTGCCCGGCCAGAGCGGGAGAATCTTAGGCGTTTCCCCGTCGGAATCCGAGTGCCACCTGTATCCTTGAGAAAAAAGCAGTCTCTGGAGTTCATCTGGATCGTTCGTACAGATCTTCATCGATTTGAACATTGGTGTGTAGGGTTATAAGGGTTAGTCAACGTCTACGTTATCATTCCCGTTTCATGCGACATCATTCCTGCACCACACCTTGGACATGATTTGCCATCAAGACCCTGCACGTAGGACCCTTCGGTGGTGTTACAGGTGGGACAACGTTCATTGTCTTTATGGGGATCAAGTTCACTGGACTGGATCCACATGCATCACTGTGTGTCGAGAACATCACCATGATTTTTCCTCCCATTCAGCATCCATCATGAGTCCAGTCTTGCCAGGAATCCTGGAACGCATAAGGCACCCCTTCATTCTGGCAGACTCTGACCGTATGACCAGTACCTCCAGCCATTGGGTCAGCGGTATCCACGTAAAACAACGCTGCAACAGCTTTTGGAAACTCTTCAGAAAAACCCGTCACCTTCATGGTATCGCGGATCAGGTAAGATGCCTTTGCTGCAATGCGACCAGCCCCTGCACGCTTCTGAATCAAGCCCTTGTTTTTAGGGGTTGCCTCAACCGTTTTGGTTGCCACATCTTCTTCCTGTACCCAGTCCAGAGCTTCCGGAGAGGTATAGGATGCATCAGCAATACGCGCCTTTATCCTATGGCGCTGATATGGTGAAATAATCTGTAACCGAGAGGGATCAACGCCTGCTACGCCTTTTGAAAACGCCTCATCAGATCCTTCCGCATTACCCGATCTGAACCGGGCAGAGGGATAGCGTTCAGCCAGAAAACCAGCTACTGCCATAGCCTTTTCATAGTATTCCGGAGGAATGCCTCTGCGGCCTTCCATAATAATTACAGGCACTTCAGTTGAACCCACGAGAGCATCAAGTTCTGATAACTGCATAAAACAATGTATTCAGGGTGACATGGAATGGAAATATGTTGCTACCTAATCAGTATACCACACGCAGTCAGACATTCGCTGACCAAGTGGATATGAAAACACGAATAAGCTTATGCAGAATCACATCCACCGTAGACCGCCCGCAGATCCCTTGTCAGCAGCATATGCGTTGAGCAGTCAACACTGCTTCTTGCTCCATCGGGGCTGCGAGGTACCCAAATCTGATGCACTCGTCCAGGTACTGCCGAAGAAAGCACTCAGCGCTTCCGAGTCGCTCATACTGGGAGGCATGAACGAACTCGTGAACGAGAAGCCGCCGATCTCCCTGGCAATCTCTACGAACGAAAATACCATATCGCAACGTCAACCCTGCTGTCTGAGGGGTAACCAACTGAACGATGTCATTGGTGTTTTTTAGCACCCTGTCATCTGGCAGGGGAATGTGCGGAACGTACAGCAACCTGATCTGCTCCGGATATCTTACTCCGGCAAGTCGTGCATCATTCTTTTCCGCTGCTGAGAGGCTTCGGCCATGCTCGAAGATAAACCGCTGGCCATCCTCCACCCACTTTACAGCCAAGGGGAGCACTGCTGCGAACATTTCTGGTGTCAACGAAGGCATGACCTCTTTCTCCCAACTATGTTTAGCCCTTTTTTGACTGGTAATGCAACCCTGAACAGTAGATCGATAGTAGATCGCATTGCCATATTGTAATCTGAAACTGAAAATCCCCAATTTTTCGCAATTAACAATCCCCAGATTTTCGCAAATAAGATTCCCCAGGTTGACAGGTCAGCCCGATTGCCGGGCTGGGCCGAACACAATCAGAAAGTATCTCAGGATGAACAAGAGAGTTTAATCCCCCAGATCACCTAAGTGTGTTACCTGCTTGCAGTCAGTTCATCTTTTCATCCTGCAGTATCACATACACAGTAGACCTTCCGATGTTCATCTGCCGGGCAATATCTGTAGCTCCGAGTCCCTGCTCTTTCAGTGCCAACACTTTCTTCCGGTCAATTGACCGTTTTCTGCCGAACTGAACGCCCTTGGCCTTCGCCTCCAGGCGCCCCTCGTTGGTCCGCTCGAGAATCCGCTGACGTTCTGCCTGGGCAACAGCAGAAAGAATGGTCACCACCATCTTCCCCATCGCCCCTTCGGTGCTGATCCCGTCATCGAGAAACCGGACCGCCACACCCATCTCATCAAATTCCTTGATCAGCTGGATCATGTCCGCCGTGTCCCGACCCAGGCGGTCGAGTTTCGTGATCAGGATCACATCTCCCTCTTCAACTTTGTGCCGAAGAACCTGCAATCCATCACGATGCATAGTGCTACCGGATTCCGTATCCGTGAATAACCGATGCGGTTTCACACCGGCTGCTTTTAATATCTTGACCTGCATGTCAAGTGATTGCTGCCCGGTCGAAACCCGGGCATAGCCGAAGAGTCGCATGCTGTAATTTGTCTTTTATATCGAATAATGGACTGTCGCTGTACAAAATATCGAAAAAACGATTTATTAGACGCGAAAAACAGGATGTTTTCAGGTGTCCAGTAATTTATAATTTATTGGACGACGTATTTCAGACGGCAGGATGAGTGAACGCCAAACTAACCCGCCGCCCAAAGTGCGGCAGCACTTTGGGCGGTCGGGTTTAGTGCCGAGTTAGGCGAATTCATTCATTGAGTACGACATCAATTGAGCCTGGCCCCCTTATCTTCATGGGGCAACTCCTGAAATAACATGAGAAGCAAACCCATTGTACAAAAACTTCCATTGTTCATCGCCCGATGTAGACATCGGCCCCATTTTTGATGGCCAAGTTTGCAGAAAACATTGCCCACTATGTATACCAAGCGCGACACAATACCATCGACTATGGTCATATAAATAAATCCAATCCCTAGTCCGCTGTATTTCCCTAAATATCCACGTGGTACTTGCAGATTCTTCCGATGGAAGAAATTCAACCCATTCAAACGGATGGGCATTTGCGCCAGTTTCAAACTGGCCCGTATGTTTAAAGACACCGTAATTATGAGCCCAGCGTTCGTGTTGCATGACTGTCGACCTCCTGAAGTTGAAAGTTATCTTATTTCTGCTAAGAAATAATTAGTGAAAAAACTACTAGGCGCGCAGACGCACCACAATATAATCAGCTTAGTTGCCACCAACCACGCCAATTGCGGTCGCCGGACTGCCAAGCCGCTGAATAAATTGCACGGTTAATCCCACGAACGAATACGTCAAGCTTACCGGCCGAACGAGATACACAATTGATGGGAGTCATTGGAGCAACTTCAAGATTTCCTATAGCCCACCATCCCCGCCATGCTTCATCACCTGGCTGCCACGCCGCCGTCCACACACGTCCGTCCAGCCCCACCATGAAAATATCGAGCATGTCTTTCGAGCGCGAAACGGCCGTCACGGGTGTCCCCGGCATCGCGCGACCTTTTGCTATCGGCCACCAACCGCGCCAGTTCTTGTCACCCGGCTGCCATGCAGCTGTATGGACTATGCCTTCCGCATTGGTCACGAATACGTCAAGCATGTCTTTCGAACGCGAAACCACACCCACGGGAGTACCGGGCAGTGTTTTCAGATTGCCGATTGGCCACCAACCCCTCCAAGAGGTATCACCTGGCTGCCACGCCGCCGTCCACACACGGCCGTCCAATCCCACCATGAAGATATCAAGCTTGTCTTTTGATCGCGAAACGGCCGTCACCGGTGTCCCAGGCGTCGCGCGACCGTTCGCTACCGGCCACCAGCCGCGCCAGTTCTTGTCACCCGGCTGCCATGCGGCTGTATGGACTATGCCTTCCGCATTGGTCACGAATACGTCAAGCATGTCTTTCGAACGCGAAACCACACCCACGGGAGTACCGGGCAGTGTTTTCACATCGCCGATTGGCCACCAGCCCCTCCAAGAGGTATCACCTGGTTGCCATGCCGCTGTCCACACACGCCCATCCAGCCCAACCATAAAAATATCGAGCATATCTTTCGAGCGTGAAACGGCTGTTACCGGCGTCCCAGGCGTCGCGCGACCATTTGCTACCGGCCACCAACCGCGCCAGTTCTTGTCACCCGGCTGCCATGCGGCAGTTGCTATGGAACCATCTACACGAACAACCATAATATCGAGTTTATCGGTTGACCGACTTACAGTACCCACTGAAGGGGCTCGCGCCGCATTTCGAATTTTCGAGAGGGACTGGTCACCAATAATTCCTGCTGCCCTCCCTAATGCGGATGACGAAAGGATTCCTGTAGCTCTTGCGCCTATATTTGATGTGGGAACCCCTGTTTTGGTACCTTGAGCCGGAAGTGGAGTCAAAAATGCCGCTTCAATGGCACACGGAAGCAGATCTAGCAACGGAACGCTAGTATTACCAATTGCTCTGACGAATTCACCACCTTTGACAAATTTTTCACAATCACTCTTACTCTTAACAATACCACTTGCGCGAGCAGCATATATACCGGCCACGACAGCATAAAAAGTCGGATTTTCTGCCCATGATGCACATTTCACGATTTGAAGCACAATTGACACAACGTCATCAACTACATCAACAAAAGCATTTACCCCATCTACCAGTGGGCCAAGGCCTGCTTCCCTTGCTATGCCTTCAACCACGTCATCGAGGCCAAGAGCGACTGCATGCGTAATATTCTTAAACGATAGGTTATTGAATTCCTCTTGAACGTATCCAACTGGATCTTCCATAAAATCTCCCACTTCATGAATTACATCTCCGGGAGCATTAGCAATTTCACTTATCCCGTTTTTTGCAGCATCATATCCACTTTCAACAATATTAATTGCGTCTTTTCCAACATCCGTCACCACATCTATTAAGCTCATTGACTTACCCTCCTTATCAGATTTGATAAACATCCCCCACTGGCGGGATGCAGCTTGCTTAGACTTTGCGCCCGATTCCACGGTGCCGCAGGCGAGTTTAGCTTTTTGTTCGCTTGCGTATTCCACATTCGCGCGACTTTTCGATGTCGTCAACGACTTCTTCTTTTCCCCTCCATCCCGTCGCCAAGTTTCACGATCCCGGTGAGTCTGGGCGCCTAACGTCGAGCGTGAGCCGCTTCGGGTTGGCCGCAGAGCGTAGCGGCGCGGCTAACCCGAAGTCGTGCTCCACGCTTTTGTTCTGTGTTCCCTCCTAGCCGCTCCAGTCTTTCTCTGATGGGTTTGCGTTCCGAGGGGATGCTCTCCTCCTCGCGACGATACCCACCCCTGCCCCTTCCAGGAGGGGATATGTCATCACTTGTTTGGCGCCCAATATTTCCCCTCCGTGGAGGGCGCTAGGAGGGAGTTCTTCCTCGTGCTTAACCTAGAGACTGGATGGAACTTTGTTCTCGCCTGCCCGTCGTACAGATTGAGTAGCACAACGCCTAGAGCACCAGACGGCACGCATAGCCTGCCATAACCGTCCAGAACAGAATAGCAAACCCCTTCTCACCGACACGTCGGTTCAGGTATCGACCGGTGAGCGACGACGCTATCATGACCGGAACACACAGCCCGGCAAAAACAAGAGACTGTGAGTCGAGCAGTCCAGCTTTTGCGTAGATGCTGCTCTTCATAAGATCGCCCGCAAACGATACCACAGATGCCGCCCCTACTAGGTACGTCCTCTCCAGACCGAGGCTCCGGATCGCGACGCCCTTGAGTGGGCCCGAACAACCAGAGAAGCCTGACGTTCCGCCAGCACAAACAGCCAAAACCGGTGCAAGAGTTTCTCTTGCTTTCAGCGGTCCTTTGTATTCCAGAGCGAATGTCGCGAGGATAACGCCAACAACGGTGTAGGACACAATCACTTCATCCACAACGACTAGCAGCGAAGCACCAATCGCCGTGCCCACAATGGTCCCAAGTACGATCATCCCGGCCGCTTTAAAGGGAATCGTCTGTCGATAGATGACGAGTTTGACAATGTTGTTGCAGGCAAGCAGAAGTGCAGCGAGCGCTACCCCTTCCTTCGTCCCCATAGCCAGACTGAGTAGGGGGACTAGTATGAGCGATCCCCCCATTCCAGCGGACGAGGACAATACAAACGAGGCGGCTGTGAGCCCCAAAATAATAGCCATCATCATATTTGGTCACCCTCCTCTACAAAGACAGCGACTCGATACGGTACCAGACCATCCACTCACCCATATTCTCCGGGTCGTTCGTTTCGTCTCTGGGTCCGTACGACCCGACCCATGTCTCGGCAGGTCCTTCGAACGAACGAGCGTAACGAGGTGGTATGTCGTCCGGGTCGAACATGTCTCGCTCGACAGGTTGGACAGCCAGAACCATCTGGTCGTTCACCGACACGTAGCCTTCGTAAACACATTCGTTGATGAGCTGCTCATTGTGTCCGGCGGCATCAGAGATCTTGTAGACCCCGTTGCCTTTCGGGAAGCGGCGAACATGTCTTCGACAGGCGTTGCCGTTGAACTGCACCACGGTATTGAACTGGAAATCGCCCCTTCCCTTGAACCACGGTTCGTAGTCGTTGAGGATTTTCACCTTCTCCAAAACGATGCGAACACGTGAGACTGGGTGGAGTCCCTTGGCACGGCGGAGTCGAAGCTCGTAGGTTGAGCCACCCACAATCTCGCCGTCCTGAACCTGCATGACGTTCACCTGCTGTGTCTCGCCGTATCCGATTTTGCCCGTACCGCGTAGCGTCAGAAGCCCTTTGAGTTTCTGGCGGGGCCCAAGCTTGATTCCGCGCAGGGCCGACTGCTTGACTGGGTCAAAGAGGAATATACGCGAGCGGTTGATGCCTTCGAGGTGTTTCGACCAGTCAACCTTGGTGTTGTCATCCCAACGCTGGCTCATCTTGCCGATGTTCTCCGATTCATCCGCGTCGTAGACCTCGACACCATCGAGGAACTTCGCACTATCGACAACGTCAATGTCTTCGAGCAACAAGCCGCAGACGCCTCCGCGGAACTTGAGGGGGTTGATGACAATGTCGACAAGCTTCGCCTCATCGTGTGCATTGTTGAAGTTGATAGTTGCGATCTGTTGCTGAGGCTGAGGCCCGGGCGAGTCGACCACATGGAGGTTCTTGAGACAGACGTGCTTCTCGTTCTTGACGAGCACGTTGACATTGGTCTCGGGATTGGCCATTGAGTCGTCGGGTGAGGAGATGACGGCCAGCAAGCAACTGTGTGTTGCGGCTGAGGTGGGAACCACGTAGTCCCATGAGACAATGACGGGGCGGTTGGGCTCGAGGAGCGGGACTGTCTGTGCCGGTCCGATGGGGGTCCAGTCGGCCGTACTGGTTAGGTTAAAATCGGGCGGTGTGAGGGCATTGGGAAGCGCTGGCAGCCCTGCAGAAGCATCGGCGAGGAATGCGCGGACACGGACATTGGTCGTGTTCTGCCATCCGCGATTGTGTAGCTGCAGGTGGAAGCGGTTGGTTTCGGTACGATGTGGGTTCTCGTGGTCCATCTCGTCGAACTCTACACCATCGAAGACTGCGCCTGCACCCGAGTAGTAGGGTGCGACATCGACCTTGATATCCGGGCTTTGCCACCAGTAGACATCGTGCAGCGTGTCATTGGGGTTGGGCAGATGGCTCGGTGAAGGGAATCGCTCGCCGGTGTCAAGGATACTGTCGCGCAGATAGAGGTCAACCGTTGGCGCAGCTCCACCGCCGATGCCGACCTTGTACATTCCCCGGCCAAATGTGGCCGCAATGAGGAGGCTGGCGGTTCGGTCGACGTGGAGATCGATAACGATGACGTTGGGGAGTCCGTTGTCGAAAGCCAGCCACGTCGTGCCGCCGTCCGAGGTGCGATAGACGCCGACGTCTGTACCCGCGTAAATCGTGTTGGAGTCGGCCGGATCAAAGGCAAGTGCGTTGATACTGATGTTGGGGATATCGCCACTGATGTTCGACCACGAATCGCCACCGTCGGTGCTGAGATAGATGTGTTCATTAGATGGGTTGGTGCCGCCAAAGCAAACGGCTACGCGGTCGCGATCGGTGTGATCGATAATAATGTCCTTTATGCTACGATTGGGCAAACCGGCCCCTTTGTCGAGCCATGGGTTGGTGGCTCCACCGTCATCGCTTCTCAAGAATGTGCCGCCCGAAGAACCGGCGTACACTCGGTTGGAGTCCGATTCGCTGACAGCGATAGCTTGCACATTGCCTGAAAGGTCCTGACT
>Ga0272444_10001978_pt1 | contig 19177 bp, 14 predicted proteins | sample SSMForm13_FD_201033 | JGI IMG/M metagenome (GOLD analysis project Ga0272444, IMG submission 201033) | Marine sediment archaeal communities from Little Sippewissett salt marsh, Falmouth, MA, United States - SSM-Form-13 | ecosystem: Environmental > Aquatic > Marine > Wetlands > Sediment ... | reverse complement strand
AGCCTGGCCCGAAATCTCAAAGCCGGTCTACCGGAGCTGGTGGAGGTCGCCTCCTTAAACGCGACCGGTCAACTGCCGCTGAGACTTCTTGCCACCGAGATTACCCGCAGCACGGAATCGGACTCGGACTGGCGACGCCCCGTCGGCAACCCCGCGGCACAACCTTCGTTGATCAAATTCACCTCCGGCTCCACCGGCGTCCCGAAGGGAATTCTGCTCTCCGCGGGAAACGTTCTGGCCGAAGCCGATAACGTCGTTCAGGGCCTCGAATTGACGCCCGATGACCGAATCCTTTCGGCAGTCCCGGCTTTTCATTCTTACGGATTTGATCTCGGCGTGCTGGCTTCGCTGCGTTCCGGTGCCCGCCTGGAATTGAGAGAAGCCTTTATTCCGCGGCGTATGCTTACCGAGATGAGCCGACCGGAGATTACCGTCTTCCTCGGCGTGCCCAGTATGTACCGGTTTTTCCTTGAGACTCGCCTCGATCAGCCCCCTGATCTCTCCAATCTTCGCTATCCGCTTTCGTGCACAGCGCCTCTGGCCCCCGAAGTGGTGGTTGCTTTCCACGAGAAATTTGGCGCCACCATCTGCCAGCATTACGGCTCCTCGGAAACCGGAGCGGCCACCACGCATGTACCGGGCGAAGTTTTGGACCGCCGCGAATCGGTCGGCCGGGCTATGCAGGGTGTGCGGATATGGACGATTGATCCCGAAGGCAGGGAACTGCCGGTCGGCGAGGAAGGTGAGGTGGTGATTGCCAGCCAGGCCGTAGCGCAGGGCTATCTGATGGGTCGGCCGGAGGGCCGAAACCCGATCCAGGACGGAAAGTACTTCACCGGCGATTTGGGAAGAATTGACAGCGACGGTTTTTTGTATGTCACCGGGCGCCTGGACAAGTTGATAAACGTCGGCGGAATGAAAGTGTCGCCTGATGAGGTTATTCGGGTACTTGAGAGCTGCCCGTTGGTTCGAGAAGCGGCTGTAACCGGCGCTCGCGACAACAACAATGAGGAAGTAGTATTTGCGGCGGTGACCCTAAGGTCTCCGGCCAATGAAAACGATATATTGGATTATTGTCGCGGCCGACTGGCCGAGTACAAAATCCCCCGCAGAGTCGACATCAGAGAGGAAATGCCGCGCACCGCCACCGGCAAGGTAAAACTGGGACCAGAGGATGTAAGCTTTTGAACCATAATCACCTGGAAAAGGAAGTGGTATCGGTTCTCCGCCGCGTCGCCTTAGGCGGCAGCGATCGCGAGATCCGCAGCACCGATCCGCTGGGCGAGTTCGGCCTGGGACTTGACTCCCTGGCTCTCATCGGCTTCATCACCGCTCTGGAAAACCGCTTTGGAATCGAAATCCCGGAGACAATCTGGGTGGACCGGGGACAGCTGAGCCTCAAGGACCTTGTTGACCTGATAGCAGAGTCGGTCGACGAAACGGACCTTCCCACCCCACCCCGTGATTTCAAGCCGGCTCCGGCCGACCCGACGGCGCTGGAGTCCACTATCTGGGGTAAGCTGAAAGCGGCTGCCTCGCACCAGGGACTGTTTCCTGCCCTTCTCTGGGCTATCAAAAAGTTCTACTGGAAATGCGCCAACCTGTTCTACCAGCGAGACCGCTATTACATATTGTCTTTCGACCTTACCGGTCAGCCGATTCCGACTATTCCAGCCCCCAAAGGTACCCGCGCTAGCGAAGTTACGATCGACGATCTCCCGGCCACTGAAGGGCTGTGGATCCCCGGAACCGCCGCGGAAAAGAAGAGGCTCTTTGTCGAGAGGTTGACGGAGGGCTATATCGGCTATGCCACCTGGCTCAACGGCAATATTGTCGGGCTTTGCTGGGTAACTCACGATGGAGATTTCGAACCGGGGACCGGCCTTCATATCAGATTGAGAGAGCATTCCAGCTACGGCCTTGATCTCAACGAGCATCCCGGTTATCCCGGCCAGGGAATCGGCCTGGCCACGGTGGCCTATTCTCTCCGGCGGTCACAGGAACGCGGCCACAAATACCAATATTCAGTGGTGCATTCCCGAAACGAGCGGATGTTGCGAGCTTCCATCCAGCTTCTGGGTTTGAAGAAAATCGGCGAAATCGTCACTACCCGGAGTCTCCTGGGGACCAACTCCGTATATAGTATGAATGACAAGACCGACGACAATAAGGTGTTGATGCTCTAAGACCGGCTTTGTAGTCCGGCTCTTCTCACGCGGCCCTCGGGCCGCACATCCAGACCCGGGACTCTATGGTATCACGAAGATCAGCAGTCAAAGTCCTCGCTTCCGTACCGGCTCTGGCCTGGCTGGAGTCAAGTCTCGGCTGCAGCGGCGGCGGTCCGCAGCGCCCCATGCCGACCGAGACGGCCGCAACGATCCACAAGTCGACCGGTGACGACCCGACCGATATCACCCGCCGTCTTCTCGAGAGCCTGGGCGGTATCTCCTCGCTCGTCGGCCCCGAGGACATTGTGATCCTCAAACCGAACGGCCAGTGGTGGCATCAGGGCATGACCAACACCGACGTCATGGCTGAATTCATAGAACAGATCCTGGCTTTGCCTAATTTCAGCGGTGAGATCGTCATAGTCGACAACCATCAGAGCAAAGAGCGTAATTCACGGGCCTGGACTACCGACAAGCGCAACGGTCGTTTCAACTACAACGAACTGGTGGCCTTCTTCAACCAGCGAGGTTTTGCCAACGTCACCAAGTATCACTGGCACCCGGCCGGGGCCAACCCGACGCCACTGCAAATGGACGGTTTCGGCGACGCTGTGATCCGGCATCCTTCCGAAGGTGACGGCTACATCTGGCCCGAAGACCTTTACTATACCTGTCCTTACGGGCATAAGACGATCCTGGCCTACCCGGTTTTTACATCAGCGTACAGCGGTACGACGGTCGACCTGAGGCGCGGCGCTTTCCGCGATCACGCCTATACCGGACAGCCGATCAAGTTTTTCAATTTCTCGGCGCTTAACCATCACAGCCGCTACGCAGGCGTGACAGCATCGATCAAGAACTACATGGGCGTGGTCGACATGAGCTGCGGTTATCCCGCCCCGGAGCCGGCCGGTACGTTCAACACCCATCACGTGGGAGCTTCGCGCCTCTTTCGTTTCCTGGCCAGACGGCGCCGCCAGCTCGAGGACCTTCCCTGGTTCTGGGACATTTACCTGAGCCAGTCGGTCTTCCGCTTCCGCTATACCGGAGGGGTGCTGGGGGCGTTTATGAGGGAAATTCGGCGCGCCGACTTAAACATCATCACGGCCATTTCTGCCGGCTGGGGCTCCCGGATTGACCCGGACAAGGCCGTTCTTGCCAACACCGTCCTGGCTTCGACCGACCCGGTGGCACTTGACTACTGGGCCGCGGCCAACATTCTCCATCGGGCCACAAAGGAGTTGTCCGGGGGGGACGAAGTTCTTATAAATCTAAACGATCCCACGGATGAATCCGGGCCGCTCCGGCGGTTCCTGGAGGAATGCCGAAGGGAACTGGGCGGAACCACCAATCCCGGATTGATCAAGATTGTCAAAGCTTAAACCCATCGGATTCGTTGAAAAGCTGCTACACGCTCTTTCCTGGCGGCTGCCTTCGTGGATGTTCTCCTACGACCACACCTACCTGATGAACGGGCGCGAGTTAAAGCTGAAAGTCAGGGAATACCCTCATTACGAAATCAGGCAGGCGGTGATCGATGATGTCGAGACGATGAAAGCAGCCGGCATCAAGGAAGAGCTTTTTCGCCAGCGGATCGTCCGGGGTGATCATTGCCTTATTGTCCTGAAGGAGGGTAGGGCGGTCGCCTGGAGCTGGTCGGCTACCGGCCGGCTCTTCATGTTGCTAAGCGGTTTGATTGTAGACACCGGCAAAAACGGCTTTTTCCTCTACGACGTCTACACCATCCCCGAGGAGCGGCTTAAGGGATTTATCATGTCCCTCTTCGAAAAACAACTGGAACACTACCACAACCGCGATTGTTGGGAAATTTACGGTACGATCAGCGCCTTTAACCCTCATTCTCTGAAGACGCACTTCCGCATGGGCTTCGAAACCTGTGGCGACGCCTTCAGCTGTACGCTGGTCGGGATCAACCTCTGCTATTACAGGTCGTGGCCCCATAAGACCAGGAAAGTCCATGTATTTGTCAAGCGACCTCCCGAAGACATCGAGTGCATATAGATATCGAATCGTCGGCTGAGAGAAGGGCCGGCGCGCCCTAAAAGGAATAGAGAGGTACAGAGCTACGGAACCCGAAATCCGTGACAGCCACGCGCAGGATGGTGACCCGACCAGACCCATCTGCGTCGAGTTGGTACGCCGGTTTGAAGACCTCAAGCCACACGCCGAAGCCTGGGACCGGCTGGCGGCCGCCTCTCCCCATCAACTCCCTGCACTATCCCACGCCTGGGTCTCTACCTATCTCGAGCACCGCCTTCAGGAGGGAGAATCCTGGTGTTGCCTCCTGGCCTTCTGCGATACCCGGCTGGTCGGAGTACTCCCGCTGGTCCTTACCCCCGACAGAGTCCTGGGCTTTCACAGGGTTCTGCTTCGACCCCCGCGAGATCGCCATACCCTCTCGGTGGATGCCGTCGTAACCGCCGGCTTTGAAGAAGCCTCGATAAGGGCTTTTCTCGCCGTTCTCGACCGGGTGACGCCTCAATGGCACGCCGCCAAATTCGTCCGGCTCCCTTCGAATTCTCCTACCCTGGCGGTCGCCGATCGCAAATTCTCCCGCCGCGTTCTGGTTTGCGAATCCGCCGGCACCGGGACATTTGTTCCAACCACCGGCGATTTCGAAAGCTACCGGAACGGCCTTAGCAGGAATTTTAGGAAAAATCTGAACAAGGCCACCCGCAGACTGAAGGAGCTGTCTGAGGTGCGAACAGAGTTCCTCACCGAAGAAGCCGATGCCCTCCCCGGGCTTCAGAGGTTCATGGAGGTCGAGGCCTCCGGCTGGAAAGGGCGCGAGGGCTGGGCTATAGCCCGGAACCCCGGCCTGATTGACTTCTATTCTTCGCTCGTGACCCGACTGGCCCGCCAAGGCTGGCTCGAATGGCAGTTCCTGGTTGGCGACAGCCGGACCCTTGCGGGGAATCTGAGCGTTCGCTGCGGGCGGTCGATGGTCGTCTGTAAAATCGGCTACGATGAAGTTCTCGCCCGCTTCGCGCCGGGTAATCTGCTTATGGAGCAGGTTATCAGGCGAGCTTTCGAATCCAGGGACATCGACAAGGTTGACCTCGTCTCTGACATGGCCTGGCATTACAACTGGCTGGCGGAGAAGAGGTACTATCAGACTCTGTGGGTTTATCCCTGTCGCCCACTTTCACTGGTGGCCGACTTTCTGCCCAAGAGATCACGTCAGGCGTTGCATCGCATCCCTCTCCTTTCCAAGACCGTCCGGCGCGCCAAAGGCGTCATGAAAGCGTTCTCGTTATGAGCCAGCTCAAGGTCTCCATAGTCATCCCCACCTACAACCGGGCGACTATGATAGGAAAGGCCGTTGAGTCGGTTCTGGCACAGTGTCGCGAGGGGGACGAGGTTATTGTCGTAGATGACGGTTCCACCGACAACACAGCCGAGATATTGGACCGGTTCGGCGATCGCATCCGCCGCTTTCACCTCTCCAATTCCGGTGCCGGCACCGCTCGCAACACCGGTATTCGGGAGGCGCGCAATGAACTGCTTGCATTCCTGGATTCCGACGACGAGTGGATCCCCGGCAAGTTGGATCTTCAGCGAGCCCTGATGGAGGCGCGGCCGGACGTGCTCTACGCTTTCTCCGACTTCGCCGTCAAATATCCCGACGGTCAGATAGCCAACAACTACCTCATACGCTGGCACAAAGACTACCGGCCGTGGGACGAAATCCTCGGTCCCGGACAGAATTTCTCGGATATCGCCCGGCTTCCGGAGGAATTCGAGGATTTTAAAGTGCACGTCGGGAGCATGTATCTCCGGATGGCGGCGGAGTCCTACCTGTGCACCGACACCGTGATTGTCCGCAAGGAAGCCGCCGGCCAGAGCCTCTCTTTTGACCCCGATGTCAGAACCTATGAGGACTGGCTCTGCTTCGGAAGGTTAGCCGGGGCGGGACGGGGAGCTTATATGGCCGTGGAGACCGCTTATCAGTTCGGGCACACCGAGGCCCGGTTGAGCGATGCCGATGCCCTCACCGCTGCAACCGCCCGAATCACGGTCCTTGAGCGGGTCTGGGGATCGAACCCTGCCTTTCTCTCCCGGCACGGCGATTTCTACCGCTCTATTCTGGAAAATCAGCGGACTATCAGGGCCTGGGAGTTGCTGGGACAAGGTCAGTCCGAGACGGCCCGGGAGGAACTCCGAAAGGTCCAGCACGCCCCGTTCCGACTCAGGCTGCTCGCCGCCCTCCCGAGTGGACTGCTGAAAGCCCTCCTTCTGCTTCGAAGACTGCTGAAAAAACTGGTCGGCGGCCGATAATCGTTGTATACCCTGTAATCAAGATATGCGCAGATTCTTCAAAAAACTCTTCTCTATTACTGCCTGCTATATGCACCTCTGGCCGCTGGTCTTTGGCCTCTGCCGGATCAAGGATAAGAAGCCGGTTCTGGCCGTGTTCATGTTCCACCGGGTCTGCCCCGGCGAACCGGACGAGCGGTATCTGCAGGGATACGAAAGAGGTATCTCCAGAGAGACCTACGAACGCCAGATAGACCTGATCTCGCGGATTTACAGGATAATTGATCTAACCGAGTTTGCCGAAATCGTCGCCGGCGAAAAAGCGCCCCGGGAAAACCGGCCCATGGCTCTGCTGACCTACGACGACGCCGATCAGGATCACCCTTCGCTGGCCTTTGCTAAACTCGCCCGCCACGGTTTTGCCGGTGTCGCGTTTGTCCCGACCGGCTTCATAGGTACCGACAGACGGTTCTATCACCTCCGTCTGACGAACATCTGCAACCGATTCGGCAACGATACCTGGCAGGAAATTATCCAAACGGAACTGCCGGCCGGGGTTAAGGCGGCTATCAAAGAGTTTCTCCCCGATATCGTCGGGCGGAAAGGAGAGTTCCGGCGAAGTCTGATTTCTCCTTTCGAGGCCCTCCCCCCGAGCGAAAGGGATAGGCTGCTTTACGGCTGGGAAGAACGGATTGGCTTTGCCTATGACCTTGACATCCGCTGCCTGGACTGGGAGGGAGTCAGAAAACTCCCCGATCTGGGCATTACGATCGGTTCTCATACGGTCAATCACAACCGGCTGGCCATGCTGAAAACCGAGGAGAAAACGAAGGAACTGGCGGAGTCGAAGGCTGTTCTTGAGAGGGAAACCGGCTCTCCGATAGAAACTATATGTTATCCCGAAGGTTCCTTTGACGAGGAGACTCTTTCCTTGTCGGAGAAGGCCGGTTATCGGCTGGGCTTCACGACAGTCGATGACCCGGTGGACTACCCGAGAACAGGGCTCGATCTCCTGCGTATCCCGCGCGTAGGGGCCGGCGCCGGGAGCGAACACGAGATCGCGTTCAGCATCGGCCTGCCTGTGTTGAGGAAATTATTCGGAAAACGGTAAGGGGGCGGCGGGCAGGGGGGAACGGAGACCCACATTTTCTGGCGGGAAGGGACAGGTTGCCGATATAACTGATGTCGGCGCCCGGGTAAGGCAATCGGACAAATTCGGGAGACCGGCAGCAACGGCCTTTTCTTGTAGCTTTCGACCCCGCCTTGCCGTTGATTCGGCTTGTCGGCGAACTCTTGACGACGATTGGTAACGAGCAGGCTTGTGATAAAATACGAGACGATAGAGACCTACGATAGATTTCGGGAGTTGGAGCAGCCCTGGAATGAACTGCTGACCGGAAATCCTCTCGAAGACAGCTTCATGCGGCACGAATGGTTCGACGGCTGGATTCGCAGTCGGGGCGTGCCCGACTATCCCATCTGCATTGTCACCGGCTGGCGCGACGGCCAGTTGGTTTCGATCGCTCCCCTTCAGCGTCAGAAAACCAAAATGAAATCCGTTCCGGTGAAGACGCTTTCGTTTCTTCAATCGACAATCTCACCCCGCTGCAATTTCATCACGACTTCAGGCGATGAACTGGAGGGACTGCTCGATACAATCCGGGGGCTGGGCCAGTGGGATCTGCTGGTAGCCGAGAATATCGAAGAAAAGCAGCCGGCCACGAAGGGTTTTCTCTCGTACCTGCAGGAGAACCAGCTTGCCCACAACATCGCCGATGGTTTCCAGGCGCCATATCTGGATATCTCCGGAACCTGGGAGGAGCACCTGGAGTCCATGTCCGGTAAACGCCGGAGGTTCATCCGTCGGGAATGTATCAGGAAGCTGGAATCGGCCGAGGATTACTCTTTCGAGCTGATCACCTCCCCCGCCGACTGGGATCGCACCTTGAAAGCGATGTTGGAGGTTTCCGGTCGAAGCTGGAAAGCCGACAACGGGACGGCGATCGGTCAGGTGCAGGGAGCGATTGACTTTTACACGATGTTCACCCCGGTAGCGCTGGAGCGAGACATGGTCAGGATCTGGCTGCTGAAGATAAACGGTCAATACGCAGGCTTTGACTATTACCTCCACTGGAAGACTTCCAATACCGGCGTGCGCAGCGACTACGACAAAGACTTCGCCTTTTACCATCCCGGTGAGAATCTCAAGCTGGCCATTCTGAAGAATCTCTTCGACGAAGGCCGGCTGTGCCAGTTCGATTTCGGCGGCGTGCCCTCGAACTACAAGACCAAATGGGCCCGAGAGATCAGGCGCCATTTGACCGTCACCGTGCCGCGTGGGAACCTCCTCGGCAAGGCCATTATGCTCTGGAAAAACAGGCTTGCGCCTATGTTCTCCCGGCCCGAGGTCCCCGAGGAAGAAGAGAGCGTTACATAGTGACCGCAGGCAGGACCGAGACAGAACGGATTTGGGCAGACCGGCTGCGGGTGAACCTCAGAGCGCAGGCATAACCGCATGGCAACCGTAATCGGCCAGTTCTTTAGAAACGTCCTGACCACATACGCTTCGGTCGTTATCAGCCTGCTTATCACGTTCTTCTTTACGCCGTACCTGATATCCATGCTCGGCAAAGTCGAGTATGGGATCTGGACGTTGATGTTCTCGATTGTCGCTTATATGGAACTGGCCGATCTCGGAATGCGCCAATCGCTGGTCCGGAGTATCTCCAAGTACCTGGCGACCAAAGACTGGCCGCAACTCAATCAGGTTTTTTCCTCCTCGGTAGTCATCTATTTCTTCATTGGCATGATTATCGAGATCGCCACCCTCGCGGTCACCTTCTTCTTCCTGGAGTCGTTTCAAATTCCCGAAGGCCTGATGAGCGTGGCCAAAGGGTGCCTGTTGGTCCTGGGCACGAACCAGGCGGTCTCGTTCATGGTCATCCCGTTCTCTTCGCTGGGACCTTTTCATCGATTCGACATCAACGTCTACTTCTCTCTGCCTACTCGCATTGTTCAGACAGTGGGCGTTATTGTCCTGCTCGAGTACGGCCTCGGGCTGATCGAAATGGCTTTCCTCGTCCTCGCTATGAGCCTTCTTTCCCGCTTCGGCCTTCACCTAGCCCGCCGCAAGCTGTACCCGCAGGTGCGCTTCTCGTTCAAGGATATCAACCGGGAGAAGGCCGGCGAGCTGGTCAATTACGCCATGTGGTCGTTCCTGATCGTAGCCATGCTGATGGTCATTTACCAGACGGACAATATCATAATCGGCCGGTTCATTTCGATGGAGGCGGTGTCGGTGTTCTCGATCGGGGCGGCCCTGATTTCCCAGCTTCGCAGTATCATCTACAACATTTCGGTCCCGCTGGTGCCGACCATCAGTCATTTCGAGGCCGAGAATCAGTTCGATCGGATTGTCTCGGTATACGACCGTTCCACCAATTATCTATACTTCCTGGCGGGCCTCCTGACAGTCTGCACATTCGCCTTCGGAGGACCTTTCATTTTGCTTTGGGTCGGCGACGGCTTCACCGAATCGATAACGGTGCTTTTTATCATGATCGTCCCGGCAGCCATAAATTTCCCCCAGCTCATCGCCAATTCCGTCCTGTACGGCATTTCGCGACACAAGATCACGTTCTGGGTCTTGATGGCAGAAGCCGTCTCCAATATTGCCCTGTCTTTGATTCTGGTGAGATATTGGGGGATTATCGGGGTGGCTGTCGGCACGGCCGTACCGCAGTTTATCATTTACACGATTGTCTATCCGATCGTCTTCTACCGCGAGCTGAAGACCCCGGTTTCTCGGTTTTACAAGACTGCTTCCCGCTCCCTGCTATATTCGGCCGTGATCTGTGTGCCGGCGGCGTGGATCATCTACCAGCTTCTGAAACCGGAGACGTGGCTGAATTTCCTGATCGGCGGGTGCACCACGGCGCTGGTTGCGGCGGTCGGTTTCTATCGTCTTTTGCTGGATGCCGATGACAAGAAGAGGTTGCTCGAGAAACTCCGAAGTATAATAATAAAAGTGACCGGCAAGCGCGGTTAACTGCCGGGCGATGACTTGATCGCGATCTGTTATGCATCAAAACGACCGCACCATAATAAGCAATCGAGGCCTCTGGTGGGTCCTGCTAGCCCTTGTCTGCCTGGTGGCAGGGGTGGCCTGTTTGTTTGTCGAGCCGCTGATCGTGATCGCGCTTATCGTCGTCCTGGCTAACATCGCTCTGGTGGCGAAATATCCTTACTACGGCTTGCTGGTTTACCTTTTCATCTCCCTTATTCGCCCCGCCGAGATCTACCCCTCCCTGGCCGCTCTTCGCATGGAACTGCTGCTGGGGGCTCTGGTTCTCTTGTCGATAGTCATTAACCAGAAAATCCTTACCGGCCGGGTGCTTTTGCCCAGAGATCGTATCACGGTCGCTCTGGGCGTGTTTCTCGTCGCCATATCGCTGTCAATCTTCACCTCGTACGAGGCGACCGTGACCAAAGACACGATTGTCGAGTTCATCAAAATTCTGGTTTTCTACTACCTGATCGTGTCCCTGGTCGATACGCGCAAGCGGTTCATAACTTTCGTGGCCACCTTCGTTCTGTTGGTTTCATACATAGCTTTTGATGCCCTGGCCGGCTATCTCTCCGGGCAGTTTGTGCACACCATGGATGTCGACCGCCTGACCGGTACCACATCGGCCGGTGGCGACGCCAACACGCTGGCCACGACCCTGGTGACCACGACGCCGATGCTGATCGCAACAGCTCTTTATTATCGACACTGGCTGGTGAGGTCGTTCCTCGCCCTGGTAACGTTGACCATGACCTACCTGGTGATTATCACCGCCTCGCGCGGCGGGCTGCTGGCCTTCTTCTCGGTAGTGTTCGGCGGAATAGGCTTTGCCCGAAGAAAGCTCGCCCTGGTGGTGGTGGTATTCCTGCTGTCGGTGGCCGCCTGGGCGGTCATGCCGGACCAGTACCGGGAACGCTATGCGGCTTTCGCTGAGGTTACCGAGGACATCAACTCGGCATCTTCGGGCCGCTGGGAGATCTGGGGCGCCGGCCTTCGCATGATCATCGCACGACCCCTCCTGGGCGTCGGCGCGGGAGCCTTCCCTTGGGCCTACGGGTCGGGTGATTTCGGACCTCCGCAGATGATGTCATCCCACAACGTTTATATACAGGTACTGGCCACCACCGGACTCGTCGGCTTCGCCGCCTGGGTGATTTTCCTGTACATACTCATGAAGACCCTCAACGAAACCGCCCGGCGTGCCCGGAAACTTCCGGACAACCAATGGTACGTTCTCTTCAGGAACAGCTTTTTCGTGATCTTGATCGCTCTGTTTGTTTCCGGCATGTTCGGCCACAGCCTCTTCCGGTACACCTGGTACGTGGTGGCGGCACTGGCGGCCTCCATGGCCAACATCATGACTTCGCACGAGGCCGAGATGAAGAAAGCCCTGGATGAGACCTCCGACAGCGAACAGGATCTGGCGGTGACCGAGGCATGAGCAGCTTTTATTCGAAAATCTACGGCGGTTACCTCAGACTCCGGGCCATCATGGTGCACGATCGGCGCTATCGGCTGCTCGCGGACCTGAAGCGGGAACAGTGGCTTCCGCGGGGAGAGATCGAGGACCTTCAGCGCCTGCGTCTTCAGAAGCTCCTTCGCCGCGCCGCCACCCGGTCGCCGTTCTACGAAAAGCGACTGGCCGGCCCGGGGGCTTCCGGAGTTGAGGACTTCGCCCTGATCGACCTGCCGAAGATACCGCTCCTGACGCGAAAGGATCTGCAGGACAATCTTGATAATATCCTTTGCCGCAACGCCGGCCCGGTCGATAAAGACGCTACCGGAGGATCGACCGGTCACCCGGTCAATTTCTATCACGACGCCGGATATCAGACTTTCTCGGATGCCTGCGAACTCCTGTTCATGGAGTGGATGGGCGTGGCGCTCGGCGATCGCACGGCGGTCTTCTGGGGCGCCGATCGGGATTTCAAGGAGCTGTCGTTCAAAGAGCGCCTGTCGCGCCAGGCCAAACGTGTGCTGTCGCTTAATTCGTTCGATATGTCCGAGGCGCGACTCGAGGACTTTCTGAAACGGATAGAAAACTATGGCCCGGATTATGTTATCGGCTACGCTTCCTCGCTTCACCTGGCCGCCAGGAGCGTCAACGCTTCAGGAGCTTACTACATCCGCCCCCGGGCGGTACGGTCAGCCGCGGAGATGCTCTACAGCTTCCAGCGCGAAGAAATCGAAAAAGCCTTCGGCGCCCGCCTGTACAACTTCTATGGCTCCCGCGAGGTCAGCCATCTGGCCGCTGAATGCGAAAGGCACGACGGATTGCACATCTTTTCCTCCGGTCGCATCGTCGAAGTCGTCGATGAAAACGGCAAACCGCTGCCTCCCGGCGAGACCGGCTATCTGGCCGTCACCGATCTCACCAACCTCGATTTCCCGTTCATCCGCTATCTTAACGGCGACATGGGGTCTGTCCGCGAAGGTACCTGCGCCTGCGGGCGCGGGTATCATCTGCTCGACAATTTGGCCGGGCGCTCGTCGGATATCATCTGTCTCAACGGCAAATACATCCACGGGGAATTTTTCACCCACCTGTTCTACGGCCGGCCTGAGGTCAAGCAGTTTCAGGCGGTGCAGGAATCAGAGGACCGTCTCGTGATTAAAGTCGTCGCACGCGACAGCAGTTTCGACAGTGAGGGGGTCCTTCGACCGATCAGAAAGATGGTCGGCGACAGGACCGATGTATCTATTGAGCTGGTCGACGATATTCCGCCCGCCAGGTCCGGCAAATACCGGTTCACCGTCAACAACATGACTTCGGCGAAAACGGAGTGAGCCACGATGTTTGCTCTTCGAACGACATGCGACCGAGGTGACACGATCCCCGACAGGCCCGACGGGTACTACCGGTTCGCCGGCGGTTCGCTCATGATTGACGTGCGGCTCGAGGGTCTCTACGGCTTCAGTTTCGAATTCGACAACGGTGTGGCTGTTGGTGAAGCTCTTTCCCCTGTCGAGAAGTCCCGAATCGAAGAGATCGTCTCTAATCCGGCCGGGCTCTCCTCCGGTCAAAGACGCCTCGGCAACGATATCCTGGCGCTCGTCTACGCTGACGGCGCGACTAATACGGTCACTGTTGTCGGCAGTGTGTCTTCAACGCGGCCGTACTACATGAGCCGGCAGAAGGGCTCTTTCTGCTGTTCCACGAGCGTTAAAGCGCTGGCCGAACTGGGTGTGCCGATGGCGGCCGACGAAGAGGCTGTCCCCGAGTTCCTCGTCTACCGTTTCGTGACCCCGCCGCGCACTTTGTACAAAGGAATCAGCAAGTTGATCGGCGGCCAGGCGCTGCAATTCGATCTGACCACCGGCGCCAACACGTATGACAACTGCTATGCGTTCGATTCTTCCTCGGACGATATTAATAATGAAAACGACGTACGAGACCGCCTGGCCGACATCTTGAGACGCCAGACCGGCCTCTCTCTCAACAACGCCGAGCGCCCCGGGGTGTTGCTGAGCGGCGGGCTCGACTCCAGCCTTCTCGCTTCGCTGGCCGTGTCCTCCGGGAAAGACGTAACTTCGACATCATCGAGCTTTTCATTTGTCGATGAAAACGACGCTGAGAGCAATTACGCCCTCTCCGTTGCAAAACACCTGGGCATCCGGCACAGCGTTTACGAAGGTTCCCCTGAGGAGTACCTCGCCGGCATGGTCGAGAGCATCTGGCACGCCGAGGAGCCGGTGCATCATCTCCAGTCGGTAATGCTGTACCTTCTTTTCAAACAGCACGCCGGGCAGGACGTCCTGATTTGCGGCGAAGGCGCCGACGGTCTTTTCGGCAACGACATGCACGCCAGACTCCACAAATACGGAGGCGCCCTGACGGCGGCCCGTCGCACCGGGGCGGTACACCTGTACCGGCAGCTTGTACGAATTTTCGGCCGCGGCTACCGCTGGCGTTTCTTTGCTCACGATTTCGGTCCCGACCTCAACCGCAACAACCATATCTTGTGGACGCTGGGTCAATATGGAAGTGCCGAGGTCGTGAAGCAGCGCTTCGGATGCAACGACGAAGCTATAACCACCACCCATCGCAGCCTGATGCAGGACTACTCGAGCGAAAATCTGCTCAAGCAGGTGACTATCCAGTCACTGCTGTGTGAAGGTTTCGTGACCATGTGTATCTGGGGGAAGCTGGCCGAAAGTTGTGCGCTGGCCCTGCATTATCCGTTCACTGCGCCCGAACTGGTTGATTACATAACCTCGGTCCCGTGGGAGATGAAGCTCAAAGAGCCCAAGTATTTCGTTCGAGCGCTGCTTCGCAGCGAGGGCACTCCCGAGTCGTTCATCACCCGTCCCAAGATGAGTTTTGGTTTCCCCTATCGTTATTGGGCGCTGCCGGACACGATGTTTCAGCCTGTCGTAGATATGGCGGCCTCGGCATTTGATCGCGACTGGCTTCGCTCACTCCAGACCCTGGAGGCGGGTCGCGCCATGGTCCTCTGGAACATCCTGAGCCTCTACCTTTGGCGGCGGATGTTTATCGAGGGAGCATCGCATGAATCTCTGACTCAGGAGATTCTCGATCGCTATAGAAAACAGGAGGCTTCGAGGTAGGCGTATGAGGATTTTCGTGCTCGGCGAAGAATTCCCGTTTCCCATGAACACCGGGGCCCGAATCCGCAATTTCGCCCTGCTCAGCCGACTGGCCAAAAATCACGAGATGCGGTTCCTGGCCTACGGTGAAGAAAATTCGGAAGCCTTCCGCTTCTGTGACGAGGCCGGTCTGAATCCGATCGCCGTTCCCAGCCAGGTTCCGCCCAAGAGCGGACCCGGTTTCTACCTTCGCCTGCTGGTCAACCTGTTTTCCGGGCTGCCTTATGTGGTCACGAGTCATTACTCAGGGGTCTACCGCGACCGTTTCCGCGCCGAACTGGCCAAATGGCCGGCCGATCTCCTGGCCGCCGCCTGGACGCCTTATGCCGCCTATTTCAACGATGTTCCTCGGATGAAGACGCTGATAACCTCGCACAACATCGAGGCGGATATCTGGAACCGCTATTACCAGACGGAAGAGAGTTTCCACAAGAAGTGGTACGCCGGAATTCAGGCGGCCAAGATGGAACGGTTCGAAAAGACCGCGTTCGGCCGGGCCGACGCCGTCACGGCCGTGTCCGAAGCCGATGCGGAAGCGGTTAAACGCTCGGGCAGCCGGGCGGCCGTCAAGGTTATCGATAACGGCGTGGACCTGGCGTACTTCACCAACGAACATCCGCCGCAAATCAAAGCCAACCGTCTGGTGTTCACCGGATCGATGGACTGGCGGCCCAATCAGGACGCGGCTGAGTTTTTCGTAAACGATATTTTCCCTCGGCTGCGCCGCACCCGCCCCGAACTCGAAGCGGTGTTCGTGGGCCGACAGCCCCCGGAACACATTCTTCGCCTTGGCGAAATCCCCGGCATAACCATCACCGGCACGGTTGATGACATCCGCCCGTACATCCGCGAAGCGGCCGTTTACATTGTACCCTTACGGGTTGGCGGCGGCTCGCGCCTGAAAATCCTTGAGGCCCTGGCGCTCGAGAAAGCAATTGTCTCGACTTCGGTCGGCGCCGAAAGCCTGGCTGTCACGCACCAGAAAGACATCCTTCTGGCCGATACGCCGGAGGAGTTCGCCGCCGCGGTCGAAAGCCTTCTCGATAACGGTCAACTGGCCGCACAGCTCGGAGCCGCCGGGCGTGAAATGGTCGTGCGGCGATACGGCTGGGATCGCCTGGCCGAGGACCTCGATAAGTTCCTGGTTGAACTTGTGGAGGCCAAGTGAAAATCCTGCAACTCCGAAGCTCCGATGTCTTCTCCAGCCCGGAGCGGCTCATAATCGGCCAGTGCCGGCACCTTCCGGAATTCGAATTCGTCTGCGGCTCGTTCGTGGCTCCCGGCAGAGTGAATCGGTTTCTGGATGAATGTCGTGCGGCAAAGATCGAGACGGCCGAACTGGCGGACTCATTCCCCGGCGACCTCAGATTGATCGGGCACCTTCGTCGCCTGATGATCGAAAGACGCATCGACCTGGTTATCACGCACGACTATAAGGCCAGCTTCTACGCTTTTTTCGCCCGACGCAAATTGGCGGTTAAACAGATCGCATACTTCCACGGCGTGACCTCCGAGGACAAGAAAGTCAGGATATACAACGCCATCGACCGCCAGGTACTCAAACGCCTGCCGCAGGTTATCGCCGTCTCCGAACGGACCCGGCAGTTGCTCACCGACATGGGAGTGCCTGTGGATCGAATTGAGGTCGTCCCGAACGCCATCGATGACGCTTCCTTGATTTCGCAAAATCAATTCGAGGTCCGCCGCGAGGGCCCGGCCAGGATTATCGCGGCCGGAAGGTTCAGCTTTGAGAAAGGTTTTGATCTGCTTCTTCAGGCGCTCGGGAAAGCCGGGGACAACGCGCCACCTTTTCAGGTCGACCTGTACGGTTTGGGGCCCGAGGAGGACAAACTGCGAAGGATGGTAGATGATTTCGCTCTTCAGGGTACTGTGACTTTCAAGGGCTTCGTCGACTCTCTCCTGCCGGCGCTTCGCGAGGCTGATTTCCTCGTCATGCCGTCCCGTTCCGAAGGCATGCCGGTGACCGTCCTCGAGGCCTGGTCGCAGCGGCTGGGGTTGATCGCCACGGCCGTGGGCGGAGTACCGGAGATTGTCTCGAACGGTAACAACGGCCTGCTTATCCCCCCGGAAAATGTTGACGCCCTGGCCGAAAAAATAGTCTGGGCGACGGAGAATATTGACAGGATGCAGCAGTACGGAGCGGCCGGATTCGATCTGGTAAGAGAGAAATACACGTACAGCCGGCAGGCCGAGCAGCTTCGGCAGATCTACAGCCGTACCTGACAGCCACCGGCGATCCGTAAGACAAATAGCTGGACAGCCTCAACAGCCGACCGATATTATAGCCATGCCCCGGAATGAGATAAATGTAAACAACGCGGATTACAGGATTCCCGTAGCCTATTTTCTCGACCGTTACGGCAAAGGCGGCGGAACCGAAAACCAACTGGCTATCCTGCTGAACAATATCGACAAAACCCGTTTCACCTCGCATCTGGTGAGCCTTCGTTCGGCCGAGGTCAGCAGCTCGCTCGAGGTCGACTGCCCGACCTATTTCCTGAATGTTGAGAAACTGGCCTCGTTCCGCGCTCTGATCGGCCTGTTCAAATTTGTCCGGTATCTTCGCAAACACCGGATCAAAATCCTCCAGATCTACTTCCAGGACAGCAACATCCTGGGCACTCTGGCCGGGAAACTGGCCGGCGTGAAGAACATAGTGGTCAACCGACGAGACATGGGCTGGTGGTATACAACGCCGGCCCTGGCCTGGACCAACCGCGTCAACCGGTTTACCAGCTACTGCCTCACCAACGCCGAGGCCGTCCGCCAGGTCGTTCACCGATACGAACCGTTCACACTGGACCAGATCAGAGTAATTCACAACGGCGTCGATCATGAGCCTCCCGACAACAATCCGATTACTCGACAGGATCTGAACATTCCGGAGGCAGTTCCGGTTGTAGGCATCGTGGCCAACCTGAAACGTATCAAGAGAATCGATCGGTTCATACGGGTGGCGGACAGCATCGCCGACAAAACCGCGCATTTCGTGATAGTCGGGGTGGGACCCGATGAGGAGGACCTGAAGGCGCAGGTGCGGGAGACCGGTCTGGAAGAACGACTGACGTTCTACCAGACGGTCGACCATGTGTTCGAGGTAATGTCCTTGTTCGATATAGGTGTATTGACTTCGGAGACTGAAGGTCTCTCCAACGTCCTTATCGAATACGCCCTGGCCTCGCGACCGGCGGTAGCTTTTGACACCGGCGGTAATAACGAAGTTATCGAACACAGCGTGACCGGTTATGTTATTCCGGATAGCGACGAGGCCATGATGGCACAGCGCATCGAAGAGCTGCTGTCCAACCCGGATCGTCGCCGCGAAATGGGCAGCCGCGCCCGGGAAAAGGCCCTGGAGAAGTTCAGCCGCAAGCGGATGGTATCGCGGATGGAAGAGTTCTACACGGAGATATGCCGGTGACAAAGCTCAGGACATTCTTCAGGATCTGCCTGCTTAACGCCAAGCATAACGTCTTCACCAGCGAGATGTTCAGCTTTGTCCTGCTGTGTATCGGATCGCTGTATCTTCTCATATCCAGGAAAAAGGCTGCCGCCAACCTCATGCGCTCGCATCGCAACACCCGCCGAGTCGGTCGGAAAATCTTCCTGGAACGGCTGATGAAGCGTCGCGGGCTGTTCGAGTCGGACCTGATTGACAGCCTCCTGCCCGAGTTCGACCCCGGACAGGCCTCCGTGTCCCACGACTGGATTTCCCAGATCAAGGAGCCTTCCGACGGTGAAAAAGGGGTCGTGCTGGTTATGTTCAACGATGCTTTTGAAAAGCTCCGGGCCCATTTCGACATCGCTCGCCTGCTGGAGGACTATTACCTTGTTCTGGAACCGAGTTGCTCCGGTTATTGTATCCCCGAGATTCTTCAATTTATCAGATACAAAGACTCACCCGTAATCGTGCAGTCCTCCGAGATAAGAGACTTCGACTTCCTCAACCGGCTTGAGAGTAATTTCATCCCGGTCGATTTCGGCGCCAGTGACTGGAACGATGACCGTGTGTTTATTGATCTCGGCATGGAAAAGA
>Ga0272444_10001977_pt1 | contig 19201 bp, 14 predicted proteins | sample SSMForm13_FD_201033 | JGI IMG/M metagenome (GOLD analysis project Ga0272444, IMG submission 201033) | Marine sediment archaeal communities from Little Sippewissett salt marsh, Falmouth, MA, United States - SSM-Form-13 | ecosystem: Environmental > Aquatic > Marine > Wetlands > Sediment ... | reverse complement strand
TCTTTTCCCTGATGAACTCCTTCAGCGCCAGCGCATTTCGGTCTTCGGGGTGATGCGCGATCATCTGGTCGGCGACCCTTTCGGCAGCCGCAGTATCCCCCCGCTTGAGGTAGTGCCGGGCGAGGGCCTGGAGATAGTCCAGGTTGTTGGATTCCAGCGCGACGGCGCGGCTCAGGGCCGCTTCGGCCTGCTGGCCTTTACCCAGGTAATCGTAGAGAAGCCCGAGGTTGAAGTGCACCCGGGGGCCATCGGGAATGCCGCGGGCGGCGGTTGCCAGATGGGTTTCGGCCTCAAGATATTTCTTTTCCTCGGCCAGCAGCAGCCCCAGTGAATACTGCACGTCATAGAGTTCCGGAAAGGCCGTGACGACCTCGCGCAGCAGGGTTTCGGCTTCGCCGTTGCGGCCCATTTGGGCATAGAGCATCGCCAGGTTGACCTTGGCCGGATAGGACTGGTCGTCGATTTGGATGGCCGCCTTGAAGTTTTCGACGGCGCGCTGCGGCTGGCCGAGGGTGGCGTATAGGTTTCCGAGGTTGAAACGGCCGAAGGCGAAATCCCCTGAGTACTTCATGGCAACGACATACTCCTGAAGGGTTTTCTCGTACACGCGGCGCTGGTCCTCGGCCAGCAACTCGCTCGGCGGCCCCGCCAAGCGGGCAGCGGCCTCCAGGCGCACGGCCTTGACCGGGTCATAGAGCAGGGGCGCGATCAGGCGCACGTGGCGGTGGGGCTCGGCGGCCGGCAAATGGGCCGCGGCCGTTCGGCGGATCAGGGCCTCGTCATCCATCAACGCCCGCTCCAGGGCTGCGGCGGCGTCTTCACCGGGATAGGCGGCCAGCAACTCCAACGCCGTTGTACGCGCGATCACCGGGTAGAGCGGGTCACCAGCCAGTCGGATCAGGCCTGCTGCGGCGCCCGGCCGCCGGTCGCGGCCGGCCTGGATGATCTCGCCGTAGTGGGCGTTGCGCCCCGGTCCGTACCACTTGGTGATGGTTTCGTCGGCCCAGCGGCTGGTTTTGTCGATGTGACAGCGGGTGCAGGCATCCGGCACGCCGAGCTTGACGCTGAGATCCGGGCGGGGGACCCGAATGCTGTGATCCAGCCGGTAATGAATCCCCATGTAGTAGCGCCCGGGCATGTGGCACTGGACGCACTCGGCCCCGCTGCCAACCTCGAAGAGCACCCGGCCGTCGGCGGCGGTGATGGGGTCGCCCTTTTCACCGGTCTTTTTGTGGAAATGGTGCTGGTAAGTGTCGTAGTCGCTCGCCCGGTGGCACTGCAGGCACAGGTTGTTGCCTTCCTTAACCCGCTTGATGCTGTGGACGTTGTGGCAGTCGCTGCAGCGCACGTCCCGCGCGTACATCTTGCTCTGGGTGAAGGAGCCGTAGACATAGACCTCTTCCAGGATCTGGCCGTCTGAAAAATAGAGATCTTCGGTGAGCAGGCTCGGCAGCATCACGTCCAGCAGGTCGGGCTCGATGTGGGTGTAATCCCCCAGGATCGCCCGGCGGGAGTGGCACGGGGCGCAGAGTTCGACGGCCTCTCGGGACCTCAGCTGGGAGGTGCGCACCGGGAGATCGTAATTTTCCACCGGCGGCCGGGCCAGCTCGGGAAGCTCGGCCCACTTCACATGTCGCGACCCGGGGCCGTGGCAGGCCTCGCAGCCGACGTTGATGTCGGACCAGGTTGTCTGGTAGGTGGCGGTTCGGACGTTGTAGTTCTTTTTGAGGTTGGTGGAGTGGCACGCCGCGCACATCCCGTTCCAGTTCTGGGCCGCGTTGGTCCAGTAGAGCCAGTCCTCTGGATTCAGCGCCTGGTCGGGGTAGAGATGATACCAGCGCCCGGCTTCCACATCCCAGGCGATGGGCAGGCACTGCATCCGGCCGCCGGGAAATGGGATCAGGTACTGCTGGAGGGGGGTCCAACCGAAGGTGTGGGTGACCTCGAAATTCCCCATCCGCCCTTCCGGGCCCTGGGTGTGAACGAAGAATTTGCCATCCTGGCGATAGAAGCGCGATGCGACACCGGCGTGTTCGAAGGTGGCGTCGTTGAAATCGCCGCGCACGCTGACCTCGGTGGCGACCTCCATGGCGTGATAGTGGTTGGAGTCTTTCCACAACTCGTATTCAGGTTGATGACAGACGCGGCATCGCTCGCTGCCCACAAACGCGGCGTCAGCGCCCGGCTTTGGGAGATCTGGTTCCAACCGGCGCAAATGGTGCTGCACGACGGCGATGGGTACCGCCAGGACGATAAGCGCGGTTGCGATGATTCCTGTTAGTTTCCAGCGAAACATGGCCGATGACGTCACGATCTTGCCTTGGGGGGGTATACCGGCTGCCCGGAATCGAAGCCGCTGCGCTTGAACCTGCGCCCGGTGTCGACCTTGACGATGTTGTTCTCAACGGTCACCGTGAAGGTGTCCAGCGGGCGCGCGGCCGGTGAGTTGATCACGCTGCCGGTGATGTCGAAGGCCGAGGCGTGACACGGGCACAAAAACTTCTTCTCCTTTTCAACCCACGGCACGGTGCATCCCAGATGGGTGCACTTGCAGGAAAGCGCCAGCAGCCCCCCGTCCTCCAGTCGCACCAGGTAGAAAGCCCCGTTTTGAAACGCGGTGACGGTTCCGGGCGCGAAGGTTGCCAGCGCTCCCGCTGTAACGACGACGTCAGCCTGGCTTTCGGTCCTGCCGGGTTTGGCCGGCCGCAGAAAGGAGACGGCCAGCCACAGGAATTCGGCCAGCGCCGCCAGGCCCAAAACCGCCCACAGACCGTTGAGAAAGCCGCGGCGGGTAACCGTCTCTGGCATCTCCTGGGACTTTCGGGCTCCGGGTGTCCGGGTCTTGGATGGCTTCATTCGAAATTTTTCCCCTGCGCCGGTCAAAAGGGCCAGCGCAGCTTCATGCCCTGCCCCCTGAAAAACACGCAGGTGGCGGTCAACAGCACCCACCCCACCGCCAGAAAAACAAAAACGGCCTGGACCGCCTCCAGGCGCGTGGCCTGAAACTTCTTCACCATCACAGCGTAAAGCCCGGCGAGGGCTGCAGCCAGGAGAACCGTCGGGAGTAGCCCGAGACTGACGGCCTGGGGCAGATTGGGCAGCATGGTCGAAGTATCAAACGCGTATTCATCCAAAGCGACAACCAGCAGGGTGGCCACCGCAGCCACCGCAGCGGCGATAAGCGCGGTGCGCCGACCGGTGGCCGATGCAAACCAGACACCGGCCGGGGCCTCGGCGTAATCAAGGTAGGGCAGACAAAAGAGACCGAACACCAGGGCGGCGGCGATCAACAGGGCAAAACTCGGGTGGAAATGCACCAGCAGTTCCTGAATGCCCGCAAAATACCAGGGGGCCTTTGTCGGGTTGGGGCTGAGGCCGGGGTTGGCCGGCTGTCCCATGGGGGCATCGGAGATGAGCGACAGAACCAGCACGCCGGCGATGACCGCCAGGGCCATGGCCGCCTCCCGCAGCAGGAGGTCCGGGTGGGTCGGGGCCATGGCCGGCTTTTCCTCCGGCTCCTCGCCCGGGGCGCGGGGGATGACCAGCCCGCCGGCCTTGCGCACCCGCCAGAAGTGAAACGCCATCAGCATGACGATCAGGGCGGGAAAAACGGCGGTGTGCAGGGCGAAGAAATTGCGCAGGGTGGCCGGGCCGATCTGGGGCCCGCCGAGAACGATCTGCTGCAGCCGGCTGCCCACCAGCGGGATGTATTCCAACACGCCGACGCAGATGGTGGTGGCCCAATATGCCAGCTGGTTCCAGGGGAGGAGGTAGCCGGTGAGGTTGGATAGCAGCAGGAGAATGAAAAGGCTCAGTCCCACCACCCAGTTCAGACGGCGGGGGGGGTGAAAGCCGCCGCTGAAAAAAACCCGCAGGCCGTGCAGACAGACAACGACCACCAGCAGATTGGCGCTCCAGAAATGCATGTTGCGCACCAGCCGCCCGAACAGGAAGCCCTCCTGAAGGCGCACCAGCGAGTCGTAAGCCTGGGTGGGGAGCGGCCCGTAGGCGAATTTCAGCAGGGTCCCGCTGAACAACTGGAGCAGCACCAGCACGGCCGCCATGCCGCCCAGACCCCAGGTCAGGGTGAAGCGCAGGGTCCTTTCCGGAACCCTGCGCGGCCTGAAATGCAAGACCAGGGTGCCCAACGGGTTGAGAGTCTTATAGCGCTTTTCCGTTGCAGGGGGCACCCGTTTCATTTGCCTCTGACAAATACCACTTCGAAGTCTTCCTGCAGCCCGGCGTGGTGGTAGATTCCCTGGAGCCGGTCGCTTTTCGGGTCATGGACCAGGGTGTAGGTCGATCCGGGGTAGCCGGGGGCACGCAGCTCGATAAAAACGGCGACCGCCGCACCCAGGCGGGTCGCTTCCGCTCGGGACACCGTGATCGGCTTTGGATTGTAATAGGCAGCCTGCATCCGTCCGCCTGCATCCACTCCCCTGATTTCGATGACGTAGCCGCCGTCGGGTCGGACCCATCGACCTTTCAGCACCGCGAACTCAGGTGCTTGCTGGGCAAAGGACAGGGTGCCCAGAAAAAACCCGCAGGCCAGTATGCACGCAAGTGGGAACGCCGTCCAAAATGTCTGCACACGCATGATCACCTCCCTCAAGTTTGCACGTGGAGTTTAGCATACTGCCTCGGCTGATCAATAAAAAAGCACGCATAGACTTTCCGTATTGCAAATGAGGGTAGAAAAAGGTATTCATGGACCGCGGTTAGCCAAAAACCCTTAGACCGACCGCTTCACGATCTTGCCGGCAGCAAATACAAGCTTGACAAGCCCCCCACTATTTAGCAACCAAAAACAAAGCAATCGCATCAAGGAAGGAGGTGTTGATGAAATTCAGAGTCGGTTTTTGCAGTTTGGTTTTTGCCCTGGTGGTGATCCTCGGCGGCTCCCCGGCATCGGCGCTGGACCCCATCCCCCAACAGCCCGGTTTCAGCGGCTACATTCAGCCGGGGGTGGGGTATATGAGCATCGAGAGCAACACGGTGGCCAAGATCCTGAGCTTCGACTTGTCCAATCAACGCATCGACAGCCTGGATGACGAACCGGATTCGGAGTCGACCGCCCTCTTCACGGCCCCCTTCAAGCTTGCCTACACCTTCGCCAACCAGCGCACCCAGGTGTTTCTGGGCACCGAGGTGGGGGACCTGCTCTCCTTCGACACCGCCCAGCAGCTGGCCGTAAAGCAGGACATCGGCTCCCTCGGGGTGTTCCAGGCCGGTCTGCTGTTCAGCGGAAACGTCAAGGTCTGGCGGGACCCCTACGTGACGGGTCGCAACCGGGACGACACCGGCCGCCAAAACATCGGGGGCCAGCTGGTCTGGGACAAGTTTTTGGGATCCAACCTGGAACTGGAGTACGTCTACCGGAAGGTGGACATCACCAACGAGAGCAGCGGCAATTCCATCGCCGAGCTGACCAACGCCGAACGGAACCGCCTGGACCGCAACGGCGCCGTGCACCGGGCATCGATCGGCTACCTCTTCGAGTTCGGTGACCATCACCAGTTGAGACCTCAAATCGGTATGAACTATGACGATCTGGACGGCGAGGCCATGGCGAACACCGGCTACAACCTGCAGCTGACCTACCTCTACACCCTGGACCCGGTCACCCTGGTGCTCAACGGCTACTTCGAACAGGCCGACTACGACAAGCGCAACCCGGTCTTCGGCAAAACCCGCGAGGACGACCTCTACGGCGCATCCGCCACGGTCTATTACACCAACCCCTGGGGCTGGTCACTTCTCGGCAGCCAATCGGCGCGTTTCTTCGTGACCGGCGCCTACGGGGCGGCCGACTCCAACATCGATTTCTACAACCAGCAGCTCGCACTCGGCTTGGTCGGTATGGCATTCCAGTGGAAATGACCCGCTGAGACCCTCAGGGCCGCTTTCGGTTGCGATCCTATTGCCGCCTGTGCCGGGCTAGACCATGATGGTTACCCGGCACAGGTGCGCCAGCACTTTCCCCGCCATGTGCCCGCCTGCTCGTTCCCCCGACAGAAAATAGCGCCCCGGTCGGTAAATGCGGCCTTCGCTCAACATCCGGTATTAGGAGCGGTTGATTCCGGCCAAAACGCCCGCGCCCACTCGGCGGTTTGCTCCGGTGCGGAAAAGGTGGCCATGTCGCCCAGCATCACCTCGAAGCCGGAGAAATCGCTGCGCACCCAGGGGGCGTAGTTGCCGCGAACGCTGAGGACTGCCCGCAGCTCCAGGTCCGCGGACCCGTCTTCCAGCAGCAGCAGCCCGAGGTTGTAGCCGTTGCGGCCGAGGCTGCGGTAGAACCTCTGGCCGCACAGAATGCCCGCGGCCAAGTCCCGCCAGTGCGCCTCGGTGGTGTCGCGCAGGGTGGTGACGGCGGGCAGGATCCCCCAGATTTCAAAAAAGCCTTCGGGGGCAAAAGCGGCCAGCCAGTGCCAGGCGCCGGTGGTGCCGATCAGCCGTCGGCCACCCTGTTTTTCCAGTTCGAGGTAGTCGCTGAAGAGCGGCCTGCCGAACCGCCGGCGGTATGCGTCCGCCCGGGCCTGCAAAAACCGTTGGTGGTTGGCCGGCAAGCGGTCGGCCTGGACCTGCAAATGGGGGTGCAGGAGCGATCCGCCGGCCGACGGCAGGTGGTTCTGGGTGATGGCCATGTAGACGGCCGCCGGGTCATGGGATAGGACCCGCAAGAGGTAGTCCCGGCAGTTCAGCAGGCTGTCCACGTAGGATTGCAGGCGGGCCGTGCCGATCTCCACGAAGTGCGCGTCGTCGAAGAGGCTCACCGCCGAATAGCGGCCGTAGGGAAACAGATTGGGGAAAAGGGTGGAGGTCCCGCGGGTCATGCGCCCCTCGGGGCAGAGGGCGGCCGCCAGCTGCGGGGTGTCTCTGGCCAGCCGGGCGCGGCAGAAAGGGCAAGACTCGCGCTCGGCGGCAAACGGCGGCGGTGCCGGCAGGGTCGCCGTTCCCGGCTCGTTTTCCTCGGCGCGGCTGTAGGTGATCCTGCAGGTCCGGCCGGTGATCGGGCTGGTGCGGATCTCGATGGGGCGATCAGCTGCTTCCCCGGTGGGCAGGATGATGCGGGCGTGAAATGTCTCCTGTTTAAACGCCAGCATAGACGTTTTTCTTTGAGGCGGATTCGCCGAAGCCGCTGCGCAGCAACGAGTCCCGGCTGACCATGCCCTTGAAGCGCCCGTCGTCGTCGACCACCGGCAGGCGCTTGAGCGCCTTTTCGACCATCAGTCCGATGGCCTCTTCGATCAGCATCTCTTCACGCACCGTGACCAGATCGGTGGTCATGACCGCGGCGGCCCTGGTCTCCAGCAGACAGCGCTGCAGGTCGCCGCGGCAGGCGTCCTGCTGGAAGGGGTGTTTGACCTTGGCCAGCAGATGCCAGATCCCCTCCTGTTCGGGCTTGAAGAAGCGCAGCAGATCACCGTCGGAGATGAGCCCCAGCAGTTTGCCCCGGTCATCGACCACGACAACCCGCTGGATGTCGCTGTGATCGATGACTCGGATGACTTCATCCAGCGGGGTGTCGGGGGAGACGGTCTGGGTATCCCGGCGCAGGATGTCCCCCACGCGTTTCAACCGAGCGACCTCGATTTTTTGGGCGTGAAAGGCGTTCCAGTCGGGGGCCTCGCGCATCACCGTGCGGAAGATGTCGATCCGCGACAGCATCCCCGCCAGACGGCCGGTGCGATCCACCACCGGCAGCCGCTTGACGCCTTTGTCCAGCATCCGTTCCACGGCCTCCGCCAGTGGTCGGTCATCGACAATGGTGACGGCCGGGGACGTCATGATCGCGGCGGCCTGCCGGGAGGCCAGCGACGCCAGGGCCAAATCGCGGCGCTTCTCGTCGGATGCCGCCAGCAAACCCAGGCGCACGGGCAGGCCGCCGCGGGTGATCAGGTCCCCCTGGGTGATCACGCCGATGGGCCGATTTTCCGCGTCGACCACCGGGACCCCGGTAAAGACCGAGGAGAGCAACTGCCGCACCACCTCGTTCAAGGCGGTGTTGGCCGCGACCCTTTGGGGGTCCGGCGTCATAACGTCGCGCACCTTGAGCTGCCGGGGGAAAAAGGTGTTGGGCGCCCGGTAGCTGACGACATTCAAATCACTCAGGCCGATGATGCCCTCGCCGACCATGCCATTCAGACCGTCCAGCACCCGGTCGGCCTCCGCGGCCGGAACGACGATATAAATCCGGACCGGCTGGTTGAAGGAAAGGACCTCCAGGCGGTTTGTCGCCACCTCACCGCTTTCGTAGCACCCGGCGATACCGCGGGTGACGATGCAGCGCGCCGCGATTTTGAGCTCGCGGACATGCTGGATAACGGCATCCACCAGTGGTGTTTTATGGCAGCGCGCCGCCTCGCTGGTGAAAATTTCGATGGCTTTGTAATGCAACATCACGGCCCCCTATCCCAGGCCTCCCAGCCAGATTCCCAAAAAGGTCAGCGCCAGGCCGCCCGTGTTGTTGATCAGGATATTGGTCAAAGGCTGCAGCCGCAAGCCGGCACGGGCGGCAGCGACGGTTTCCAGACAAAAAGTCGAGAAGGTCGTCAGCGCGCCCAGGTAGCCGGTGACCAGCAGCAGCCGCATGTCCGGGGTCAGAAAGCGGACGGAATCCGCCAGCCCGAATACCAGACCGATGAAGAAACAGCCCACGAGGTTGACGATCAGCGTCCCCCAGGGAAAACTTGTACCCCAGATCCTGGCCGCCAGCAAACCGATGCCGTAGCGGCTCGCGGCCCCCAGGCTACCGCCGCACATCACCAGCACCGGTTTTTTAAGCAGCAGCAGCGATCTGCGGAAGTCCTCCGCTATGGCGTAAAAAACATCCGCGGCCGCGGTGTTCAACGCAATCAGGAGTTCAAGCCCCTCTCCCATCGGCCCCCGATTTCCGGCAACAAGGAAATGAACATGGTTTAAGCCGCCGGCGACTTTCCCTGGGCCCCAAGTCTGGTACCGGCGGAAAAGACTAAAAAACCGCCAGCGGGTCCATCATTTTAGACCCCACCGGACATCACGCGCGGCAGGAGTCATCAGCCCGACCCGGGCGGTTTATCAGGGGGACTCCATCCCCAAAATACGTCCCGATTTCTACCATCGGACGTTCTAAAAAACAACCCGCAATTCGGCTGTGATGTCTTCTGTTTGATTCGCCCCGTGAATCTCAGAGCCTCAATTCCGGTTGTTTTTACCGCGTCTTGGCAATGTCTCCAGACGGCACCACGAAAAAGCGCCTATCTTTTTTTTAAAATTCGTCGATAAAACTCAAAAAAACGGCAAATTGGATGTCTTAGTACCTGCCCGGGGATTCGTGAGCAGCTGGCGGCATGGCCCAGCATTCGCAACGACCGGCCCCGAATCATTCGGGCAGCCCATTGGAAGGAGATCGTGCCGATGGCGACAGCGCAAGAACTCTTGAAGCGCTTTCAGGCCTTGAAAACACTGCCCCACGTTGCCATTCGTCTGTCCCGGGTGATCTCCGAGGACACCTGCACCGTCAAGGACCTCGAGGAAATCATCCGTCTTGACCCCACGCTGGTGCTGCGGCTGCTGCGCCTGGTCAACAGCCCCTACTACGCCCTGAGCGAAAAGGCCAACAGCATCGCCAGGGCCGTGATTTTCATCGGGATGAAGAACCTGCGCAACCTGGTGGTGATCGAAGCGCTCAAGGATATTTTCAAAAAAGGGGATCGTGAGGGCGTTTTCAACCGGCATCATTTGTGGCTGCACTGTGCGGCGGTCAGTATCTGCAGCCAGATGATCTCCGAGCGCATTTTCGGTCAAATGGGTGAGGATGCGTTTTTGTGTGGTATCCTCCATGACATCGGCATGATCGTGGAAGCCCAGGTGGCACCGGATTTGTTTTTTCAGGCCTGCGGGGCTTATTCACCCGAGAGCGCCCCGTTTACCCAACTTGAAAATGACATCGTTGGCAGCGATCACAGCAAGGTGGGGTTCCTGTTGGCCGCCGACTGGAAGCTTCCCCTGGCGGTGCGCGAGGCAATCCGCGATCACCACAAGACCTTGACGGCGGTCTCTCCGGAAAGTGTCACCGGCACCGTGCAGCTTGCCGAGTACATGGTTTCAAGGATCAATTACGCGGCCCTTCCCGGAATGACCGCCACCCTTTCACCGGCCTTGATCACCCACATTCATGACAACATTGAAGAGTATAAAACGTTGGCAAGAGATTTGCCGGATGAAATGGCCAAGGCAAAAGATCTTTACGCGGTGCCGGCGGAGTAGCGATGGAACCCCTGGATGACATCTTCAAAGATGCGGTCTGCCCGGAGCAAACATTCAGGCCGCTTTTGCGCCTTTTGCAGGAGCATGTCCCCAAGGGGCGCTTTCAGGTGGTCTTTGGTGATGGCCAAAAGGCTCCGGTCGGCGATGGGTTGGACTTGGCCGATGACGTCCGCGGGCAGGTGCTGGACAAGCTCAAAAAAAACCAGACCCGCCTGCTCCGCCACCCCGTTTGCGCTGGGCGGGAGCTTTGCGCCGCCCCGCTGGGGGCCTTGGATGCCGTCTTGTTTTTTGATCTGGGCGCGGCAGAGAAGGCGGCCGATGGAACGGCGGCCGATCCCACCGCCTTGGTCAGCCTGTGCATCAAGCTGTTCCTATCCCAGCGCGCGCTTTCCAAGGAGCGCGCTTTTTACCGCGTCCTGAAAAATCAGTTCACCCGTAAAACCCAGGTTCAGGAAACCCGCTATCGGGAAATTCTCGAGGAAACCCAGCGCGGCTATCAGCTCATCCAGGAGCGCGAAAAAGAGTATTCACAGCGCCTGGAGCACGATATCTCCCGGCGCACGGCCGAGCTTCGGGATACCAACCGTCAGCTTGAAGCGGCCATCGCCAGGGCCAGCGAAATGACCCAAAAAGCCCAGGTGGCGAGTATCGCCAAAGGGGAATTCCTGGCCAACATGAGCCATGAAATCAGAACCCCCCTAAACGGCATCATCGGGTTCACCGACCTGCTCCTGGAAACCGAACTGGACAAGCATCAGCTGGATTATGTCCAAACCGTCAAGCGCAGCGGCGACGGGCTGTTGTCGCTCATCAACGATATCCTCGATTTTTCCAAAATCGAGGCCGGTAAACTGGATTTCGAAAATATCGACTTTGACCCGGAGCTTTGCGTCTTTGACGTCTGCGACCTGATTCGGCCCAAAGTCGACCCCCAGAGGGTCGCGCTCCTCTGTCAGGTGGGCGCCCGTCTGCCCGCGCAAGTCAAGGGCGACCCCTCCCGCTTTCGGCAGGTCCTGATCAACCTCATGGGCAATGCCGCAAAATTCACCGAATCCGGCGAAATTCTGCTCTCTCTGGATCTGGAAGAGGAAAGCGAAACCCGCGTCAAGCTGCATGCCAAGGTCATCGACACCGGTATCGGCATTCCGCCGGACCGGCTTTCCGCCATCTTCTGCCCCTTTGAACAGGCCGACGGCACAACCACCCGAACCCATGGCGGCACGGGCCTGGGGCTCTCCATTTGCAAGCAGATCGCCAATTTGATGCACGGCGACGTGTGGGCCGAAAGGGGCTCCCCGGGGGGCAGCGTCTTTCACTTCAGCGCCTGGCTGGGGAAAACGGCCGGCAGCCAGAAAAACCCGACGCTGGCGGCGTCACTTGCAGGCAAAAACATTTTGATCGCCAGCGATCACCCCACCCAGGTCGCCATCCTCTCGCAGCTGCTGCAATCCTCCGGCATGCGGCCGATGGCGGTGCGAAACGTGGCGGAAGCCCGGACGGCGCTGAAAGCGGCCGCCGCGGCCGGGGACGGGTTTGATGCCTGTATCTTGGATTTCAAAAACGGGGAAAAAAACGAGGTTGAAATCGCCGACGCCCTCCACAACTGCCTGGGTCCTGAAAGAAGGATCCCCCTGCTGCGGATGCTGACCGCCAAAACGAACGCGGCGCACGCAATCAAAGGTGCCGGTTATGACGCGGTCCTGCCAAAACCGGTTCGACGAAACACGCTGATCGAGGTTCTGGCCGGTTTGTTGGGCGGCGCGGCGGGCGAGACGGCCGCAGGCAGTTGCCTCCGCATGGCACCGGTTGAGGGTGGTTTGAACGCCAGCCCCCAGAAACCGCTTTCAGCCCAGATTCTGCTGGCTGAGGACAACCCGGTGAACCAGAAACTGGCCGCCCTGATGCTCACCAAAGCCGGCCACCGGGTGACGCTCGCCCAAAACGGCCGGGAGGTGCTTGACAAATTCCTGGCGTCTTCGGGCCGGATCGATTTGATCTTCATGGATGTCCAAATGCCCGAGATGGACGGGTTGGAGGCCACCCACAGGATCAGGGAAAGCGGTTTCGATGAAATTCCGATCATTGCCATGACGGCCAACGCGATGAAAGGCGACCGGGAAAAATGTCTGGACGCCGGAATGAACGACTTCGTCACCAAGCCGATCAAAAAGGAGATCGTGCTGGCGATGGTGTCCAAATGGGTGTGCGTCAACTCTTAAAGTGTGAGCCGGATGCTTAAAACCACAGCAAACAAAGGCGCAAAAAATATATTGGTGGTGGACAATCACCCGCTGGTCATCTCGTTTATGACCCTTTTTCTGGAGAAACTTGGGCATCGGGTGATGACGGCCGCGGATGGCATCGAGGCCCTGGATGCGCTCAAGGGCTTTGTCCCCGACGTCATTTTTGTCGACCTGGTGATGCCCAATATCGGCGGGGACAAGCTTTGCCGCATCATCCGCCAGCGGCCGGAGCTTGCGCATACGTTTCTCGTGATTCTCTCCGCCATCGCCACCGAGGAAAAAGCCCGGATTTCAACTTACGGGGCCGACTGCTGCATCGCCAAAGGCCCCTTCAAGAAAATGGGCCGGCACATCAAGAAGGTGCTCGACCAGCTGGCCTCGGGAAAAGCCCAGAGCCTGAAGGGCAAGGTTATCGGCCATGAGGACCTTCACGAGCGCGCCATCACCCGGGAGCTGCTCTCCTCGCGGCGGCATTTTCAGGCGACCTTGAACCACATGCAGGAAGGCATTCTGGAGCTCAACCAGAGATTCGAAATCGTTTACGCCAACCCTGCCGGGGCCCGCTTGATGGGGGTGCCCGAAGAAACTTTGCTCTCCTCGAAGTTAAGCTCCTTTTTTGCGGGCGCAGATCGCGAGCGTGTGGAACGCCTTCTGGAAAAATCCCGGACCGACGCCCCCCAGCACGTTCCCGAAGAGTCGCCGGCGACCGTAAACCAGCGCCAGGTTTCACTGGATCTTATCTGGGTGGAGGATCAGGACAGTTCGACCATCCTGACCATCGTGCGCGACATCACCCACCGCAAACAGCTTCAAGAGCGCCTGCAGCAAGCCCAGAAAATGGAGGCCATCGGCGTTTTGGCCGGCGGCATCGCGCATCAATTCAACAATGCGCTGCAGGTCATCACCGGTGGCGTGGATTTGTTGGAAATGAATTTTGCAGGCGACAAAGCGCCCATCGCGATCATCCACACGGCTATGGATCGGATGCAGGCGTTGACGCGACAACTGCTGGCCTATGCCGGCGGAGGTCACTATCTGCCCGAGCCCGCTTGCTTCAACTCCCTAATCGAAGAAACCCTCAAGCTGATAGAGAAAACCATCCCCGCGACGGTTCTGGTCCAACTGGATCTGGCGCCGGATGTTGCGCGGGTGGAAGCCGATGCCACCCAGTTGCAGATGGCCATTGCCGCCATCGTGGCCAACGCGGTTGAGGCCATCCCGGAAACCGGTCAAATCCGGATTGCGACCCGAAACGAAATCCTCGACGATCCGCTCAAAGCCCAGCTGCCCGATTTAATGCCGGGGCGCTACGTCAGCGTGGCCATCACCGACACCGGCAAGGGCATGGACGCGGCCACACGGCAGCGGCTTTTCGAGCCCTTTTTCAGCGATAAATTCCAGGGCCGCGGACTGGGCATGGCCGCCGTTTACGGTATCGTGAAAAATCACGGCGGCGGGATAGCGGTGGATTCCCATTATGGCCGGGGCTCCTGCGTCCGGGTATATCTGCCGGCAATCGGGGATTAGGCCGGCCCCAAAAGACACCGCTCTGTAAAACATTTGTCACCTGCCCCGCCTGTGCTTGTGTTTCTCCCCCCTTTGTAAGACCCTTGATCAAAATTCACGAAAAATCAGGAGAAACCCCATGCACACAATGTCTTTACACCCGCTCGGCACCCGGGCGAACATTCTGCTTTCCAGTGTTTTCGGGCCCTATGCCCAGGACGACGCCTTCGGCAGCCGCAAGATCAACCCCATGGAACTCTACCAGAACCAGGTCACCCGATTTCAGGGGCCTTTCTCGCTGCGGATGTTTCACCGCTCTTTCGGGTTGATGATGATCCAGGAGAATATCGACGCCCCCTGCACCCTGCTGGACTTTCCGTCCCTGGAGCGTTTTGAGGAGGAACTCAGGAAATGCGCCTACGACATCGTGGGCATCAGCGGGATCATCCCCAACCTGGGCAAGGTTCAGAAAATGTGCGCCCTGGTGCGCGAGGTGTTGCCCCGGGCGACCGTGGTGGTGGGGGGGCACATCGCCAACACGCCCGCCATCGAAGCCCTGATCGATGCCGACCAAATCGTCAAAGGGGAAGGAATCCGCTGGTTCCGGTCCTTCTTGGGGCAGGATCCGAATGCCCCCGTCCGCCATATCGAAGCCTACTCGGGCTACGGGTCGCGGGTGATGGGGCACACCCTGCACGACAAGCCCGGCGACACCGCGGCGATCGTGATCCCATCGGTGGGATGTCCTCTGGGGTGCAATTTCTGTTCGACCTCCGCCCTGTTCGGCGGCAAGGGCAAGTCCATCAACTTCTATGAAACCGGTGACGAACTCTTTGAGGTGATGCGCCGCCTGGAGCGGAAACTCGACGTTCAATCCTTTTTCATCATGGATGAAAATTTCCTCTACCACCGCAAGCGCGCCCTGCGACTGCTGGAACTGATGCAAACCCACGCGAAAAGCTGGGCGCTGTATGTGTTCAGTTCCGCCCGGGTGTTGAAATCCTACACCATCGCGCAGCTGGTGGGGCTGGGGATCGCCTGGGTCTGGATGGGGCTTGAGGGCGAAGAGAGCCGTTACCAGAAACTGGCCGGCGTCGACACCCGTGAGCTGGTCAGCACGCTGCAATCCCACGGCATTCGGGTGCTGGGCTCTTCCATCATCGGCCTGGAAAACCACACCCCCGATAACATGGACGCCGTCATCGCGCACGCCATCGCCCATGACGCGGTCTTTCACCAGTTCATGCTCTACACCCCCAACCCGGGGACACCCCTCTACGAAGCCCACAAAAAAGCCGGCACCCTGCACGATCTGTCGGTCTTTCCCTACGCCGACGCCCACGGGCAGTACCGGTTCAACTACCGCCACAAACACATCCCTGACGGTCAGGAAGAAGCCTTTCTGGCCGAGGCTTTCCAGCGGGATTTCAAAACCAACGGCCCCAGCCTGTTCCGCCTGATCCGGGCCCTGCTCACAGGCTGGCAGCGCTACAAGACCCACCCCGACAAGCGCATCCGCGCGCGTTTCGCCCGCGAGGCGGCCCCGCTCAAGACAACCTACGCCGGCGCCCTGTGGGCCATGGCCCACTGGTACCGCGGAGACGGATCCATGTCGGCCCGCATCGGCCGTGTTTTGAAGGAAATCTACGCCGAGTTCGGAGTCGGAACCAGACTGGCCGCGGTGGTGATCGGCAGCTACCTGAGCTTCACCGCGAAACGCGAAACCCGGCGCCTGGAAAACGGTTGGACCTATGAAACGCCGTCATTTTACGAAAAAAATCGGGCGGCCCGGGCGCTTGCCAAGGCGCAGGGCGCAAGTATCCGGCAATTTTCGCAGGGCGCTGCGCTGAAAGGTCTGGCGGTCACGCGACCGGCATCGGGTGCGTCTTTGCGGTCATAGCCGGCCCACGAAGACTGGCGCTTCCTGCGGGCGGGCGCCGCCTGACTTGAAGGCGGGGGGTGCAACCACTGCACCCTGTTGGAAAATGGGTTACGCCAGGAACAGAGACGAATCGGTGGCGGTCCACAACCTTTTTTGGGTTGGTGCCCGGGACGAGAATCGAACTCGTACAGCACTAAGTGCCGAGGGATTTTAAGTCCCTTGCGTCTACCTGTTCCGCCACCCGGGCATTTCGTTGGGCGCGTGAACTGCGGGATGCAGCCAAAAGGATTTAGGGCGCCCTGTGACGGTTCACCTATACCACTCTGCACCGCAATTGCAAAGGCCTTAAGAGCAGACAAATCGGCCTCCTGCCTGCCCTGACGGCCTCTTTTCAAATCTCCAGCGTCAAGCCGATGGGACAATGGTCCGAGCCTAAAATCCCATCCGCGATGAACGCTTCCCGGATCCAGCCCTTGTCGATGATGTCCCGGGTGACGAAGAAGTAGTCGATGCGCCAACCGGCGTTGCGGGAACGGGCCTGAAAACGGTAGGTCCACCACGAGTACTGGATCGTGTCCGGGTGAAAGTGGCGGTAGGTGTCCACGTAGCCGCGGGCCACGATTTCGTCGATCCAGTCGCGTTCCACCCGCATAAAGCCCGAGGTGTTTTCGTTGGCCTTGGGGTTTTTGAGGTCGATTTCATTGTGGGCGGTGTTGTAGTCGCCGGTGATGATCAGGCTGCGCCCCTGCCCCCGCAGCCCGTCGGCGTATTGAAAAAAGTCGCGGTAGAAGTCCAGCTTGTACTGGAGGCGATCGGGTCCCATCCCGCCGTTGGGGAAATAGACGTTGAAAAAGACGAAATCCCCGAAGTCCATCTCCAGGATCCGGCCCTCGTCGTCGTAGGCCGGGATGCCGATCCCGTTGCGCACCGCCTGCGGTTCCAGACGGGTGTAGGTGGCCACGCCGCTGTAGCCCTTCTTGATGGTGCAAAACGACCAGTAGGATCGATAACCGTCGCAGTTTTTCATCTCGTCGGTCACCTGGGGTTCCTGGAGTTTGGTTTCCTGGAGGGCCACCACGTCGGCGTCCAGGGAGCGCAGGCTTTCCGTGAAACCCTTGGCCATGATGGCCCGCAGGCCGTTGACGTTCCAGGAGATCAGCTTGATTTGGCGGCTCATGGGGCGGACCTTTCTCTTTGGGATGACCTGCCAGGGGGGTATGCACCCCCCGAGGGCTCAGCGCGATTTGGCAACAGCGATGCGCGGGCACATGAGAGCTACGGGACACTGACTGCACAGCGGGGAGACCGGGCGGCAGATGGTCTGCCCGAAGGCCACCAGGATTTCATTGTACCGCACCCAGTGCCGCCGCGGCAGCTTGCGGCGCAGAGCGGCCTCGGTCTTGTCGGGGGATTTGGTGCGCACGTAGCCGATGCGGTTGCTGATGCGATGCACGTGGGTGTCCACACAGATGGCCTCTTTGCCGAAGCCCTCGACCAGCACCAGGTTGGCGGTTTTGCGCCCCACGCCGGGAAGCTGGGTGAGGGCCTCGATGGTGTCCGGCACCCGGCCGCCGTGTTGCGCCAGCAGGATGCGGCAGATCTCCAGGATCCGCCGGGCCTTGGTGGCGTAAAATCCCACGGGGTAGATCAATTCGCGCACCCGCGCCTCATCGAGGGCCAGCATCTCTCTTGGCGTGGCTGCCACGGCCAGCAGGCGCGCGGCCGCCTGGCCGGTGACGGCGTCCTTGGTGCGCAGCGACAGCAGGGTCGAAATCAGGATTTCAAAGGGGCCGGCGCCGCGGTTGGCGATCAGCGTGATCACGGGCGCATCCCAGCTGCGGTATTGCGCCGCCAGGATCGTCATGAAGCGGTCGATATCGAAAGGCGGTTTCGTCATCGAATTTGCGCCTGCGGGAGGTCTTTCGCCCCCTCAGGGGGCCTGGAAGGAAAAGGCGTGCATGACGCCGTGGCAGCGGCAGGCGGTGCTCAACAGCACGGGGCCTGGGGTCTTTCGGACCTCTCTCAGGGTGTCGAACAGGGTTTGCGGCCGGTAGCCACCGACCCCGGGGGCAAGCTGCAGGCTGCGCAGCACGATGGCCCGAAACGGGGGTGCCGCGACCTCCCCCAATTTTTCAAAGAGGTTGCAGGGCCGCGGTTTGCCGGTGTGGGTGCAGATGGCATCGGGCTCGGGGCAGTTGTCCGGGCAGATAAAATCGGCGTTGCTGGCATAGATCGCACCGCCCGTTCCGCGATAGACGTTGGGCAGGCTCTGCACCACCGTTTCGGGCACCGCCAGCGGTGTCGGCCGAAACCCCTCGGCTGCCAGGCGGCGGGTGACCCATTCATAGGCCACGTGCACCGGAACGGCCGGGACGATCCACTCCGGCGCGGACTGCCCCGGTTTGAGGTGTTCGACCAGGTAGGTCACGGCTTCTGCGCGCACAGCGCTGATCCGCCCCCCGGCCGGGGCCTCGCCGACGGGATCGCCATCCCGATCCACAACCGTAATGGCGGCCTCGGGGTATTTGCGGCCGAGAACCGAGAGCGCCCTGCGGCCGAAACGCCCAGCGCCCAGGATCCAACAGGAATCCATCGCAGCTCCTTCGGAAAAGTCCTCTACGCTCAGGCGGCGCCTGCACCGGAGCGCCATCTTAGGAAGGCCCGGGCGAGCTTGTCAAACGGATTTTCAAATGGTATCTAGCTCCGGCGTCTAAAAACCTTGCGGGCCCGGCAACCGCCTTCCGCTGCAAGCCGCGCGGGTCCGTGTTTCTCGAATCGCGACGTGTTCCCCCAGACTGACAAAACCCATGAGCCCATCCTCCCCACCCTGTGGCACGCCTCTGTTCATCCTGGCCTCCAAGTCCCCGCGCCGCTCCTATCTTCTGGAGCAGGCAGGGCTCTGCTTTAAGGTAATCCCCAGCAGCGTCGATGAAAGCGCCTTCCCGCCCAGCGTTTCAGATGACTACGTGCGCGCGCTGGCCCAGGCCAAGGCTGACGATATCGCCGCCCGCCATCCGGCCGCGTGGGTCCTGGGGGCGGACACCATCGTTCGCATCGGCGACGCCATTCTGGGCAAACCGCGCTCCCGCGAGGAAGCCCGCAACATGCTGCGGCGCCTCAGCGGGCAGACCCACCAGGTGCTCACCGGCTACGCCATCTGCTGCCGGGACCGCGGCCGGAGCTTCTCCGAGACCGTGATCACCGACGTCACCTTCAAGGAGCTGACCGCAGCGGAAATCGAGTGGTACATCCACACCCGCGAACCCTTCGACAAGGCCGGGGCCTATGCCATCCAGGGCCTGGGGACCTTTCTGGTCAAACG
>Ga0272444_10001976_pt1 | contig 19206 bp, 13 predicted proteins | sample SSMForm13_FD_201033 | JGI IMG/M metagenome (GOLD analysis project Ga0272444, IMG submission 201033) | Marine sediment archaeal communities from Little Sippewissett salt marsh, Falmouth, MA, United States - SSM-Form-13 | ecosystem: Environmental > Aquatic > Marine > Wetlands > Sediment ... | reverse complement strand
CAGGACCGCATCCTCGCGGAACTCCGGGAAGACCAGCGTGTCGCCGCGGCTGGAGTCGGGCTCGGCCTCGAAGCCTTTCTCCCACTGGAGGGGATGCCACGAGAGGCCGTCGTGCGACCACGAGCCGTAGTAGGTGTTGAACAGTTGCCCATCGGCGCCGTGGAACGCCACGTCGAGCCGCAACGCGTTGCCCCGCGCCCCGTGGGGGATGGTGAACTGGAGCATGTTGGCCCACTCGGGGTGGCCCGGCGCGTGGGCGAGCGTGATGCGGAAATGGTTGCGACCGGCGCGTTCGATTGCCGCGCCCTCGGAGCCCAGGGGCCCGCCGAAACAGAAATCGTCCACGGTGAGACTCTCGCCGCCCGTCGCCGCCATGCCCAGTCCTTTCCTCAGGGAAAGAGTGTCGCAAGCGATGAGGCGGGGATTATAATGCCCGGCGGCGGCTGTGGCAATCGTCAGTATCGGCGCCCGAGGCCGCGAGGAGGTGTGCCCCGTGACTGATCGCCCGATGAGCATGCGACCGAGCCGCGTCCTGGCCACGATGCGCGCAGGCGGCGTGGCGGTGAGCGTGAAGCTGAACCTGTCGGACCCGCGGGCGGCCGAGATCGCCGGCCTGTGCGGCTTCGACTGCGTGTGGCTCGACCGCGAGCACTGCACCAACACGCTGCGCGACATCGAGGACCAGGTCCGCGCGATCAAGATGACCGGGGCCGACGCGCTGGTCCGCGTGCCGCGCGGCAGCTACAGCGACCTGGTGCACCCGCTGGAGATGGACGCCGCGGGCATCATGGTGCCGCACGTCATGAGCGCCGACGACGCCCGTCGCGTGGCGTGGCAGACGCGGTTCCACCCGGTGGGCCGCCGGCCGGTCGACAGCGGCAACGCCGACGGGGCCTACACCATGATTCCCCTCGTCGATTACATGGAGCAGGCCAACCGCGAGCGGTTCGTCATCATCCAGATCGAGGACCCCGAGCCGCTCGAGGAACTGGACGAGATTGTCCGCGTGGAGGGCATCGACGTGGTCCTGTTCGGGCCGTGCGACTTCAGCCAGGGCATCGGCGACCCCGGCAACTACGACAACCCGAAGGTGATTGCGGCGCGGCGGCGCGTGGCGGAGGCGTCCCGCGCGGCCGGGAAGTTCGCCGGCACGACCGGCAGCCCCGAGACCTGCGCGTCGCTGGTGGACGAGGGATTCCAGTTCATCAACCTCGGCAGCGACGTCGTGAGCCTCGGCCAGGCGTTCAAAGGCATGCTCGCCGCCATCGGCCGGTAACCGGGTGGCATGGCCCCCACTGAGCCGAGGGCAAGCCGCCGTGGTACCTGGCTTCGGAGGGCCAATCGTGAAGACACTGATTTCGGTGGTTATCTGTGTCGCGTGGCTACCCGCCGCTGGCCTGGCTGTCGCTACGGAAGGGTGTGCCAACGGCAACGACGTGCATCCGTCATCGGCGACACCGGGGAAGATCGAGGCCAAAGAGGACGCAGAGATTCTGCGGCTAATCAAGGAAAGCGATGCGAAAAAACTCGCGGGGATTTCCCCGGGGCGTCTTCTGCCGGCCGTCGCTCATGCGCTGCACCAGGGGCATTACCGCGAGCGGGCCCTGAGTTTTGTGAGAATGCACTTGCCCGATCCGCGACTAGCGCCTCATGTGGCGGAGGCGATGCAGCATGTGCGGTACGGGCGACTCCTCGACGCGGTCGAGCTTGCCCAGAGGATGCCAGACCGTGTGTTTCTGCCGGCTCTGTTGGACCATGTCTTGCCCACCGCGCACTGGTACTTGGAGCGCCATCCGGAGGAGGATGCATACGGGCGTGACCCCTACTCGAAGGTGTTTGCGCACGCGGCCGAGCTGCTTCACGTGATCACAAAGGGCAAGGTGGGTGTCGAGAAGATGGACCCCGGGAGGCTCACCGCCGAGGAGCGGCGGAAGCTGTATGCCGACTGGCGGGCGTGGTGGAAGAAGAACAAAGCGGCGTGGCTCGTGCCGGGAGCTCTTCCTGACCTGCGGGAGGTGGAGCCCAAGAAGGACGAGGAGGTCCTGCGGTTGCTGGATGAATACCACAGCAGGAAGAAGCCATACGAGGAGCGAAGGAAGGCGGCGGACACCCTGGCCGACTTTGAGCGGGAGCGGCTCTTTTCGGGCGTTGCATACGCCCTGCGGGATGAGCAGTACCGCAAGATCGCGCTGATCTTCGTGCGTCAGAGGTTGCAGTGGTTCCCGGACAATCGGCGGCTGGCGCCCTTCGTGGCCCGGTACATTCGTGAGAGTTCGGGCGAGGCGCTCTATGACGCGGTGAGGACCGCCAAGGTGATGCCGGACCCGGTTTTCATGCCGGTGCTGATCGATCATGCCCTTTCAGGCGAGTGGGTCGAGGCGGATTATGATACCGCTGTCGGGCCATCATATGACTCGGTCTTCCGGGAGACAGCACGCACGCTCTTCCGCATCACCAAGGGCGAAATAGGACTCGAGCGCTTCCCAGAGACCAGCCCATTGCCAAAGGAAGAACGGAAGCGGTTGATCAAAGAGTGGCGCGCCTGGTGGGAAAGGAACAAGGCCGAGTGGGTTTCGCCGGGCGAAACAGGCCCGTGAGGCCGGTCGTTCCGCGAGATGCTCTCCGCCATCGGGCGGTAGGCGGGGTGCCATGGTCACTGCGGCGCAGCCGCAATGGGGGGTGGCATGGCCCGCGCTTGCCGGAGCGAAGCGGAGGCCGCGAGCTTGTCGAGCGGCGTGCCCATGATCTCCTGTAACGGTGGGTGGCATGGCCCACGCTTGCGTGGCCATGATCTCTTGTCATCACGTCAGCGGCGGCACGCTCTTGCGGTCAATCGGCACGGGCGAATCCTCCCCCGTTGCCCAGGCGCGCCAACTTGACCACGGCCACTCGCCCGGACGTTCGACCAGTCCGCGACGTACGGGATTGGCATGGACGTAGCCGATCTTCTCCTGAACCTTGGCCGGCGTCCAGATGTTCCGGTCATACCCTCCGCCTCGCTGCCAGAAACGGTAAGACATCCGGCCACTTGGCTGGACATCCGCCAATCGTGTCAGCCCTTCCGGGTTCTCGCGCCGCAGGTACACCAACGCCCGTTTGCTGACCGGCTGCTTGAGGGCGCTCAGGATGCGGCTGACGGTCACTCCTTCATTCGGTAACACCAGCACGTGCACGTGCTCGGGCATGACCACCCACGCCCAGAGGTCGAAGAGCTGCTTTTCGCGAGCGGCTCGGAGGCCCTGGACAAACCAGCCTGCGGCTTGGCCGCTTGAGAGGAACGGGCGATTCTGGAAGCAGGAGAAGGTCAGGTAGCGTGCGTGGCCCATTCCTTCGTAGCGGCGGCGATGGGCGAATGAGGGCGGGTCAGACATGGGCATGGCAGGATGGTAGTCCGGAAGTCATGGCCACGCAAGCGTGGACCATGCCACCCTGGACGAGAGTCATGGCCATGCCCATACGGGTTTCGGCTGCGCCTGAACAAGCTTGGGCCATGCCACCCGGCCTTACTCACATGGGCGTGGGGTGGTAGGTGGAGTAGCGGAACGCCGGCGACAGAACGAGCCTCCGGCCGGGCACCGCCACCGAGCTGCATCCGCACACGTAGGCCCGCGGGTCCTGGCCCAGTTCGTCCTTCAGCTCGTCCCACATCTCGCGCGTCTCGGTGCTGACGTACAGGAGCACATCCTTGTCCCAGCGGCGCACCTCGCGGATGAGGAACTGGTAGACCTCCTTGCGGACGCGGTGAGGGAACGGTGCGGTGCGCTTGCCCTTCATTTCGTCGACCGCCTGCCGCGCGGCTTCCACGTACTCGGGGTCCAGGAGGTCGGTGTCGAACGACTCGGCCATCTGGTCGAACGTGTGCCAGACGTAGAGGCAGAAGCCGATGGACTCGGGCCGCGTGCGCTCGAGGGCCTGCCGGATGATGGTCGCGTACTCCTCGCGCCAGCCGCGCACCGGCATGACGGGCTTGAACTTGATGCGCACGGGGATGCCCATGGCCTGGCAGGCGCGCATGGCCTCGACGCGGTCGATGGCGTGGCCGGTGCCGGGCTCGATGTCGCGGGTGACCGCCTCGCAGGTGGTGCTCCACACGCCGATCAGTCGGTCGCGGTGCGGCAGGTCGGCCAGCCACGCGACGTTGCTGCTCGCGGTGTGGAAGTGGCCCCACCGCCCGTCGTACCCGGCGAGCGTCCGCGCGAACAGCTCGTGCAGGCCGTACTCGGGTTCCAGGGTGATGAGGTCGGCCCCGTTGAGGATCATCCGGAACACCTTGTTCCAGGGGTACAGCTCGATGACCGGCCGGACGACCTTGTCCATGTACTCTTCGAGGTTCAGGGCAATGGCCAGGTACCTGCCGGCCCGACCCTGGCCGCAATAGAGGCAGCCGTGCGAGCAGCCCTGGACCGTGCCGAAGTTGAACGTGGGCCAGCAGACGCAGTTGTTCTGATAGTCGAGGTGGTGCGGGTGCTGATCGACCGCGGTGGTCATGTGGCCGAAGATGGCCTGCAGGTCCCTCATCGGCGTGCCCGCCGGGCAGCGCTCCAGGAGCGGCGCCAGGTCCGCCCGCGCGGCGCTCAGGTCCATCGTGGTGAACACCAGCGGGCGCATGTAGGTGCGCACGCGGTCGGGCGGGACGGTCTCGGGCGGCCAGAGGGTGGCTAGTTCCGCAGCCACTTCCGGCAGGTTCTGCTCGGTGATCGAGACCACCTGGCCGGCGTCGATGCCCATCGCCCCGAGCATGCGCTCCATGCGTGCGACGCATCGGGGATGGTCCTGCACGCGGTCGAGCATGTAGACCTTCATCGGCGTGAGCGGATACATGCGGCGGCTCCTCTGAAAGGCGCCTTCGGCGCGGGACACCGCGGGCCGGCGCGTTGCGGCGCGGCTCGCTTTCCTTTTGGTGGCGCACGTTACCGCGCGGGGCAGGTGGCCGCAAGGGCAAAGGGGAGGTGTCAGGTGCGCCGTTTGCTGAGGCGTGTGAGCACAGCCTTGTCCCCGGCGATGAGCGCTTGTTTCTTGGCGTGAGACCATTTCTTGACCTGGATCTCACGGACGCGAGCTTCTGACCTTGTGGGGAACGGTTCTGAGTAGACGAGTTCCACTGGTAAGCGGATTCGGGTGAAGATGGGGCCGTGGCCGGTATTGTGGGTGCGGACGCGGCCGGCTAGATCCTCCGTGCTGCCGACGTACAGGCTTCTGTCGGCGCAGCGCACGATGTACACGTGGTACGTCTGCTCTGCCGGCATGTCGTGTTCGCCCCAATCGAACAACGAACATCATGTACATGGTGCCCTTCGACTCGCTCCCATTGGTCGCTCGCCCAGGACACTCGACTCACAAACCGGGCAGTCGGCCTGCGGTTGTGTGTGACCCTTATGAGTCGAGTGGTTTACCACGAGCAAACGAACCGGGCCGCGCTAGGCGGCCCGGTTTGTGAGTCGAGTGGAGGCAAGGGGACTTGAACCCCTGACCTTCTGGCTGCCAGCCAGACGCTCTCCCAACTGAGCTATGCCCCCGAGATTGTGGCCGGCGGCGCCGCGGCGCCGCCGAACAGGGATGATTATACCCCGCGGGCCGGGGATGTCAAACGTTTCGGCCGGCAGCGGCTCGCCGGAGGTGCCGCCGGTCGTGGATGGCACGCCGAGATGGGTTTCCGGAGGAAGACGCAACGAGGTCAATGCCGTGCTGCTCGGCCCAGCCGCTGCACACAGGCCGTGCCGGCAACAACTGACGGGGCGACACCTGTAGCGTACGGAACAGCGTTTCGCCCCGTTGGGGCTCAAGACACTTGGGAGTCGCCTACCGGGGGTTTCGTCCCGCATACGGCCGCGGGACGCCACCCCCGGCTAAACTCTCCGCGGCCCTCCGGGCCGCAACGGCAACGGCCGCGGCACGCGGTGCTACTCTGAGAAGGGGTCCACCAGGTCGCCGGGCTGTTCGGTGGTTCGGCGCTGTGTGGAGGGCTTGATAGGCCGGCTGTAACCGTCCAGCGGTCGGCGCAGCGGGCGCTTGCCCGTGGCGTAGCGGAACAGGTTCACGCCGATCTGGAACACCCGCTCGTGGTTGGTCAGCAGGTTCTGGTGCCACACGCACCCGATGGTCCACGGGGCGTAGACGACCACCGTCCGGGTGGGGTCGCCTCCGGCGAGCTGTTTGCCTTCGGCTTCGAGCTTGTTGATGGGCAGGTCGAGGCCCAGCAGGGGGTGGTTGCTGTCGGCCTTGAGCTTGAAGTGGCTCGAGTAGATCTTGTGCGCGGGGGCGAGTTCGCGCAACTCCGATTCGGGAAACACCTGGGCGATGAGCCTGCGAAACCCCTCGTCGAAGGCCGGGGCCTTGCAGCAGTTGTCGGCCAGGATGATGCCGCCTCGCTCGGCGAACCGGCGGAGTTTCTTGCGGTCGCCGTCGTCAAGCCGCCACGGCGACTGGTGCCCCGAGATGTAGAGGATCGGGGCGTCGAGCCATTCGTCCACGTTGCCGCGCACGTCCACGATCTGCCACCGGAACCGCTGCTCGAAGGTGTTCTCGGCGTAGCGGACCAGGTTTCTCAGGTCGCGGGTATGGTTGCACCAGTCTCCGGGCCACTTGAGCTTGTTGGCGATGAACGGGGCGCGGCCCTTGGCGAGGAAGAGGACGGCCAGCGAGGTTTCGACCACCTTGTTGTAGCCCACTTTCCATGAGCCGTCTCTCTGCTGGTGGGTCAGGAAGTACCAGGCGCCCTCGCGATACCAGTCGTGGCTGCCGATCTGCTTCAGCCCGCTGGCGACGCCGATGCGTTCAATGGCATAGCTGTAGTAGGCGCTCACGGGAAACGGTTTGCCGCCGTAAAGTCCGGTGAGTCCGCCGAGGCCTTCGAGGTCGGCCTCGGTTCGGCTGAACGCCCGGTTGATGGCGCTGTCGAGCGGGCCGGCCTTGCCGCACTGGGGACTGCGTTCGCCGTCGAAGGCTCCCTCTCCGGCGGCGCCCTTGGCGCCCAGGAGGTCGCGCAGGATGTACAGGCTGGCCAGCCCCGTGGCGGTCATGGTGACGCTCTGGCTGGGCACGTCGTAGTCCTTGTAGTTGCCGACGTAGGGCCAGCCGTTGGTGACGGTCTGCGTTCGGGTGAAGTGGCCTGCGGCCCGGCGGAGTGTCCGTTCGGGAATCTCCACGCCGCGCTTGCCCAGTTCCCAGAGGGCCAGGACGGCGAACTGGGTGTTCGAGTTGTCGCCCGACCGGAAGCTGTCGCGCCAGTTGCGGCCGACCGTGCGGCCTCGCCTGCCGCGCTCGGCCCCCGGCACCCGGCGGGGGTCCATCAGCCAGTAGGTCCACATGCCGTCGTCGGCCTGCCAGTCGACAAACCGCTTGAGCAGCAGTTCCATGGTGCGCCGCTGCGACCGGCCGAGCTTGTCCTTGGGCAGCTTGGCCAGGACCATGGCCTGGAGGGCCACGTCGTAGGTGTGGTCGGTCGGGGTCTCGAAGGCGTAGCTCAGGGCTTTTCGGGCGCTGGGGTCGGTGACCGGCAGGCCGGCCTCAAGCATGGCCAGCAGGGCCAGGGCCGTCTGCCCCACGGGGTAGCAGTGGTTGAAGACGCGGCCCTTGGTCCCGATGCGTCCGTCGCGGCTCTGGCTGCGCTTCAGGTACCGGACGCCCAGGGCGATGCTTTTCTCCACGTGCGTGTCGCGGACCGTGTTGGGCACTACGGGGCCGGCGAACTCGGTCCGGGCGGAGACGCCGGGAGCCTGGCCCGTCGCGCCGCCGGGCGATGCACTCGGTGCCGCCAACAGGAGCGCGGCGACGAGGCACGCGCACGCGATCGCCCTGCAACCTTGTCCGCACCGGTGGGCTGACGCACGTCGGGCCATCGGGCAATCCTCCGAGCGAGGGCCACCGGTGGACATGTCGCGGCGGCGCGTGCCGTCTGCCGTCGTCCGCCTACTCCGCGACGCGGCCGCGGACCGGTTTGCCGCGCAGGGCGTACCGGAACAGGTTGATGGCAAACCGGAAGGTGTCGCGGTTCCGTCTGGTGTTATTGCCGTGCCAGTCGCCTGAGATGCCCCGGGGCGACAGCACGAAGAAGGTGAATCCCTGCTTGTCGGTCAATCCCCACAGTTCGGGCTGCTTGGTCAGGTCGAAGTGCGCGTCCTGGGTGTAGAGCGGGTGTTTGCCGTCCAGCTTCTTCCACTCGAGGTCGGGCCATGCGGCCTGTCCGAGTTCGCGGATGGTCTTGGTGAAGTCGCGTCCGCCGTTGCACGCGTCGGCGAACAGCAGACCGCCGCGCGCGGCGTACTGCTTGAGGCTTTCCTGCTGGCGGGCGCTGAACTGCGGGCCCCGTTCGCCGGTGATGACGAGCACCGGGGCGTCGAGCCAGGCCTGGGGGCCGTCGTCGAGATGGACGATCTGCCAGTTGAAGTGTTGTTCGAGCTGTCGTCCTGCGTAGCGCGTGGCGTGGGCCACGTCCTGCCGATAGACGTTCCAGCCGCCGCGATAGACGAGCTTGTTGAAGAAGATCGGTGCCCGGCCCCGGGCCAGGAACAGCATGGCGAAGGCCGTCTCGACGATGTTCTTGGCTCCCGCGCCGGCGTTGCCGCTGGCGCCAAAAAGGCTACCGCGCCGCCCGGACATCAGCCCCCAGGACCCGTTCGGGTTCTGCTGGTCGAGCAGCAGGTGGGCGACCTTGGGGAACCACTCGATGGAGCCGAAGAACTTCCGCCCTGAGGCCGCGCCGACCCGCTCGACGGAGTACAGGTAGTACAGGTCGTTGGCGTTCAGGATCCGCCGGCCGCGATGATCGCGGTTCCGCGTTGCGCTCTTCGGGTCGGGCTTGGCGGCGAGCCATGCGGCCAGGTCCTTGGCGACCAAGCCGATCGCGGCGTCGATCCGGTCGTCGATCGGTAGCCGGCCGGTGTCCCTGGCGTGCAGCAGGTCGGCCATGATATACAGCGAGGCCAGCCCCGTGGCGGTCATCGAGGCCGACCGCTTCGCATTGTGGACCAGCACGGTGTCGCGGTCCTTGCCCTCGCTGACAATCTGCCGGTTGGGCCAGTACGACCACCCCGCGCCGACCACGGTGGTCATGAAGTGCTTCTCGCACTTGCGCAACATCGGCAGGTTGACCGGGATGCCAGCGTCGGCCAGCTTCCACAAGCCGAGCACCGCGAACTGGGTGTTCGAGTTGTCGCCTTGGTACAGCCACATGTCCTTCTCGTCGGGGTTGCGGATCAGGTGGTACGACCACATGCCGTTGGCCAGTTGGCTCGCCTGGAAGAACTTGGCCAGCTTGACCATCCGTGCGCGGACCTCGCGAGGCCGCTTCTCCTGGGGAGCCATGGCCAGGATCTGCCCGACCAGGCTGTTGGCGTAGACCTTCGGCGAGTCGGTCTCCAGGACGAACTTCAGGCCTTTCTGGTAGGCGCTGTTCGAGACGTCCACCCCGGCGTAGCGCATGGCCAGCAGGGCCAGGGCCGTCTCGCCCGGCGCGAAGGCCCCGTACTTGTCCTGGAAGCTGCCGTTGTAGTTCTGGGCCATCCGCAGGTGGGCCCTTGCGCGGCTCAGGGCCTTCTGGATGTCGGCGTCGGTCACCGCCTTGCGCGGAGACTTTTTCAGGATGGTGCCCCAGGAGTCGTTCCAGGTGTTGTCCAGCGGATCGCGCTTGCGGGTCAGGTCCTCGGGCTCGCCGTCCTCATAGTCGCCGTCGTCCTCGTCGTCCGCCTGCCCGACCTCGGGCGGCTTGGCCTCCTGCACCTTCTTCCAGGCCGGCGTGACCTGTGCGCGGCACGCGGACTGCGGCGTGGTCGCGACGACGCTCCATGCCAGGGCCGCCAGCAGCAGCAGAACCACGGCCCCGGCCGCCCAACCGACACCTGTGCTGACCGGTCTCATGCTCCACCCTTTCCTCGCCGGGATGACGCCTGTGGCGACGGCCGACTCCGAGCCCCGCCGGCCTGTCCGGCGATCCCCGGACCGTCCCGACCGACGATCATACACCGACACCGGGTCGATTGCCACCCTGCCGTCGGGGCCAGGCGCCGCGGCCTACTCGGCCAGCCGGGCGCGGATCGGCCGACCGCGCGACGCGTAACGGAACAGGTTGATGGCGAACTTGAACGCCTTCTCTTCCGTCAGCAGCAGGTTCTGGTGCCACAGGCACGACAGGTCGTCGGCCGTGACGATCAGGAAGGTGAACCCCTGCTTGTCGGCCAGGCCCCACAGGTCGGGCCGCTTCGCGAGGTCGAAGTGCGATTTGCGGGTCAGCAGCGGATGGTCGGCCGGCAGCTTCTGCCACGCGAGGTCGGGCCACAGTTCGGTGCCCAGGGCCTTGACGGCCTCGACGAACTTCGTTCGGCGGCAACAGGCCGACGCCAGCAGGCACCCGCCGCGCCGAACGTATTCGGCCAGCCGCTTCTTCTGGGTGTCGGTGAACTCCGGCGGCTCGGTGCCGCTCATCACGAGCGCCGGGGCGTCGAACCACCCGGCGACGTCGCTGTCGATGTCGATAGTCTGCCAGTTGAAGTGCTGCTCCAGGGCCTTGGTCGCGTAGCGCGTGGCGTTGGCCACGTCGCGGCGATCGTTGTTCCAGTCGCCGTCCCAGCGGAGCTTGTTGAGGAACACCGGCGACCGGCCCTTGGCCAGGAACAGGATGGCCAGGGCCGTCTCGACAATGCCCGGGTGCACCTCCGGCTGCTGCCGCCCCGGCACCACGACCGTCCGCCCGCTGCCCCACGAGCCGTCATCGCCCTGGGCCGCCAGGATCACCCGGGCCCCGGCCGTGTACCAGTCCACGCTCCCGAAGTACTTCCGCCCGCTGGCGGCGCCCACCCGCTCGACCGAATAGAGGTAATACAGATCGCGCATGCTGAGCGTCCGGCGGACGGCGGCACGGCTGCCTCGCGCCGCCTGCTGCCGGCGAAGCTGATCGTGCCGCGCGACGTAGGCGGCCAGGTCCTTCTCGGCCTTGTCCATGGCCGCCTCGATCCGCCGCGCCATGTGCGGGTTGCGCCCACCCTGGGGAAGCCGCCGCGTGCGGCACGGCCCGCCTTCCCTGAGGTGCAGCAGGTCCTCGAAGATGTGCATCGTCGCCAGCCCCGTGGCGGTCATCGACGCCGTTGACCGCGAGGTAATGACGCGCCGCACGCCGCCGGAGACGAGGGTCCGCGGCGGCGTGTAGCCCCAGCCGCTGTCGGCGAGCTGCGTCTCGAGGAAATGTTTCTCGCAGCGGCGCAGCACGCGGACCACCGGCTCGATGCCCGCCTCCGAAAGCTGCCACAGGCCCAGCACCGCGAACTGCGTGTTCGAGTTGTCCCCGCGCCACAGGACCGACACGGCCGCCTTCCGGCGGTCCGTGGTCACCGGCTGGTAGGTCCACATGCCGTTCGCCACCTGGCTGCCGCACAGGAAACGGCTCAGGGCCGACATCCTCCGCCGCGCGTCCGGCGTCTGCTTGTCGCGCGGCACCATGGAGAGCACCTGGGCCATCAGGCTCACCACGTAGGTCTTGGCGGAGTCGCGTTCCAGCAGGGCCTTCTGCCCCTTCTGGTAGACCTGGTCGGTGATGCCGACGCCCGCGTAGCGCATGGCCAGCAGGGCCAGGGCGGTCTCGCCGAGCGGATAGCTGCGGAAGTACATCCCCCTGAACAGGCCGTCGTCCGACTGCGTGCCCCTGAGGTAGGCCACGCCGCGCTCGATGGCCGCCTTGACCCGCGCGTCGGTCACCTTGGGGGCGTCCGTGCCGTCCCACTCGGGGTACTCGATGGCCGGCTTGCTTCCCTGCGGTGTCGCCTCGGGCTCCTCGGGCGTCTTCTGTGCGTCGTCGTCCCACGTGGGATACTCGATGGCGGGCTGCTTGGCCGGGTCGGTCTTCTCCGTGCCGCTCTGCGCGGGGTCTGCGGCAGGCTGCGTCTGTTTGGCGGGCTGGTCGGCCGGGGGCTGATTCTGCGGGTCCGTCTTCTCTGGTGAGGTGTCCTTCTCACCGACCGGCGTGTCGGCCTTGGGCGGAGGCTCAGCGGCCCCGGCGCCCAGGCCCAGGCACGCGCACAGGGCCACGGCCAGCGCCGCCATGACCCGCGCGACCTTTGCCGCGCGGTGGTGCCCTGTCCGCAGGTGGCTATTGCCCATGGGTTCCGCCTCGCCCGTGCCGTCAGCGACGGATTCTACAGTGTATACGCTCCGGCGGCCCGGAAAATCTGGCCTTCCCGCACCTGAGGGTGTCCCGCCGGCCGCGCGCTGCCGAGACGTCGGGTGCCGCCGCTTCCGAGAGCACTTGCGGGTGCCACGGTCTGGCCGCAGGCCAGGCCGTGATACGCGCGGGAACGACGTCATGGCCGGCCTGCGGCAGACCAAGGCACCTCCGACCCCGACGCAGTCCCGGTGGCCGCCTTTTTCTGCTTGACCGCCTCGCAACGGGCCGATACGCTTAAAGAACCATGATGCGAGCGACCGCGGAACCTCGGCTCCTGCTCCTTAGCCTGCCGGCGACCTAGCCGGCCCGGGTTTCCGCGTCTGAACACTGATCATGCAGAGAGCGAGCCCGGCCGGTTAACCCCACCGGGCTCGTTTCATATCGCAAGGAGACTGCCGTGAGCGACTATGTACCCGAGACCATCGAGCCGAAATGGCAGGCCTGGTGGGACAAGCAGGGCACGTTCCGCGCCGCCGACCCGGCGACCGATCCGCGGGAGAAGTTCTATTGCCTCGTCATGTTCCCGTACCCCAGCGGGACGCTCCACGTGGGCCACGGCCGCAACTACATCATCGGCGACGTCGTGGCCCGCTACAAGATGACCCAGGGGTACAACGTCCTGACACCCATGGGCTGGGACGCCTTCGGCCTGCCGGCCGAGAACGCCGCCATCGGCCAGGGGGCCGACCCCGCCGAATGGACCCGCGAGAACATCGCCCGGATGAAAGAGCAGCTCCGCCGCTGGGGCGTCGGCTACGACTGGTCGCGCGAGGTGGCCACCTGCGACCCCGACTACTACAAGTGGACGCAGTGGATCTTCACCGTCCTCTACGAGCGCGGGCTGGCCTACCGGCGCCAGGCCCCCATCAACTGGTGCCCCCGGTGCCAGACCGCCCTGGCGAACGAGGAGGTCGTCGCCGGAGGCTGCGAGCGCTGCGGCGCGGCCGTCGAGACACGCAACCTCATGCAGTGGTTCTTCAAGATCACCGACTATGCCCAGCGCCTGCTCGACGACCTGGCGCTGCTCGACCGGTGGCCCGAGACGGTCCGCACCATGCAGGCCAACTGGATCGGCCGGAGCGAGGGCGCGCGAATCGATTTCCGAATCAGCCACTCCGATGAGCTGTTGCCCTGCTTCACCACGCGGCCCGACACCCTCTGGGGCGTCACGTTCATGAGCCTCGCGCCGGAGCACCCGATGATCCCCGAGCTGGTGCGCGGCACGGAGCACGAGGCCGAGGTCATGGCGTTCGTCGACCGCGTCGCGCGGCAGAGCGCCGCCGAGCGGTCCGCCGAGACCGCCGAGAAGGAAGGCGTCTGGACCGGACGCCACGTCACCAACCCGGTCAACGGCGAGCAGGTGCCCCTCTGGGTGGCCAACTACGCCCTCCTGGAGTACGGCACCGGGGCCGTCATGGCCGTCCCCGCGCACGACCAGAGGGACTTCGAGTTCGCTCGGAAGTACGGCCTGGACATCCGCGTGGTCATCCAGCCCGCGGGGCGCGCCGAGCCGATGACCGCCGACGACCTGGCCGAGGCCTACGTCGACGCCGGCGAGATGGTCAACTCCGCCGACCTGAGCGGCACGCCCTCGCCCGGCGGCATCCCCGAGGTGATCCGCTACCTGGAAGCCCACGACATGGGCGCCGCCACGGTCAATTACCGTATCCGCGACTGGCTCATCTCGCGCCAGCGGTACTGGGGCGCGCCGATCCCGGTCGTCTACTGCGACGCCTGCGGCGAGCAGGCCGTGCCCGTCGACCACCTGCCGGTCGAGTTGCCGCCCTCGGTCGAGGTGGACTTTCAGCCCAAGGGCACGAGCCCCCTGGCGGCGCACGAGGCGTGGGTGAGCGGCGGCACGTGTCCCAAGTGCGGCGGCCCCGCGCGGCGCGAGACCGACACCCTGGCCCAGTGGCTCTGCTCGTGCTGGTACTTCCTGCGGTTCGCCTCACCCGGCGACGCGGCCAACGCCGAGCCCTTCCGCCGCGAGGACATCGACGCCTGGATGCCCGTGGACCAGTACATCGGCGGCGTCGAACACGCCGTGCTGCACCTGTTGTACACGCGGTTCATCGTCAAGGTCCTGATGGACGCCGGGCACGTCGGCGACGCCTGCCGCGAACCGTTCACGGCACTATTTACCCAGGGGATGATCTGCAAACAGAGCGCGAAGACCGGCAAGCTGGAGAAGATGTCCAAGAGTAAGGGCAACGTCGTCTCGCCCGACGAGCTGATCGCCCGGTACGGCGCCGACACGCAGCGGCTGTACACCCTGTTCATCGGCCCGCCGCAGAAGGACGCCGAGTGGAACGACGCCGCCGTCGCCGGGGCAAACCGCTTCCTCAAGCGCGTCTGGGCGCAAGTCACCGACCACGCGGAAGTGTTGGCAGATGTTCCAGCTTACACAGGCGATGGCGCCGACCTTTCTGAGTCGGCAGTAGCCATATGGCGTAAGACACATCAGACCGCCAGGAAGGTGACTCGGGACATTGAGGAGTCATGGCAGTTCAACACCGCCATTGCCGCAGTCATGGAGCTCTCGAATGACGTCGGTTCCACTTGGAAGGCTTTCAACGGGAAGTTTGTGACCGGCCAGGAATTGGACTCGTGGTCAGAGCGGACAGCGGCCGAGTGGACTCCAGAAATCGATCCCGACATGCCTGCAGACAATGATTTGCGCAAGTCAGTTATGCGTGTGGCCCTGGAGTCGATGGTCCGTCTGTTGGGGCCCATGGTCCCGCACATCGCCGAGGAGCTGTGGCACGTGATGCATCCGGACGACACCGAGGGAATCATCGCGGCGGGGTGGCCGTCGTACAGTGAGGCGGCCTGCCGGGAGGACACGGTCGAGTTGGCCGTCCAGGTGAACGGCAAGGTGCGCAGTCACATCTCGGTGGCGGCCGATGCCGGCGAGGATGCCATCAAGGAACTGGCCCTGGCCGAGGACAAGGTGCAGAAGGCCATCGGCTCGGCGACGGTCCGCAAGGTCATCGTCGTCAAGGGCCGCCTGGTCAACATCGTCGCGAAGTAGGGGCATCCCGATTCCGTCGGGTCTGTTGACCCGACCTACGCGACTGTTTCGATGGAGGAATTCCTGATGCGGCGAGAGAGGGTAGGGGTCGTGGCGGCGCTGGCCGTGGCGGTGGTCGCATTGTTCGGTGCGGCGGCGCAGGCCCGGGAACTGGGCGATCCCGCGGACCTGGAGTTCAAGGCGAGCGTCGACGGGTCGGTGCAGAAGTACGTCGAGATGCTGCCCAGGGGCTTCGACCGCGAGAAGCCGCACGACATCCTCATCGCGCTGCACGGCCACGGCTCCGACCGTTGGCAGTACGTGAAGCAGGAGCGCGGCGAATGCAAGGGCGCCCGCGACACTGCGGCCAGGCACGGCATGATCTTTGTCTCGCCCGACTACCGGGCGGCCACGTCGTGGATGGGCCCCAAGGCCGAGGCCGACATGGTCCAGCTCATCGCCCTGCTGCGCGCCAGGCACAAGACGCGCAAGGTTTTCCTGGTCGGGGCCTCCATGGGCGGCACGTCGGTGCTTATCTTCGCAGCGCTGCACCCGGCCCTCATCGACGGCGTGGTCAGCTCCAACGGCACGGCGAACATGATGGAGTACGATAAGTTCCAGAAGGCCATCGCGGCCTCCTATGGCGGCACCAAGAAGACCAAGCCCAAGGAGTACCGGAAGCGGAGCCCCGAGCTGGCGCCCCAGCGGTTCACCATGCCGGTGGCCTTCACGGTGGGCGGCAAGGACACCACGGTGCCGCCGGACAGCGTTCGCCGGCTCGTCGCGCGGCTCAAACGAATGAAGAAGAAGGACCTCCTGCTGATCGACCGCGAAAAGGGCGGACACTCGACCACCCGTGACGACACCGTGGCCGCCCTGGAGTTCGTCATCAAGGCGGTCACCGAGGCCGACCGCAAGAAAGCGGGCCGCGCCGGGGATCGCAAGAAAGAAGCGCCCGCCGAACCGGACAAGACCCCCGCTGCGCCGAAGGGCTCCAGGTGACGGGGCGCCGGGGGCGCGCGGGCAGCCGGCATCACCGTGCACGTGGGGAAGGGCCGCCATGGAACTCCGGTGCCCGCACTGCAAGACGCCGATTGAGGTCCCTCCGGGCGACGACCGCCCGTTGGTGTGCCCGGCGTGCAACGCCGTGGTGCCGCGCCAGGCCCGGCGCCAGCGGCGCGTGACCTTCGAGCGGACCGAAAGCGGCTTCGTCCTTCGCATGCCGCCGTACCGCGGGCTGTATCTCTTCCTGGCCGTGATGACGGCCATAGGCGTTGCGGTCGGGTTGTACGGTTTGCGGCATGCTGTCCTCGACTCCCGGACTGCGCTGATCGTGGTCGCCTCGTGTCTGATAAGCATCCCCTTCGTCGTGGCTTCCCTGATTCGCGCGGTCCGCGGGCGCGTGGAGCTGGCGCTTGACGGCGACGTGCTGACCCTCCGGGGCCGTTCGGGGGACCCCGGTGTCCTCCGGGTCGATTGGCAGCGCGTCCGTGAGGCCCGGGTCACGGAGAAGAGACGTCTTGCCCTGCTGCTGGTGCTGGACGACGACTCGACCGTGGAGGTGACCAGCCTCGGCGTGAGGCACTTCGGCACGCGGGCGGCCGCGGTCCTGAACCGCCTGATCGCCGAGCGCGACGGAGGCGAGCGCGGCACGTTCTGACCGGGAGGCAACCCGTGGAAGTGGAATGCCCGAAGTGCAATCAGCGGATCGCGGCGGAGGACGTCAACGTGGCCAAGGACCTTGGCTTCTGCCGCCACTGCAACGAGGCGTTCGTCCTGAGCTACGCCGTGGCGGTCGGCGACCTCGACGAGGTGGACTTCGCCGATCCGCCCAAGGGCCTCCGCATCGAGGACTACGGGCACCGGCTCACGCTGACCGCGACCACGCGGCACGCCATAGCGCTGTTTCTGGTGCCCTTCACGTGTGTCTGGAGCGGCTTCTCGATGGTGGGCATCTACGGTACTCAGATCTGGAAAGGCGAGTTCGATATCGCCCAATCGCTTTTCGGCCTGCCGTTCCTGGTCGCGACCATCTTCCTGGTTTCGGCGTGCCTGATGGCGACGGTCGGCAAGGTGCGCGTGGTGCTCGACGGGTCGACGGTGGCGGCCTTCACGGGCGTGGGCGGCATCGGCCGCAGGAAGACCGCCGACTGGAGCCAGGTCACCGACGTCAAGCTCGTTGACACCGGGGCCCGCAGCGGCAACCAGGCCATGGTGGCCATCGAGCTGGACGGGCCGGAGCCGACGAAGTTCGGCTCCGTGCTGAGCGAGCCGCGCCGCAACTTCATCGCCGCCGTGCTTCGCCGCATGCTCCGCGAGCGCCGCTAATCCTTGAACTCGAAGGGTTGGGGCAGGTCGAGGACGTAGCGCCGCACGCCGACGTTGCACAGCAGCCCCACGGCGATGTAGGCCGAGACCAGGCTGCTCCCGCCGTAGCTCACCAGGGGCAGGGGGATGCCCGTGACGGGCATGAGGCCCACGGTGATGGCCATGTTCAGAAACGCCTGGGCCGCGATGAGGGCCACCACGCCGACGGCCAGAAGCTTACCGAACGGCTCGTTGGTCGACAGGCCCACGTCGACGCCGAAGATGATGATGACCACGTAGAGGACGATGACGATGAGCACGCCCAGGAACCCCCACTCCTCGGCGATGACGGCAAAGATGAAGTCGTTGCGGGCCTCGGCGAGCAGGCGGTTCCGGGTCTGGCTTCCGCGGCCCAGTCCCGCGCCGGTCAGGCCGCCGGATGCGACGGCCACCCTGGCCTGGTGCAACTGGTAGGCCGGCCCGTTGAGCAGTTCTTCGACGAACCAGTGGAGCCGGAGGAACCTCCGGCCGACAGATTCGCTCGATTCGGCGCCCGTTGCGGCCAAGCGGGTTCGGGCGCTCACGGGCCTGAACAGCCATGGCATGTGTCGGCCGGCCCACCCCTTGGCGCGGTCGACGGCCAGGTAGAGCCGCACGCGGAGCGACCCGCGGAACCGGTCGATCATCTGCTGCTTCTGCTCGTCGGACAGCCGGTGGTCGTCGCGTTCGGCGGCGGTCCGCTGCATGTGGAAGTCCTCGACCGCTCCGGCCAGAAGCCAGGTGTCGATGCGCCGCTGCTGGTAGCGGTCGATCTTCAGGTAGAAGACGGGAGCGAGCAGGATGGCCACGCCGGCCAGCACCAGCAGGTGTTTGAATCGGGCGCCGGCCGCGATCAGCATCAACAGCAGCACCGGGATGAACATCAGGGCGGTGCCCAGGTCGGGCTGGCGGATCACCAGGGCGGTGGGCAGCAGGGCCATCAGGAAAGGCAGCACCAGGCCCTTCGGGCGGCGGTGGTCCTTGCGGTACGTCAGGTACCGGGCCAGGACCATGATGAAGGCGATCTTGGTCAGTTCCGACGGCTGGAGCGTGTTGCCGGTGCCGGGAATGGTGAACCAGCTGTAGGCCCCGTGCCGGGCCTGGACCAGGTAGGGGATTCCTCCAAGGTGCCGCGCCGCCAGCAGGACCACCAGGGGAACGAGCGAGAGGGCATACAGGGCGTAGCTCCACCGGCCAAGCTTGAGGTAGCTTGGCCAGACGACCAGGATCAGCGCGACGAGTCCGACGAGCAGCCACAGTCCCTGGGTGGGCACGGCCCGGCTGACCTGCGTCTGGCCGTCGTGTCCGGTGATCAGCGTGGCGCTGTAGATGGCCAGCAGGCCGATGCCCGTGAGCATCACCGCCGCCAGAAAGACGATCCAGGGGAAGTTGACCAGGTAGCGTTTCGGGTTCGACATGGTTTCGGGTGTTGGCCTGAGCGATTGCGGCCCCGGTGGCCGCGCCGTGACCGCCGGTGAAAAGCACTGGTTCGGTCCAGCGTCGGCCAGTATAATCCAGCGGCCAGCGAAGTGAGAACGGAAAACCATTTCTGTGGAGGGACGCTCATGGGGTCAGGCAGGAGCCGGCTGGTGATGGTCGCCCTGGTGTCGGCCGCGATGCTCCCCGGGTGCACCCCGGGGTCGCAGATCGGCCAGCGTGTCGACCGGCTGCCGGCGGACGTCCAGCCTGTGGTCCATGA
>Ga0272444_10001973_pt1 | contig 19218 bp, 12 predicted proteins | sample SSMForm13_FD_201033 | JGI IMG/M metagenome (GOLD analysis project Ga0272444, IMG submission 201033) | Marine sediment archaeal communities from Little Sippewissett salt marsh, Falmouth, MA, United States - SSM-Form-13 | ecosystem: Environmental > Aquatic > Marine > Wetlands > Sediment ... | reverse complement strand
CATAATAAATTTTCTCCCGGCAAAGTCAAGCCGAACGGATTCCCGGCAGCAATTGCAATTTTGAAGGTGTTCAGCAGAAATTTCATCGATCGATTGTAAAAATGAGGATCGATTACGATTACGCGCACGAAAATGCCAATGCCCGTCGTACACGTGCTTAAGCTATGCGGTGCTCGTAATTGTAATCGGAAAGGTCGACCTGGCATAACTACAATTGCCGGCTGCCCGGGTCAGGGCAATCGCATGTAGCTCAGGCGGCTTCGAGCACCTTTAGCGACATCCCCTCAACAATGTCTTTGACCTTCTCGCGATAGGTGGCCATGTGCGGGGTTTTTAGATGCGCATGCAGATCTTCCAGGCGCTCCCAGCGCTCGATGATGGTCACCAGATTAGGGTCAAGCATCTGGGGAGGCAGCCCCGCATCCGCATCGATGGTGGGCATATAGTCGATGCACCCCTTCTCGGCCAGCACAGTCTGGACATTGGCCTTGAAGATTTCAAGAAAGGTATCGCGTTCTCCCGGTTTTACACGAATTGATGCAATGACATGAATCATGATTGACTCCTTTTTCGGCCAAAAGCAATGCCCATTTTCTTCATGCGCTTGCGCAAGGTTGACGGATGAATGGCAAGGATTTTGGCAGCGCCTTTTTCTCCTTCCACCTGTCCGTTGCACATGCGCAAGACCTTTTGGATGTGCCTGGCCATGACTTGATCCAGTTGCATGGGGCCTTTATCATAAGCTTCCCGAACACCGTTCACCGCTGTTGTGCCATTGCCATGGATGGGTCCCGGATGAATATCGCGAAATGTCAATGGACCGCCGCGGCTGACAATCAATTCCCGTTCAACGGCATTTTCAAGTTCACGGGCATTGCCCGGCCACGCGTACTGCATAAGCCGGTCCATGGCGCCCGGCGCCAGGGGGGGGATCACTCCCAATTTCATTTCCATGCCTTTTTTCTGAATGAAATGCTGCACCAGGACGGGCAGATCTTCCCGTCTGTGTCGTAGCGGCGGGATGGCAATGGGAAACACCCGCAAGCGGAAATAAAGATCTTCCCGAAAGCTGCCGGTGGCAAGCATCTGCTCCAGGTCGCGGTGGGTGGCCGCGATGACCCGGATATCCACGCGAATGGTTTCCACCCCGCCCACGCGTTCGATTTCCTTTTCCTGAAGCACACGCAGCAAGCGGACCTGCATTTCAGGCGGCAGTTCTCCGATTTCATCCAGGAAAATGGTGCCCCCGTTGGCCCGTTCGAATCGCCCCCGCTTCTGGGACACGGCACCGGTAAAAGCTCCTTTCTCATGGCCGAAAAGCTCGCTGTCCATCAGGCTTTCGGCGATTGCCCCGCAGTTTACACGAATAAACGGCCCGCCTGCCCGGGGAGAAAGATTGTGGATCGCATTGGCCAGGACTTCCTTGCCCACACCGGTCTCCCCCAGCAGCAGCACCGGGCTGGCCAGGGGAGCGACCTGGCGCACCAGTTCCATCACCGGCCGGAGCCCGAACTCGGCACCGATGACCGCTTCACCGGTCATGCTGCGCAATTCATCCTGCAAATAGCGGTTGTCATCGGCGAGCATATCCTGAAGGGCCTGTAGCTCGCGGTAACGCAGGCTGTTGGCCAGGGCGATGGCAAAGGGCTCGTTGAGCATGGAGATCAGCTTGACGTGGTGGGGATTGAAATGGATCTCCGCCTCACTGAAAACCGACACCGTACCCACGAAGCTGCCTTCCAGGGCCAGGTCCAGAATCAATACGGAAAAATTTTCAACCCCCAACTGGCGGGCCACCGGCCCGGCAACGGCATCGTCCCGGGCCCGCGCCACCAGCTTGGTACGCATGGCGCGTTGGGCCTCCACCTGCTGCATCCCCTGGGCTGACAAGGGGGTACGCAGCGCCATGGACCGGGCATTGTCGATGGTGGCCATGGCCACGGTTTCCACAATACCCAACTCGCGGTCGTAAATGTGAAAGGCCATATACGTCGCTGGCAAATAGCGCGCCAAAAATCGCAGGCATTGCTGCATGGCCTTTTCTATTTCCAGGCTGCCGCAGATTCTCAATGTGGCTTCCCTGAAAAAATGGCTTTCCTCCAATCGCATGGCCTCTCCTTTCTGGAATATATTCCAGTTTACTCCTATTCTATCCCATTTTCCAGCTTGAACTGGAAAATGGGATAGAATAAATCTCGGAAAAATCATAACCCACTGAATTTAAATGGCCTATCATAGATGGCACGTGTCATGCTGTGCTGAAATAATCTGTGGATGAGTTTCGAGTATTAAGATTAACGTGTTGAGCGAAGGCATTCTATCGATTTTAATGCAGAATTAGACCAGCCCCTTCCCACTTGATACTTAAAACTTGATTCTTTCCCTACCCAACCAAAGGAGAGGCAACCATGAAAGACGTTGTTATCGTCAGTGCCTGTCGGACCGCTATCGGCGCCTTCGGCGGCACTTTGAAAACCGTAACAGGTGCCACACTGGCCAGTATCGTAATGGAAGAGGCCATCCGCCGGGCCAAGATCGACCCCGCCGTAATCGATGATGTGCGCTTTGGCTGTTGTCTGGAACATCATGACACCCTGAATATCACCCGCGTCGGCGCCTTGCTGGCCGGCATTCCGGACGCGGTGCCGGCGGTCACCATCAACCGGGTATGTATTTCCGGCATGGAAGCGGCAATTTCCGGCATGGCCATGATCCAGGCCGAAATGGCCGATGTGGTGCTGGCCGGCGGTGTGGAACATATGTCCGGTGTTCCCTTTACCGTTCCGGCTGCCCGCTGGGGGGCCCGGCTGCAGGATCAGACCTTTGTGGACGCCATGATCCATGCCCTTCACTGTGGGTCGCATGTGATGCCCTTTGATGAAAATGCCCCGCTGGATACCACCCAGGCCCCGGCCAGCCATTTTCTGGGCAAACCGTATATCATGGGCCACACGGCCGAGTTTATCGCCCAGAAACAGGGCATCACCCGTCAGGAGATGGACGAAGTGGCCCTGCGCAGCCAGAACAATGCCGAACGGGCCACCAATGACGGCTCTTTTGCCGAGGAAATCGTTCCCGTCCCCGTGCCGCGCCGGAAACAGGAACCGCTCATGTTTGACAAAGATGAGCATTTTCGCCCCGGCCTGACCATGGAGCAGTTGCAAAAACTGCCACCGGCGTTCATTCCCAAGACCGGCACGGTTACGGCAGGCAACGCCAGCGGGATCAACGACGGTGCCGCCGCGATGGTAATCATGTCCGCTGAAAAAGCCGAGGAACTGGGGATTTCCCCCATTGCGCGCATCCGCGCTGTGGGCAGGGGCGCCTGCCATCCGGCACTCATGGGCCTGTCGCCGGTGCCGGCGGTAGAGCATCTGCTCAAGCGCAGCGGGCTTTCCATTCCGGATTTCGAACTGATCGAACTCAATGAGGCCTTTGCCGCCCAGTACATCGGATGCGAACGCGATCTGAACCTTGACCGCGAAATCACCAATGTCAACGGATCGGGCATCGGTCTGGGACACCCGGTAGGCGCCACCGGCTGCCGCATCATGGTCACCCTGATCCATGCCATGCAAAAAAGAGGCAACCAGCTTGGCCTGGCGACCCTGTGCGGTGGCGGGGGGGTGTCCATGGCCTGTGCGATTGAAATGAAATAAAAGGAGAACAAACAATGGATTTTGAACTGAGCAAACAGCAAAAAGAGATCCAAAAAGCAGTCCGCGAATTCGTTAAGGGTGAGTTCAAAAAGGATGTGATCGAAGAACTGCTCGAAAAACACGAGTACCCGGAAAAAATCTGGAAGAAGGCCGCCGAGCTGGGGTTTATCGGCATCCATTATCCGGAACAATACTCGGGGATGGGGCTGGGCTGCTTGGAAAACATCATCGTGGCCGAAGAACTGGCCCGGGGTGACAGCACCGTCGGCACCTGCCTGTTGATTGCCGATTTCGCATCCGAAATCATCCTGCATTTTGGCAGCGAAGAGCAAAAAACCAAGTGGCTACCCAAGGTCGCCGAGGGTGAATGTCTCTCCTGCGGGGCGTTTACCGAGCCGGATCATGGCTCCGATATCACCACCGTGGAGACCACGGCGGTCAAGGACGGGGATGAATGGGTGATCAACGGCAACAAGATTTTCATCACCAACAGCGGCCCGCTGGCCGGTTTTTACTGCGTGCTGGCAAAGACCGACCCCGACGCCTCGCCCACTTACCGGGGGCTTAGCCTGATTCTGGTCGAGGCCGACAACCCGGGCGTATCCACTCAGGATGTAGGCAAAAAAATGGGCATCACCCTCTCCTACACGGCCGAAGTCGTATTCAAGGATGTCCGCGTGCCCATGGCCAATCTCATTGGAGAAGAGAATAAGGGCTTTTATCAGCTCCTGGAGTTTTTTGACGAAAGCCGCATCCTGGTGGCCGCTCAGGCACTGGGAACGGCCCAGGGCGCCTTTGACCGGGCTTTGGACTATATCAAGCAGCGCGAGCAATTCGGCAAGAAAATCGCCCAGTTTCAGGCCAATCAGCACAAACTGGCCGACATGGCCACGCGCATCGAACTGGCCCGTCTGGTCACCTACAAGGCGGCCTGGAATTTCGACCAGGGCAAGATCGATCCCAAACTTACCTCCATGGCCAAGATGACTGCCGCCAAAGCCGCCGTGGATGTCTGCGACGAAGCGATCCAGTTGATGGGGGGGTATGGCTACATGCAGGAATACGACGTGGAACGCTATTATCGGGATGCCAAGATCACCGAAATCTACGAGGGCACCAAGGAAATCCAGAAGAACACCATCGCCAGCATCGTGCTTGGTAAAATGAAATAATCCTGACCGTCATCCATCTGGGCGCGGTCTTAATCATATCAAAGGGGCGAAACCGGTTTCGCCCCTATACAGCAATTGCAATTTTAGAGGTGTTCAGCGGGAATTCCATCGATCCATAGCAAAATAATGATAATCGATTACGATTACGCGTACGAGCACGGAAAAACGCCAATGACTGTCAGTCGTGCTCGTGCTTAAGCTATGCAGTGCTCGTAATCGGACTTCTAAGGAAGTCACACCAAATTAGGGTGATTTCCTGGATTTGAATATTTCCCCTGGAAGCCTTGGCAAGCCGCTTTTTACGAATCCGTCAAATCTTAATAACGGTCTTCCACATATGCCGGCGCTTCATCCGAAGCGCCGCCGCTCGCCTGTTGTAGTTCAACGGGACCGCCGATGTATCGATAGACGCCCGCACCAAGCAGTGCGCCGATGATGGGGGCGACCCAGAAAAGCCAGAGCTGGCCGATCGCCCAATCCCCGAGGAAAATAGCCACGCCCGTGCTGCGGGCTGGATTCACCGACGTGTTGGTCACCGGAATACTGATCAGATGAATCAGGGTCAGGCACAGGCCAATGGCAATGGGCGCCAGCCACCGGGAAGCCCGGGCATCGGTGGCGCCAAGAATCACGATCAGAAACATCATGGTCATGACGATCTCGGTCACCAGTGCCGCACTCATTGAATAGCCCCCCGGGGAGTGAACACCATAGCCATTGCAAGCAAAACCGGCAGTGATATCAAAACCGGCCTGGCCGCTGGCGATAAAATAGAGCACACCACCAGCCACAATGCTCCCCACCACCTGAGCAATGATGTACGGCAGCAATTGGCTCCCCTCGAACCGTCCACCGGCCCAGAGCCCGATGGAAACCGCCGGGTTCAGGTGGCAACCGGAGATATGACCGATGGCAAAGGCCATGGTCAGAACGGTCAGCCCGAAGGCCAGGGCCACCCCTAAAAACCCGATGCCGAGATCCGGAAATGCGGCCGCCAGCACCGCACTGCCACATCCACCAAGCACCAGCCAAAACGTCCCCACACACTCCGCTACATACTTTTTCATGCACGCCTCCTTGATTTGGTTAACCTTAAACAGGTTCGCCGGAAACAGGTTCGCCGGATGCCGTAAGCCTTTCGACAATTCGGCGAACGCCTATAATTTGAGCCATACGCGGCTTCTTCAAAGGCAACAGCGCCACATCAAGCTGAGACGAGATCCAAGATCGATTCTTTTTACCGCTTTATCATTTCAATATGGAAAACAGGAGTCATGGGCGGAACGAAAAGGACAGCAAACAAAGGATGGAACAACTCTAAAGTTAACGATTTTTGCCCTGACGGTCAAGAGAAATAAAGCTTGCCGTCAGGGCAATCGCCTGTAGAATGTCGGACGGCAGGTCTTCCAATAGAGCACATTTAATACCAAGGTTACATGCGATTGCCCTAACCTCCCCCGGGAAAATGATTGACAGATGGAACCGGGTTGGCTAAAAATTCACGAGATCTTAAATTTGATCAAATTTTAAATTTTATAAAGGATCAAAATGAGGCCCTATTTCGAAAAAATGCCCGAGTTCGGCCAGCCGCTCAGCGATGCCGTGAAACAGCAGTTCAGCAGCAGCGCCGCACAGATTCTGGCCATGGAAAAAGAGGTGGACGCCGCCGTCCAAAAAGTAAAGCTGGCCGGCTTTCCTGAAGAAAAAATCAACGCCCGGGGTCAGCTGACCGTCTGGCAGCGCTTGCGTTACCTTATTGATCCGGGAACCTGGTGCCCCCTGCACACGCTCTACAATCCACAGGACAATGTCGAGGGCAACACCAACGTGTTCGACGGGTTGGGCAAAATCTCGGGCAAATGGGCCGTAATCATCGGTTTTGACAACAAGACCATGGCCGGGGCCTGGATTCCTGGTCAGAGCGAAAACATCCTGCGCGTGACCAACCTGGCCAAACGACTCAGGGTTCCCCTAGTGTGGGTGGTCAACTGTTCGGGCGTCAAACTCCCCGAGCAGGAGAAGTTCTACGCCAACCGCCGGGGCAGCGGCACGCCGTTTTTCCGCCATGCTGAACTCAACCAGATCGGCACACCGGTGCTTGCCGGTATTTACGGCACCAACCCAGCCGGCGGCGGTTACCAGGGCATCAGCCCCACGATCCTGTTCGCCCACAAAGATTGCAATATCGCCGTGGGCGGCGGCGGCATCCTGAGCGGCATGTCGCCCAAGGGTTACTTTGACGAAGAAGGCGCCGAGGCACTCATTGCCGCCGCCAAGCAGTTCAAGGTCAAACCGCCCGGATCGGCATCGATCCATCATGATGAAACCGGATTCTTCCGCTATGTCTTTGATACCGAGGAAGGCGTTCTGGACGGCATCAAAGAGTACATGCAGGACATGCCGGCTTATGATCCCAAACACTTCCGCGTGGCCAAACCCAAGGCGCCGGCCTTTTCGGAAAAAGACCTGTACCACCTGCTGCCGTTTGAACAAAAGCGCGCCTACAGTTTCGATGAAATCCTGGCCCGTCTGGTAGACGGCAGTGAGCACATGGAATTTCATCCAGATCGGGGACCGGAGATTTACACCGGTCTGGTCAAGATCGACGGTTATTTGGTGGGCGTCATCGGTAACCGTCAGGGATTTCTCAAGCCCGGCTATCCCGAGTATGCCGATTACCCCGGCATTGGTGGTAAGTTGTACCGTCAGGGCTTGATCAAGATGAACGAATTCGTCACCTTCTGCGGCCGGGACCGCATCCCGATCGTCTGGTTTCAGGATACCAGCGGCATCGATGTGGGTGACGTCGCCGAAAAGGCCGAGCTGCTCGGTCTGGGCCAGAGCCTGATCTACTCGATCCAGCACACCGACGTGCCGCAGATTCTGATCGTGCTGCGCAAGGGCACGGCTGCCGCCCACTATGTCATGGGCGGCCCCACGGCCAACCGTCACAACGCCTTCACCTTAGGTGTGGCCACCACGGAAATTTACGTTATGCACGGGGAGACGGCCGCAGCCGCCTCCTATTCCCGGCGCCTGGTCAAGGAAAAGGACGCCGGACGGCCCCTTCAGCCCATCGTGGACAAGATGAACGAGATGGCCAAGGAATATCATGACAACTCACGCCCCATCTACTGTGCCCAGAAAGGGATGGTGGATGAAGTCGTCAATCTCTATCAGATCCGTAACTACCTGAAGGCCTTTGCGGGCTCCGTGTACCAGAATCCAAAATCAATCTGCCCGCAACATCAGATGATCCTGCCGCGCACCATTCGCGGTTGATATAGTGTTTAAGATAATGTTTTGGGCAAGGCCTTAAGGGAGAAAGCCGTATTATAATACTGCGACGACCGATAACGCAGCCCAAAAACATTATCTTGAATGCTATGGTTTCCCACATAGGGTGGGGGGTTATTGTGTCGGCCCCAATATGAAACGTCCAGTCAAAGTGACTGGGCGTTTTCTTTTGATACATCAGTGAGCCTGCTTCCGTCCGGCAGCATCTGATCGTGGGGGATTCCCTGCTGTTCCAATTGAAACCGCCGACACGATTTCCAGTGGGATTCGGTTGAACAATAATTCTCGCTCCATTTCTCTGAAATGATACCCTGCCGTTCCCATCTTCGTAGCGGGCATATCGCATACCAGTAACATGTCATTTTTCTCTTTTTGCCTTCCTTATCCTCATTCTCATTCAAGGGCACCGACCATGATCCGTTCTAAACGAACTTGACTTATATGTCACTGTCAAGTAGAAAATCCGCTTACGCATACGACTGAAGCCGTATAAAGCATTTGTTATTACCTGAATCTTACACGCTTGACGAAAGCGCTCCAGCCAAAAAAACAGGCGAGCGATTTCAGCGATAATCAAAGCAAATCCAAAGGCCATGAAGGCTCTCAAAACCGCTGAAGCGGGAAAGGGGTTCTTATGGCCTTTTTTGTTCCCGGCATTTAAGAATCGCCAATTGTACGGATACCACAGTTGAACGGGGATGATGAAGAGGAGATGAAAAGAATGCATTGGAACAGATCATGGATTGTGGGCCTTGCGGCCCTCTGGCTGATGAGCCCCTATCACGCCGGGGCGGAACAAGCGACAACAAATGCGATGCGCATGGATGATATCGTGGTGACGGCCACCAAAACCGAAAAAAAAATCGCCGATGCCCCTGGTAGTATTACCGTAATCGACCAGGTGGATCTCCAGAAAAAAAACATCCAGACCGTTGACGATGCCCTGAACAGCATTCCGGGTGTGTTTGTCAAGCGCACCAAAGGGTTGATGGACGCCACCGCGTCGGTCATGCTGCGCGGGTTTAATAACGACCAGTACACACTGGTCCTTTTAGACGGCCAACCACTGAATGATGCCTACACCGGCGGCATTGAGTGGGGATCGGTTCCGGTAAGTAATATCCAGCGCATTGAAGTGATCCGCGGAGCGGCTTCAGCGCTTTACGGCGGCAACGCCATGGGCGGGGTGATCAATATTATTACCCAGACGCCCCAGCAGCTTGAACTCCGGGCCAGCGCCGGGTACGGCAGTAACGACACCTGGCGATATCGCCTGAGCGCCGGTGACCGGTTTGGGGACCGGTTGAGCCTGCGTCTGGGCTATGAGGCGGAAAGCACCGACGGCTACGTGACCACTCCGGTGGTCGGCACGATCGCCTCAGGCAATGGCAACGTGTCCGGCGGGTACCCCATGGATGACAAATATGGCGATTCCACCCGCTGGGTGGTCGGCGACAAGGGAGACAACGGCGCCGAGCGCAGCAATTTGAACGGCAAGCTCAACCTGAGCACATCCGATACCGGAGAACTGACGTTCACGGCCACTGCCGGCAAACACGAGTATGATTACGGACCGCCCAACACCTACATGGGCAGTTTCGGTGATGATTCCACTTACGCGATCGTCGGCGATGATCAACGGGTGCGGTTCCGGCCCAATAATTTTATCAATTATACGGGTATCGGTAAGAACGAGACCGAAACTTACAGCCTCGCCTACACGGAATCGATGGGCCTTGTCGATATCAGTATTCAGGGCGGCACGGTACAGATGGATGACCGCTACACCCTGGAAAGCGGCAGCGGCAGCGACAACTATGATAACTCTGCGGGCTCGCTCAAGATCACCGAAAACGAAAGCTGGTTCGCCGAACTGCGCGGCGATGTCAGTATAGGAACATCCCACACCCTGACCCTTGGTGCGGCCTATCGCACGGACCAGTCCGACACCAATGATTATGATGTTCCTTTTTATCGCAGCTGGGACGGTGCCGGCCCCAGTACCTTTTATTCGGGCGGGAAGTCCAAAACCTGGGCGGTCTTCGCCCAGGAAGAGTGGCAGGTCATCGATCCGCTGACCCTTTATGCGGGACTACGCTATGATGCCTGGAAGGTCTATGACGGCGCATCTGGTGAACCGGGTGAGGAAATCACATTTGACAGCAACGAGGAGTCCGAGCTGAGCCCCAAGCTGGCCGCTGTGTGGAAAGCACTTGCAAACACCACCCTCAAGGCCTCGGTGGGCCATGGTTTCCGACCGCCGACCCTGTATGAGCTTTACCGGACCTGGACGTCCTATTCGACCACCTACGAGAGCAACCCAGACCTGTCGCCCGAAACGGTCTGGGCTTACGACATTGGCATCGACCAGACATTTTTTGACGGCCGGACCCGCCTGTCGCTCACCGGATACCGCAACGACATCGAGGATCTGATCTATTACCGATCCGAAGGATCGGTCAAGGCCCGGCTCAACGCTGGAGAGGCCCGAACCTACGGCATCGAGGTGGAAGCTACCCAAAAAGTTTTCGACTGGCTGACCCTGTGGGGCAATTTCACCTATACGGATGCCAAGATTACCGAGAATCCCACGGATCCAGACAGCGAGGACAAACAGGTCACCGGAATCCCGGAGCGGACTTGGAACCTTGGATTGGACACCCAGCTCGGATGGTTCAATGCCAGTCTGATGGGGCGCTATCACAGCAAAATCTACAACGATACAGACAACCAAGACACCGCCGAAGGCGTATACGGCACCTATGAGCCGGCGTTTTTCATGGATGCCAAGGTGACCGTTTCCCCCCTGGACTGGCTGGATTTCTCGGTTGCGGTGGATAATATTTTCGACGACACCTACTACCAGTATTATCTGACCGACGGCTGCACGGTGTTTGCCGAACTGGCCGTGCACTATTGAACCCCATGAGACAAATTTTCACCCTGTGCCCCCACGTGGTTCCGCCCAACCCGGCCTGCCGCGCCCCACGACCCAGGGGTATGGCAGGCCTGGGGGCCTTCATCCTCTCATTGATCCTTGCGGTTCTGCCGGCGCAGGCGATCGAGACGACCGATGCCCTGGGCCGGCAGGTAACCGTAGCCACGCCCGTACGGCGCATCGTGGCCCTCAACTCTGACAGCCTTGAGATCCTGCGTCTTCTCAAGGCCCAGGACCGGATTGTAGGGGTGTATACCGAAATCGATCGTGAACCGGCCTTTTGGGGGGCGCTGACCGCCCTGCCCAAAATCGGTGGCTGGCGAACGCCCAATCTGGAAGCCATCGCGGATCTTGCACCGGATCTGGTGCTGACCTACAGCCGCAATCCGGGTGAAGAATTCGACCGCAAAATGGCTGCCCTGGGCATCCCGGTGCTGCGTCTGGATTTTTACAGGCTGGCCACCCTGGAAAATGAAGTCAAGCGGCTTGGAGAACTGTTGGGAAAGATCGACGAAGCCCGGGCTTTTTGTGACTGGCATGCCAGCCACCTGGCGTTGATCCGGAACCGGGTGGCACAGGTGTCCCATCATCCGGACGTTTACATCGAAAGCTACTCGGATCTGTCCACTGTCGGTCCCGCGTCCGGTGCCCATGAGATGTGTCTGCTGGCCGGCGGCCGCAATATCGCTGAGGACACGGTCCTGCCCTACCCCAAGGTCACCCCCGAATGGGTGCTGGCCCAGAATCCGGAGATCATCGTCAAGGCCGCCGCCTGGAGCAACGGCTATCAAGCCGGTGACGCCAGCGGTTTCAACGCCCGTCGCGATGCCATCATGAAAAGGCCGGTCTGGTCCACGATCCCGGCCGTGCAAAACGGCCGCGTGCATGTGATGGACAGCGCCATCTGGACCGGCCCCCGGGCCCTGATCGGAGTCGCCTGGCTGGCCCATTGGTTTTATCCCCAGCGCTTTGCCGATGTGGATCCGAATCGCTGGCACGAGGCGTATCTTGAGCGATTTCAAGGCATTGCCTGCCAGGGGGTCTACACGTCCGATCTCCTGTTAAAGGAAATCCGATGAACGCCACGGACACTATCACCCTGGCCTACCGCAGGCGGTCGAACGCACGCATATGGTTTATCCTGGCAACCGGTCTGGTAACGGCAGTCATGGCCATCTTGGCCTTGTGCGTGGGGGCATCCGGGATGCGCCTTACCGATGTCGCGGCCGCACTTTTCGCTGATTCCGGCCGGGACCACGGCATCGTCTGGATGCTGCGGATGCCGCGCATCGTGCTGGCATGTCTGGTGGGTTTCGGCTTAGGCACAGCCGGGGCGGTCTTCCAGGCCATCCTGCGCAACCCCCTGGCTTCGCCTTATACGCTGGGAGTGGGGTCCGGGGCGGGATTCGGTGCAGTCACCGTGATCATCTTCTTTGGCGGCATGCACCGCTGGGCCGTGGCCGGCGGTGCCTTTGCCTGTGCCATGCTCTCGGCGGCCGTGATCCTGGCCGTGGCCCGCTTGCGCCAGGCATCCACCGAAACCATGATCCTTGGCGGCATCGCGCAGATGTTTCTTTTCTCTTCGCTCACGTCCCTGTTCCAGTACATGGGCACCATGGATCAGGTGCACGAGATTGTCTTCTGGTTTTTCGGCAGCCTTTCCAAGGCCGGCTGGCCGGAAATCGCCCTGGTGGCCGTCATGGTCGGCGGGCCGCTGCCCTATCTGCTGCACCGCGCCTGGGATTTCGATCTGCTCACCGCTGGTGACGAGTCAGCCACCGCCCTGGGCGTCGACGTCGGCCGCCTGCGGTTGCACAGCGTTACGGCCGCTTCCCTGATGACCGCTGGCTGCATCTGTTTTGCCGGTGTCATCGGCTTCATCGGTCTGGTGGCGCCCCACATCACACGCATGATCATCGGCGGCGACCACCGCTATCTGCTACTGGCATCGGGTCTGGTGGGCGCGGTGGTGGTGCTTTTGGCCGATACCCTGGGACGCACCCTCTGGTCTCCCCAGGTACTGCCCATCGGCATTGTCACCTCCTTTATCGGTGTGCCGTTTTTCTTTTATCTGCTGATCAAACAGAAAAAGGCCTACTGGTAATGCTGGACGGATTCGTAAAAAGCCCGATATCGGCGTTACGCTTCATCCCTCGTCACTGCGGAGTACCGTCTGTCGCTGCCTGCGGCACCCGCGATAGCGGTATTCCTCTGGATTCGCAAGCCTTGATCTCGGGCTTTTTACGAATCCGTCCCAAATGCGACTTTATACGAGACCACTATGCTTGAGATTTTCGACATACAGGCAGGGTACGGACAGTCAAACGTGCTGGCCGGCATATCGGCAGCGGTCGACAAAGGAGAAGTCCTGGGAATCGTGGGACCCAATGGCACGGGCAAGACCACGTTGATCAAATGCATCGCCCGCATCATTCGTCCCAGCGGTGGCCGCATCCGTATCGACGGCATTGACGTCTGCCACCTCTCCCGTCCGGCTCTGGCCCAAAAGATCGGCTATGTGCCCCAGCATCTGCCGTCTCGATTTTCCATGAGTGTGTTTGAAACCGTACTCACCGGCCGCCGGCCCCATGCCGCCTGGCGACCGTCAAAACAGGACATCGACCGGACCGCCCACGTGATCCGGCAGTTAGGGCTGGATGATCTGGCCTCACGCGATGTGGGCGAGCTCTCCGGCGGCCAGATCCAGAAAGTTCTCCTGGCTCGAGCCCTGGCCCAGGAGCCTGACTACCTCTTGCTGGACGAGCCCACCAGCAGCCTGGATCTCTACCACCAGCTGGAAGTCATGGAAATGGTCGCCGCCCTGGTGCGCCAAAACGCCATGGGCGCGATCATGGCCATGCATGATCTGACCCTGGCCGGCCGGTTTGCCGACGACCTGCTCATGATGCAAAACGGTGCTGTTTTTTGCCAAGGGCGACCCACCGATCTGCTCACTGCCGATACAATCCGTGCGGTTTACGGCGTGGAAGCGGTCGTGCATCGGGAAAAAGGCCATGTTTTCGTTCATCCCCTGCAGTGTGCGGGAAGGCGAGCGGTCAGTACTTAGCCGTTAGTATCGAACAAGGATGTTCAACAGTTTTATCCAATAGCTAAAAGCTGAGAGCTAATTGCTCTATCCTAAATCATCATGCCAATAGCTGACAGCTAACGGCTTATTGCTCAATTCAGGAAGGAAATAACCATGTCATCCACCCCCATTCATATCGTCTCCATCATGTGGGGCTCTTACCTGCCCACGTTTCTTAAGGCCGCCGAGGCAAGTGAGCACGTCACCCTGTCAATCTTTTCCCAGAAACAGATCGAAAACGATCTTGATGTGCTGGAGCTTTTCTGGCAGAGCGCGGCCCGGGCCGATGTGGTATTTCTCTACTGGACCGCCGATGGCTTCTGGGAGGAGGTCAATGCAAGACTTGACGAATTCACGGCCGGCAAGACCATTATCACCACCTCTTTCGATCCGGCCAACTGGGGACGCCGGGCCACGGTGGAAGTGCCGATCTGTGCCAGGGCCTACGGTTATCTGGCCGAGGGCGGGGTGGAGAACTACCGCCGGCTGCTGGACTTCATTGCCCATCAGGTGGACACGTCAATCCCGGTCGAAGACCCCGTGCCTTTGCCCTGGCAGGGCATCCTGCATCCGCCGGATCAGACCGTCTACCCCACCATTGAAGCTTATCACAATGCCCATCCGGCCGAGCATGCATGCACCGTGGGCCTGTTTTTCTCGCGCCACACCTTCACCAATACCGATGGATCGCTGGAGGCCGAGCTGATCGACGCCCTCACATCCCGCGGGGTAAACGTCCTGCCGGTCTTCTCCCACGGTGTGCGGGACAAGGCTGCCGGCGCCCTGGGACCCATTGAAACGGCCAGGCAATTTTTTATGGACGATGATGGGCAGCCCCGTATCCAGGCACTGATCAATCTGCATTTTTTCTTTCTCGGTCGTGAGCCGCGCGGCGATGTGGCCGCCACCGGCGTGGCCGCCCAGTCGGTGGAACTGTTCTCCCAACTCAACGTGCCGGTGATCAAGCCGGTCGTTGCCTACAGCCAGGACATCAGCCAGTGGGAGGAAAATCCCCAGGGGCTTTTTGCCGAGGTGACCTTCGGCATTGCCATGCCCGAATTCGAGGGCAACATCGAACCCATTATCATGGCGGCAAGCCGCAAGATGTCCGATGAAAAAACCGATACGGTGTTCGAGATTCGCGAAACCATTGCCGAGCGCGTGGAGCGCCTGGCCGACCGTGTGGTAGGCTGGACCCGCCTGGCGACCACCCCCAAGGCCGAGCGCAAGGTGGTTTTCGTACTGCACAAAAACGAGTGTGCCGGCCTGGAAGCCAGTCTGGGCGGCGCCGCCGGTCTTGATTCCGGTGAAAGCATTGTCCGCATCCTGCGCCAAATGGCGGATAATGGCTACCAGATCAAGGATATTCCCGAATCAGGCGAAACCTTGATGCAGACGTTTCTCCAGCGCAAAGCCATCGCCGAGTTCCGCTGGACCACGGTGGACGAGATCGTGGACAAAGGCGGTCATCTGGCACTTCTTGACAATGAGATTTACGAGAAATGGTTCGATGCCTTGCCGGAAAAGGCACGCCGGGAACTGGTCGAGGGATGGGGTCAGCCGCCGGGAAAAACCATGAACGGCGTGCCGCCCAGCATGGTGCTGGACGACAAGCTGGTCATTACCGGGCTTAACTTCGGCAACGTCAACGTGATCATGCAGCCCAAGCGCGGGTGCGCAGGCTCCCGCTGTGACGGCCAGGTATGCAAGATCCTCCACGACCCCGACATCCCGCCGCCCCACCAGTACATCGCCACCTACATGTACATGGAGCATGTTTTCGGCGCCCACGTGATTATCCATGTAGGCACCCACGGCAACCTGGAGTGGCTGCCCGGCAAGGGGGCCGGCCTGTCCGGCGCCTGCTGGCCGGACATCTCCATCGGCACCCTGCCCCATCTTTACATCTACAACGCCGACAACCCGGCCGAAGGCGTGGTGGCCAAACGGCGCAGTAATGCCGTGCTGGTCGATCACCTGCAGGCGGTCATGACCACGGCCGACACATACGGTGGTCTGGAGGAACTGGAGGAACTGCTCGATGAACACCAACGCGCCCGGGACCTGGACCCGGCCCGCGCCCACCAGCTGGAGCACCTGATTCGCGAGGCCATCGAGCGCCACCACCTGTCCGACGATGTTAACATGGATGCGTTGACCTTCGATGATTTGACAGTACGCTGTCATGAAATCATTTCCAGCGTCAAAAACAGCCAGACCCGCGTGGGCATGCATGTCCTGGGCGATATTCCCCAAGGCGATGACCGGGCCGAAACCATCAACACCATCTTGCGTTTTGACAGCGACAATCCGCTCAACACCCGGCGGTTGGTCTTTGATCTGTGGGAAGAGGATATTCATGATGCCCTCAAGCGGCCGGGAGAACGCGGCACCAACGGGAAAACCTACGGCCAGCTCCTTTTGGATGCCGACCGCGCGGCCCATGCGCTCATTGCCCGCCTCATGGACGGCGAGAAAACCACGGACGCGCTCGAACGGCTCCTGGGCGCCCGGCCTACCGGTGATCTTCTCGATCGATTCGAGCGCTTTGCCGACCTCGTGAGCGAAATCGATCGCCGTATCATGGCGTCCAGGGAAATCGACGTGTTGCTTTCCGCCATGGCCGGGGGCCATGTGCCCGCCGGCCCATCCGGTTACCTCTCCCGAGGGCGCTACGATATCCTGCCCACGGGCCGTAACTTTTACAATGTAGACCCCACGCGCATCCCCACCCGGGCCGCCTGCCGGGTGGGAGAGCGCCTGGCCGAGGCCCTGATGGCACGTCACCTCAAGGAGGAAGCGCGCTATCCCGAAACCGTGGGCATGGTCTGGCTGGCTTCGGACATCATGCGCGCGGACGGCGAGCAGATGGGCCAGATGCTGCATCTTTTGGGCGCCCGGCCCCGCTGGCGGGCCAACGGCCAGGTGGACGGCTTCGAGATCATCCCAGCCGAGCAATTGGACCGGCCGCGCATCGATCTGAACATCCGTGTCTCGGGTATCACCCGTGATTGTTTTCCCGATTCGGTCAAATATATCGACGACGTGGTCCAGGCCGTGGCCCTGCTTAACGAGCCCCCTGAGGTCAACTTTGTGCGCAAGCACATTGTCGACCAAGCCGCCGACCAGGATCTTTCCCTATCCGACGAGAAATCCTTCCGCCGTCTCAGCTACCGCATCTTCTGCGCCCAGCCAGGCGTGTACAAGGCCGGGGTCAACCTGGCGGTCTACGCATCGGCCTGGAAAACCGAGGGAGATCTTTCCGATGTCTACCTGTTCTGGAATGGCTACGCCTATGGCGGCGGGGCCGGTGACAATACCTACGGGGTCCAGGCGCACCAAGAGCTGACCGCCAACCTGTCACGAGTGGAGGTAACCTTTGACAAGCACATCTCCGATGAAGGTGATTTTCTCAACTGCTGTGGATACTACAGCAACTACGGGGGCATGACCGTGGCCGCCAAGACCCTGTCGGGCAAGGCCCCCCGAACCTACTACGGGGACACCCGTGATCCGGCCAATGTGGCCGTCACCGATTTTGCCGACGAGATGCGCCGCGTGGTGCGGGCCAAGCTGCTACATCCCAAATACATCCAGGGCATGAAAGCCCATGGATATAAAGGCGCCGGTGATCTGTCCAAACGGATCGGCCGGGTTTATGGCTTCGGCGCCACCACCGGCCAGGTGGACAACTGGATCTTCGACGAGATCGCCGAAACCTTCATGCTCGATCCTGAGATGAAAAAATGGTTCCAGGAGGTCAACCCCTGGGCCATGGAGGAAATCGGCCGCCGCCTGCTGGAAGCCGAAAGCCGGGGCATCTGGAAGGCGGACCCGGATCTGTTGGACCGCCTCAAGGAAGCCTACCTGGACACCGAGGCCACCTTGGAAGACACCATGGGTGACGTCACCGGCGAGTTCCAGGGCGGCAGCGTGGACGTGATCACCGCCGATGAGGTGGATGGCTGGAAATCGGCCATGCAGGCGGTGTTGGAGAAAAAGCCATAACACTTCGTGACCAAGATGATTCAAATGGCGGGCGGTGAAAATATAAATGATCACCAAATGGAATTGACATACGGATAATCAAGAATTTTCTGGTCTTTCGTTACAAGTGTAAGGCTGTGGATTCGGGCCGTTGAAACAATGAGGCGGGCGGCAGGATCCTTATGGAATATTCCAGGTAAATCGCAAGAGTCGAGTGCAATGTCAGGTGAAAGATCAATCACCGTAATCCCCGAACCATCAATTGCTCTCGACAACCATTGGGATGGTGAAATTTTCAACGCAATCCTTTTTTTTGCCACCATCAAGGATTTAACCAAAGGGGGGCGACGGGGACATGGGGCAGACTGCACGTCTGCCCTTCTCCGTTTCTCTCCATCTCCTGCGCCCTAACCAAACCTTAATAAAACAGATGGGCCCAGAGATGATTTGCGTATTTCCCTACCCATCTTATTTCTTTATTTCTGGAGTTCTGCACCACGTGTGGTTTGTTTTTGAGGGTTCATCTCGTCCACGGATAGCATCGCCAATTGCTTGAGGGCCGTATTGGCGGCCTTGCGCTGCTTACGATGCTTGGCGGCCTTGGCAAAGGCGTCTTTACTGGTGGCGATATCGTTCATCTGCCAGGCAGCGTATCCGGCCATCAACCAGGCCCGGCCGACGTGATGCCCTTTGTTCCGGGCGGCCTTTTCATAGGCCGCAACGGCCTGATCAAATTTATCCATGCTGTAATACAGCTCGCCCTTGAGCAGTATGATATCGGCATCGTCCGAATCCGGATCCACCGCATTGATGACGGCCAGGGCGGTTTCCGGCTTGCCCAGCTGGCGATAAGCGGTGGCCAGTTGCTGCAACATGGATTTGTCTTTTTTTTCTTTCAAACACGCTTCGTAAAGCGGCGCAGCCTTGACCGGGATGTTCAACTGCAGGTTCAAATCGGCCAGCAATTTCTTTTCTTCCATGGACAGTGGGGTGAGAAACGAGTAAATGGTCAGCGCCATCAATGCGTCTTCATACTTTTCGACATTCAATTGGATGTGAGCCAGTGCTTTCCACCAC
>Ga0272444_10001971_pt1 | contig 19226 bp, 14 predicted proteins | sample SSMForm13_FD_201033 | JGI IMG/M metagenome (GOLD analysis project Ga0272444, IMG submission 201033) | Marine sediment archaeal communities from Little Sippewissett salt marsh, Falmouth, MA, United States - SSM-Form-13 | ecosystem: Environmental > Aquatic > Marine > Wetlands > Sediment ... | reverse complement strand
GTATTCCGGCGGTTGAATCCCGTAATAATAATATCAAAGAGCACCGGCTGTACCGGTTTCAGGTACAGCGTACTTCATGTAAAATTCTTTTGCTATATGAGTTGGTCGTACGCTTACGTCTTTGTTTCTTCATTCAACGATTTCATAAATGCCATGTATTCCTATTCCTACACCTATTCTTCCTTAATCTTGCCAAGAGTTTCCATCTCAGTGTGGACAATTTTCTTTTTGTAAAACTGAATATTCTGGATGATGCCTCAAATGGATTCATCGTCGCTTTAACAATAAATTCTTTGCCAAGCTTATAGCCTCTAATCAAGTAATCTGGTTCAACTAGTTGCCACGTTTCTGTACAAAATACAGCTTTTCCTGAAAGTTGTGCTATTTCCTGTGCCTGCTTACGAGAGCTTTCAATAAATAATGCAGACTTAGTAATTTTATATACTTTTGCCTTAAATTCAGCATGTGTCCCCAAAGCGATTCTGGTTTCTCTGTCAGGTAAATCCATCATCATTAAGTAATTGTATTTTATACCATGTCTATTCAGCCAATTTTCAGTTAACTCTCTGTATTTTTCCAAGCGACAAGTTACAAGCCAACCTATCGTCTTGGTTGGCACAATCAAAGGATTTACAGTAGATATAAAATGCCTGTACCTATCACCATCGTCGTTTTCTTTCGGTGAAGGATCGCGGCATAATACCCCATCTATATCAACGCAACTATCAGTCAAAACGCCATGATGCATTATGTTCCATTCAAAGATACGCGGAAGGTCAACATTTTTATACCAAAAATCGACATATTTATGACCCTTTGGAGAAACGTATACAGCACCATAATAGATCTTGTGCGAAATTCCGGGACCGGATAGTTGGGCCTTTATTTTTTTCATCTGTGTCCCTGAATATACACTGTCATCAACAACTAGTACTTTATTCGTTTTTGACAAAACATTAGTTTTAATAGAATCAAGCCGCGGGCCTGATTGAAGTATCCTGCCTTCAAACAATCCTTCAACATCAGTAAGGGGCAGATTAAGATAAAGCGAAAGGAGAGTTGCTACAAGCATCCCGCTCCTGGGAATTCCTACAACAATATCCAGATCATTTGGTAGTTCGGGAATCCATCGTTTAATATCTAAATTTAAATCCGCGATACTTCGATAGTTCATGGTTTTGTTCCCTTAACTCCCAAATTTATCCATCCATGATCATATCCTCTTACTTCGGAATGATCCATCTCTTTAATTTTTATAAGCCCAACATATTCAAATAATTCCTTAAGATATCTAGGACTGAATATTGCTCTGTGCCAGCTAGGATAATCCGGCCTGGCTCCGTAGATTAAACGACCATTAACCCATATGAAAGGATCTTTCCTTGGATTAAACATATTCCAATCATCGGGACTTTCTGTTATTAATCCTTGTTCGGCGTCTATTAAAACTTTACATATTTTCAAACCGTCCGGCACCCAAATTTCCAGATTCCCGCCCGGTTTTAAAATCCTAATCCACTCTTTCAGAACCTCTTCCATCTTATACCAAGGAATATGTTCCAGCATGTGGCTCGCGTAGATTAAGTCGAATGTGTTATCCCCAAAAGGTAGCTTCTTAGCCGCATCAAACACATAATCCACATTGGGACCACCGACAATATTCAACGTTTCAAACCCTGGCATCATCGCATTTCCAGGCCCAATTTCCAGGTAGCGCTGAGTTTCCTTCCTATTCCTCCTTAAGTTTACGCGATTCTTGAAGCTTTTCCCCAATATCGTTTGCCCCACGTGATTAATCTTCTTGAAGTAATACCTTAGTTGCCTTAACCAGTTGACAAACCATAATGTGCCATAAGCCTCAATGAGACCTTTAGCCATATTTCTAAGATTATTCCCATTTTGACCGTTCATAGCAATAAGTTTAATCCTCGTGACAAGCTTTTGCTCGAATTTAGATAATGAGAATTTGCGCATTGACATGGCTTTTTTCTACATTTTTCATCCCAGTGGTTCCTTCTTTCTATACGGGTTACAGTTACACACTATCTCGTCCAGCCTAAATTGCTAAGAATCTCGATTAGTTCACTCCGCATTTTATAGCCTGTATTTCTATCCCATAAGTATATAATCCCAAGATAGACCATACTACCTATAATAGATAGCAGAAAGAAATTGAGAATATTATTTCCAGATGGCAACAAAATATGTCTCAAAAATATGACAAGAAATACTATAGAAACAGCAATGATTGGCGCGATTAAACTCATCAAAAAATCTTTATATTTGAAGTTTATAATATTATTTGTCTCTTTAGTAATTAAAATCAGAACCAAGATATTAGGAATAACGACCGCCAAAGACGTTCCTAAAATATCCCATTTAATGGTTAGTGGATAAATAATCAAAGCCACCGCAATCAATTGAATGCCGGAAAGTTTTGTCTGAATTTTCGGTCTGCCTGCGCTATAAAGAATGGGACCCATGGTTGCACCAATAGATCGCGTAATTCCAAATACACACAACACCTGCAGTGTCGGCACCATCGGCATCCACTTCTCTCCTAAGAATATCTTTGTAAAGTCTGGTGCTAAGACAAAGATTAGCCCTGCTGTGGGAAAAGATAAAAATGCGGTTAGCTGTAACACTTTGAGATGTGTCTCCCTCAATCTAGGTAAATCGCCCTGCATCTTTGAATAAGCCGGGAATGTAACTTGGGAAATGACATGGGTTATCTCCGTTGCCGGCAGGTTGGATATGAGGTAGGCCATCTGGTAGAGGCCCAGTGCTGTTACCCCGAGCATTTTGCCGACAAAAATATCATCTCCCTGGGTGATGAGAAAGATCAGGATGCTCGATGCCATTACCCATTTGCCGAAACCAAAGAGCTCTTTAAATTCACCTTTGTTGAATCGGATGCGAGATCGGTATGGGTGAAGGATATACGACATGACCAGCCGAACGAAATTTGCTGCGAGCCCACCCCAGACAAGTGCCCAGACATTTCGAAGGATAAATGCCAGAGCGACGGCAACCGTCAGATCAACTAAAGTTGCCGAAAGCTCATAAAAGAATTGTTTGTTAAATTCCAGGTCCTTCTGAAAAAACAGGATCCCGATGTTTCTCAACCCCGAAAGGAGTGTTGAAAGGGCAATTACCCTGATAACCAGTGCGGCCTGGGGCGTATTGAAAAAAGATGCCACCAGGGGGGCAGAGAAAAAGAGGATTAAAAAAAGTATAATGCCTCTGACTGCGGAAACCGTCCAGGCGGTATCCAGATATGATTCAGCATTATCTTTTTTTTGTATTAAAGCGGCATTAAATCCCGTTTGAGAAAAGGTCTCCAACGTAGCGATGGCCAGCATCGCGATTCCCAGGAGGCCGAAATCAGAAGGCACCAGAAGTCTCGCGAGAATGATGGTTCTTATCAGGCCAAGAACGCGGTTAATGCCCCGCAGTCCGAACACCCACATTCCGCCGCGGATAACTTTTTTCGACAAAGATTCATGTGAAGATTGGCTGTGAGATTTCATAGATTCAATGTGTACATGTCAATGCCCGCCAGGGGGGAAATGAATGTATAGGACAGTATGCATCGCAGCATACATGAATTCAGGCGAAAGAGGAATATTTTTATTTCCTTATCTTTTTGCTGAAATGCCTTTCATGTGTGTGAGTGTTCGCTGACCGAAAAAAACGTTCGAACGCAAGGCGCGTTTTCTCGCAGAAATCCATCAGCTATTCAGGCGGAAGGAAAACATGGCCCGCCATACTGCCCCTCAAAGGGGGGCCATCCTTTCGGCGGCGAGGTCATCCTCTGGAAGACCATAGACGACCTTGGAATCTGACAGAAGCGGGGATACTGGAATGAAAGGGGTTATGCTGAGACGCATGCCCCCTTATTCCATGATTGGATTCCTTCGTCTATTTCTTGCTGAAAAACAGGTTTTTCACGCTCATCTCATCTACGGCCAGCAGAACAGCCCGCTCCAGGCCCGCTTCACGGTGTCTGTGAACTTCCTGAAATCCGGGGTCGTCCCCCATTTGCGTAAGGGCTTTGCGTGAGGGGTACCGGACGAGCATCACGGCATCCCATGGTTCGGTTCCATGGAGCAACTCTTTGGCTTTTCCGAGAAAGATCATTTCGGCCCCATATTTCTGCAAAAAAGGCACTACGTGTTTGGAATACTGGGCGTAGGACTCGATCCCGCCATCGGGCTTGAATTTTAAGAGATTCAGCATAACGACGGGATTTTCGTTGGAACTTTCATCGAATTCTCTGATTTGATCTTCATTTTCCACTATCGGGCTCATGTGACTTCCTTTCATATGACAATAGTTCTCTATCCGTTGGAACGGATTTTTATGCGGAATTAAACGAGAAAATCCCCATAATTTCTGGTCTGTGAATTTTTCCTGTTACGTCATCATTCCGGAATGGTGCAATAGAGCCGGGAATCTTCCAGGCCCTCCGTGCGGTAGCGGACGGCGTTCTGATAGTCTTTGTCTTTGTTCATTTCGATAAATGCGTTGATGGAGGGATATTCGTAAAGGGCAATGGAGTCCCATTCTTCATCGCCAATTACCGGCATAAGCCCGTCGCCTCGATATACGATGCGCGTAATCTTCTTTCCCAACATAAGAGCGCTGGTTATTTCTATATATTTTCGATATGATTCAGCGCCGCCGTTCGGTTTGAACTTTAACAGGTTTACCATCACGATAGGACCTGTATACGATTGGGACATGAGTTTCTTGAATTGTTCCTGCGTTGGCATAATGAAGGGCATCATTCAGTTCCTTTCACCTCGTTATTGGTAGTGACGGCCCTTAAGATATACAGGTCGCTGGGTGTCGTCAACTGATTTGTGCCGGGGGGAACGCTTTCCACTCATCAGAGTCCTTGTTGACAATAATGCTGCGACAACAGCGTGCTCAGCTCATAAAAATTCTTTGTATCCTTTTGTGCCGTCGAGACGACTGTATAATTGATGACAGAAAAAAAGGGGTTTGATCAATGAAAAGAAATAAACACAGCAACTGCAAAACGATGGTTTCAGTAACAGCAGCGATAGTGCTGTGTCTGTGCAGTGTCCTCGTGCCGGTTGCATCCGTTTCGGCGGCTTCAAGGCACCCGTCACCGCCAGTGATGGGCATTCAGCACCCTTCTCATTCCACCATGCATACGACAAATTCACGATCTGAGGTGCGCCAGGGGCCTTCGCATTCCGGCAGGGGCGACCAGTCTCCCCGAGCCGATGTGAGGCCCAATGCGCCGCGGCCCGAGCCGCCTCGCCATGCATCTCCACCGGCAGTGCGTCAGGGCCCTTCGCGGCCCGGCAGGGGCGACCAGTCTCCCCGAGCCGATGTGAGGCCCAATGCGCCGCGGCCCGAGCCGCCTCGTCATGTGTCTCCGCCAGAAGTGCGTCAGGGGCCTTCGCGGCCCGACAGGGGAGATCAGTCTCCCCGTGTAGACTTGCGCCCCAATGCGCCGCGGCCCGAGCCGCCTCGCCATGCATCTCCACCGGCAGTGCGTCAGGGCCCTTCGCGGCCCGGCAGGGGCGATCAGACTCCCCGTGCCGATGTGCGTCCCAATGCGCCGCGGCCCGACAGGCCTCGTCATGTGTCGCCACCGGCAGTGCGTCAGGGGCCTTCGCGACCCGACAGAGACGACCGGCCTTCCCGTGCCGGTGTGCGCCCCAATGTGCCGCGACACACTCCGCCGCGTCATGTTTCACCGCCGGCAGTGCAACGTCGGTTTCCGCGACCGACCATCGGCCGTTACGCCCCTTATCCGGTAGTGCGCTATCACGGACCTCGACCGGTCGTGCGCTATTACTCCCGTTCGTATATCAGGCCACTGCTTCCTCTCGGGTTCACCTTTTTACTCGTTGATGGTCTGGACTATTACTATTACCGAGGATTATACTATCGGCACGATGAGCACCGATATGTTATTGTGCCTCCTCCCGTCGGCGCCGTGATTGCGGAACTGCCCGCCGGATTTGTCACATTCCGTTTCAACGGCATCCAGTATTATTATTTCGGAAACGCCTATTATGCAGAAGCCCCCGGCGGATACAAGGTGGTGGATCCTCCCTATGAAGCACAGACAGAGTCTTCACTGGATACACAAGCCGCGGTACCCGCAGTCAGCAAGGTCACCGTGACGCCTTCTATCCTGAATGTGCGGTCAGGACCCGGAATGGATCACGAAATCGTTTTTCAGGTTCCCCAAGGAATGGTGCTGGAAATCCATGGAACCGCACCGGACTGGCTCTTTGTGAGACTGCCGTCAGGGGAGTTTGGCTGGGTGATGGCGCACTATACTGTGGCGGTATCTGCCGAAGGATAGTCGGCTTGTAAAAAGAAAGGGTCAGTTCCTGCTGCGGAACCGACCCTCTTGGGGATAAGAACAGCCGGTATGCCGAAAAGATGTTCGTTGACGGCGAGTCCTTCTCCTCGGCACTAGCTGCTCTTTGCGATTTCCTCTTCTCTGAGAATCTTTCTCAGGATTTTACCGATGTTCGACTTCGGAATGGATTCACGGAATTCGATCAGCTTCGGCACTTTGTACGCAGCAAGCTTCTCCTTGCAGAATGCGATTACTTCTTTTTCCGTGGCCTGCTGTCCCTGTTTGAGCACGATAAAGGCCTTGATTGTTTCTCCGCGATAGGCGTCGGGAACGCCCACTGCTACGGCTTCAGCGATTTTCGGATGTTGATAGAGCACCTCATCCACTTCACGGGGATAAATATTGAATCCGCCGGCGATGATCATGTCTTTTTTACGGTCAACAATATAGAGGTATCCGTCTTCGTCGGTCTGGGCGATGTCGCCGGTATAGAGCCATCCATCCTTTAATTGCGCGGCCGTTTCCTCGGGGTTGTTCCAGTATTCCTTCATAACAGACGGTCCCTTGATAACAATTTCCCCCGGTTCTCCCGGCTTGACCTCATCAACGCCGTCGTCCACATCCACCAGTTTTACGTCAAAGTCGATCTGCGGAATTCCGATCGATCCCACCTTGGGGTTCATGATGGGGTTGCTGATGCCGCCGGACGTCGTTTCGCTCATCCCCCATCCCTCGCTGAAAAAGATTCCCATGTCTTTCACCTTATTGATGAGTTCCATCGGCATGGGTGCGCCGCCGCTTGAGAGTAAGTGAATGTGCTCGCCGATCCTGATCTCTTCCGCCCTGGGATGATTGACCACGGCCGTCACCATTGTCGGTACCGCCGGGAAGTAGGTTATTTCCGGCGTATGGGCGATGATGCCGAGCACTTCGTCAATGTCGAACTTAGGCAGGACAATCAGGGTGCCGGCGTTAAACATCGACCAGTTGATGCAGCATATGTTGCCGTAGACATGGAAAAACGGGATCGCGGCAATGGCAAGTCTTTTCTCGTGAGGTACGAACTGGTTGATCGATTCACCCCAGATGCTTCCCTGAAAGGCGGCGGAAACAATGTTTCCGTGGGTAAGAACCGCCCCCTTCGGCAGACCCGTGGTCCCCCCGGTAAACTGGATTAATGCCGGATCGTCGGGACTGAACTGAAGGCGCGGAATTCGGGTATCGTTAGATTCTTCCAGCAACTCCGAAAAGTGGCGCCATCCTTCTTCAAGATCCAGCTTTTTGGCCGAACTTATGGCGGAGCCATCCATATAGTCCGATACTTTTGTGACGATGACGTGTTTCAGACCCACTTCCCTGACCAATGGTCGCATCACCGGCAGTGCGCCGTCGAAAGTGAAAATACCCGTCATTCCCGTGTTTTCCATCATGAATTTCAGCTCGTCGTGCGTGTACATGGGATTCATATTGACGACAATGCCGCCGGCCGAGAGGATCGCAAAATAGGCGACGATAAACTGAGGGCAGTTGACCATTGCCATGCCGATGCGATCCCCTTTTTTGATGCCCATTCCGATAAGTGCATTAGCCAATCGCAGTACCTGCGTCCGGAGCTGGCCGAATGTCAGTTCTGAACCATATAAATTCGTTGCCGCCTTGTGAGGGAACATGGCTGCGCTGATGTGAAGCAGCTGCTGGGCAGGGTACCTGGGGTACCTTATTGTGGTGGGGACATTGTGCTCGTAAAGTCGATGCCATGGTTTTGTTTCCATTTACGTTTTCCTTTCTCCTTCTTGAACTTTCTCCCGTACGGCTGCCTATACGAGTGGCCCTCACAAGTCAAGAATTTTTGACTACACGTCGCAATTTACGCCCACAATAACGGCTATAAAACGGATACAACACTTACACCCCATGTTCGTTCCGGGCAATGATGCTGTCCTGTACGGCCGTTCCCAGCCTGGTGAAATAGGCGACGTAGCCGGCAACCCTCACCAGGAGATCCTGATATTCCTCGGGCTTCCGTTGCGCTTCCCGCAGAGTTTCCGATGATATCAGATTGAACTGGCAGTGATGGATCTTCAGATCGACAAAGGTCCTGATCATCTGTGCAAGCCTGCGGACGCCCACATCGGTTCCGAACATGTCCTTATTAAGCCGCATGTTTAGAGTCTGTCCGAAGAAAATGGCGGCGTTGTCGAGCTTGCCGACGGAATTGAAGACGGCCGTGGGACCGCTGACATCGACGCCCCTGGTCGGAGAAATTCCATCGGAAAGAGGTTCCCAGGCTTTTCTCCCAGAAGCGAGTGCCCCCACCAGTCTTCCGGTGCTCACGTACCAGACCAGGGGATTCTGATAAGGAACCAGGTGTCCTCCGCGGGTATTCTTGTGGGTGACGACTTCGTCGCAGTAGGTCTTCATGACCCAGGCCACGATCTCGTCAACGTAATCGTCGTCGTTCCCGAACTTGGGTGCCTGCAGCAGTTCCTCGCGCAGGGATTCGTACCCCTCGAAGTTGTTCTCCAGCGCATCGAGAAGTTCGGTCATGGTGATCGTTTTCTCTTCAAAGACCAGCTTTTTTATCGCGGCCAGAGAGTCGCCGACATCGGTGGCCCCGGCTGTGGCGATGCAGGGGCCGAAGTTGAATCGGGCGCCGCCGTCTTCCCGTGTCCGGCCCTTTTCGATGCAGTCTTCGATGAGGGCAGACGTGTACACCGTGGGATACCGCTGGGCCAGGGTGAGTTCAGAATTCTTGTTGGAGATCTCGCAATGATGGGCGAAATAGGCCAGCTGTTTCAGGTAGGCCTCCTGCAGTTCCTCAAATGTCTTGAATTTCCTGGGATCGCCGGTGCGCACACCCATGTATTTTTCGTGATACCGGCTCCATCCATCAGCGAGGGCCAGTTCCAGCATCTGCGGTAAAAGGAGGAAGGGGCCCACATTGAATTCCGAATCGTAATTTGCCACATGGGGCTCGTTGCAGCCGATGGCGCCGCTGGTGCGGGCCAGGGCAAGCGGAACTGGCGGTCCGCCCAGGGTGCCGCGGGCCAGAAAATTCTCCACGAAGACGTCGTTGTTCAGAAACATGGGATGTCCCGTTCCCAGTACGCAGAGCTGGCACGCCTTGAGCAGGAAATTCTCCGGCGTTTTGCTGTGGACGAGCACACCGAAATTGGGCTCCACCATTTGTGTATGTATCATTCCTTCAAGAAACATCAATGACAGATCGTTGGTCGCATCGCTTCCGTCCGCCTTCAATCCGCCCACATCAGTATGGTAGGCGGCGCCCGCCTGGGGGATGAAGGGCGATACTCCCTGTGTGAAACGCATAAGCCAGCAGTCCACCAGTTCCTGTGCCTCTTCCTGGGTGAGGCGGCCTTCCCGCATGTCCTTTTCATAATAGGGGTAGAGATACTGGTCGACCTTGCCCGGTCCTATGGCAAAAGTGATGGGCGTTTCGCACCAGTTCAATATCTGGGTGAACCAGGCCGATTGCAGGGCTTCATGGAAGGTGCGGGCCGGGTGGGCGGGGACGCGGTCGCAGATGGCGGCCATTTTTTTGAGCTCGGCCTTTCTCCAGGGCTCTTTTTCCTTTCGGGCCGCCGTGCGTATGCCGGCCGCGAATTTTTTTCCTATTGTGGCGGCCGCATCCATTGCAATAATAACGCCTTTGAGGAAGGGGACCTTCCTCTGTTCTTCGGTATCGTTCCAGTCCAGACGGGCCAGACGGTCTTCAGCATCCTTTTTGACGCCGAGGAAGCCCTTTTTGAGGATCTTTTCGTAGCCGAAGGAGCTGTGGCCGATGTGGTGGCGGGTCATGCCGTCGCTGATAAAACCCCGCCCCAGGCCGTCTGTTTTGCCGGGAACTTCTTTCACCTCGACACGGGGCATTGCCGGCGGCTTCGACCGGGTGATGATATTGATTTTTTCCAGATCCGGATCGGGGTCACCATAGAGTAGATTGCGCGTTTCCGGGGGGAGTGTCTGATAATTCTGATAAAACCAGTGCCGTTTCCAGTCGCCTTCGCCCTTCCAGTAGGGGATGATTTCCTCCTTGACGATCTTCCGATCCTCATCGCTCATGTACTTGTAATGGTCGAGTTCTATTTCCAGGCGGGCGCCGAGCTGTTCCGCACCCACCGGCATTGCCTGGGGAGATCCACCGATCCAGCCCACAAAGGGCTCGTCGGGGAAGATCTCGACGGGAAAGGCCTCGACGGCCGCGGCAAAGGCCTTTGCGCGTCGCAGAACCATCGGTTCGCCCTCTGTCTCTTTCATGGTCCTGGCGATCGCTTTGTCGAAATAGATGGTATACACGGGATCGGTCCGTTTCGTGTTCTCGACATAATATTCCCGCAGGCGCATCATGCGTGCCGTCGGCTCAATCGTAATAAATGCATCCAAAAGATCAGTCATGTTCTTCTCCTTGATCATATTTTATGCTGAGTTCTTGCAATCACCCCGTTCTGAAGCGGGGTGATCAGATGTGTAAAATAGGCGCTATATCCGGCCACCTTGACCACCAGGTCCCGGTATTTCTCGGGTTCTTTCTGGGCCTGAAGGAGTGTGTCCGTGTCGATTATGTTAAGCTGGACCTGGAAGATACCCTGGTCCGCAAAGGCCCGGATGAAATCGACAAAGCGGGGAATGCCGTCACGCTCCCTGAAAATCGAAGGGTCGAAACGCAGATTCAGTGTCACGCCGGCCGTAAGTTCCGCATGGTTGACCTTCCCCATGCTGCCCAGGATGGCCGTCGGGCCGTTGACATCGCATCCGGCGCAGGGGGACCAGGCATCGGACAGCGGTTCCCAGGCCTTTCTTCCCGAGGGAAGGGCGCCCACCACCCAGCCGCCGAACATGTAGTACTGCAGGGGAGCGCCCATCGGCACGGAGTGGCCGCCCCGCGTATTCTTCTGTTTAGCGACTTCCTGTGCGAATATGTGGCTTACCCAGGCCGCCTGTTCATCGGCATAGTCATCGTCGTTGCCGAATTTCGGTGCGGCGGCGAGCATCGTTCTTGTCTCTTCATACCCTTTAAAGTCTGTTTCCAGCGCTTTGCACAGGGCGTCCATGGTCAGTTTTTTCTCTTCAAACACGAGTTTTCGGATCGCGGTCAGTGAATCTCCGGCGTCGCTCGATCCGGCGCCGATGATCGTCCGGAAATTAAACCGTGCACCGCCGTCCTCCCGGGATTTCCCCCTGTCGATGCAGTCCCTGATCAGACAGGACTCGAAAGGCGTGGGCAGCAGGTCCGCCAGCACTCGTTCAAATACATCAGTGGCGGCGGTGAAATTCTTCATCATATAGCAAAGCTGGCCGTAAAAGGCTTCTTTGAATTCTTCAAAGGTGGCGAAGCAGCGGGGATCGCCCGTTTCCGGCCCGATCCTTTTACGATAGCGGCGGCTGTATCCGTTCGTGAGAACCAGTTCGAGGACGGCCGCAAGGTTGAAATAGCCGCCGAACATGTATCCCGAATCGACGCCCATGAGGACCGGCTCGTAGCAGCCGACCGGCGTGGCAGTCCGGGCCAGCTCCAGGGTGATCGGTGGGCCGCCGGCGGTTCCCCTGGCGAGCATGAGCAGAGTGAGAGTATCGGCGTTCAGGTACACGGGATGTCCCGTTCCCAGGGCGGAGAGCTCGGCCGCCTTGATCAAGAGTTTTTGAGGTGTCCGGGCATGGATAAGGACACTGATAAAAGGATGGGCAAAGCGGATATGCTTCATGCTTTCGATCAGCATATAGGAAAGCGCATTCGTGCCGTCGCGGCCGTCGGCCCGGTATCCTCCCACGGCAAGATGATTGCCGCGGTTGACGTGGTTGAGCTTGATGAGATAGCAGTCCAGCAGTTCCTGTGCCTCGTCTTCTGTAATGTGCCCCTGATGCAGATCCGCCTCGAGATAGGGGAGCAGGTACTGATCGATTCTCCCTGCAGTCTGCGAAAGGATCATCGGCGATTCCCAGTTCAGATATACCTGGGCCAGGAAAATGGACTGCAGCGCCTCGTGAAAGGTCCGGGCGGGATGAGCGGGAACGCGCGCGCAGATGCCGGCGATCGTTTCCAGCTCGGCCTTGCGTCGGGGGTTTTCTTCTTTTCTGGCGCTTTCCCTCGCCTTTTCCGCGAATCGCGCGCCTGCACCGACGGCAGCCTTCAGGGAGAGGACGGCTGCTTCCAGAAATATCCGTGCCGCACGGTCATCCGGGTCAAGGGCTGCGAGCTTCGTTTCAGCTTCGTTCAAAAGGCCCGAGAACCCCTTTTCGAGAACCTCAGGATAGGAGATGGAGTTATGACCGTAATGGCCGCCGGAAATGAAAAGGGGCGTGTAGATCATGGATTGCTTCGGTGGAAACACACTCGAATCAAGGACGATGAGATCCTTCAAGTGGTCCGGCAGGGCTTCAAGATTTCTGCCCGTGTGTGTACGTTCCCAATTTCCGCTTCCGCGCCAGTAGGGGGCGATTTCTTCAATCAGTTCTTTTTGATCGGCGGGATCAAAATCGTTCAATCCATATTCGATCGTATCGACCATGAGCGATGCCAGCCGCTGTCCCTTCAAAAGAACCGCGCAGTCGTCCGGTATCACGTCCCTGCAGAGGGGACGGGTACCTGCATGTCCAATAATCAGTTCATCAGGTCCGATTTCGATCGGCATTTCACTACAGACGGCGGCGAACACCTTCGCCCTGCGCAGTACCATAGGCGTGCCTTCGGTCTCTTTCATTATCCGCGTTTCGATCCTCAACCGATTGATGGATGCGGTGTAGTCTGTGTGCAGGTGGTGTTTTCTCAATCGTTCCACACGCCCATTGAGTGGAAGGGCAGACATCTCGTATAAGGAGGGGCGGCGAACGTCTGCAGTGTCATGAACAGCTTCCATTTAACTTTTCTCCTTTTTTATGCCATGTGAGCGAACCGCTGCGACGGAATTCACCCGCCTATTTCGACATCAATCCCGAAGGACCGGGCTGTTTCCTGCAGGCGAGCCATCTGTTCCTCAGGCGGCGGCTGGACCGAGTCGAGAACGTAGGTCCTTTCCAGTTCCTCATATTTGTGCATGCCAAACTGATGATAGGGCAAAAGCTCCAGACGCACCACATTGTTCCCCAGTTCCTTCACAAATTGTGCGCTTTCCGAAATATTCTTTTCGGAGTCGTTGAATCCTGGAACCACCGGAATACGCAGGATTATCTGATTGTCCTGTGCCGCCCTCCGGATATTATCCAGGATAACACGATTGGATGCCCCCGTCCAGGCGATGTGACGGCCTTCATCCATATGTTTCAGATCGATATAGACGAGATCAAGTAATTTCAGCAGGGACGCAAATATTTCCCATGAGGTCATTGCGCAGGTTTCCATGGCGGTATGGAAATAATGTGCCTGACACAGGGACAGGAATTTCCTGACGAATTCAGACTGCATGGTCGGTTCTCCCCCGCCGACAGTGACGCCGCCCCCGCTTCGGCGATAAAAGGCCTCATCTTTTTCGACTTCCCGAAACAGTTCCTCTACTGTAATAACTTGCCCTGATAATTCCCGGGCCTGATTGACGCATGCCTCGACACACTCACCGCACCCGACGCAAAGCGTCCGATCAGTTGCGACCAAAGCGGGTTTCTCGTCTATTCTCGATATTGCCTTTTGCGGGCAAGCCTCTATGCAGGTGCCACACCCTACACATTTACCGCTGATGTACAATATTTCGGGATTAGTATTCTGGGTGTACGGCGAAGAGCACCAGAGACACCGTAAGGGACATCCCTTCATGATGACCAGCGTTCTGATTCCCGGACCATCATTATGTGAAAATTTTTCAATTTTATGAATCAAGCCTTTTGTTACATTCATTCAAACATACCCTCTGGAACATGAATTGAGCAATTATCGTACCACTGTTTTTTAGAGAGCTGCAATATATTACTTTAATGAATTCGACCATCTGGAACTCTTGTGTGGTACTGTACGTAAACGCTTATCTCATTCGCGTCTCGTTTTCGGTAAGGAAAGAGACGCGAATGAGAATAAAAATTCACGATTATACTGTAAAAATTATGATCATGAGTACGTCCTACAGAATCTCTGTAAATTTTACGGGATCGGTTGCATAAAGAACCGCCCGTTCCACACCTTTCTTACGCCACTCATGGGTCTTGAGATAACCGGGATTGTTGATCATCTCAAGAAAGGCCTTGCGCGAGGGATACCTTATCAGCATGAGCAGATCCCACTCTTCAGTTCCGTTGAGTAATTCTTTAGGAATGCCGAAATACTCAACGGTTGCTCCGATAGCCGCACCGAAGGGGCTCGATTCCTTTAGATATCGGTGATAATCCTCCCGACCGCCGTTTTCTTTAAACTTCAAGAGGTTGAGCATTACAAAAGATTGCTGGTTCGCATTTTCAGTCAATTCTTGAAGTTGCGATTCGTTCATTTCAGTACTCATTAAACTTCTCCTTTACTAGTGATGCATTGCCGAGACGATGTAAGAAATCCCTCATTTAATAGATAATCGAATATCGTCTCCGTATAAGAGACCGGTATGCGCGGTTCAAATGCTATGATAAATCGATGCCCCCGACAAGATATAAAAGAATGCAGGTCACAGACACCGACATCTGAATCTTGATCTTTCCAGGATCACACAGACCGGCAGTACGTATCGTTTTTTGAGAACAGCCAGATCGAGCGCCAATTCATGCCGAATAGGGATAGAAGAGGGCGGCGCCCAGGTTTCATGGGCGCCGCTTCGTTCTTATCACTTGTGCATTCGGCTATTTTTTACACCTGTCAAGATCGGCCGGTATATCGGGAGTGACAAATTCCGCCGGGACTATGAATGGTTTCCCTGCTGCAGCCGCATTATCATAGAACCTGTTGGGGAATTCATATTCCGACACATACACATCGCGCACTACCTGGTGATCGCATGCCCTCATATGGACTACGCCGCAAAATGACTTGTATGTGTCGCCTTCCCAGGTTGCAATAATTTTTTCCGGGTCGGTCGTGCCGGTCCGCTCGACCACATCCCACATCCAGTACAGCATGTTTATCGCTTTCGGAGTGGAACTGATCGGCCAGATCCACATGTCGGAATTATAGGGTGCCGTCCAGCTTTTTTTATAGGCGCCATTCCAGATATCGATGAATTTGTTCATCTCAGGAGTGTCGAGCGCCATCTGATAATCTTGCAGATTAACCATTCCGACGGCTCCTTCGATCCCGACCGCAATTATTTGGCTCGGCGCATCGACGTAGATGTTGGCAATTGGAAGCATGCACTTCATCTGCCGCGACTGGATCAGAAGATTCTGTCCGTCGGGCGCCCAGTCTCCCGTGAAGATGACCTCAGCGCCCGAGGCCTGAATCTTCGTTACATACGGAGCAAAATCCTTCAGGAAGAGAGGATGATAATCTTCCCCCACAATCTGCGCATTGGGTTTGTATTTTTTGAGGCCTTCCTTGAAGGCGGCAGCCACATTATGGCCGTATGAATAATCCTGATTCAGGAGAAAAAACTTGGTTTCCGGTCTTTTCGAATAAAAATAGGCCAGACCCAGACCGATAACCTTGGTTGTAATCGTCGTTCTGAAGATATAGCGATTGAAGTTCTTCCCGTCCATCAGCCCTTCATTCATGGACAGAGGGTTCATCATGATGGTCTTGTACTTCCCCGCCACCTGCTGAGCAATCAGCGTCAAATGGCTGCCCGCCGATCCGAAGAGGAAATCGACTTTATCCTCCAGGCAGAGTTTTTCGACCGCCTTTTTACAGACTGCCGGTTTTGCCTGGTGGTCTCCTTTGATAACTGCGATTTTCTTTTTTTTGCCGTCTACCAGGATGCCGCCTCTTTTATTATAGTCATAGGCAAGCCAGCAATTTGCAAGCCAGAATATCTGTCCATTGAAAGCACTGGGACCGGAAAACGCCTCGACAACCCCGATTTTAACGACATCTCCTTTCGGATTTTCGAAACTAGCGGGATTATAGTCCGACATATCCGATATTTTGTTGATGTCGAATGCCGCCATGGCGGCATGCCCCCCTGAATAACCCACTGCAACTGCGAACATTGCGCACAAACAAATAACTGCTGTGTACCTGAATTTCTGAATCAACTTCTCCATCTTGTTCCTCCTTTTTTTATTTGATGCATCCGATGCGTCGGTTTAACAAAATGTAAAACCGAATTTATTGGGCTTAAATCAACATCACTCATGCAAAAGGGTAATATAACAATCTTATATTATAAAAGAAACTGGTTCTTTAAACTTGGTGCATTTATTCGTTGATAAATGTCGACATCAAAAATGGTGTTCAGTTCTAGCAATAATGTTGTCCTGTAACGGCTTCAGAAGTCGCGTGTAATAGGCGCTGTATCCGGCTACCTTGACTACCAGGTCGCGGTAGTTATCGGGATCCCTTTGGGCTGCTCTCAAAGTTTCACCGTTTACCATGTTGAATTGCACATGGAAAATTCCCTGATCTGTAAAGGACCTGATAAAGCTGGTGAACCGCCGTATGCCGTCTTTCAATTTGAAGAAAGAGGGGTCAAACCGCAGGTTGAGCGTCACCCCGGCGGTAAGTTCCGCATTGTCAATTTTTCCCATGCTTGCCAGGACTGCCGTGGGCCCTTTTGTGTCGCATCCGGCTGAAGGAGACCATGCATCCGAAAGGGGCTGCCATGCAGCGCGACCCGACGGCAACGCGCCGACAACCCAGCCGCCGAACAGATAATACTGGAGGGGAGCGCCAAGAGGAATGGCAAATCCGCCTCTTGTGTTGGGTTGTTTTCCCACTTCCTCCGCAAAAATATGACTGACCCAGGCAACCTGTTCGTCGGCGTAGTCATCGTCGTTACCGAACTTTGGCGCATTATGAAGCTGACTCTGGAGTTCTTCATATCCTGCGAAATTATTTTCCAGCGCTTCGCATAATTCTTTCATGGAAACGGTTTTATCTTCATAGACGACCTTGCGTACGGCGGTCAGAGAGTCTCCCGCATCAGTAGAACCGGCGCCGACAATCTGTTTGAAATTGAACAGTGCGCCTCCTTCTTCACGCGATCGTGCTTTCTCGATGCATCCTTCGATCACGCTGGATTCAAACGGCGTAGGAAGCACATCGGCAAAAACGCCTTCGAAAATGTTCGATGCTTCATTGAACAATTTCGCCATGTGCGCCAGTTGTGTATGGTAAGCCTTTTTGAAATCGTCAAATGATGCGAAAGTGCAGGGATCGCCGGTTTCGAGACCGATTTTTCTGTTATAGTAACGGCTGTATCCGTTGGTGAACACCAGTTCCATGACTGCCGCCATGTTGAAAAATCCGCCGAACATGTATCCCGAGTCCTTTCCCGGAATGACCGGTTCATAGCAGCCGACGGGAGTCGCTTTGCGGGCCAGCGGCAGTGTGATGCAGGGACCGCCCTTGGTCCCGCGCGCCAGCATCATTGTAGTGAGCGTATCTGCATTGAGATAGACAGGATGGCCGGAACCGAGCGACGACAGTTCCGCGGCACGAAGAAGAAGCTTTTCGGGAGTGTGGGAATGTACCAGTATGCTGAAGAACGGTTCGACAAGCCTGACATGCTTCATACTCTCAATCAGCATGTATGAGATTTCGTTGGCGCCATCGCGGCCGTCAGGTCTGTAGCCGCCCACGGGGATATGGCTGCCGTAGCTGACGTGACTTAATTTGATAAAATAGCAGTCGAACAATTCCTGCGCCTCTTTGTGCGTAAGTTCGCCCGAATCGATATCGTTCCGGTAATACTTGTAGAGATATTGGTCGATTCTTCCCGGTGTCTGGGACATGCTTCGCGGAGATTCCCAATAGAGGAGGACCTGAAGCAGGAAGATCGACTGGAGGGCCTCATGGAGATTCCTTGCCGGTTCTCTGGGCACGCGTTCGCACACATCCGATATCTTTAGAAGCTCGACCTTTCTGTCTTCATTATCCTCCGACCCGGCAAGTCTCCTTGCTTCTGCCGCAAACCTGCTTCCCACTTCCATGGCAGCCTCTAATGCCACCAGCACACTTTTTAAAAAAGTTGCCTCCTTTACGCTGTCGGGAGACAGAGAATCGAGTTTTTCCCGTGCTTCCTGTGCTATGCCGCACAGTCCCTTTTCAAGAACCTTTTCATAATCGGCGGAATTGTGCCCGATGTGGCCGCCTTTAATGAAGGAGGTGCATATCATCGAGCGCTTTGGAGGGAACACCTTGTCATCGACAAGGAAAATGTCTCTTAAGTGAGCCGGAAGAGCTTTCAGATTGCTGCCGATCTGGGTCCGTGTCCAATCGCCGTTTCCTCGCCAATAGGGTGCGATTTCCTCTTTTATTTCCTTTTGTTCTTCCGGATCGAAATTTTCGAATGCATAGGTCGCCTGTTCCTTGACCGGTGTTATTTTTTTGCCTGCCAAAAGAACAGGGATATCGTCAGGGATGACATCCTCGAAAAGAGGCCTTACCCCCGCATGTCCCACAATCAGCTCATCCGATAAGATCACTGTGGGCGTTTCTCGAGCCACAGCGGCGAACACCTTTGCCCGGCGCATAACCATGGGTTCGCCCTCGGTTTCTTTCATTATCCTGGTTTCGATCCGCAGCCGGTCGATTGAGGCGCAATCGTATTTAAGCTGTAAATGGGTTTCCCGTAATCTAACCACACGCGGTGAGATGAAAGAGGATGCGTGAAGCTCCGGAGAGGACAGAGTTGGATGATTACAGGTTTCGTTCATTTGAGCGTTCCTTTCCAAATGTAACTCTATTAGATTGTTCGCGGGCGGTTGCTGGCTTTTGCCCGCAGCAAGCAATAACTATACCAGTGTGGATTAGGACACTTCGTGTGGATAACATGCTGATATATAGTATTTA
>Ga0272444_10001970_pt1 | contig 19230 bp, 15 predicted proteins | sample SSMForm13_FD_201033 | JGI IMG/M metagenome (GOLD analysis project Ga0272444, IMG submission 201033) | Marine sediment archaeal communities from Little Sippewissett salt marsh, Falmouth, MA, United States - SSM-Form-13 | ecosystem: Environmental > Aquatic > Marine > Wetlands > Sediment ... | reverse complement strand
AGCGCATCGAACTGCATGGCGCGGCTTTGGTAGATTTTACTGACGACGATGACTTTCACATCCCAGTTGACGCCCTGCTCCTTAACCATTTTGCAGACGGTAAGGCCGTTGATGCCGGGCAGCAGCACTTCGACGACGACCAGATCGGGGCGATGATCGCCGAACATGCGCAACCCGTTGGTGCTGTCGCCCGCGGTGTGAACCGTGAAACCGAGACGCTCCAGCACATCGGCCATCTCCTTGCGCTCGGTTTCGTTCGGCTCAATCACCAATACCGTTTTCGGCGGCACTTATCCGACCTCCAATTTTTTCAGCTCCGCCTGCGCGCGCAGGTTGTCGGGGTTGTATTGCAGGGCTTTCTCGAAAAATTCGCGCGCCCGGTCTTTTTGCCCCTGGTGCAGTTCCAGCATGCCTAAAAACGCGTATGCGTTATCCAGACCGGGATTGATGCTGATCGCTTTTTCCATCAAATCGCGGCCGGCGGCGACGTTGGCTTCGTCGCCGGGATTTTCGCGGAAAGTCGCCCAACCGAGGTAGGCAAAATATTCGGCCTCTTTCGGATTGAGTTCGAGCGCCTGATTGAACAACTCGCGCGCCTTGGCGAACTCTTCGTCGTACAGTGCGTCTTCGCCTTCCTGGAAAACCAGTTCGCTTTTAACGACGTTGGCCATCGATACCGCGACCTCGCTGGCTTCGCGAACCGATTCGTCGTCGGCTTCAAACGATTCCAACTCGTGCTCGGTGTCGGCCTTGGCTTCGGCAGCCAGGTCGGCCCCGACGTCCCATTCGATGTCCGGCCCGTCGAGCGACTCGTCGCCCGCGGCCGACGTCGCGGCGTAGTCGACCTCGTCGGCAAAATCGAAATCGTCGATCGGCAATTTGGTCGGCGCCTCGGGTTCCGGCGCGCCTTCGGCCTGTTCGGCGGCGAGCGTCTTGTCGTACTCGGTCCGTTTGACGTCGTCGATCAACGTTTCGTAGGCCGCCGTCAACGAACGGAAAATGCCGTCGCTTTTGGCCTTGAGCACCTCATCGGCCTGATTGTACAGATCGTAGGGGTGATACTTGCGCGTCAGCGTGTGGTAAGCCTGTTTGATGCGTTCGGTCGAGGCGGTGCGCGGCACGTTGAACAGATCGTAATAGTTGAGCTTGTCGATGACTTCGAACGTGCGGGCAACGGCGCGGCGGTAAGCCAGCGTGCGGTCGTGATGAACGCCGGTTTTGTCTTCGGCCAACCGGCGTAATTCGTCGCGGCGCTTGCGCTTTTCCTCGACGAAAGTCTGATGCTCCTGCTCACCCCGGCTGCCGAAGCCGGGATCGCCGACAAAGCGGATGACTTCGGTCAGCAGCATGAAGTACAGAATTTGAAACGTTTCGGAAAGGCTGAGGTTGCTCAGTGCGATGATCTTGCCGACCGTGCGTTTGCCGTCGACCAGCGTGACGAATTTTGCCTCGCTGGGCTTGAAGGCCAACGCGCCGGTTTCCAGCATTGAGCCGGGCACCTTGATCAGCTTCTGGTTTTTATATTCGTTGAAGTACCGTTCCAGGCGCGTCAGGGTGTAGAAGCGCTTGATGCCTTCGAGGATCACCGACATCGCCGGGATGTTCAGTTGCTGGCTCTGGTCGATGTCGAAGCGACCGGAGCGGAATTCGTATTCGCCGGTATCCCAGGCGAAGATGCGCAGAATTTTTTCGCGGACCTGCGCTTCGAGCGCTTCGAAAAGTTGGTGCGGGGTAATCGTCTGCATTTCGATCAGCACCGCGCCCTGTTGCTTGCCGGTTTCCAGCATTTTCTGCAGCGAGGTGTTGTAGTCCTCGACGCTGATCGTTCCGCGCTGCACCATAAAACGGCCCAGCGATTCGTTGGACAGATTGGACGTGACGAATGCCGGGTTGCCTTCGCGCAGATAAAGCACCTTGCTGATGTGTTCGTGGGTGACGCGCAACGCGCCGGTGCGGCGGAACTTGAACAAGAAGTACAACAGCTTGGGGAAAGGCGTTTCGCTAAGGCTGCCGGCGGTGCCGAGCGTGCGCCTGGTTTCGTCGATTGGCGCTTCCGGCTCCGTCATGACCGGCGCGGATTCGACTGCCGGCGCCGCGGGCTCTGCCGGCTCGGCGCCGAGCAGATCTTCGATGACCTTTTCCAACTCGGCGACGTTGACCGGTTTTTCGCTGTAGGCATCGACGCCGACTTTGGTGCGCGATTCGTATTGCGCCTTGAACTGGCGGTAGACTTTGGAGAGCAGGATGGTTTTGACGTCGTCGCCGCCGGGTTGTTTTTTAATCCGTTGGCAAACCTTGATGCCGGTAAGGCCGGGAATGAGAGCGTCGAGGATCATCAAGTCGGGCAGGGTTTCGCCGAAGGCGTTGACGGCGTCGAGGCCGTTTTTCACCCAGTGTACTTTGAATCCCTTGCCGGTGAGAAAGTCGTTGAGGACCTCAAATTCGGCGTAGTTGCTTTCGCCGACCAGGACCGTTTTCATTCGTCCTCCGTAGGCGCCCAGAGCAGCCGGCAGACCGCCGCTGCCAGCAACGGCAACATGATTTCCAAAGGTCCGATCAGTTCACGATCGCAAACAATCGGTTCGTCGCGTTGCGTCGCGTCGAGCGAAGCGACGGTGACCTCAGTCGGTTCGTCGCCGGCGTCGCGAGCCGCCGCAACCCCTTTGCCCCAAACATCCGACAACGCTTCCGCGCTGCCGATGCCGATAAAAACGCCGCCGGAACAGTTTCTGACCAGCGTCGTCAACGTAGCGAAATCTTGATGCAGAACAGAAGCGAAATCCGGTTCGTCTGCCGTTGCGTAGACGGTGACCGGCGCTTCGTTGTGGTAGCCGGCGGCCAACACCGAAGCCCGCGCATGGGGCCAGTCGGAATAAGCCAGAAACCGAGCCGCAGCCTCGCCTAAGCCGCATGAAGTTTTATCGGCCGTAGCGACGATCTCCGCCAGCGCTTTGGCGACGTGCTCGTCGTCCGGATCCTGTCGACCGGTAGCCGCTACCGCGAGTTCGCGCCGTAAAAACGCCGTGTCGACGCTGACCGCTGTAATCGCGTGGCGTTCGAGCAGGTCGACCAGAATCGGACCCAATCCGGCCTCGACTACGCCTGCGCCCAGCGCCAGGTGCACCGCCCGCTGACCGGCTCGCGCCGCGGCGACCGCCTCGGCCAACTCACGCAATTGCAGGCCCGCACCCACACGCGGCAGACTGTCCCACCAGTCGGTAAAGTCGGCTCGCATCGGCATGGCACGGCCGAAGGTATCGATCGGCGGATACGAAGCGGAAGCTGGCAGGCGATCGTTCATGATTTGGCGGTCAACTCCTTTTCGACCAAATCGACCCACAGGTGGCCGATGGTGATGTGAAACTGCTGCACCAGGGGCGTTTGCTCGACGGGTGCGCTGATCAACAGATCGCAGTGCGCGACCATCGCCTCGGTGCAGGCGCCGCAAAAACCGACGGTGACGCAACCGCGCCGCCGGGCTTCGGTCAAACCGGCCAGCACGTTGGAACTGGTGCCGCTTGTGCTCAGGCCCAGAGCGATGTCGCCGCCGACGGCGAGGGCTTCGACCTGTCGCGAAAAAACCTGGTCGAAACCGAGATCGTTGCCGATCGCCGACAAAATTGAGGTGTCAGTGGTCAACGCGATCGCCGGCAATGCCGCGCGGTCTTTTACCAGAAAACGATTGACGTACTCCGCTGCCAGATGCTGAGCATCGGCCGCACTGCCGCCGTTACCGAACAGCAGCACCTTGCCCCCGGAGCGGATGGCCGCCGTCGTGGCTTCAACCAGTTCCAACAAACCCGGCAGCCCCGCGTCGATGTAATCGCGAAACACCGACGCGCTGCGTTCCAAGTAATCGATGGCATATGCGTTCTTATCCATCTCGACCTTAAGATTCACCCCGGTCAGACCATGAAAAACCTACAATGGAAACCTCAGGTTACCGTTCAAGTCCCTGAGTTGTCAAACGAAATGAGGCGAAATCAGCGGAGTGGACGCTCTTTGAGACGACCCACCATCAGGGTCAGACACAGCCGCAGCATCACTGGATGCTCCAGGGTCATGTCAAACGAGCCGTAGGGATCGGAAAACCCCAGTTCGCTGTCGTTGAGCGGGAAGTCGGCGCGGAATTCGGCGCCGACCGCTCCGGCGCGCATCTGGTGCAGGTAGCCGATGCCCGAATTGAGACGCCAATTGGGGAAGCCGGTGGTGTCGGTCGCGCCTTCGTCGCCGGTTTCGGTGGACAAATTCGCCGTTTCCCACACGTAACCGCCGCCGGCCAGCAGATAGATGCGATCGTTGCCGGACAGGAAAAAGCGCACGTAATTGGCCGACAACGACAACAAGCCCAGAGCGAGGGTTGAATCGCCGGAGTATTCATCGGTGCTGTCGTGCACGTCCTGGTTCCAATGTACGCCGATCAACTCGTAACCGCCCTCGATGCTCATGGCGTTGTTGCCCCAGGCGGGCATGAGGAACATGTGCGCCGAAAAACCCGGAAACTGGGCGTATTCGTCGCTGATCACGTAATCGAAGTTGGTGTCGTTCGATTCGACGTCGGTGTTAAAAACCGGCAGGTAAAGCAGGCCGAAGCTGACGCCCAGAAAGCCCGAAACGTCCGGCCCGAGCGGCGTTTCGTTGAGGTCGGGCCCTTCGACGACCTGGGCGATGGCGCCGGCGGCCGGAACAAGCGTCAGGCCGATGACGGCCAGCAAAAGCAGAACATTGCGCAAAAGACACCCCGTCTTGGTCATTTTATAAAAACGCCTGACATTATCTCGATACGAAATCGGGGGTCAAGGCGGTAAACAAAACGAAACATTTCTCTGCCGCGCGATCGGACACACCGGGATAATAGCGGGTTTGCCAACAACGGCGGGTTTGCTTATGGTATGATTTGCTTTTCAGGGGAAACTAGCGGCATGTCTCAGCAACCGAAGCAGGAATTGGCCCGCGCGTTGGGCGAATTGGTCGACAGCGTCACCGTGATGCGCTCGCTCGGCCGCCGGCTGTCGGTGCAGGAAGAGAAGCTGGTCGAACTGGCGAAAGCCGCCCCCAAACCGCGATTGGAGGAAACGCGCGTGAGTACCGACGACGCCCGTCCGATGGGCGACTGGACAATTGCCGCGCCGGACAGCCTGGCCGCGGTGGAAAAGGAATTGGGCGACTGCAAGCGCTGCAAGCTGTCGCAGGGCCGCAATCATATCGTTTTCGGCGAGGGCAGCGAACGCGCCGAGTTGTTTTTCATCGGTGAAGCCCCCGGGGCCGACGAAGATCGGCAAGGGCGTCCGTTTGTCGGTCGCGCCGGGCAATTGTTGACCAAGATGATCGCAGCTATGGGCAAAACCCGCGATGATGTTTACATTGGCAATATCATCAAGTGTCGACCGCCGGGCAACCGCGATCCGGAATCCGACGAAGTCGCCGCTTGCGAACCGTTCTTGCAAAAACAGATTCAGGTGATTCGGCCGAAGGTCATCGTCACCTTGGGGCGCGTGGCGGTGCAGACGTTGCTGCAGACGAAAACGCCGATCAGCCGCATGCGCGGCCAATGGCAGCTTTACCACGACTTCAAGGTAATGCCGACCTTCCACCCGGCATACCTGTTGCGCAACCCGGCCGCGAAAAAACCATGCTGGGACGATCTGCAACTGGTGATGAAGGAGCTGGGATGGCCGATGCCGAAGCGGAAAGGATAAATCGTTGAAACGTGCGCGCCTGATCGTCTACCTGGCTTTGATCGGTCTCGGTCTGTCGCTGCTGGCTTTCGCCCAGGAAGAGCCGGCGGAGCAGGGGTTTATCTACCTGATCGAGATCGACGGCACGATCAACCCGGGCAGCGCGGCTTACATCACCGAAGCGATCGCCAAAGCGGAGGCCGCCGGCGCAACGGCGCTGTTGATCGAAATGGACACCCCGGGCGGCCTGGTCGACTCGACCCGCGACATCGTGCAGTCGATGCTGGCCAGCCCGTTGCCGATTTTCGTTTACGTCACCCCGCAGGGGGCGCACGCGGGCAGCGCCGGGGTGATGGTCACGCTGGCCGGGCACATCGCCGCGATGGCGCCCTCGACCAGCATCGGCGCGGCCAGCCCGGTGTCGATGAGCGGCGAAATGGACGAAACGATGAAGGCCAAGGCGTTCAACGACATCGCCGCCTTCGTCGAGGGCATCGCCGAGGCGCGGGGCCGCAACGTCGAGTGGGCGAAAAAAGCGGTGACCGAAGCCGCCGCGGTGACCGCCAGCGAGGCCGAAAAGCTGAACGTCATCGATTTCATGGTCGCCTCGCGCGACGAGCTGCTGGCCAAGGCCGACGGCAAAACGGTGACCGTCGCCGGCGACAAAAAAATCACGCTGAAGACAAAAGGCTTGCCGGTCAAAAAGCATCCGATGAGCTTCAAGCACCTGATCATCTTCTACCTGGCCGACCCGAACCTCGTCTACTTTTTCATGATCATCGGCATGCTCGGCATCTATGCCGAATTCTCGCACCCCGGCCTGATCTTCCCCGGCGTCATCGGCGGCGTCAGCCTGCTGCTGTTTCTGGTCAGTACGCAGATCCTGCCGATCAACACCGTCGGCTTGGTTCTCATCGCCGGCGGATTGGTGTTGTTTGTTCTCGAATTTAAATTCGCCAGCTACGGGCTGCTGACTTTGGGAGGAATCGCCCTGATGATTTTCGGATCGTTGTTTCTCTTCGATAATCCGGAAGAGGTGTTCCAGACACCCAGCTTCAACCTGCGCGTCAGTTGGGGGCTGATTTTGCCCAGCGTGCTCGCCCTCGGCGGCTTCACGCTGTTCGTCGCCTACAAGGTGCTGCGCGCGCAGGTGAAAAAAGGCCGCACCGGGTCGGAGGGCATCGTCGGCGAGTTCGGCGTCGCCGCGACCGACGTGCGCCGGTCGGGCAAGGTGCGCGTGCAGGGCATTTACTGGGACGCTTATGCTGATCAATTAATTACCGAAGGCAGCAAGATCCAAGTGGTCGCCGCCGACGGTTTGACATTAAAAGTGGAAATAGCTGAGGAGGCTTAGATATGGGTGAAATGGTGATCATGGGCATAATGATCGTATTGGGCATCGCCGTGCTGATCGTTCTTTCGGGCATTCGCATTTTGAACGAATACGAACGCGGCGTCATTTTCCGTTTCGGTCGGATCTCGGAGAACAAGCAGCCGGGCATCCGCTGGATCATCCCCTTCGTCGACCGGATGGTGCGCATCAGCACGCGGATCATCGCCACCGACGTGCCGCCGCAGGACGTAATCACCAAGGACAACGTTTCGGTGAAGGTCAACGCGGTCATCTACTTCAAGGTGATGGATCCGATCAAAGCGGTGATCGAGGTGGAAAACTACCTTTACGCGACCAGCCAGTTCAGCCAGACCACGCTACGCAGCGTGCTCGGTCAGAGCGACCTGGACGAGCTGCTTTCCGAACGCGAAAAGATCAACATGGAATTGCAGACGATCATCGACAAGCACACCGATCCGTGGGGCGTGAAGGTGACGGCGGTCGAAGTCAAGCACGTCGACCTGCCGCAGGAGATGCAGCGTGCAATGGCCCGCCAGGCCGAGGCCGAGCGCGAGCGCCGCGCCAAGGTCATCGCCGCCGAAGGCGAGTTTCAGGCGGCGGCCAAGCTTAACGAAGCGGCCGACATCATCGGCAAGAACACGATCGCGTTGCAACTGCGCTACCTGCAGACGCTGGCGGAAATCGCCACCGAGAACAACTCGACCACGCTGTTCCCGATCCCGATCGATATTATGAAGGTCTTTACCGAAAAACAGGGTTGATCCGGCGAGTATGACCGAGCGGAAAAGTAAAAAGGAAACGCCGCGGCAACTCCGCGAGCGCATCGTCGAACTGGAACGGCAAAACGCCGAACTGCGCGCGTCCAACGCCGAGTTGACCGAGCGCACCCTCGAACTGTTCAGCCTCTTTTCGCTGAGCACTTCGCTGGGCACCGGCGTCAAGCTCGATCAGTTGCCCGACGGCTCGATGGACTTCCTCGGCGACCTGCTCGGCATCGAACAATTCAGCCTGCAACTGTACGAACCCAAAGAGAACAGGCTTTACATCAAGGCCTCACTCGGCATCCCGCGGGAAGCGCGGGAAAAATGCATCATCACCCCACCGGAGGGCGTCGCCGGCCACGTGTTCGCCACCGGCGAAGCCCGCTACATTCCCGACGTCACCAGCGAACCGCGTTACCTGTTTTACAAAGGCCTGAACACGCAAGGCGGCAGTTTGCTGTCGATTCCGCTGGTCGACGACTCGCTCAACCCCTTCGGTGTGCTCAACATCAGCAAGCCCCAGCCGCACGCTTTTTCCGACAACGACCTCTCGCTGTACAGCGCCGTCGCGCTGCAGATCGCCGCGATCATCCAGAACGTCCATTCCTACCAGCGGCTGCACGAACTGTCGCTGACCGACGAGTTGACCGGCGTAGCCAACCGCCGCGCCTTTTTCGACGAACTGGAAGACGAGCACCGGCGGCACGTGCGTTATAAAAAAGACTATTCGTTGTTGTTGATCGACATCGACTACTTCAAACGCTACAACGACCGCCACGGCCACCTCGAAGGCGACATGGCCCTGAAAAAGCTGGCGCAGGCGTTGGACGCGCGCTTGCGGCAATCAGATCTGCTGGCCCGCTACGGCGGCGAAGAGTTCGCCGTGCTCGCCGTTGAAACCGACAAGGAACAGGCCGTGCAACTGGCCGAAGCGCTGCGCAAAACGGTCTGCGAAACCACCTTTACCCTCGCCGACGGCCAACCGGCGTCGGAGTTGTCGATCACCGTCGGCGTCGCCAACTTCCCGACCGACGGCAAAACCCATATCCAGGTGCTCGACCGGGCCGACAAAGCGCTGTACTACGGCAAGTCGCGCGGTCGCAACACCGTGTCGTCGAAGGTGCCGCTGCAACACATGTCCGGCATGGCGCGCGGCGCCAAAGGCGACGAGCCCGGCCGCCGCGGCAAGGGCACCGCCGACGCGGGGGAATGACCGCAAGGCGATGGACCTGTCCCACTTCGATTTCGATCTGCCTCCCGAGCGCATCGCTCAACATCCGGCCGCGCGGCGCGAGGCCAGCCGCCTGCTGGTCATCCCGGCGCAGGGGGACGTCGAGCACCGCTTGTTTCCGCACGTGGTCGATCTGCTGCGCCCCGGCGACGTGCTGGTGCGCAACGACACCCGCGTGCTGCCCGCGCGGTTGATCGGCCGCCGTGACACCGGCGGGCGCGCCGAGCTGCTGCTGCTCGGGCCGGTCGCCGGCGAGCGGGTACGCTGGCTGGCGATGGCCAAGCCGGGCCGGGCGATGATTCCGGGCCGGCGCCTGAACTTCGGGTCGTTGACTGCGTCGGTGGAAGGCAAAGACGATGACGGCACGGTCACCGTCGTTTTCGACGCCGAGCCGGGCGAGTTTGAAAAATTGCTGGCCGAGGTCGGCCGCATGCCGCTGCCGCCTTATATCCGCCGTGCCGACGACGAAAGCGAGCAGGTGCTGGCTGCCGACCGCGAACGCTATCAAACCATTTACGCCGTTCGCGCCGGGGCCGCCGCCGCGCCCACCGCCGGGCTGCACTTCACCGACGCGATCTTCGCCGCTGTCCGCGAGCGCGGCATTGATATCGTCGACCTGACGTTGCACGTCGGCGCCGGCACGTTTCTGCCGATCCGCACCGACAACATCGACGAGCACCGGATGCACACAGAATGGTACGATCTGAGCGAACAGGCCGCCGCGCGTATCAACCGGGCCAAGCAGGCGGGCGGTCGCATTATTGCGGTCGGCACCACGTCGTCGCGAGTGCTGGAATCGCAGACCGGCGACGACGGCGTCGTCATGCCGGGGCGGGGCGAGACCGACCTGTTCATCAAGCCCGGTTACCGCTGGCGGGCCGTCGATGCGCTGATCACCAACTTCCACCTACCGAAAAGCACCTTGATCGTGTTAGTGTGCGCGCTGGCCGGGGTCGATCGGCTGCTGGCCGCGTACCGCGAGGCCATCGCCCGCGGTTATCGTTTTTTCAGTTACGGAGACGCTTGCTGGATCGAACGCGCATGAGCAAACCTTTCGATTTTGAACTGCTGGCCGTCGACGCGAAAACCAAAGCGCGACGCGGCCGGCTTCATACGCCGCACGGGGTGGTGGAGACACCGGTCTTTATGCCGGTGGGCACGGGCGGTTCGGTTAAAACCCTCGACAACCGCGACCTGGACGACCTGGGCGCGCAGATCGTGCTGGCCAACACCTACCACCTGTTTCTGCGACCGGGCCATGAAATCGTGCGCAGCCTCGGCGGCCTGCACGGGTTCGCCAACCGGCCCAAGCCCTACCTCACCGACAGCGGCGGCTTTCAGATTTTCAGTCTCAGCGAACTACGCAAAATCACGGAAGAAGGTGTGCGTTTCGCCAGCCACGTCGACGGCACCCGCCACCTGCTGACTCCCGAGCTTTCAGTGGAAATTCAGGAAGCATTGGGAGCCGATATCATCATGGCTTTCGACGAGTGCATCCCGTACCCGGCCACCGCCGAATACGTGCGGCAGTCGACCGATCGCACCCTGCGCTGGACCACACGCTGCCGGGACGCCAAAACCCGCGACGACCAAGCGCTGTTCGGCATCATCCAGGGCGGCATGTTCGAGGATTTGCGGGCCTACAGCGTTGAAAAAACAGTGGAAATGGACCTACCTGGGTATGCTGTCGGCGGGCTCAGCGTCGGCGAAAGCAAAGAGCAGATGCTGGGCATGGCCGGGTTCACCTTGCCCAAGCTGCCGGCCGAGCGACCGCGCTACGTGATGGGCGTCGGACACCCGGAAGACATTCTGCGCATGATCGCCGAAGGGGCCGACATGTTCGATTGCGTCATGCCGACCCGCAACGCCCGCACCGGCACGCTGTACACCAGCGCCGGTCGCGTCAACATCCGCAACGCCGCCCACAAAGACGACCCGCGGCCGCTCGACGAGCAATGCCGTTGCTTCACCTGCCGCACCCACAGCCGGGCTTATCTGCGCCATCTTTTTATGGCCGGCGAGCCCACTGTGCTGCGTCTGCTGACCCTGCATAATCTCACCTTTTATTTTGATGTTATCCGCGGTGCGCAAGAGGCGATTGCAAACGGGACCTACTTTGACTATTATTCCGCCCTCTGTGAGCGGTTAACATCGCCTAACTGATAAGGAAAAAGAGGCTTCGTATGTTTACAGACATTGCTTACGCCATGGCGCCGGCCGGCGGCAGCGGCGGAGAAGGCGGCCTGACCAGCACGTTGATCCTGTTCGGGATGATGGCGCTGATCTTCTACTTCTTTTTGATCCGCCCGCAATCCAAGCGGCAAAAAGAACACCAGAACTTGATCAGCCAGCTCAAGCGGGGCGACGAAGTGGTGACCAACGGCGGCATTATCGGCCGCGTGCACAGCGTCACCGACACCGTCATCACGCTGGAGATTTCGCAGAACGTGCGCATCCGCGTGCTCAAAGGGCAGATCGCCGGTCTCCACCAGGCGGACACGAAAGAGGAATAACGAGCGCGGCATAAACGCGCCGTGCACAAGCTAGGGTAGCCGATGAAAGACAAACGGGTATGGGCGATTGTGATCGTCCTGATCATGTGCATCGTTTACATGGTGCCGACCGTCTTCGACTGGGAGTCGGAGTGGTGGCCGGCACAAAAAATCAACCTCGGTCTCGACCTGCAGGGCGGTATGCACATCGTGCTGGCCGTCGACGTCGACAAGGCGATCAAAGACGAGTTGGGCCACGACGCCGAAGTCGTGCAGTCGGTCTTTAAAGACCGCAAGCTCGCCTACGAGAACGCCTACTACGATGCCGAGCTCGGCACGTTGCGCGTCGACTTCGCCGATGCCGCTGCGTTGGATAAAGGCCGGGAATACCTGGCGGCTGAATGGAACGACTTCGAAATCAGTTCGGTGGGCGACCTGAGCCTGTCGCTGACGATGAAGGAAGACGTCGTCCGTTACATTCGCCAGAACGCGTTGCAGCAGGCGGTTGAAACGATCAGCAACCGCGTCGACGAATTCAACGTCCGCGAACCGGAAATCTACACCCAGGGCGCCGACCAGATCGTCGTGCGGCTGCCCGGCGTCGTCGACCCGGCCCGCGCGAAAAAACTGATCGGCCAGACCGCGCGCCTCGAATTCAAGCTGATTACCGAAAAAGCCCGCGTCGCGATGAACGAGCAAGAATTGCTCGCGCCCTACGGCGGCAAGGAACCGGCCGGGTATAAGGTTTATAAATCGTACGAGAGCAACAAAACCACCGACCGGCAACCCGGTCGAACCAATCGTACCTTTACCGGCGTTTACCTGATGCGCATCACGCCGGAAATCACCGGCGCCAACCTGATCGACGCCCGCGTCGGTTACGACCAGTATCAGAGCCCGGCGGTCAACTTCACCTTTAATGATGAAGGCGCCCGTCAGTTCGCCGAAATCACCGGCACCCACATCGGCAAACAGTTGGCCATCATTCTCGACGACAAAGTTTACAGCGCGCCGCGGATTCAATCGCGCATCGCCGGCCGCGGACAGATCACCGGCGATTTCACCCGGCAAGATGCGCTCGACCTGGCGTTGGTGCTGCGCGCCGGCGCGTTGCCGGTGCCGATTCGCATCGACGAAGAACGCACCGTCGGCGCCACCCTCGGCAGCGACTCGATCGCCAAGGGCCGGATGAGCATCATCGTCGGCGGCGTGTTCGTGCTGCTGTTCATGATGTTCTATTACCGCAAGGTCGGCGTTGCCGCAGTGACGGCGCTGATTTTGAACGTGATGATGATCCTCGGCGGCCTCGCCCTGTTCGGCGCGACGCTGACGCTGCCCGGCATCGCCGGCATGATCCTCACCATCGGTATGGCCGTCGACGCCAACGTGATTATTAACGAACGCGTGCGCGAGGAATTGCGCAACGGAAAAACGCCGATCAGTGCGGTGGCCACCGGTTATGCCCGCGCCACCTGGACGATTCTCGACGCCAACATCACCACGCTGGTCGCCGCCGTCGTCCTTTACAACTTCGGCACCGGCGCGATCAAAGGCTTCGCCGTCACCTTGACCATCGGCCTGATCGCCAGCGTATTCACCGCGATTATCGTAACCCGGGTTATCGTCGAACGCATCGCCATGCGCGGCGGCGATCGACTGAGCATTTAGGGCGGGGAGTTGAAGATGAAGTTTTTCGAAATCGTTCCGCCGACCGTCAACATCAATTTCGTCGGCGCCCGTTTTATGGCCCTGGTCATTTCCGGCATCGCCGTTATCGCGGCGCTGGTCGTGATTTTCGCGATGGGCTTCAACTACGGCATCGACTTCGCCGGCGGTTTGGAAATGCGCGTCGAGTTCACCGGCACGGCCGGCGACGTTACCATCGGCGACGTGCGCGACATCATGAACGACCTGCCCGAGGACATGCCGCTTTCGGGCGTGCAGGTCAACAGCTTTATCATTCCGGGCAAAAACGTTTATACGATCAAAGCCAAAGGCGAGGAAAACGTCGAGCGTGTCGGCGGCGACGTCGCTTTGCAGGACTTGTCGACCAAGCTGCATTACTACCTGGCTTCGCTTTACGCCGACCGCATCAACGTTCACATCGACCTGGTGCAGCCGAAAACGCCGACCAGTCTGGCCGGTGTGCGGCAGGCGGTGAACGAGTTGACCGCGACGATGGCTCTTTCAGACGTCGAGGTCCGCGAGGCGCGCGGCGACGACGACAAAATCATGCCCAACCAGTTCGTCGTCTCAGCCAAGCTGCCCGCCGGCAACGTTGAGCAGGGACGCCATGCGGTCTACCAACTGCCGCTCACGTTGCCGCCTAAAATCGACGAAGTCTACGGCGAGAACGTCACCAACGTCGAATCGGTCAACCACGGCGAAGAAGCGGTCAACATCGTTTCCACCGACATGGTCGGTCCACGCGTCGGCGCCACCTTACGCAAAAAAGGACTCAACGCCATTTTGTACGCGCTGATCGGCATTCTCGTATACGTCGGCTGGCGCTTCAACTTCCGTTACAGCCCGGGCGGCGTCGTCGCCCTGGCGCACGACGTGATCATCACCGCCGGTATCTTCGCTTTGCTGCAGCGCGAGATCAGCCTCGTGGTCATCGCCGCGCTGCTGACCATCGCCGGTTACTCGATCAACGACACCATTGTCGTCTACGACCGCATCCGCGAAGGTCTCGAAAAGAAATACCGCAACAAGCCGTTGGACGAGGCGGTCAACCGTTCGATCAACGAAACCCTCAGCCGCACCCTGCTGACCTCGCTGACCACGTTGATCGTCGTGATCAGCCTCTTCGTCCTCGGCGGCGAAATCCTGCACGACTTCGCGCTGGCATTGTTGATCGGTATTCTGATCGGTACGTACTCGTCGGTCTTCATCGCCAGCCCGATCTATCTCGTGTTGGAAGAGTGGTTCAGCAAACGCCGCCGGGCGAAGGGCGCCACCCGCTAAGCGAGGCGAAAAGGAGAATCCGCACCATGCGCCGCAGCAACAAGCGATGGGTGTTGACCGAGTCCGATCCCATCGCCGAACGACGCCTGTCCGAGGCGCTGTCGGTGGGACCGATCACCGCGCGTGTGCTGGCCGGGCGCGGCTTGAATGAACCGGCGCTGGCGCAGCGGTTTTTCAGCCCCCGCCTGACCGACCTGACCCATCCCGACAAAATGTGCGGCGCAAAGGAAGCGGCGGTGTACATCGCCGACGCCATCGAGCAGGGGTTGTCGATCGCCGTGCACGGCGACTACGACGTCGACGGTGTCACCGCGACGGCGTTGATGATCGAGTTTTTGCGCTTCATGGGCCACCCGGCCGAACCCTACATTCCCGACCGCCTCGATCAGGGCTACGGACTGGCGCCCGAATCGGTGCGCGAATTGGCCAGCCGCGGCCACAAGATGTTGATCACCGTCGACTGCGGCGCCAACGACCACGAAGCGGTGCAGGTTGCCAACGAAGCCGGGATCCAGGTGATCATCACCGATCACCACGAAATCGCCGATCAGATCCCGCCTGCGCTGGCCGTACTCAATCCGCACCAACCCGAATGCGGCTTCCACGGCGAAAGCCTCGCCGGCGTGGGCATCAGCTTTTTTCTGGCCGCCGCAGTACGCGCCGAGTTGGTCCGCCGCGGCAACAAGCGCGCCGAAGCATTCGAACTGAAAAACAGCCTCGACCTGGTCGCCCTCGGCACAGTCGCCGACATCGTGCCGCTGGTCGGCCTCAACCGCATCCTTGTGCATCACGGTCTGCCGTTGCTCGACGAAAACTGCCGGCCGGGCATCGTCGCGCTCAAGGAAGTGGCCAAGGTCAAATCAACGGTGCGCTGCGGCGACATCAGTTTCCGTTTGGCCCCGCGGATCAACGCCGCCGGGCGCCTTGGCGACGCAACCATCGGCGTCGATCTGATGCTCACCGACGATCCTGAACGAGCGAAGGTCATCGCCCGGCAGCTCAACGAGGAAAACATCCGCCGGCAGGAAATCGAAGGCGCGATTTTCACCAAGGCTCGCGAAATGTTCGCCAAGATCGCCCACAACGACCGCCTGCGCACGATCGTGCTCGCCCACCCCGATTGGCACCCGGGCGTGGTCGGCATCGTTGCCAGCCGCATGGTCGACGAATTTCACCGGCCGACCATTTTGGTTTGCGCCACCGACGAAGTCGGCCGCGGCTCGGGCCGTTCGATCTCCGCCTTCAACCTGTTCGATGCCTTGCAGCATTGCGCCGATTATCTCGAAGGATTCGGCGGACACGCCCAGGCCGCCGGTTTGCAGATTCATAAAGACAAAATCGTGCCCTTCGCCAAGGCGTTGGAAGACTACGCGCGCAAAAACCTCACTCCGCAAGACATGATCGCCAACCAGCGGGTCGACGCCTGGTGCGAAGTCGATGAGGTCAGCGAAAAATTGGTGCGCGAGTTGACGCAACTGGCGCCCTTCGGCTTCGGCAATCCCGAACCGGTGCTCGGCGCGCGCGACGTGCGCGTACTGAGTAAAACCGTCGTCGGTAACGACCACCTCAAGCTGCGCGTGTCCTGGCGCAACACCGCGCTGGCGGTGATGGCCTACGGCCGCGCCTCGCTGTTGGAACGGATCGGCACGCGGGTCGACCTGGCCTATTCGCCGGAATTCAACAACTACGGCGGCGTACAGCACATCCAATTGCGCGTGAAAGATATCCAGATCCCTGACTCTTAGCCTCTCCCGCCCGTTACAAACTGTTTCACAAACGATACAGAGTCGCAGGCGACTTTAGCCGATGATTTTTTTGGTTCAGCAAAAAACTCGTTTTCGGTAACGACCGGGGCGATGGGTCGGCGGTTGCAGGGAAGGCGGCCGCAAAGCATGCACAAGGAGGGTTTGTTATGAGCATTAGCGGAATCGGCATGATACAGGGTTTGGATCAGGCGTCGTTGCAGGAAATGCGCGACAAGATGTTCGCCCGGGCCGACAAGAACGGCGATGGCGTAATCGACGAGTCGGAATTGCAGGACGCGTTGGCGAAAGCCGAGGAACAAAGCGGACAGACCGTCGACGCCGCGCAACTTCTGGCCGACTTCGACGAAGACGAAGACGGCGTGCTCAACCAGGACGAGATGGAAAGCGCGATGGATAAAGTGCACGCCGACCTGGGCGACCCGCTCGAAGCGATGCGCATGCAGATGCAGATGCAACAGGCAGACTTGCAATCGATGCTGCTGCAGGCGCTGGGCAACGAAGACGAGGAAGAGGAAACGGCCGCTGCGCAACTGCAGCAGGTGCTGCAATACAAGGTCAACGCCGAGCTGTCGGAAGTCGCCGCCATTGCCGATGAAACCGTTTAGTCAGCCTTTGTTTGCATAAGGGTGGCGCAGAGGCCTGACTGACGTAGCCATGTAACGGTTGCCTGAAGGATTTTGTTTTCTGCTCGTTACGTTCCTACAGTCCGCGCCGCCCGATCTCCTAGTCCGGATCGCATAGCCCGTCACAGTACTGCACCACTTCGGCCTCCAATAAAAAGTGCACGACCTGATCCAACACGTGCGGCATGAAGCACATGTCGAAATGCGCGCCGTTTTCGACCAGCGGCGGCACGTTGGTCAGCGGCGGCGGATTGGCCAGCACCTGGTCGACCAGGTAGTACTGAACCAGTACCGATTCCTCGGTCGGCGAAGGAACGTAGGACAGGCCCGGCACGTAATAGATCGGCGGCTCGATCTGCTTGACGCCGATGGCGCGGGCCAGCATTTCGGTGGTCATGTTGGGTACCTGGCAGTCGCCGATCGCTTCCTGCAGCACCACCTTGCGGTTGGCCGGTGAGTTGGGCGGCGGATCGTCGAACAGCAACTTGCTCAGGTTGATCGGGTCGGAATGATCGAACTGGGTTTGAATGAAGGCGATGCCGAATTGCTGCACCAGCGGATCGGGGTAAAGCAGATCCATCATCAATTTGATCGGCACCCAGTTGATCGAACGCGGAATCATATTCAGCCAGACCGAACCCGGCACGCCCATCACGCCGCGCTCGAAGCGGTTGGAAATGGCCATGAACGACGTGCCCTGAATGCCGCCGAGGCTGGCGCCGTAGTAATACACGCGGCTCGGGTCGATCAGCTCGTTGTCGGCCACCTTGATCGCCGGGTCGGACGACAACTGCCCGATGGCCAGTTCGGTCATCGTCAGGTTGTTGATCAACGATTGCTGCAGGCGGTCGGTGACGATGTAAATACGATTGAGGTCGTACAGCACCTCGTCCAGAATCAATTGCAGGTCGCCGTCGGACAAGCCGATCCAGTTGGTCGCGATCATAATCGTGCCGGCTTCTTCGGCCACCGGCTGAATGATCGAGCCGAGACCGCCGGTCAAATAGTCGCGGCCGTTGCCGAACAAGCCGTGGCCGAAAACGACCAGCGGCAGCGGCTCGGCCAGCGTCTCTGCCTTTTTCGGAATGATCATCGTGTAGGGGAACGACTGATTTTCATCTTGCAGAATCGGGTGATGATCCTCGTCGTACACCAGGCTGTTGTCTTCGGTCAGGTAGGTCGGCACTTCGAATGTGCCCTCGACGATTCGCGCCAGGTATTCGTTCGGATCGTCGACGACGCTGTCGATCGTGTAACTCAAGCCCGTGCCGCCCATGATGTCCAGCGCCTCGTTGCGCATATGCAGCACCGAACCGGTCAGATATTCCTGGCTGGCGACCATGAAATCCCAGGCCAGAAACAACTTCTCACGCGGGTAGCCGTGGTCGGCGAGAAAGTCGAACAGGTTTTCGTAATCCTCGCGGATGTCTTCGATCTCTTCGTTGGTCACCGGGATGTCGTCGCGCAGCACGGCGAAGGCTTCCGGCGATTCCAGCGAGTTGCCTTCGTCGTCGGTCAGGTCGGTGGTCAACACCACCGCGTGCCGCACACCCATCTGCATCGGCTCCATCGGGCGGATAATCAACGCGTAGCGGTTGGGGAACAACACGCGCCGGTTCATGTCCATCTCGGCGATGAAACGGATACGCTCGCCGGTTTCCATGTTGAACAACGCGATCGCATTGCCCGGGGCCAGCGATTTTTCCAGATCCAACTCGTTGTTGAGGAAGTTCTCGTGAATGTCGAAGCCGAAGTGCAACAGCACCGGCCCGGCCGGCGAAACGCCGTCGGCGGTGTTGATCGGATCCATCGAAAACGACGGCAGCGGCGGCGTCACCGGCAACGTGTCGTCCGGGTAATTCACGCGCACGCCGGTTTCGCTGGTCGGATCTTCGATCTGGAAAAAACCGCTGGGATAAGGCAGGAAGCACTCGTCGCTGGTGGAAAAGTGATTGCAGCCTTCGATCAGATCGAGGGTGATCGGCTCGACGGTATCGTCGTCGCCGGTGTCGTCGTCGCCGGTATCGTCGTCGCCGGTATCGTCGTCGGCCGTGTCGTCGTCGCCGGTATCGTCGTCGCCGGTGTCATCGTCGCCGGTATCGTCATCGCCGGTATCGTCGTCACCGGTATCGTCATCGCTGGTGTCATTGTCGTCATCGTCGACCGTGTCATCATCGTCGTCGTCGGCCGTGTCGTCGTCGATCGGCGAGGCGTCGTCGTTGTCGTCGTCGTCATCGTCGCAGCCGGCGGCGAAGGTCAGCGCCATCGCGAGGACAAGTATCCAAAGCAAAATTAGTAAGTGTTCCCGACTCATCATCAATCCTTTTTTTACGAATCCGTTGCGGACGTTTCCCCTTC